>Ga0209724_1005062_pt1 | contig 10199 bp, 7 predicted proteins | sample grotaG_FD_184143 | JGI IMG/M metagenome (GOLD analysis project Ga0209724, IMG submission 184143) | Glacier valley bacterial and archeal communities from Borup Fiord, Nunavut, Canada, to study Microbial Dark Matter (Phase II) -... | ecosystem: Environmental > Aquatic > Freshwater > Ice > Glacier ... | reverse complement strand
CGACTGGCTTCTAACGTTTGTTTGGCTTCGTCACGCTGATGACGCATTGACGCAAGATCGCGAGTCTCTACCGTTTGCTGTTCTTGGGTTAAGGCTGTCAGCGTTTGGGTTTGTTCGTGAATGTCTTGCTGCGATCGGGCTAAATTCTCCACCAAACTTTTGCTGGCAGCTTGCAGATCTTTTTCCTGTCGCTGGAGTTGACGAAGTTCTGCCTCGCGAGTCGCAAGTGTGGATTGAATCGCAATCTGTTCTTCTTCGCCTAAAGACCGAACGTGAGCGTTGAGTTTTTCTAATTCGACGGAAGTGGTCTCGATTTCGGTGGCGATCGCGGCAATTTGCGTGGTCAACTCGACGATCTCGGTTTCACCCGTCCGAATCTGCGCCTGCAATTGCTCGGCGCTTCGAGCCGCTTGCCGATAGCGAATCACGACTTCCCACTGTTCTTTGGCTTGCAGTTCGGCGCGAAGCTTTTGATATTTCTCGGCTTTAATGCGATCTTGGGCGAGACGATCGCGCTGATCGATTAATTCTTTTTCGACGATGTGATATTTGTCTTCTCGCTCTTTTACCGCGTCGAGCTTGTCTTTGGCTTGGTTGATCTTGCGATCGAACGATGCCACCCCAGCCAACTCATCAATGATTTCTCGCCGTTCGCGTCCGTTCATCGAAATGATCCGCGTCACGTCTCCTTGCAGCACGACGTTATAGCCTTCTGGATACACCCGAAGTCGGTTTAACTGCTCGTGTAGCTCAGTCAGAGTGCAGGATTCGCCATTAATAAAATAATTGGATGTGTAAGTGCCTTGCTGTGTCACCCGCAGCTTTCGAGTCACGCTCCATTCGGTGTTAGGAGTTTTACCTGCACCGTTGCTATTCCCATTCGCGTGTCCGTTCTGATTAGATTCTAATTCGACTTCTTCGCCTTCAGGTTTGCCCAGTGTATTCAGCAAATCGAGTTCGTCAGAGAGATCAAACGTGGTGGTGACAGAGGCTTCAACGGTCGATCGTCCGCGTGTGCTTTGAGTGTGATTGACCAAATCGGGAAGGCGTTCTGCCCGCATTCCTTTAGACCCTGCCAAGCCCAAGCAAAACAGCAATGCGTCCAGCAAATTAGATTTACCAGAGCCGTTAGGACCCGAAATCACAGTAAACCCCGGCAACAACGGAATCGGAGTCGTGCCACCAAAAGATTTGAAGTTAGTCAGTTCGACGCGCTTGACGTACACAGGCTGTTCTGACCGAAAAGTGAGTGTTTAGCGTATCTCGAAAAAAGCGTTGTGAATGGAAATGAGCCAATTCCTACAGTGATACCACAGTCAGAACAAATGTTCTAGATATTTATCTAATGATTTTGAGCAATTGTACAAGCAAAACCCAGTTTGGAAGGTTTCTCTGCTTGCATGAACCACAACTTTAAAAACGAAAAGACGGTAGGAACAAATCCAGCCCGTCTAAAAAACTCAACTGATATGGGGAACGGCAAGACGAAATGACAGAACGATAAACCCCACGATCGCCATTCCTACCGAAAATCCCAACAGCTTTAATCGATTTCGCCAGTCTTCAGATCGATTGGGAACCAGCCAGAGAAGTAGACATCCGATCGTCATCAAACTTCCCAAAATTGCCGCCGTTCCACCAATCCAAGCCGCCGCTAACCAGAGAAATAAATCCACCATGTCAGTCAGCGATCGCCAGTCTAGATGAATCGAAGTTCTGGCGATCGCTGACTCATTATCGGTTATCTACACGTCGAAAATTCGACACTCAGCCGCATCAGGGCTATCGGCACAATAGCGATCGAGACTCGATCGTTTGTCGGTTTGTGGATTAGAACTCTCTGATTGAGCCGCTTTGACCGCAGTCCAAGCATCAATACATTCACTAGATGCCGCCCCGGTTGTCGCACATGCAGTCTGTGCTTGTTCCGTCAATTCTTGAAGCTGATTAGCACGATCGACGCTGGTTTCTGAAGTCATCTGCTTATCTTCCTAAATTTATATCAACTTAAATCGGACTTTAGAATCCTTAAATTCACGCTAGCCCTCACCACCCCGATCGGGTTTCCTCTTCAGACAGATCTCCTCTTAATGAATTCATCGCAAAACTTAATACGGTTGCAAACAAGAAGGCATAACCCCCTTTTGGTAGACTTGTAAACTGAGAGCGCTTTTGAAGTAGCGCAAAATCAGCAGTTGGAGGACTTACTTCGTGGAAAACACGCTGGGCTTAGAGATTATTGAAGTAGTAGAGCAGGCTGCGATCGCCTCCGCTCGCTGGATGGGAAAAGGCGATAAAAACATGGCTGACCATGTGGCAGTTGAAGCCATGCGGGAGCGAATGAACAAAATCCATATGCGTGGTCGGATCGTGATTGGAGAAGGAGAGCGCGACGACGCTCCGATGCTCTATATCGGCGAAGAAGTTGGGGTTTGCACCCAGCCCGATGCCAAAAACTTCTGCAACCCTGACGAGCTAGTCGAGATTGACATCGCCGTTGACCCCTGCGAAGGCACTAACCTTTGCGCCTATGGTCAACCTGGCTCAATGGCAGTGCTGGCAATCTCCGAGAAAGGCGGTCTGTTTGCAGCCCCCGACTTCTATATGAAGAAAATCGCGGCTCCTCCGGCTGCTAAAGGCAAAGTTGACATCAACAAGTCTGCCACTGAGAACTTAAAGATTTTGTCTGAGTGCTTAGATCGCGCGATCGAAGAACTCGTCATCGTCGTCATGAAGCGCGAACGCCACAATGGGCTAATTGCCGAAATCCGTGAAGCAGGTGCCAGAGTGCAACTCATCAGTGATGGTGACGTAGGCGCTGCCATCTCATGCGGCTTTGCAGGCACCAACATTCATGCGCTGATGGGCATCGGCGCGGCTCCTGAAGGAGTGATTTCAGCCGCCGCAATGCGGGCAATGGGCGGGCACTTCCAAGGGCAACTGATCTATGATCCAGAAGTGGTGAAAACAGGTCTGATCGGCGAAAGCAAAGAAGCTAATATCGATCGCCTCAAGAGCATGGGCATCACTGACCCCGATAAGGTCTATGACGCGTCTGAACTCGCATCGGGTGACACGGTGCTATTTGCAGGCTGCGGCATCACCCCAGGCAACTTGATGGAGGGAGTGCGCTTCTTTAAAGGCGGCGCAAGAACTCAGTCTCTGGTCATCTCCAACAAGTCTCAGACGGCTCGCTTTGTCGATACCATTCACATGACTGGACAACCCAAATTGGTGCAACTGCACTAGGCTTTAAGAACGTAGTGAATAGTAGAACCCGCTGCTATTCACTACCTATCGGTTATTTTTCACCCATTAAATTTTCAAACTCATTGCGTTTAGCCTCGTCATTTAGAGTGGATTTAAGATGAATATTGCCGTCGTGGGGCTGAGTCATAAAACCGCCCCCGTTGAAGTTCGCGAAAAATTAAGCATTCCCGAACCTGTTTATGACAAAGCGATCGCCGAGTTATGCAGCTATCCTCATCTCGAAGAGGTCGCCGTTCTCAGCACCTGCAATCGGTTAGAGATCTATATCGTCACCCCTGACACTGAGCAGGGCATTCGCGAAGTGATTCAGTTTCTGTCAGAGCACAGCAAGCTGCCCACAATCTATTTGCGTCAATATCTCTTCACGCTGCTGCACCAAGATGCCGTTATGCACTTGATGCGCGTCTCAGCCGGGTTAGACAGCTTAGTTCTAGGGGAAGGGCAAATCCTCGCTCAGGTGAAACAGTGTCACAAGCTTGGTCAACAGCACAACGGCGTAGGACGGATTCTCAATCAACTCTTCAAGCAGGGAATCACCGCCGGAAAGCGCGTTCGCACTGAGACCAGCATTGGCACCGGAGCCGTTTCCATTAGCTCGGCAGCCGTCGAATTGGCACAGATCAAAGCCCAAAATTTAGCTGCCTGTCGTGTCTTGATTTTAGGCGCAGGCAAGATGTCTCGACTGTTGGTTCAGCATTTGCTCTCGAAAGGTGCCACTCACATTACGATTTTGAACCGCACGATCGAGCGCGCCCACGAGTTAGCCAAACTATTCCCCGACGCAACGCTGCATCTCGGCTTGATGTCGGAGATGATGCCCACGATCGCTGATTCCGATATTATTTTCACCAGCACGTCTGCCACCGAGCCGATTCTGGACGGTGCAAAACTAGAGATGGTGTTGCAGCCAAATCAGCATTTGATGTTGATTGACATCGCCGTTCCGCGCAACGTAGATGCGAATGTGAACGAGCTGCCCCACGTCCAAGTCTTTAATGTGGATGATCTCAAAGCCGTCGTTGCCCAAAACCAAGAAAGTCGCCGCCAAATGGCAATGGAAGCTGAACTGCTGCTCGATGAAGAGATCGACTCCTTTGAACTGTGGCTACGATCGCTCGAAACCGTCTCAACCATCAGCAGTCTGCGAGATAAAGTCGAAACCATTCGCGCCCAAGAATTAGAGAAAGCGCTGTCACGATTGGGCAATGAATTTGGCGATCGCCACAAAGATGTGATCGAAGCGCTGACTCGCGGAATCGTCAACAAGATTTTGCACGATCCGATGGTGCAATTGAGGGCACAGCAGGATATTGAGGTGCGTCGTCAAGCCATGCAGACGCTGACCGTCTTGTTTAACCTAGAGCCGCCGTCTAATCAGCAGGCAAGAGTCTGAGCGGTTAACCCTCCCCAGCTTTTTAAAGGAATCTACCGTATGCACCCAAATCGTTGCCAGACTTGCCTGTGCCGAAGACATCGATTCGGTTCAGTCGGCTGGTGCCCCCCAAATCCCCCAAAATTGGGGGACTTTGAACTGGAGCCATAGCACACTTTTGAACCTCTGTTTACCTCATAGTCCCCCAGATTGGGGGATTTGGGGAGCGAAAGATTTTGGCAATGACAGGTCAATCCACTGGTGTGTGCACGCTAGGCTCCTTAAAGAATCTGGGGATCTATTTGAAATCTATGGAACCACCTCGAAATCTATGGAACCACCAGCACCGGACAGGGCGATAAGCTAATCACCCGATTCGTGACGCTTTCGTCCGTGCCCTCGTGGGTGAGTCCTAATCCTCGGCAACCCATGATAATCAAATCCGCAGCAATATCATCAGCCACATCGCAGATCGTAAATGCAGGTTTGCCTTCGCGCTCTAAAATCTCAGCCTCAATACCCTGTTGAGAAAACATCTTTTTGGCATTTTGCAGCAACTCAGCGACTGCCTCTGGTGATGCCATTGCATCCGCAGCAGGGGCATCGGCTTCACGAGGCTCGACGACCGACAGAATAATCAAACGGCTCTGATGAGTTTTAACCAGCGTGGCAACGGTTTCAGCCGCCTGCCGCGACTCTTGACTTCGATCGACTGGAAATAGAACAGTTTTAAACATAAGATCTCCATGCTGTAAAAAAGATTATGAATGAGGATGAAGCCTTTATCCGTTCCCGATTTGCCCCATGATTTTGAACTTAACGCATTAGATTGAATTCGCGATCGACATCAGGACACTTTCATGGAAAATAAGAATGAGTAGAAAGACTTATTAGGAGCCTGGTTCTGTGTCCAAGAAGACTGTAAACGATTTATCATCCTCTGATCTACAAGGAAAGCGCGTTTTAGTTCGGGCTGATTTTAATGTGCCTGTCGATGATCAGGGCAACATCACTGACGATACGCGAATTAGAGCCGCGCTGCCAACGATTCAAAATTTGACCTCGAAAGGGGCAAAAGTGATTTTGTGCAGTCACTTTGGTCGCCCTAAAGGAGTTGACGAAAAGCTGCGTCTAACTCCAGTGGCAAAACGCCTGTCTGAAGTGTTGGGTCAGTCTGTCGTCAAGTGCGATGATTGCATTGGCGATGAAGTCGCTGCCAAAGTCGGCGCGATGAGTAACGGAGACGTGATCCTGCTAGAAAACGTCCGATTTTACCCAGAAGAAGAAAAGAACGACTCAGAATTTGCGAAAAAGTTAGCCTCGATCGCCGATCTTTACGTCAACGATGCGTTTGGTACCGCTCACCGCGCCCACGCTTCAACCGAAGGGGTAACTCACTACCTGAAGCCTTCAGTCGCAGGATTGCTGGTTGAAAAAGAATTGCAGTATTTGCAAAACGCGATCGAGAATCCTCAGCGTCCCTTAGCGGCGATCGTCGGTGGCTCAAAAGTTTCCAGCAAAATTGGCGTAATCGATACTCTGTTAGATAAAGTCGATTATCTGCTCTTGGGCGGCGGCATGATCTTCACCTTTTATAAAGCTCGTGGTCTCAACGTAGGCAAATCGCTCGTCGAAGAAGACAAACTAGAACTAGCAAAAACCCTAGAAGCGAAAGCAAAAGAGCGAGGCGTTTCGTTGCTGCTGCCCACCGATGTCGTTGTCGCTGACAGCTTCTCCCCCGATGCCAACGCTCAAACCGTCAGCATCGAGAATATCCCCGATGGCTGGATGGGCTTAGACATCGGACCCGACTCAATCAAAGTCTTCCAAGATGCGCTCAATCAGTGCAAGAGCGTGATTTGGAATGGTCCGATGGGGGTGTTTGAGTTTGACAAGTTTGCGGCAGGAACCGAAGCGATCGCGCACACCCTGGCAGAGCTAACTCCCAAAGGCACGACGACGATCATCGGTGGCGGTGACTCGGTAGCAGCCGTTGAGAAAGTCGGTCTTGCAAGTCAGATGAGCCACATTTCGACCGGAGGTGGCGCAAGTCTAGAGCTGTTAGAAGGTAAAGAACTTCCCGGAATCGCAGCACTAGATGAAGTGTAAATCCAACTAGGGATCGTGGATTAAATAACCTGTAAGACTTGTGAGCGTCTTCTGCCCTCCTCACGAAGTGGGGCAAGCCCTCCCCAACCCTTCTCCCCCAGGAGACGGGAGTTAGAGTCTTGTTCCCTCTCCTGGGGGAGAGGGCTAGGGTGAGGGTGAGAAGTTGCACCTCAATAAATCCACGTTCCTAAGAGAAGCCTTAGGAAATTGCGGTTAGAGTTCTAACGGATTGTGCTTCGACTTCGTTTAGCCCTCGACTCTCGTTGAGTGGGTTGAGCGAAGTTGAAATCCACGGATTGCTCCCAGGGTTTCGCTAGTAGGGACATTCGATGAAACGTCCCTACAGTAGTTCTATAGCTGACCTGAAATGGGCTGACAGGTGTTTCCATCTTGAGCGTCAGATTTTCGAGGCGATATCAATTCATCTCGCTGCAAAATCTGATTGTCATAGCCAAATGCCCGAATATCACAGATGCCCGTCGCACCCGAAGCCACCAGAGCAAACAGCCCATCAGGGCTTTCATCCCGCAGACTCTTGCCGTTATTAAACGTTACTTCTATCGCTGAAACTTGAGGCGAGAGCACCTGACCATAGAGGATTGTTTGACGATCGTTACCCTTACCGCGCGTGTGACCGACCCCATAATCAATTAAAGAACCCGGCTTAGACTTCTCTATAGTCATCGGATAACTGCCACTGCCGCTGAGTTGCCATTCCATGCCGTTTTGCTTCATCACGCGATAGCTCAGCAGGGGCTGATCAACTCCCGGTTTGTTTAAAGCAGCGCAGTTTCCTCGATAGAGTGCGACGATGCCCTTTGACCATTTGCGGGTCGTTAACACTTGAAAGCTTTTTGCCTCAGTGTCAGATTGACTTGGGCATGAAAACGGACGACGGAGCGCTTCTTCTGGAGTTGCGGCTACTAGAGACACTGCCCACCCTGCGATCGTCAAACCCAAACACCCTATCAGACAGATTACCAATCGTCGGTTCATGGTCGATCGCACATTCTGTTCTTGTGATGAATAATTTAGCAGCCTACTGTTCTGAGTCTGCCTACCCAAAGACATCTTTAACTCCATCACAAGGTAGTTCTCGACTCATTCCCACCAATTTTGTGAGTCCTCCAAAAGAAGTGTTCCAACCCGTTCTCATGGATTCGAGAATGTGTTAATCTCTCCACCTCCTAGCACCCGACCCGGAATCGGACGCGGAGCCGTGAACGGGGCATCATTGATTGGAATTTGCGACTGTTGCGGCATTAGAGAAGAAGGAGCCGCGTTTAAACTAGGTGAATTGAGAGGTTGAGGCGACAGATACGACTGCCCTAACGGGGGTGAAATAGGCGCGATCGATGGTGCCACCACGCTAGGAGCCGTAGTCGCAGAGAGAGGCTGCGTGCCTCCAACAATGCTTGTGTAGGAATTGGCGTAGGGATTTGTGGTCGGAGCAGCATTCACGCCAAACCCGCCCAAACTGGTAGTGCCCTCGATCGGGGCAGGCGCATTTGACGTAAAGCCATAGGGCGCTTGAGGCGAACGATTGTTTGTAGAGGTCACTAGCGCTTCAGGTGAGGAGCCAGTTTTTGGAGCAGTCTGACCCAGATCTGTTTGGGTCGAAGTCACTGCGGACTGTCGGCTCAGAGTCGAGTCACCCGTCAAGCTGCCAGCAGGTAGCCCAAATTGCTGCATTGTTCCAGAAAAAGCATCGCCCAAACTGCCTGACCCACTCAAATTAAAAGGCTGAGATTGAGCGCTCGTCAAAGAACCCGGTATAGGAATTTTGGGCAGATTTCCTAAGTCAGAAGGAGTGGCTGAAGCAGATTTGGCGAGATCAGACTGTTTAGAAGTCGGGCTAGAGGAGAATTTGAAGTCGTTAAACAATAGCGGTAGCGTGTCAATATCTGCCCCGATCGCGCGATCTTCTGACGACAGCCCATTGTTTGCATCAAGACTAGAGTCGCCCTCAAAATAGCTCACCCATTCAGGGCGCATCCAATATTGCCAGGTGAACAAAACCACCAACATTAGCACGATCGAAGGTCCCCAAAAAACAGGTCGGGTTAGAGGACGCAGCCTAGCCAACAAATATCGAGCAGCGACGGGAGGCGATTGACGACGCATAGTTCAGATAGGTCAAAGGGGACGAGGCGGATTTAGCAAAACAGCCCTGATGAGTTGAATTGTAGTCGATCGAACGACCGAGAAGCATCGGCGATCGGGCGGAGCCAGTTCCTTAACGCGCCGCCCGAACCAGCAAAAAGCCACCTGTGATCAGTCCCAACACGGTCGGGAGCCAAGCCGCGACATAGGGAGCCAAGATCTCTAGCAGCCCCAAAGAGTCACAGACAAATGACAGCAAATAATAGCTGAAGATAATCACGACGCTAATGGCAAAGCTGGTGCCTCTCCCTCCTCGCTGAGGACGAGTGCCCAACGTTGCCCCCGTCAAGCCAAACACTAAACACACAAACGGAAAGGCAAGTTTTTGCTGAATTCGCAGCCGCACGTTGCGCGCTTCTTTTTCATTGCCGCTTTGAGTGACAATATTGAGCGACTCTCGCAGTTCTGCGATATTCATCTCGGCAGAGTCTTGCTTACGGTTTGCTAAATCTAGCGGTGTGCGAGGCAACTCAAGCTTTTGCTTGGCAAACTTGACGATGTTGCGATAAGACCCATCGGGAGCGACGATATAAATTGTGCCATTAAAGAAATCCCAAGTAGTATCTTTGGGGTTCCAAACGGCTGACTCTGACGCGATGATTTGATTGAGTCCGCCTTGAGAAAAATCAAGAACGGTCAAGCCTTTCATCTGCCGCCCATCAAATTGACGGGCATAAAAAATTCGTTCTAAAGTCTGATCACTTGACCCATTTGTCTGTTTGCCATTGCTAAATTGCGTCACCAGAATATTTTTTTCTCGAAAGGTCGGCTTGCCCTCTTTAAGCGCTGAGTCGAGCGTGCGAGCAGCTTGATAAGTGGCAGCAGGCACGATCGTTTCATTCAGCCCAAAGGTTATGCCCGTCACAATCAGACTGAGCACGATCGCGGGCAAAATCAGCCGATAGACGCTAATTCCGGCACTGCGGAGCGCAATCAGTTCGCTGTCGGTTGAAAGACGGCCATAGACCATCAATGCCGCCAAAAGCATCGACATCGGCAGCGCCAAACTCACAAAATAAGGCAGTTGTAAGAAAAAAACCTGGAAGGCGATCGAGAACGGCAACCCCGACTGAGTGACTTTGCGAATCAAGTCAAACAGCGTTCCGACTGATGACACCACCGATGAAAAAGCAGCCACCCCAAATAGCAGCGGTGGAATCAGTTGCGTGATGATATAGCGATCCATCACCGACAAAAACGAGAGTCGGCTAACGGGTCGAAAGGGTGGCTGAGATGGTTGAGAAAACCCAGAGGACATGAGAGAAAAGAGCCAAAGGCTTAGAAA
>Ga0209724_1005060_pt1 | contig 10200 bp, 8 predicted proteins | sample grotaG_FD_184143 | JGI IMG/M metagenome (GOLD analysis project Ga0209724, IMG submission 184143) | Glacier valley bacterial and archeal communities from Borup Fiord, Nunavut, Canada, to study Microbial Dark Matter (Phase II) -... | ecosystem: Environmental > Aquatic > Freshwater > Ice > Glacier ... | reverse complement strand
TCGTCGCGGCCGTCGCGCTGGACCGTGCGCTGGCCCAATGTGTAACGCCAGACCGGCTGGCCCTCAAATGGCCGAACGACCTGCTTCTCGACGGGTTGAAAGTGTCTGGAATCCTGCTCGAAGCGCAGGGGCCAGCGACAATCATCGGCTTCGGCGTCAATCTCGTCGAGCATCCTGCCGAAAGCGAGCGACCTGCCACATCGCTTGTCGGAGCGGGCTTGGCAGCTCCCGACCCTTCGACGTTTTGCGGCGCACTTGCGGCAAGTTTTGCCACAGTACGGGCCGAATGGCGCACATACGGCTTCGGCGGAATTAGGGCGGCGTGGCTCGCTCGGGCGTCGGGCCTTGGCCACCCGCTCGAAGCACGGCTGGGCCGCGAGACGCTGGTTGGCCGGTTCGAGGATCTGGCCGACGACGGTGCGTTATTGCTGCGGCTCGACGATGGAACGCTGCGTGCAGTACACGCCGGCGAAGTCTTCGCACGGGGGTAGGGAGCATGCTGCTCGCCATCGATGTCGGTAACACCAATGTGGTCTTTGCCATCTGCGACGGTGCGCAGATCAAGTGGCGGTGGCGCATTTCCACCGATCGCCAACGGACTGCCGACGAATATGCAGTATGGCTCAATCAGTTGATGCAGCTCGAGGGCGTCGAGCGCGCGCATATCGATGCGGCAATCATCGCCACGGTCGTGCCGCCCACACTGTTCAACCTGCAGCGGTTGTGCCGCAAATATTTCAATACCGAGCCGCTGGTCGTCGGAGCAGAGGGCATTGAATACGGTATCGGGATCAACGTGCCGAACCCATCCGAGGTGGGTGCCGACCGCATCGTCAACGCGGTCGCGGCGCATGCGACGACACGTGGCAACATCATCATCGTCGACTTTGGGACCGCCACCACGTTCGATGTCGTCACTGAAGACCCGATGACGCAGCAGGGCGCTTATCAGGGTGGCGCCATCGCACCGGGTATCAATTTGTCGATGGATGCCCTATATAACGCTGCGGCGAAGCTGCCGCGTATTGCGGTCGAGCCGCCCGGTGGCAACCAGAGCGCGATCGGCAAGAATACCGTCCATGCGATGCAATCCGGCGTCTTCTGGGGGTATGTTGGACTGATCGAGGGACTGGTGGCACGGATCACGGCGGAAATCGGTCGACCGGTCACGGTGATCGGCACCGGCGGTCTTGCCACATTGTTCAACCGCCATACTGACGCCATTGATCTGGTCGATGGCGACCTTACCATTCGCGGCCTTGTCCGCATCCACGCACTCAACACGACCGCTCACCATACGATAGGCACATAAAAACTAATGGCATCCAATCGCAACGGCCGCGGCGCAGGCAAAGGCCTGACGCCGGGCAACGAACTCATTTTCCTGCCGCTCGGCGGTTCGGGCGAGATCGGCATGAACGTCAACCTGTACGGCTGTAACGGCAAATGGGTGATGGTCGATCTCGGCATGACCTTCGCCGACCCCAGCTATCCGGGTGTGGACCTTGTCCTGCCCGACCTCAGTTTCATCGAGGAACGCCGCGAGGATTTGCTCGGCATCGTGCTAACGCACGGCCACGAGGATCACATCGGCGCGATCCCTTATCTTGCTGCTGATCTAGGTGTGCCACTGTATGCGACGCCGTTCACCGCCGGCCTGATCCACCGCAAACTGGAGGAGGAGGGGCTGACCAAGGAGGTCAAGCTCAACATCATTCCGATGGGAGGCACGCTCAAGCTTGGTGATTTCAAGTTCCAATATGCAGCGCTGGCGCACTCGATCCCCGAGGGCAATGCGCTGATCATCGACACGCCTTACGGGCGCATCTTTCATACCGGCGACTGGAAGCTCGACGACATGCCGCAGCTCGGTGTGCCGTCGACGGCGGCTGAGCTTACCGCGATCGGCGATTCGGGCGTGCTCGCGATGATCGGCGATTCGACCAATGTTTTCAACACCGAGGCAAGCGGCTCCGAGGAGGGCGTACGCATCGGATTGGGTCAGGTCGTCGCGGCGCATAAGACCGGGCGCGTGCTGGTCACGACCTTTGCTTCGAACGCAGCGCGGCTGCATACGCTTGGACAGGTAGCGATCGACACCGGGCGTCAGCTATGCCTTGTCGGACGTTCGATGGAGCGTATCCTTGGGGTCGCTCGCAGTGTCGGCTACCTGAAAGACATGCCGCCGTTGCTGTCGTTCGACCAGGCGGCAAAGACCGACCCATCGAAGCTGCTGATCGTTTGTACGGGCGCACAGGGCGAGCCGGCAGCAGCGCTCAGCCGGATTGCAGCCGGAACGCATGCCCAGCTGCGGCTCGATAAGGGGGATCTCGTCGTCTATTCGTCGAAGCAAATTCCGGGCAACGAGCTGGCAATCGGGCATGTCCAGAACATGCTCGCCACGCGCGGTATCAAGGTCATCACCGAGAAGCAGGCGCATGTTCACGTCTCGGGCCACCCCGGCCGCCCTGAGCTTGAGGAAATGTACGGCTGGATCCGCCCACAGATTGCGATTCCGGTGCACGGCGAGCGTCGTCACATGGAGGAGCATGCGGTTATCGCGCTGGCAGCAGGTGTCCCCAAGGCGATGGTGCCCATCAACGGCAGCGCTATCCGCCTTGCACCCGATGGACCCAAGCTGCTGAGCCACGAAAAAGTCGGGCGCCTTGTGCTCGACGGCGACGTTATCCTGCCTGCCGACGGCTCGACGATGAACGCCCGGCGGCGGATCATGCACAACGGTTATGTCGCGGCGACGATCATCCTCGGGACGAACGGCAAACTTGCAGCGCGGCCCTCGATCATCGCGCAGGGACTTCCAGTCGAGGAAGACCGTGACGATTTTCTTTCCGAATGCAGCGACGCAGCCGCCGGTGCGGTCCGCAGCGGCGATGCGCGCAATGCCGAAAAGTTTGCCGAAAGCATCCGGGTCGCGGTCCGTCGTGTCGCGCGTGACTGGACCGGCAAGAAGCCGGTTACCGACGTTCAGGTGGTCCAGCTCTGAAGCCGGCTTCCGCCTTTGCGATCTACGCGTTGTTCTGGATGCTGACGCTGTTCGTCGTGCTGCCATTCGGAGTGAAGACAGCCGACGAAGCGGGTGACGCACCGGTGGCGGGGGCAGCAGATAGCGCCCCCGCCAATCCGATGCTGCGTCGTAAACTGATCTGGACAACGGCGCTGGCAACCGCGCTATTCGCCTTATTCTATGCGAATTTCACGCAAGGGTGGGTAACGCTGGAGGATATTCCCGGCTGGGGATGAGCGGCGACCATCGCTGGCCCTAAAGCTGGTTCTGGGTCAGCTCGAGCAGTTTTTCGGCCATCGGGCGGCGCTGGTCGGGCAGGAAGCAGCCGTGAAACAGCGCCCCGATCACCGACGTCAGCAGAATGAGCAGGTCGTATTTGTCACCGCCGGCGTCGCGCGTCACCGTGATGAAGTCGAGCGCCAACCGATCGATCTGTGCGCTGCATTCACGTTCGACGCGGCTGTCGGTATATTTCGCGCAGCTTTGGTCAGGCTCGGGGAAGCGGCTCCACGCATCGATCGCCACAAGCTTGGCGATCGGCTCGACGCCCTCGGGCAGCACGGCATAGCGGCGGATGGTCAGCGCGGCCCGCCGCGATACCGGCAACGTCACGACGCCGCCTTTCATCCAGCCCATCGCTTCCATCGCCTGCCACAGCATGTCGTTGCTGCTGCCCTGCGTCGTCTCGACTTCAAGCGAGCCGGTAAGGCAATCGCGCAGGATGGCGATGTCGTCCGCCGACGACAGCGCGAGCATGACGTTCAACAGGTTGGAAAGCGCACACGGCAACGGCTTGGCTAAATCACTGCTGGCCATTGAACCCGGGCCTACCGCAGCCGGTCGATCGCTTGAGCCAGCACAACGTATAGCTTGCCGACGTCCGACGACAGCAAGGTAATCGCCAGCGCGCGTCCGTCCTTGTCGGCATCGACGTGCTTCACCAGCCGTTCGAACTCGTCGATATATTGTATCGCAAGCTCGCGGAACGCCTGATCGTGCGTATAGTGGCGTTTGACCGCGCGCGCTGTCGCTGCGTCGGCAAGCTTGACGACGCGGCGTGTAAACACGCTGCGGTCGCCCGCCAGATACGCACTCCAGCTTTGGTCGCCCACGTCGATCGCCAGAAGCTTGGCAATGTCGATCGAGCCCGCATTGAGCGAGTCGAGCAGCCGTGTCGAACGTCCCATCAGGTCGTCGCGTGCCTGCACCTCGAAATGTGTCTGCACTTCGTCGATCCGCGCCTCGACCGCCGCGACCGTCTTGGTCAAGCCGACAAGCCGCTGCGCGACGCGGTCGGCAGCCCCTTGCGCCGCGTCGGCTGCGCGGTTGCTGGCTTCTTCGATCGCTGCCAGCTGCCCCCGGATCGGCGTACCGAAGGTCGCTTCCGCATGCGTCGTGCCCGCATGCTCGAGCGCAGCCTCGGCCTCGGTAATGACGGCGGACAGTGCTGCGCGCATTTCGCCCGCGGTAGTGCCGGCGATTTCGCGAACGCGCCCCAGCACCTCGATCAATTGTGCCGATGCCTGCAACGCGCTGCCTTCGGCCTGCGCCTGCACAGCACTGACAAGCGAATGGGCGACCCCAAGCTGCTCGTTGAGTTTCGCCGCCGTCGCTTCCATCGACGCCCGCTGTTCGGTGAAGCTGGCGACAGCTGCATCGATGGTCGCCTGCCCCTGTGCCACGGGCTCTTGCAGTCGCGCTGCTTCACCGTGCAGTTCAGCAATACCCGCCGACAGTGCCGCGATGCCTTCGACATGTGTCGGCAGCGTCCGGCCCATCGCATCGATAACCTGACCGGAAACCTCGCGCAGCCGTCCGGCGGTGTCTTCGATCGTTAGCATCGTGGCATGCGTCTCGCCGAGCGGGCGGTTAAGCCCCTGCAGCTGGTCGCTGACCGATGCCATCTGTGCCGCAATACCATCGAGCGTACCGTGGCTCGCCTGCGCAGCGGCACCGAGCTTGTTGTCGAGCACGGCAAAGCTGCGTTCGACGGTTTCGACAAGCATTCGACTCCGCGCATCCTGCTCGGATAGGCGCTGGCCGAGCAGGTCGGCTGCTTCGTTAAGCCGATCAAGGCGCTTGCTGATCGCCCGCGCCGATTCGCCGCCGATATGGTCGAGCGCGACGCGTGCCTGATCAACGCTGGCGAGCAGCGCGTTGGTCTGCGCATGAACACCGTCGCGGGTGGCATCGAGCGCGCCGGAGATTCGCTCAAACGCGCTATCGACGGAGCCATTCAGCCCCGACGTGCGCTCGCTCAGCGCCGCAGTCGTACGCGCCGCAGAGGCCTCGATGCCTGCCAACAGCTCGGTCATTGTGGCCGACGCGGCGTGAACCTGCGCGCTCGCGTCGGCATTCCGGTTCCAGGCCGCCGCCAGCATCGTCTCGACCGCACCGAGCTGTTGTGTTGTTTCGCGTCCCGTCGCCTCGAGTAGCGAACCGAGCTCCGCCGCGTGCGCAGTGGCACTGGTGACGAGTGCCTGCAGCGCCACCGCCTGCGCACTGGCGTCGCGGCTTGCGACGGCCATCGCCGCGGTGGCGGTATCCAGATCGCGCGCCGTTGCGCTCAGCCCATGGCTATCGCCTGCGACATTTTGCTGAAGCGTCAACAGGCGGTCGGTCACCCCTGTCAGCGCGCGGTCGATTGCGTCGAGGCCAACACGCAGTTCGTCGCTCGCCGAACTGGCTCGCAGCTGCCGTGCCTCCAACGCCGCAATCAGCGTTGCTTCGTCACGCCCGGTGCGACGCAAGGCAATCGCTGCAAGCACAACCACCGCGAGCGGCGCTGCGAGTTGCACGATGATCGAACCGGCAAGCAGCGCAATGTCGCGCGCGGACATGTTGCCTTTGACCAGATCAGCCTGCGCGCCGATCAAGAGTACCGCTGCTGCCAAGGCCAACCACGCGAGGGCCATCAGCAGCACTGCGGCAGCCTGCCAGCGGCGGGGCGGTGACAACGAAACGGTCGAGGAGTCGTGCGGCATGGCACCCCAAAGGAACAAATCTTGCGCATGACGTGTAACATCGCGTTCGAGCGTGTGACAATGCGCAGCATCACGTTCGTTGCTGCCGCCCCAGGCAGCTGAATTCGCGCCAGCCTTGGCAAACCACTGAACCGGGCTTTAAGACCTCCGCCAATGCCGACGCTTGCCCTGTTATTCGCGGACGATGGAATGGGCGAGCCATGCATCGTTGCAGGCGACAGCTGCCTCACGCGGCAAATCCTGCAGGTCCGACAGGCTGGGATCGATCGCGTGCTGGTCTATGGCAGCGTCGATATCGAGCGAGCCGAAGCCGTCGTTGATGCGTCGGCATTGTTGCGTATCGTTGGCGAGAGCGACCTGATCGTTACCGTCGCTGCAGGTGTCGTCACTGATTCGCGTGTGCTTGCCGCGGTGTTGCGCGCGCCCGTTCCAGCAGTCGCTGCATTTGCGGCGTCGGCCGACGTTCCCCAGCGCGGCGTCGAGCGTCTCGATGCGAACTATTTTGCTGCCGGGATCGGCTGTTATCCGGGGGCAAGCGTGCGGCGCATTGCGGCGCAGCTCGGTGAATGGGACCTCCACTCTACGCTCCTCCGTTCGGCGCTCGGTGACCCGGCCTGCCAGCTGCTCGATCTGGATGAGATCTCGTGCGAGGATCCGGGCGTCCACCGCGCCGTCCCGCTGCGGTGGTCACGCCCCGATACCCCAGAAGCTGCGGTCGCGGTCACTGCGCAATTGGCAGATGACGCGCAGTCGACCAGCTTTGATTGGCCAACGCTTTACGTTGTGGCGCCGATACGTCGACTTTTGCTTCGATATGCGGCGGACGCCCGCGTGCCGCCGCTGGCCATCGCCGCGGGCGCGTTGACGATTGGGCTGGCTGCTATCGTGGTAATCGCGTCGGGGTGGTTGACCATAGGGCTGCTGCTCATGCTTGCCGTCGATATCGTGTCCGGTGTCGACGAAAGTCTCGGCCGGTTGCGGTTGCGCGTGTCGCGCTGGCAAGGTGTAACCGCAGTGCTCGGCGATCTGGTCGACGCGGGCTGGTATGTTGCGCTCGGCGCGCGACTGGCGGCGCTGCAAGGCAACGACGGGCCATATGCAGTTGCAGCACTGCTGATCCTGTTCGTGGTGGCCGAGCGGGGCCAGCTTGGCTTCTATAATCAATTCACCGGTGTGCCACTGGCGCGGGCAGGGCAGGCGGAAGCCCGACTGGCGTTGGTCGCCAGCAACCGCATCTCCCGCCATTGGCTGATCGTTCCATTTGCGGTGTTCGGCGCATGGTATCCGGCGCTCGTCGCGGTTGCCGGATACGCGGTCGTCAGCTATTTCGTTACCGGGTGGCGGTGCGCCGTCCGCCTGCTGGCGACCCGGCGCACGCAGGCTTAACCCCGATCGGCCAGCGCCACGAACGGCCGCTGCGTCTGGCCGGTATACAGCTGGCGCGGTCGGCCGATCTTCTGATCCTTGTCCTCGATCATCTCGTTCCACTGCGCGACCCAGCCGACCGTGCGTCCGACGGCGAACAGCACGGTGAACATCGACGTCGGGAACCCGATCGCCGCCATGACGATGCCCGAATAAAAATCGACGTTCGGGTACAGCTTCTTTTCGATGAAATAGGTATCGCTGAGCGCAATACGCTCAAGTTCGAGCGCCACATCGAAGATCGGGTCGGTGACCTTGAGCTTTTCGAGCACCTGCTTCGCCGTCACCGCCATCACCTTGGCGCGCGGATCATAGCTTTTATAGACGCGGTGCCCAAAGCCCATCAGGCGGAACGGATCGTCCTTGTCCTTGGCGCGCGCGATGAACTCCGGGATCCGATCGACGGTGCCGATTTCGCGCAGCATGTTGAGTGCCGCCTCGTTTGCGCCGCCGTGCGCCGGGCCCCAAAGGCAAGCGATCCCGGCAGCGATGCAGGCAAACGGATTGGCTCCCGACGAACTGGCGAGGCGGACGGTCGATGTCGACGCATTCTGCTCATGATCGGCCATCAGCATGAACAGCTTGTCCATTGCATCTTCGATAACGGGATCGACAACATAAGGTTCGGCAGGCACGCCAAAGGTCATGCGGAGGAAATTGCCAACGTAGGACAGGCTGTTATCGGGATAGAGGAATGGTTGGCCGACGGCATATTTATACGCCATTGCCGCCAGTGTCGGCATCTTGGCGATCAGCCGGTGGCTCGCAATGATGCGCTGCTTGGGATCGTGAATATCGGTCGAATCATGATAGAACGCTGCCATCGCGCCGACGACACCGCACATGATCGCCATCGGATGCGCGTCGCGGCGGAACCCGCGATAGAACATCGCCAGCTGCTCGTGCACCATCGTGTGCCGTGTGATCGTGTAGACGAACTCGTCGCGCTGCGCTTTGTTCGGCAGCTCACCGTTCAGCAGCAGATACGCGACTTCCATGAAGTCCGACTGTTCGGCGAGCTCATCGATCGCATAACCGCGGTGCAGCAGCACGCCGACATCGCCGTCGATATAGGTGATCTTCGATTCACACGCGGCCGTCGACGTAAAGCCCGGGTCATAGGTGAACCGCCCGGTTTCGGCATAAAGCTTGCGGATGTCGATGACTTCCGGCCCGATCGTGCCGGTCAGGAGGGGATAGTCGAAGGCATTGCCGTCGATGTCGAGCTTCGCCTGGTCGGTCATTGCTGCAGCCCTTCTTTCATCATCATGGTGTCGTCGATCCGCCCGAGGCTTTCCTCGCGCCCCAATTGTTCCAGCACTTCGAAGATCGGCGGCGACGTTGTGGTTCCCGCCATCGCGGCCCGCAACGGTTGCGCGAGCTTGCCAAGCTTCAGATCCTTCGTCACCGCCAACGCCCGCACCACTTCTTCGAGGACCGTCGCCTGCCAGGGCGTGGCCGCCGCGAGTGCTGTCCTGACTTCGCTTAACGTCTGTAACGCCGACGGTTCTAGCAAGCTCCGTGCGGCCTCGTCCATGACGATTGGGCGCGTGCGAAGATAGAACAGCGCCGATGCCGCCAACTCGTTCAAATCCTTGGCGCGAACCTTCAGGCCGAGCATAGTGCGATGCAGCATCGCCCGGTCGGATTCGGTGAGTTCGCGGCCCAGCAGCACGGCGACGCGGGGCGCTATGAGCGTAACCAGACGCGCGTCGTCGGCGAGGCGCAGATAGTGCCCGTTGACGTTCTCGAGCTTTTTGAGATCGAAGCGCGCCGGCGCGCGCCCGACCCCGCCGAGGTCGAACCACGCGATCGCCTGCTTCCGGTCGATAAACTCGTCGTCGCCGTGTCCCCAGCCAAGCCGCAGCAGGTAATTTTCGACCGCTTCGGGAAGCATGCCCAACTCGTCGCGATACGCATCGACCCCGAGCGCGCCGTGCCGCTTCGACAGCTTGGCGCCGTCGCTGCCGTGGATCAGTGGCAAATGCGCGTAAACCGGCTCGGGCCACCCCATCGCCCGGATCAGCGCCAGCTGCCGGAAGGCATTGTTCAAATGATCGTCGCCGCGGATGACATGCGTCACCCCCATGTCGTGATCGTCGACCACGACTGCGAGCATGTACGTCGGCGTGCCGTCCGACCGCAGCAGTACCATGTCGTCGAGCTCGGCATTGCCGACGGTGACGTCGCCTTGCACCCGATCAGCTATCGTTACGCTGCCGGATTGCGGCGCTCGCAGGCGAATGACGAACGGGGCATCGGCCGGGGCCTCGTCGGCAGGGCGGTCGCGCCAACGACCGTCATAGCGCAACGGCAGTTTCGCGGCACGCTGCGCGTCGCGCATCGCTTCAAGCTCGGCGGCGGTGGCGAAGCATTTATAGGCATGACCGGCATCGAGCAGTGCATTGGCAACCTCGGCATGACGCGCACTGCGCTCTGCCTGATAGACCACCTCGCCGTCATGATCGAAACCGAGCCAGTCGAGCCCGTCGAGGATTGCTGCGATTGCCGCGTCGGTCGACCGCGCGCGATCGGTGTCCTCGATCCGCAGCCGGAACTGCCCGCCGTGATGGCGTGCGAACAAATAGTTGAACAGCGCAGTGCGCGCGCCGCCGATATGCAGAAAGCCGGTCGGCGACGGGGCAAAACGGGTGACGACGGGCAGCGTCGTGGAATCGGGGATTGCGCCCATTGCCATTCTATCCAATGATTTACCACAAGGGCCGGGGGAACTGAGCGGGTGTCTAGCATAGCGGCTGAGGCCGT
>Ga0209724_1005056_pt1 | contig 10205 bp, 6 predicted proteins | sample grotaG_FD_184143 | JGI IMG/M metagenome (GOLD analysis project Ga0209724, IMG submission 184143) | Glacier valley bacterial and archeal communities from Borup Fiord, Nunavut, Canada, to study Microbial Dark Matter (Phase II) -... | ecosystem: Environmental > Aquatic > Freshwater > Ice > Glacier ... | reverse complement strand
CCCATACATCCTGTCAATTTTATTTTGACTTTCGACTGAAGGTTTTCATGTTCAAGGGCCTGGACGAAGGCCTCTTTAAAATCTTTACAATCAGAAGAAATACAACCGGCAGCATAGCAAATATGAGCGGTGTATTGAAATTCTTTCTCCTGAGCAAGGTAATCGTTCCTGATCGCTTCGAGATCGTTAAGATTATTAATTTTCATATAAGTGAGATTGATTATGTGATATCAACCGATGATAGAATGGGACGAATTAAGATAAAAAGGGCGTAGTAGCTATTTCAGCATTCCGAGAATCCGCGGAATTTTATTGGGACTCACCTGTTTGTAGACTTTGTTGTTAATCGTCATTGCGGGCGCTAATCCGCATGCACCGATGCAGCGCATGACGCTAAGCGAGAAGATTTTGTCATCGGTAGTGGCCCCGACATCGATGCCCAGCACTGATTTTAGTTTGTTCAGCACCTCCTTACCACCACGCACATAGCAGGCAGTTCCAAGGCAAATTGATACGGTGTATTTGCCTTTTGGTTGTGTTGAGAAAAAGGAATAAAAGGTTAATACGCTGTTAACCTTCGACAGGGACAACTCCATCTGATCAGCGATAAAATGCTGCACTTCTGCCGGAACATAGCCAAATATGGCCTGTGCCATGTGCAAAATCTGAATCAGGTTACTCTCTTTTCGGTCGTAATCGGTAATTACTTCCTTCAGAAGGTTGTATTTAGCCTCCTCTGTCATAGCATGAACATTGCAAACTTCATCTTTGGTAATCATTTTTCGTCCTCCTTAATATTAAGATGTCAGAATATATTGATGCGATCGTTGGTCTGCTGTAATGCGATTGATTCTTAACTAGTTTGGTAATCTTTTCAAAAATAAAAAATATTTCTCAATAAATAACTGATATTTGTTTGTTAAATTCTTGTTCTTCAACATAAAATATTCAGTGAAAAATCAATTTTATCCGGCTTTGGGAATGTCGAAATTCACTAAGGGCTAGATGGTACTTGCAAAGGAATTGATTTGCCCCGATTTTAATAGATCAGTCGCATAAGGTATAATAGATTTTTCAGATTTAGCTGATAGTTTGGATTATGCAGCGCTCCAAAACTGGTGAGGAGAAAGCGCGGATTAACAATTATTGTAAAATAATCATTAATGCTGATAATTTATTTTACGGCCATCCTTGCAATTGTGCGCAATTGTGTGCAAGTTTGCCTGCTGAATATCGTAAGGGAGACTCAAGCTACAGCTAACCTATCATGTTTTTTTGTATGAGAAGTATATATAGACTTTTCATCAGCATTATTCCCATTTATTCCTTCGATCTTTTTTCATTAATGGTGTTGAATAAAAATTACCATGGAGAAAATTGCCTTAAAAATGATGGATTCGGACCAATTAATACTTGATATTAAGCTGGGGAACGTTAATGCTTTTAAACAGTTTTTTGAAAGCTTTTACCCTTCGTTGTGTTTGTTTGCGAATAAATACCTCAAGGATTCGGACGAGTCTCGTGATATTGTTCAGGACGCTTTTGTATCCATCTGGAATATAAGGAAAGATGTTCATTCAATAAGTTCTGCAAAAGGGTACCTTTTTAAATATGTAAAAAACAGAAGTCTGAATTATTTGCGGGATCAAAAACAGCGGAAATGTCTGAACTTTGAGCAGCTTAATTCTGAGATCTTTTTCAGGGATAATTTGATTGAAGAAGAAACTTATCAAATTATAAATGAGGCAGTAGGGCACTTGCCTCCGCAGGGTCAAAGGGTGATTGAATTATCTCTTGACGGTTTTAAAAATCAGGAAATAGCCGAACAACTTAATGTCACGATAAATACTGTAAAAACGATAAAATTAAGAGCCTTTAAGTCAATGCGTGAGGAATTAAAGGAGAATGCTTTTGTGTTTTTCGTGCTTCTTTGTTCCGGGAAGACCAATTAGTTTAAAAAAAAAGAAAAATTCTGTCACCCGGTTTTTGTGTTTACGTGTTCTACTACCAAACTTACGATACAACTACTAAGATTAACCATTCGTTATAAATGTTCGAATATCAGCATTACGATAAAATTGCCAGATTGATTGCACTGGAAGTACAGGAAGAGTTGAATGCTGATGATGCAATGAGACTTAAGGCATGGATTGATGAATCTCCTGAAAATTTCAGGCTCTATTCGAACATAAAAAACTCAACGAATTTTATAAACAGGAATCTTGAGTATCAGAAAATTGATATTCAAGCTGGTTGGATGGCCGTTTCTCCGTTGATTGAAAAGAGACGAAAGCATATTTTTGAAAGGAAAATACTAAAATATGCTGCCTCATTTCTGCTTCCGCTTTTAATGGTTGGTGGGATTTATTTTTATACTGGTTGGCGGTCAAATCATCAGCATCGTATTATGGCCCATACTTGTAAAATACATCCTGGATCAACAAAGGCTGTATTGATTTTGAATGACGGTAAGACTGTACTGCTTGATTCTGCCAGCAATTTGTCAATCAGAGAAAAAGATGGGACATTAATCGAAAAAAGTGATGGCAAGCTGAACTACACAAATCCGTCTATTGAAAAAACTACGCAACCCATATTTAATACGATAAATATTCCAAGAGGCGGAGAATACAACCTTGTTCTTGCTGATGGCACACGGGTATATTTAAATGCGATGAGCAGTTTCAAATACCCGGTAACTTTTTCGGGTAATTCACGCGAGGTTGAGTTGACAGGAGAAGCTTATTTTGAAGTAAGAAAAGATGCAGGCAGGCCATTTATTATCAAAACCTCAGCTATTAGCATCGAAGTTTTAGGAACCTCATTTAATTTAAACGCCTATGAGAATACGGAAAAAATTGTGACAACCCTTGTTGAGGGCCGCGTAAAAATTAATTCGAATAACAGTAATGACAGCCGGTTGTTAGCACCGGAAGAGCAAGCTACATTTTATACAAAAAATGGTCAGACTGAAATTAAAAAGGTGGATGTGAACCTTTACACTGCATGGAAAGACGGAAATCTAATTTTTTATGATTCCCGTCTCGAAGATATTATGACCACATTAACCAGGTGGTATTCGGCAGAAGTCCTTTTCCGTGAAGAATCTGTTAGAAATTTACGGTTTAGTGGCAATTTGAACAGGTCTGGTGATATCAATCAAATACTTGATATTATCAGATCAACCGGAAAAATCAATGTTGAAATCAAGAATAATACAATTCTTTTTAGCGAGAGGAAGTAAAAAAAGCAGGAAATGCTCGTAACATCTCCTGCCTGATAACCCTGCATTTGCAGGAAATTTTTAGCATACAAACTAAACGTCAAATTTATGAAAAAAAAATTTGCAAAGCACGCTCATTTAATGAGGGCGCTTTCGAAGTGTCTTATGATTATGAAAGCAGTTTGGATTATTATCATGGCATCCGTGTTGCAGGTTAGCGCCGGAACCAATGCTACTTACTCGCAGTCTGTAAAAATGAATCTTCATTTAGACAAGGCTGATCTTGAGGTGGTGATTTGGACCATGAAAAAACAATCTGAGTTTAATTTTTTCTATTCGACAGATGAAGTAAAGTCAGTAAAAGGGCTTAATGTCGAGATGAAGAATGTTACAGCTGAGGATGTACTTGATTTTTGTTTAAGTGGAACCGACTTAACCTATGAAGTCGTGCACAAAGCAATCATCATTAAAAAAGTAGACATCTCTGCTCCGTCGGTTTTATACAGTTCGCCGACAACTGGGATCGCTGAGCAGAAGAAGGAATTAACAGGCACCGTCCGTGATGAAAAAGGAGTTCCTATTCCTGGCGCAACGGTTTTAGTGAAAGGTACTACTATCGGGATAACTTCGGATTATGAAGGAAAATATTCGCTTATAGTCCCTACTACAGCTAAGATTCTGGTTATTAGCTTTGTTGGGATGTTGTCCAAAGAAATACCGATTGGCAATAGTAATGTGTATAATGTAACTCTTGTAGAAAGTGCCGTAGGTATTGAAGAAGTTGTTGTAGTCGGATACGGTGTTCAGAAGAAAGAAAGTGTTGTAGGAGCCGTTTCACAAATAGGAAGTGAATCGCTCATGCGCGCCGGAAGTTCTAATGTTACAAATGCTTTGGCAGGTAAAATGTCAGGGGTTTTAACCATGCAGCAGGCAGGTGAACCAGGATCAAATAGTTCTGAAATTGTAATCCGCGGTGTGTCAAGCTGGAATGGATCCCAACCTTTGGTTCTTGTTGACGGGGTCGAAAGAGATTTTAACGGTCTTGATCCGAATGAAATTGCATCTATTTCAGTTTTGAAAGATGCAAGTGCAACAGCGGTATTCGGAGCTAAAGGGGCAAACGGCGTTATTATTGTCACAACGAAACGCGGAAAAATCGGAGCACCGGTTATGAGTTTTTCGGCAGCCTACGGTATGCAGAAAGCAACCCGGATTCCACAGTTTATTGATTCTTATACAACCATGTCGGGTTTGAATATGGGATTAAAGAATGGTGGACAATTTGATAAATTAATTCCGCAGAGCGTTTTAAACGAATATAAAAATCCATCGTCGCCATTAAAAGCACTGCAATATCCAAATGTTGACTGGTTCGAAGAGATGACTTTACCTTTTTCTCCAACAATCGATGCCAATTTTAATATTTCAGGAGGTACCAAATTTGTAAAGTATTTCGGAACGTTGGGATACTATAACGAGAACACTTTTTTTGTTGGGTATAAAAATGGATATCAGGATACCCGATACAAATACGACAGGTTTAATTACAGGACCAATCTTGATTTTAACCTGTCACCAACTACCACATTATCTTTTAATATTGGAGGCGAAACGGGAATTAAAAATCAACCGAAAGAATCACCATGGCGGAGCATCTATGCAACCACACCGGCATCATTTCCACCGTTTTATCCTGAATGGTTACTCTCTGACAAAGTGAATGGTATACCAGATCCTGATTACCCTGATGCCTCTGGAAGACGTCTAGCTTTAAAGCAGAATGGTTTTACGACTAATCCTTACACCTACCTCGCACGTGGTAATTTTAATAAATATTTGAGCTCCAAATTATTTACGGATATCGTTTTGGATCAGAAGCTCGATTTTATTGTCAAAGGTTTATCCTTCAAAGGGAAAGTGGCATTTAGTACCTATTACAATACAAGGACATTATATTCCGATAACTCTGCACAAGAGTTCCCCGAATATAAAATCAACTGGGCTGATGTAGGCAAGCCTGGTGTAAACCCTTGGTACAGAAATGGACAGTCTGGTTATTATACATGGGATTTGGTTCCGCTCGACATCAATGTAGGCGGACTCGAAAGTGGCTATTATCGCGATCTGTATTATGAAGGTTCGTTGAATTATGATGCCAAATTTGGAAATCACAATGTTAGTGCGCTTGCATTGTTCAACCGCCAGAAAAAGGAGTATGAGACCGACTTTGCTTTTAAAAACGAAGCCCTTGTTGGAAGAGCAACCTATGACTATTCCCATAAATATTTATTGGAGGTAAATATCGGATACACGGGATCGGAGCGCTTTGCCCCGGGAAATAAATTCGGTTTCTTCCCTTCAGGAGCTTTTGGATGGGTTATTTCGGAAGAGCGGTTCTTTAAAGAAGCAGTCCCATTTGTCAGTAAATTAAAAGTGCGTTATTCCGACGGAAAAGTAGGGAGTGACAACGCAGCCGCACGCTGGTTATTCATGAGTAACTATTACACCGATCCCCGCGGATACATCAAAGAGGATCCGGCAGCTAACCCAGTGGCTCAGTGGGAGGAAGCGCGAAAAAAGGATGTTGGTCTGGAGATAGGTTTTCTGAAAAATGATCTTATGATTAACATTGACTTCTTCGATGAATATCGTACAAATATGTTGCTTCAGCCACGAATTCCAATGATGGTCGGAAACAGTTTCAAGGATCAGAATCTTGGATCGATGAAAAAACACGGATTTGATATTGAAATTGAGTATAAAAAATCATTCTCTCCAATCTTTAGTTATTTTCTGAAAGGAATTTTTGGATTTAATGAAAACCGCATTGTCTATAAGGATGATCCCAAATATGCTCCCGAATATGCAAAGGAAGCGGGTAAACCTTTAGGAGCGCAGATTACAGGAGCGCAAGTAATTGGTTCGGGCTATTTTACTTCAATTGATGATATTCATACAAGTACATCGCCAATACCGGTTGGTAGTTTAAATGTTGGGGATTATAAATTTCTGGACTATTACGCCGATGGCAAAATATCAATTTTAGACCGTTATCCGATCCCTGGTTCGACATACCCCCCAATTACTTATTCCTTAGGGGGGGGATTTAGTTATAAGAACTTTGATTTCAATTTTAACTTTCAGGGGAATCAGGGGAAATACGTTGCATTTAATCAAGCCTATGAAGTTGAATTTCCGAATGGTAATTACCGCATCCACGCTTCACAGCTTGATTACTGGACACCTACCAATCCCGATGCGAATCATTCGACTTTGCATTTTGTCGGAGATGCCAATTTACCAAACCTTGTTTGGGGCGGTGGTTCATCGTACTATAGCGGATATGAAACAGCAATTCAGGATCGCTTGTGGCGTAAGGCCGACTACATCAGGTTAAAGGAGGTTTACATCGGGTATAATTTCAAACCCGAAATTCTGAAAAGGGCCATCGGGATAACAAATCTGACGACATATGTGACGGGGAATAATCTTTGGACATTAACCAATTTAATTGAAGGTGACCCTGAACGGAAAGATTTTACACAAGGTTTTTATCCGCAGATGTCAAGTATAAAATTTGGTTTAAAAGTTGGTTTTTAATCCTGACAAAATAGAAAGAGATGAAAAAATATCTAAAAATAATAGTCTTTGCAGGGATACTTGCGGTGATCTTACCAGCTTGTCTCGAGAGTTATCTGAATGAAGCTCCCGATGCAGGATTAACTACGGAGGTTGTGTTTTCGAAATACGATAACACGGTGAAGTTTTTCGATGCGGTCTATGATGGACAACGTGTAATCAGTGGAACAACTTATGATTATGCAATCAAATGTGCACACCCCTTGTATTTTGCCTATCGTATGGAATATACCTGGGACGAGATGACAGATATGAGCGATGGTGGCAGGCAGTATGAGGCACAATCCATTAAAGCTGGCCAAATGGGTGGAACAATCGATAAGTGGGCTGGCCCCGTTTCGGCGAAGAACATCCCTATTTTGCCTTCTATGTTTGAGTGTATCCGGATATGCAACATGACCCTTAAGAATATTAACATGTTGCAGGATGCTCAGCAAGAGAATATTGACGATCTGATCGGCCAGGCTCATTTTATACGTGCCTATGCCCATTTTGCATTGTTCCGTATTTGGGGACAAATGCCTTACATTACCAAGGTTCTGAACCAGGGCGATGAGTTTGACATGGTCCGGTTAACACGAAATGAAACCTGCAAAAAAATTGCACAGGATTTCGATACGGCTTATGTCTATTTTAAAAAAGCTGGAATTATGAGGCGCGATGCTGATTTCTTACTCAGCAATACAAAAAATCAGCATCGGCCTGCAGGTGTAGCTGCACTCGGAATGAAAGCGCGCGCATTGCTATATGCCGCAAGTGCTCAAAACAACAAAAACGGAGTCACCGATTGGCAGGACGCTGCAAAGGCTTGCTGGTCAGCAATTGATACTTCTAAGTTTTATGGTTACGCCATGCAGACTGCTGCCAATGCAGGTGGTAATTTAAAGCAGGCCTACAAGAATAATTTCATGAATGTGCCAAGGACAAATGAGCAATTATGGCAGTATTATGCAAATAATAATAATCAGTGGGGCAATTTGCCTAATCCCAACTGGAGTATTGGTTTAACGACTATTCAGTCCATGACGAACGGGGTCTTTGCTCAGCAGGCAACTGCCATGTCAGGCGAAAACCCAACACAAAACTTTGTAGACCGTTTTGAAACCAAATGGGGAGAACCGCTGAACACATTGACCGATCGTCAGGCAGCTGCTGCGCTTGGGCACTACAATGAGCAGGATCCCTATTCGAACAGGGATCCACGATTTGCATGGGGTATCATCTTCAACCAAACAACTGAGGTTGCCGGATATAACCCCGCAAATATTTATTATGAAACGGTTGATGGGAAACAGGTATTCAGCGATTTATTGAATTATGCCGCTTATCTTGGTGTCACCCGGACAGGTTACTACCAGCGGAAATCGATCTACGATTCGAATACAAAAGTAACAACCAGTTACAATCTGACTGATCCGATCATTCGCGTAGCTGAATTGTACCTGAATTATGCGGAAGCTGCAGCTCAGGGATACGGTGGAGAAGCAGGAAGTGCGCCAGGTGCAGCCCTCACAGCAGCACAGGCAGTTAATCTTGTAAGAGCCAGGGTTGGAATGCCTAATCTGCCTGCAGGTTTAAGTCCGGATATATTTATGAAGCGGGTAAAGAATGAGCGGACAATAGAGTTGTGTTTCGAAGGGCATTATTACTTTGATATTCGCCGTTGGCTGGATGCACCGGCAGCTTATAGCCAGGTTCTTTATGGCGTGGATATTGAGAAAGTTGCGGTTTCGTCAAGCTATCCAAAAGGATTCAAATATACCAGAGTCCCTTTGCCTTCCGACCGTCAGCCGAGCTGGAAAGATGAGATGTACACCTTCCCGTTCACAACGGAGAATAACTATAAGATGCGAACTTTTACCCCTAATCCAATTTGGTAATTCATTAAAATAATTGCGGAACAATCTTTAAACCGTATTTCCTAAGCGGAAAACTAAGTTGTAAGTTGATTTCGTAACTGAATTAACACAAAACAATGATTATATGAAACTAAATAGAGAAATATATTTAAGATACTGCATGCTTCTTTTTGCGCTGCTGTTTATCCTGCCAGCTGCTAATTTGCAAGCTCAGAATAAAACTGAAGGCAGGAAGCAAAAGTCGGTTGTCGTTAAAATTAAAGTAACCGATGAAACAGGAGAACCCATATCCGGGGCAGCGATCGTACTTGGCGAAGGTTTGGTACATACCGAAACAGACCAGACAGGCACGGTAAGTTTAACTGTCCAGGGAGACAGAGAGTTTGTCACAGTTTCTTCACCGGGCTATGATCCGCGTGTAATACTGGTTAGTGATTTGTTTCTAAACCAGGCTGTCCATTTGGTGAAATCGAAGCTGTTTATGACTACCAGTGACGATATCCCTTTACCTTATATGACGATTAAGAAACGGCATTTAACAGGGAGTACCAGCGTACTGGACGCTATTGCGCTCGATAAATATCCCTCGACTGATATTCGTAATGCATTGACTGGTTTAGTGACCGGAATGGAAGTTTACGAGAAAGATGGTTCGCCCGGTATGAGTGCCGAAGAAAAACTGGGATCATTCAGAGCTGAAGAAAAAGTCGGACTTTACTCACGTGGTACCAGTCTGATGTATATCATCGACGACGTCCGCATGGACATTACCGAAATGCCGCTTGATCCGGGTGAAATTGAATCAATCTCTTTGGTCCGTGATATAGTGTCTAAAACAATGTATGGCCCTGCTGCTGCCAATGGAATTGTATTCATCAAAACTAAAAGGGGTAAAACCAATGAGCGTATCCTGAATGTCAACTTTGAGCAAGGCGTTAGCATTATCGACCGTTTGCCCGAATGGGTATCAGGTGCCGATTATGCCCGCTTAAATAACCTGGCAAAAAAGAACAGTGGCTTCACAAGTGGTTTCTACAGTGACGAAGATATTGCAGCCTATTCAAAAAATGATCCTTACGATCTGAATCATCCAAGTGTCAATTACAGTGATATGCTGATCAAGCAAACCCGTAGTTTTACGCGTGCCAGCGTTTCAACCTCAGGAGGAACCGATGCCATGCAGTATAGCGCATATATCGGATACAACGGTGAAGGCGATAATTTCAATATGGGTCCCAATGCCGGTTACCAGCGAATTAATGCACGATCGAATCTTGATATCCGGATAAATCAATTTTTAAAGGTTCAGCTAAATTTTTCGGCCGGAATCTCTTTACGCGATTCGCCGAATTATGGATATAATTCAAATTTCACCAATGAGGATATCAACACAAATACAGTTTTGGGATTAACCGAGATGCCCTCTTTGCTGAATGATATCACGAATATTCCTCCTATTGCATTTCCCATCTACGTCAACAATG
>Ga0209724_1005037_pt1 | contig 10229 bp, 10 predicted proteins | sample grotaG_FD_184143 | JGI IMG/M metagenome (GOLD analysis project Ga0209724, IMG submission 184143) | Glacier valley bacterial and archeal communities from Borup Fiord, Nunavut, Canada, to study Microbial Dark Matter (Phase II) -... | ecosystem: Environmental > Aquatic > Freshwater > Ice > Glacier ... | reverse complement strand
GGATGGCTCGCCCGCATCTTCCAGCACGAGTACGACCACCTCGAGGGAATCCTGTACGCGGACCGACTCGACCATGTCCACGCAAAAGCTGCGACCAAGGCGAGCAAGAAGAACGGCTGGGGCGCACCCGGACTATCGTGGATGCCCGGAGTGGACCACCTCGAGGACTAGCCTTCCGGGGGCTAGACAAATGCGCGGATGAGCGCAGCCGTGACTGCTGCCCCCGCGATCACGACGATAAATGGCGCGCGCAGGGCGAGCAAGCCGGCCGCAACGAGCAGGGCCGGAACTCGCGCGTCAACCGCGATGCCGCGACCGGCTCCCAGCGTCTGCACGATGATGAGGGCCGACAACAGTGCGACAGTGAGAAGGCTCGTCACCCGGGTCGGGGTCGGCTTGGAGACGAGAGATTGCGGCACCAGATAGCCCAGCAGCTTGAGCCCGAGCACCGCGATCGACGCGACGATGATGATCTGCCAGATGGTCATTCGCCTGAACCTCTCGAATCAGACCCCATCGGATCCGGCGCGGATTCCGCGAGGTCGGCCGCGGGACTGCCGAACCAGTTCGTGACTCCAACCACGACAGCGACGAGCGCAGCGGCGAGGACGGGAATCCCGGCCGGAACAAAGGGAACGAGCACGGCGGCGACTACAGCGGCTCCCACGGCAACGACAACGGGCTGCAGTTGCTTGAGCCGGGGCCACAGTAGCCCGAGGAAAGCGGCCGCAGCCGCGGCATCCAGTCCGTAGCGGCTCACATCGCCGAGGAGGTTACCAATGAGCGCGCCCGCGAGTGTCGTGAGGTTCCAGCCGATGTAGATGATCGCGCCGGTGAACCAGAAGCCCGTGCGCTGGCTTTTCAGCGTCGGTTGCGCGGTGGACACCGCGGTGGTCTCGTCGATGGTCCAGTGAGCGGCGAGCGCCTTCCTGGGCCACGGGCCACCGATCAGCGGCGCCACGCGCAACCCGTACAGCGAGTTTCGCGTGCCGAGCAGGGCAGCACTCACGATGGCCGCTCCCCCGGCGGCGGTTCCGCCCGAGGCAAGGATGCCGATCACCGCGAACTGCGACCCACCCGAGAACATGACGAGGCTGAGGACGCAGGTCTGCCAGATGGTGAGCCCGGCCGTTACGGCGAGAGCGCCAAACGAGATTCCGTAGGCGGAGACCGCAATGCCAACGGCCCAGCTCGCGCGAATCGCCGCGGCACGCTCGGGATCACGCGCGGCGCTGCTCAACGAAAAGTCTCCCTCCCGGTCGACTGACCCGAAGGGAGACTCTATCGCGCGAGCGTTACTTGGCGGCAGGCGGGGTCACCGTGTTGTTGGCGCGCACCACCTCGAGGCGAGCGCGGTACTCCTTCTCGTCAATGTCACCCTGTGCGAAGCGCTCGGCGAGGGTCGACTCGGCACCGCGAGCAGCGGAACCCCAGGAGCCGTAGCCGTGGCCCATGTAGCCAGGGCCCCAGCCGCCGCGCGTCATGCGGCGACGAGCAAGCCCACCGATGAGAAAGAACAGGCCGATGAAGAACAGCGGGACGACGATGAAGAAGATGAGTCCCAGACCGGGGAAGAACGGTCCGCCATCGTGGGCGGCGACTCCGGCGAGTGCGAGCGGTGAGAACACGGTGTATCCATTCTGTTGGGGGCCCCGATTGGGCCTCTACAGACAGCCTCGTCGTCAGCCTCCTTCAGCGAATCGGCCCGACAGCGTCACTTCAGCTACTCCGCAGGGTGCACTGTGCGGCCGGGTCATACTCCTGCCGACGCAACTGCTTCGCTCAGTCGGTGCGACCGGCAGTAACGAGCCCGGTCTCGTATGCGATCACGACGAGCTGCACGCGGTCACGCGCGGCGAGCTTTGACATGATGCGCGAGACGTGGGTCTTGGCGGTGAGCGGACTGAGGAACAGCGCGCGCCCGATTTCGTCATTCGTGAGCCCCTGACCGACGAGGGCGAGCACTTCGCGCTCGCGGTCGGTGATGACCTTCAACTGGCGGGCATCCGGAGTCTCTCGCAGATTGCTCGAGATGCGCTCCAGGAGGCGGCGCGTGACCCCGGGGCTCAAGAGAGCGTCGCCTGCTGCGACCACACGTACGGCGCGAATGAACTCGACGGGCTCGCTGTCTTTGACGAGAAATCCGCTCGCCCCGGCGCGAATCGCTCGACCCACATACTCGTCGAGCTCGAATGTCGTGACGATCACGATGTGGGTCGCCGATAGCTGCGGGTTAGCCGCGATTTGCTCGGTCGCCCATAGGCCGTCGCCGTCGGGCATGCGGATGTCCATGAGCACGACATCGGGACGCGTCGCGTTCACGAGCGACACGGCCTCAGCTCCCGTGCCCGCCTCGCCGACGATCTCGATGTCGGGCTCGGCCTCGAGCAGACTCCGAAAGCCCGCACGGATGAGTTGTTGGTCGTCGGCGATCGCGACGCGGATCATTCTGTGCCTTCTCTCAACGGAACTCGTGCGGTCACGACCAGGCCGCCTGCGGCTCCGTTCACGGTGTCCAGTGTGCCTCCGAGCAGTTCGGCGCGCTCACGCATGCCGAGCAGTCCGCGTCCGCTGTCGGCGCCGCCGTCGGGAATTCCCGTGCCGTTGTCGGCGACCCGCACGACCACGTCGGCGCCAGCGGCCCGCACCGACACCGTGGCTTTCGTCGCCTTAGCGTGGCGCACGACGTTGGTGAGCGACTCCTGCACGATGCGGTAGACCGCGAGCTGCACAGCTTTGGGAGCATCCTCGAGTTCGTTGTCGAGGGTTACCTCGACGCCTTGCGACGTGACGGATGCCGCGAGCCCCGCCAACCGCGCCAGATCAGGTTCTGGCACGAGCGGGGCATCCGGGTCTTGGCCGTTCTCTGCTCGCAGGACGCCCAACACCGACCTGACCTCATCGAGCGCGGTTTTTGAGGTCTCTTTGATGCTCGCGAGTGCTTCCGCGGCCTTGTCTGGCTGCTTCTCCATGAGGTGAAGCCCCACGCTCGCTTGCACATTGATCTGACTGAGCGAATGCGCGAGCACGTCGTGCAGTTCCCGCGCGATTCGCACGCGCTCGGCCTGCACCTCGGTCTGGCGCCGCTGGGCGACGGCGCGGCGGTACTTCTCGTAGTTCTCTCCGCGAGTGCGGAGGCCCTCGCCGAGCCCAAAGACGATGAGAATTCCGAGCGTAGTCACGGCGACTCGGGCGGGGTGCCAGTCGTAGCCGCGGGCCAAGCCGAGCGCGAGCGTCACGGTCCAGCCGACTCCGACGCTGATCCACGCCCAGATTCGGGCGCCGCGAGCAACGGCGCCACCGATCGCGAAGGCGAGAGCGACGTACGGCACGGTCATTTGCGAGTCGGCGAGCAGGAAGTCGGCGCACGCCGCTGCGGTGACGAATGCGACGACGGGGCCAGGAAAGCGGCGCGCGGCGAGCAACCCGAGCGGGCCGATGATCGCGAGAACGAGCACCGTGAGGTCGATCGGATTCGCGTGCAGCGGTGGTCGGAGCACCGAGAACAGGGCCGGCGGCAGTTGCACGAGCAGCGAAACTATGAGAGGAAGCAGGAGCCGGGCTCGCGCCGACATCCGCGGCGGCTGGGGTCCTTGTGCCATGACGTCGTGCCACGGCCCAGAGGTACCCTCGCGCCACGCGGCGCGTGAATACTGGCCATGGCTACGCATGCTCCGATGCTACGGCCACTTCTCCCGAGCGGGCATCGGCTCGCAGGCGTGACGGACCTACTCCCCCGGGAGTACGAGGGCACCGTGGGCGCGACACAAGAAAGGCCCAGACCGTGGAGGGTCTGGGCCTTCGCTCCCCGACTTGGACTCGAACCAAGAACCTATCGGTTAACAGCCGATTGCTCTGCCAATTGAGCTATCGAGGATCGCTGGAACAGCGTGCCTACTTTAGCAAAGAGTTGGGGCTCGCGAAATCAACGCGCAGTCGCGCTAGTAGCCCGCACGGGGATCCACGATGCCGACGAATGCTCCATCGCCCAGCAGAGCCGCGACGTTCGCACCCACCCGCTCGACAAGCAGCGGCTCGACCATTTCCGGAGTATCGGCCGAGTGCGAGGTAATGATGCACCGCGGTGCGCTCCAGAGTGGATGCCCGTCCGGAAGCGGTTCGGGATCGGTCACGTCAAGCGCCGCCCCCGCCAAGTGGCCCGAGGCAAGCGACGCCGCGAGTGCGAGCGAGTCCACAAGCTGGCCTCGCGCGATGTTGACGATTGCCGCACTGGGCTTCATTGCCGCGAATTCGGTGGCACCGAAGAGCTGCGCCGTGTCGTCGGTTGAGGCCGCCGCGACGACGACGACGTCGGCATCCGGCAGCACGTCAAGCAGTCGATCGACGGTGACCGTGCGATCGGCGCCCTCGAGGGAGCTGGCGGAGCGCCGCACAACCGTCACCCTCGTGTCGAACGGCGCGAGCAACCGGATGAGCTCGACGGCGATCCCGCCCGCGCCCACGATGACGACGTGCCTGCCGTACAGCGAGATCCCGAGCTTCTTCATCGCCCAACTTGTCGCGCGGGCCTTCTCGGGAAGTCCGCGGAGCACCGCGAGCGTCAAGGCCAGCGCGTGCTCGGCGACCGGGTCCGAGTACGCGCCTTTAGCGCTCGTGAAGATCGGCATCGGCGAATCGGCGAATTCCGTGAGGACCCCGGCGAATGCGTCGACTCCCGCCCACGGCAACTGCACCCAACCGATCCCGGGATGCTCGTGCAAGGTCTGCGCGAGCAGCTCCGAGTCCGACTCCGCGAGCCAAATGAGCCCTCGAGTCTCGGCCGAGAGCGGTGCGACCACCCCGCCGGCGCGCTCGACGGCCGAAACAAAGATCGCGCGCTGCGCGGGGAAAATCGCGATCGGTCCGGCCGGCGGTCTGCGATCGAGCGCGATGGGCCCGGCGGTCCCGAGGAGCGGGTCACGGTGTTCGCCGGGGAGTCGGTGATTAGACGGCACCGACAGAACCCGTCAAGTGGTCGAGGGAATGCGCGAGCCTCTTGACGTAGGGATGGTGTGGGTCTGCGAAGACCTCGTCGACGTTGCCGATCGCCACGATCAGCCCGCGATGCATGACCGCGACGCGAGTGCTCACGCGCCGCACTTCGCCGAGATCGGCCGTCACTACGATCGCCGAGAGGGCGCGCTCGAGCTGGAGGGTGACGATGATGTCGAGAATCGCGCTGCGCACGGTGACGTCGATGCCCGCGGTCGGGTCATCGGCGATGAGCAGCGTCGGCTCGAGAATCATCGCGCGAGCGATTGCGATCCGCTGGCGCTGCCCTTTGCTGAGCTCGTGCGGATACTTGTTCATCGTGCCGAGCGGCATGCGCACCGCATCGATCAGGGTGGCGACGGCTTGGCCGGCTTCGTCCTGGTCGAAGTGGCGATCCCGCGAGAAGATCGGCTCCGCGATGTTCTCACCGATCGTCAATCGAGGCTCGAGAAAATCGCCGCCCTCCTGGGGGAGGTAACCAATCTTCAGGCCGAGCCGATCACGTTTGCGGTGGGAGATTCCGCGCAGTTGCGTGCCCATCACCTCAACCGAACCACCCGAGATCAGCGGCGACGTCTCCTCGGCGGTTTCGGCGTGCAGCGCGATCGCCTTCACGAGAGTGCTCTTACCCGACCCCGTTTCGCCGACGATGGCGAGCACCTCGCCCTCGAGCACGTCGAAGGTCACCCCGTTAACGGCGACCGAGCGGGTCTCGGGATTGCGAGAGCGGTAGCGCAGAGAAAGGTCACGCGCGCGTACCACCGGTGCGGCATCCATCAGTCGTTCCCCTTCAACGCGCGGCGCTCGGTCTCGACCCGCACGAGATCTCGCTGCACCTGAGAATACTTGTCCGGCTCGGCGGCCGCGTCGAGGCGTTGCATCGCGCCAAGCAACTCGCGCTTCTGGCGCAGCAAGTCGCGATCGACGAGCTCGCCCACGATGCCCGCGCAATAGGCGGCCATGCGTTCGGCGCGCTCCGGAATCGGCGCGACACCCAGTTGCTTCACGAGAGTCGCAAACGATTCGGGCACCTCGGCCGCGACGCGCGCGAGCCAGTCCGAAGCATTGATGTGGTCCATGCTCGTCGCCACAGCATCGCGAACCACGGCAAGCGTGTGGTCGGCGAATGCGACACCGGATGCCCTGCGCACGAGTTCGACGCCCACATCACTCGGGTACTGAAGGATCGCCATGAGGGCGTCTCGCTCGAGCCGTGTCGCGGGATCGGTACCGAGTCTCATCAGGTCGGGTCCGTCGAGGGGCGGCGCATCCGCGACCGGCCCCGTTGAGCTTGCGGGCCGCGTCGCGCCCTTCGCAGTCGCGACAGCACGCCGAACTTCTTCGGGGTCCAGGCCCAGCCACCCCGCGAGGTTGCGCACGTAGCCGACCATGAGCGACTGATCCCGGATACCGGCGACGACCGGTGCCGCAGCCCGAAGCGCAGCGACCCGCCCTTCGACCGTCTCGAGGTCGTAGGCCGTGAGCACCCGGCGGATCATGAACTCGAACATGGGCTTACGTGTGGTGATGAGTCTTCGCACGGCGTCATCGCCCCGATTAAGCCGCAAGTCGCATGGGTCGAGACCGTCGGGAGCGACGGCAACGAAAGTCTGGGCGGCGAAGCGCTGCTCCTCGGCGAACGCGCGGCTCGCGGCTTTCTGACCGGCCTCGTCGGGGTCGAACGTGAAGATGACCTCGCCCGTTCCCGTCGTGTCCGCGTTGTCGACATCGCCGATCACCCGCCGCACGATCTTGATGTGGTCAACCCCGAACGCCGTGCCACACGTCGCGACGGCGGTCGTGACACCCGCGAGGTGGCAGGCCATGACGTCGGTGTAGCCCTCGACGACGACGACTTGCCTTCCGCGGGCGATGTCGCGCTTGGCGAGGTCGAGACCGTAGAGCACTTGGCTCTTGTGGTACACCGGGGTCTCCGGGGTATTGAGGTACTTGGGCCCCTGGTCGTCGTCGAGGAGCTTTCGTGCGCCGAATCCGAGCGTCGCGCCCGTGACATCCCGAATCGGCCACACGAGCCGACCCCGAAATCGGTCATACACGTCGCCGCGATCGCCGCGGCCGAGCAGCCCCGACGTAACGAGTTCGTCTTCGGTGTAGCCCACGCCCTTGAGGTGCTTTGCGAGGGCGCCACCACGAGGCGCGAATCCGATGCCGAAACGCTCGGCCGCCGACTGATCGAAACCTCGAGCACCGAGGAACACCCGCCCCGGTTCGGCCTCGGGCGTGGCGAGTTGGGCAACGTAGAACTCTGCCGCGGAGGCATTGGCGGCAAGGATTCGCGCTCGGTTGCCGTGATCGGTCGCTGCGCCGCCGTCTTCGTAGTGCAATTCGTAGCCGATCCGCGCCGCCATGCGCTCGACCGCTTCCGTGAAGGTCATGTGGTCCATCTTTTGCAGGAAGGTGAAGACGTCGCCGCCTTCGCCGCAGCCGAAGCAGTGATAGAACCCGACCTGGGGGCGCACGTGGAAGCTCGGGGAGCGCTCCTCGTGAAAGGGACACAGTCCCTTCATCGAGCCGACGCCGGCGCTCTTGAGACTCACGTAGTCGCCAACGATGTCAGCGAGATTGGTGCGCGACCGCACCTCGTCGATATCGCTTCTACGAATCAGGCCGGCCACCTCATGATTGTATGTTCAGCCGCCGACCCAGCCCGTGCCGACAGGAGCAGACCGACTAGCCGACGAGTCGCGAGTGCCACGCCATCGCCGACTGGTCGGTCAGCGAGGCGGCCTGGTCGACGACCGCCCGCTTGCGCTCGGGATCGGATGCCGCAGCGCCCCAATCGGCCGCAAAGCCCGGCTCGAGGTTTTCTGGCCCCGTCGACAGCAGCATATCGGCGAGTTCGGACAGGATGTCGCGCTGCTGCGCGTAGATCGGCCGACGCGCGTTGGTCGACATCACGAACGCGGCAACGATACCCTTGAGCACTGCGATCTCGGCCTGGATCTCGCGAGGAACGACCAGATCGGCGCCGAACCGAGCCAAGGAATCCTGCGGGAAAGCTTCGCGGGTTGCGCTCGTCGCGGCGCCTGCGAACCGCCCAATGAGCTGGCTCGTGAGGTTCTTGAGTCGACCATTGGCTTGCCTGCTGCCGTCCCAAGTTTCGAGCCAGAACGGGAGGTTGTCGAGGCGATCGAACGCGGCGATGAGTTCGTCATGGTTCACCTCACCACCGATCCACGCGAACATCGAGTTGACGAGTTCGTCGTGGTCGACGCGCGCACCAAGGGCCGTGACATCCACGTAGCCGTTGACGATCGCATCCTCGAAGTCGTGTACCGAGTAGCCGATGTCGTCCGAGAGGTCCATGACTTGAGCTTCAACGCACCGCGTGCGCTCGGGAGCGCCGGCACGCAACCACTCGAACACCTCGGTGTCGTCGTCGTAGAACCCGTACTTGCTGCGCCCGCTCGGGTCCGGCACCCCCTGCGAGCTTGGCCACGGGTACTTGCAGCTCGCATCGAGCGACGCTCGCGTGAGGTTGAGCCCGTAGCTTCGACCGTCGTCCCCGAGCACTTTGGGCTCGATGCGCGTGAGTACGCGCAAGGTCTGGGCGTTGCCCTCGAACCCGCCGATGTCTGCCGACCAGTCGTTGAGCGCGCCCTCACCGTTGTGACCGAACGGCGGATGCCCGAGGTCGTGGGCAAGGCACGCCGTGTCGACGACATCCGGGTCGAGCCCGAGCGATTCGCCGAGTTCGCGACCGACTTGAGCGACTTCGAGCGAGTGCGTGAGCCGATTGCGGGCGAAGTCCAGCCCGGCCGTCGGCGAGAGCACTTGCGTCTTGGCAGCGAGGCGACGCAGCGCGCTCGAGTGCAGTACGCGGGCTCGGTCGCGCGCGAAGTCGCTGCGACGGCTCGAGTGCTCCTCGGGCAGCCAGCGCTCGGCATCCACCTCGCCGTAGCCGAGGGGCACCGAAGCGCCGCTAGCCACCACTCACGCCCAGCTCGGCTTCGGTGAGGTCGGCGCGATGGGTTTCCTGAAGCTCTCGGCTGTCGAGCCAGCCGTGCGGCAGCGACGGATTCTTGGGTGCCCCGGCGCGACCGCGCTGGCCCTCGGCATCGGCGCCGGGATACGGCTGGCGCCAATCCAACTGCGCCAGTAACTCATCGAGCTGCGCGAGATCGTGCACCGTGGCGAGCGAGGCGCGTAATTCACCGCCCACCCCGTAGCCCTTGAAGTACCACGCGACGTGCTTGCGGATATCGCGGCAGGCGCGATCCTCCTCCTCGAAGAACTCCACGAGCAGCTCGGCGTGGCGACGGAACGCCGTCGCCACTTCACCGAGGGTGGGCTGTGCTTTGACCGACTCACCGTTGAAGCCCGCAGCGAGGTCGCCAAACAGCCACGGGCGGCCGAGGCATCCACGCCCGACGACGACGCCATCGCAGCCGGTCTCGTCGACCATGCGCAGAGCATCCTCGGCGCTCCAGATGTCGCCGTTGCCGAGAATCGGCGTGTCGGTGATCGTTTCTTTGAGGCGGGCGATCGCCGACCAGTCGGCGGTTCCGGAGTAGAACTCGGCGGCCGTGCGCGCGTGCAGCGCGATGCTCGCAACCCCCGCACCGGATGCCGCCTTGGCCGCCTCAAGGTAGGTGAGGTGATCGGCGTCGATACCTTTGCGCATCTTGACGGTCAGTGGAACCGTGCCCGCGGCCGTGACGGCTCGCTCGACAATCTCGCGGAACAGGTCGCGCTTCCACGGCAGCGCGGCTCCCCCGCCCTTGCGCGTGACCTTGGGCACGGGGCATCCGAAATTCAAGTCGATGTGGTCTGCCCGGTCTTCGGCGACAAGCATCGTCACGGCTTCGGCCACGGTTTTGGGGTCGACGCCGTAGAGCTGGATGCTTCGAACCGTCTCCGACTCGTGGTGGCGGATCAGGCGCATGCTCTCGGGCGTACGCTCGACGAGGGCGCGGCTCGTGATCATCTCCGATACGTAGAGACCGGCGCCATACTCCCGACAGAGGCGCCGGAACGCCGTGTTTGTGATCCCCGCCATCGGCGCGAGCACGACCGGGACATCGAGCGCGATGGGCCCGATGTTCAAGGTCGGCACTGCAGCCGCGAGAATGGTCACGTGTCAATTCTCCCAGACAATCAGCGCGGCCCGCTTTCGGAACGACAGCGCGTTGCCGCCGGAATTCTCGGAGTCGACCCGAGCGTGATCGTCAAGTCGCTCGTCGTCCCGCGCAGCGACGGAACCTTCCTGTTCGCTC
>Ga0209724_1005036_pt1 | contig 10229 bp, 9 predicted proteins | sample grotaG_FD_184143 | JGI IMG/M metagenome (GOLD analysis project Ga0209724, IMG submission 184143) | Glacier valley bacterial and archeal communities from Borup Fiord, Nunavut, Canada, to study Microbial Dark Matter (Phase II) -... | ecosystem: Environmental > Aquatic > Freshwater > Ice > Glacier ... | reverse complement strand
TCTACTTCAAGATCAAGGAATCTGGCCTCTTCGCCTGGATCGCGACTATGTTATCATGACCAGCGAAGTTTCCAGTCATAGGACTACCACCATGAAACAAATCGGCATTATCGGCGGTCTTGGCCCAGAATCAACGGTAGATTACTATAAAAGCATTATTGAGGCTTTCAGGACCGATGGCAGCCTGGCAGCACCGGAAATAGTCATCTATAGCGTTAATCTTGAAGAAGTTCTCGGACTGGTTGCCAGACAGGAGTGGAACAGCCTTGTTTATCTACTGGTCGCAAAGATCAAGGCGCTACACCGATCCGGTGTAGATTTCGCGGTAATTTCAGCCAACACTCCACATATAGTTTTTGACGAGGTCCAGGCAAAATCACCGATCCCCTTGTTGAGCATTGTCACGGCGACACTTGATAAAACAAAAGAAATGGGGCTGAGTAAAGTTGGGCTATTGGGGACAAAGTTCACCATGCAAACGAACTTTTTTTCCCCACAATTTTCGAGACAGGGCATCTCGGCTGTTGTGCCTTCAGCAACCGACCAAGACTACATCCATGACAAGTTGATGACCGAAATTGAGCGCGGAATTTTTACTGACGAAACGAGAAAAGGGCTACTGGCAGTTATCGAGCGCATGATAGCCGCAGAAAAAATTGACGGGGTGATTCTCGGCTGCACCGAATTGCCGCTGATCCTTGATAAAAGCGCATTTGGCATCCCATTTCTGAATACAACCGCCATACATGTTGAGAGTATTGTTAACTACATGGGGCGGGGGTGACTACTTAAAGCCATAAAAGGTGCAGATCAATCGGAACAAACATTCTCACCGGACCGCTAGTGCGGTCAAGATGCAGAGAGCACCACTAAACTGTTTACAGGAGACCGCATGAACTCCTCAAACGACACCGCAGCATACGTTGCCTCCCTGATGGCAATCGACAAAACCACTCTTCCCGCAGACGGCGGCGAGCGCTTCAACCGCCTGATCTTCGCCCGTTCCCCCTACCTGCTGCAGCACGCTGAAAATCCTGTCAAATGGTATGAATGGGGGCCGGCCGCTTTCGATCTGGCCCGTTCCGAGGGCCTGCCGATCCTGCTTTCAATCGGCTATGCAACCTGCCACTGGTGCCATGTCATGGCCCATGAATCATTCGAGGACAATGAGGTTGCCGCGCTGCAGAACCGCCACTTTGTCTGCATCAAGGTTGATCGTGAAGAGCGCCCCGACATCGACGACTTCTATATGGCCGTTTCTCAGGCGCTGACCGGCAGCGGCGGCTGGCCTCTGAATATCTTTATGACTCCCGACAAACGCCCCTTCATGGCGATAACCTACCTTCCCAAACGGGGACGGAGCGGCATGAGCGGCCTGATGGAACTGCTGCCAAACATAGCCACCCTCTGGCGGCAACATCCTGACATGATCGAGAAAAATTGCCAGGCAATCATGGAGGCGCTGGAGGGAACTCGTCAGCTACAGGAAGACAAAAGCTCCCCGGACATAACGGTTGTTACAGAAAAGGCTTTGCAGCACCTGAAAAAAATCTATGACCCGCAATATGGCGGTTTCGGCACTGCCCCCAAATTTCCGATGCCGATTTACCTGCTCTGGCTGACAGGCCAGGGGCAGGAAGGTAACCCGGAGGCGCTGGAGATAACGCTCCATACCCTGCGAAAAATGAGAGCAGGCGGCATATGGGACCACCTTGGCGGGGGATTGCACCGCTATTCGGTCGATCAGTTCTGGCTGGTGCCGCACTTCGAAAAGATGCTCTACGACCAGGCTATGCTTGCCCACGTCGCGACTGCAGCCTACAACGCCACCGGCGACCAATTCTATCGCAGTATAACCGAAGAGATACTTACCTTTGCCGGACGGGAATTACTCTCGGTGGATGGTGCCTTCTGCTCCGCACTTGATGCCGACTCGGAAGGGGTGGAAGGTAAATTTTACCTGTGGGATAAAGGTGAAATTGATACCTGCCTCGGGCCGGATGCCGGGCTGTTCTGTAACTACCATGATGTGACCGACGGGGGAAACTACGAGGAGCGGAATATCCTTACCGCTCCGACAACCCTCGTCCAATTCTGCAGCCGGAACGGCTTGAATCAAGAAGAGACCGCCGGGCGGCTGGAACGGTGCCGCACGAAGCTTCTGGAGCAACGCGGGATGCGCATCCGCCCGCTTCGGGATGACAAGATCATCACCTCATGGAACGGCCTGATGATCGGGGCGCTCGCCGCCGCCGGAGTCGCCTGCAACAGACCGGAATATATCGCCTCTGCCTCTCGGGCCGCTTCGTTCATCCTCGTTTCCCTGCGTCGCGCCGATGGCAGGCTGCTGCGCAGTTATCTTGACGGGGCGGCGGATGTCCCCGCTTTTCTGGAGGATTATGCCTTTCTTGCCGGGGGGCTGCTGGATCTTTACGAAGCGACGCTTGACCAGACATGGCTGGGCGAGGTTCGCAAGCTTGTGGAAGATCTGCTGCGCCTCTTCCGGGATCCTGATTCCGGCGAATTCACCCTGACCGGGCACGATGCCGAGCAGATGCCGGCCCGTGTTGCGTCTGACCACGACGGCGTCACGCCGTCAGCACTTGCCCGCACCGCCCATACTCTCTACCGGCTCGCCTGGATTGACGACAGAACGGAGCTTCTTGATTTGGCCCGAGCGGCATTGTCAGGCGTTATCGGCGAGCTCCGGCGCAACCCGCTGGGACACCTGGGTGCTCTGCAGGTCCTCACACTACTGGAATCGGAACCGACCATAGCCACCTTTAGCGGAGAGACTGACACTCCTGAAACCTTCGTCCTTAACGCGGCTCTGCATAAACAGGTGACCAAGGGACTGGTTATACGGAGCGAAGCCGGGCCGGGGCCATCGACCTTCTCCCTCTGCATGGCCGGCACCTGTTACCCCTCACTGTCCACGGCAGACGAACTCGAACGACTCCTCCAACAGATCACCCATCAATAACATCGGATAGAATTGTGATTTGCCAGCGGCTCGTTCATTATGATATAGCTTAAAACAGATTTTACCTTGCACCATCAGGAGCTTAAAAACTTATGTTGACCGGAAAACAGAAACGACACCTGCGGGCCCTCGGGCACAAGCTGAAACCACTTATCCAGATAGGCAAAAAAGAGATCGAAGAGGCTCTGATTGCCGAAACCAACGCTGTGCTCGAACATCATGAGCTAGTCAAAGTAAAACTCCTTGAGGGCTGCATGCTCGACAAACATGAAGCATCAGAGGCGCTGTCCGAAGCATGCCAGGCGGATGTGGCCCAGATCCTTGGCAAAACATTCCTCCTCTACCGCGCCGCTAAAACTCCTGTGATTATCCTGCCCAAAGCCGACGCCCCCCTGCAATCAAAGCCGGAATGATAATCCGGGCTGTCCTCTTTGACCTTGACGGCACTCTGGTCGACTCGCTGGAAGATCTGACGGATGCCGTCAATCATATCCGGAGTGCCTTTTCTTACCCGCCGCTGACAGCGGAGGCGGTGCGTCTCAAGATAGGCAAAGGGTCGAGGCATCTGGTACAGCAGTCTCTGCCGGATGCTATGGAAACGGACATTGACCGCGCCGTTGAGATGTTTCTGGAGTTCAACAGGGAGCATATCGCCGACAAAAGCCGCCTCTATCCCGGGATAGCGGAAACTCTTCGTGAGCTTGCCGCCAGAGATATAAGGCTGGCGGTGATTTCGAACAAGAATGAGGATCTGAGCGCACTGATACTGGAGCATCTGGGCATCCGCCCACTATTTGAAAGCATCTGTGGTGGAGACACATTCCCAGAGAGAAAGCCGTCCCCCCTCCCCCTGCTTAAAGTAGCCGAAAAACTCGACCTGGCGACTTGCGAATGTGTCATGGTTGGTGACAGTTGCAACGACATACAGGCGGGCAAACTGGCCAACATAACCTCCATTGCCTGTACGTGGGGATATGGAAGCGCAGAGGAAATAGCCGGAGCAGATGCTTTCGCGCACACACCCCGGGAACTGCTGGCACTGATTACTGAAGGGCTTTAGTCTCCTATTGTTTGAGTACGTGTTTTAGGTGGGTAAAGATGGACGGCTGGAACGGAAAAATTCTCAATGTTAACCTGACGACGGGAACCTCCCGAGTTGAGGAGATACCCCGACAGCTTCTCGAAGAGTACCTGGGCGGCCGCGGTCTTGGTGTACGCCTGATGCGTGAAGGCTACCTGCTCGACCCGCTTGATCCCGCCATGCCGCTGATCTTCTCCGTTGGACCGCTCTGCGGCACACCCGCTCCGGCTTCCGCCCGCATTTCCGTTGTGTCCCGTTCGCCGTTGACCGGCACAATCTACGACTGTTCAGCCGGGGGCACCTTTGCGTTGCACCTGAAAGCGGCCGGATTCGATGCCCTGTTCATAACCGGCAAAAGCCCCCGTCCGGTTACCCTGACGGTAACGCCAGACAAGATTGAAATCCTTTCGGCTGGTCCGCTCTGGGGGGGGGATATCCCGTCAACAGTTGCGGCTCTTAAAGACAGGGGGAGCGTCGCCGCGATCGGTCCTGCAGGTGAGAACGGCGTCCTCTTTGCCAACATCTCAATGGGGGAAGGAAATTCGCTCGGCCGCGGCGGCCTTGGCGCGGTGATGGGAAGCAAGAATCTTAAGGCGGTGACGGTCGATGGCGACCGTAAAACCGGTATCGCCGCTCCGGCTCTGTTTGAAAAAGCCCGCCAGGATATCATGCGGCTTTTCAAGGCCTCCCCGGTAATATTCGGCCCTCTGGGGATCTCCGAATACGGCACTCCGGTGCTGGTTGACCTGATGGCTCAGCGCCGCATGGCCCCGACGCAAAACTTCCGTAAAACATACTTTGAACATTCCGCCAACTATTCCGCCACAACCATAAAAGACACATACAATCCAAAGAAAGCCGGTTGCGGCGACTGCCCGATCCAATGCATCAAGATCTCTGAAGCCGGAAGAGCGCTCCCGGAATATGAAACCCTCTCCGGCTTTGGCGCCCTTAACAACATTGATGCACTGCATGTCATTGTTGCGGCAAACGACCTCTGCAACGACCTGGGGATGGACAGCATCTCGGCGGCGGGTACCCTCTCCGCCTGGGGAGAGATCAGGGGCGCATTTCCGACCGCAGCGGAGCTACCCGGACTGCTGAACGACATCGCCCACCGGCGCGGTGATGGAAAACTGCTCTCGCTTGGCTCCCGCCGTCTTGCAGAAAAGTTGGGACAAGCGGAACTTTCAATGAGCGTAAAATCACTGGAACTACCGGCGTACGACCCGCGTGGAGCTTACGGCATGGCGCTGTCGTACGGCACGAGCAACCGTGGTGGCTGCCACCTGAGCGCCTACCCTGTTTCCCATGAGATCTTACGCAAGCCTGTTCCGACCGACCGCTTTTCCTTTTCCGGAAAAGCCCGTATCATCAGCATCGCAGAGGAAACAAACGCCGCTGTAGATTCACTGGCAGCCTGCCAGTTTGCCCTCTTCGGCGCCAGCCTTGAAGAGTATGCCGAACTGCTGGGCGGAGTCACCGGAGTGGCATATTCTCCACAGCACCTGAGCGAAATCGGCCGGCGCATAGTACTTACCGAGCGCTTTTACAACTGCGCCAACGGCTTTTCGCGTGACGACGACATGCTGCCGGAGCGGTTTTTCAGAGAACCGGGGAGCAGCGGAGACGGCATTGATATCCATCCTCTCGACAGGGCCAGGTTTGAGGAAGAACTGGACAAGTATTACCGCATTCGCGGTCTGAACCGGAACGGCTGCTTTGATGATGCCGCCTTTCTGGACAAGCAGCCGTAACAAGCGCATTTTTTTATTTTCTGTGCAGTGCACCGGCCGCGCGGGCCGCTTCAGTACTGATCCTGATCCTGTCGTACTTCTTCCGGTCACGGATAATCGGCAAGGAGAAATCACCGGCTACCTTCCATGCATCCTTCAGATAGATCCACGGTGCGAACGCAGAGATGGCCACACCCTCTTCAGGCTCGATCTCTTCAGAGCGCATATCCCGAATTGAAAGGCCTTTTCGGTCAGCTACGACCGTATGGCTGCCGTCGAATGGCAGTGCACCCGGGTCACTGTAATCCCATTTCACCTCCTGGCGTTGGGTGCCTTGCAGGTCGGCGTGGCAGGAATCACAGCCACGGCTCTTGCCAAGCTTATGCGACATTTTGTCCATCTGGATCCACAACAGTGCATTATTATTTTCCGGGAACCCCTCAAAAAGGCCGACATAGGCCCAGGCATCATCGGTTCGCTGCAGGTCTGGCAATGTTGCCGGGAATCGCCAATAAAATCCCGGCTTGTAGGGTGAACTCTTCTGGTTCATGACCGCCATGGGAAACGGCTTGACCGGTATCCAGCGACCCTTCTGGTCTCTGATCAGGATCGGTTCCGGCATTATTCCATAATACGCTTTGTATTTGTAATATGGGGTCGCCGCTCCCGCCAGCGTACCCGGCCCCCAGTAAGTCCCCTGATAGCCGGCCACATTTTGGATGTGGCAGGCCTCGCAGGAAAGATTTTTGTGGAGTGAGCCAGCATGACTTTTTACAGCTTCGGGGTGACAGCGTTTGCATGAATTGTTGGCCTGACGCCTGATCATGGCATGACCAAGCTTTTTGTCTGATTTTGAGTTGTCATGGCAATCAAGGCAGCCGACCTTGACCTTAAGATGGACATCTGGCTCATTACCTTCAGGAAATGAAAAGGAACCGCCAAAATAACCGGCGCCGCGTCTTCTGTCCTCCGGACCGGAATGGCAGATAGAGGTGCGTCCGTTGCCGTAACAGCTTAGCACAGGGGGCGTTTTTGCAAAGGTGTGACTCCCCATGGAAGGATCTGTCGCGCTTTTAGGCATGGGGTTGTAGTGGCAGTCCAGGCAGCCGACATGGCAGGTGTTACAGACCTTCTGGCTGATAACATGACTTTTCTTATCAATCAGCACGGTTGTATTGGCCTGCATCTGATCATACGCACCCTCGAACCATGGACCGCAATTATGAGGGCCACGCTGTGGGCTGGTCCACCCCTTGTACTGGCTCTGCTTACCGTTGGTTCCCATGGTGCTTTTGCTAAACTCGGCAAATTCCTTTGCATGGCAGGCGCCACAGGTCTTTTTCATGACATCGAAATTCTGGGTAAGCGTATCGGTCCGTTTGTCGTGCCACGACAGTGCCGCCACAGAGGAATCCTTGGTCTTTACGCCATCTCTTTCCGTGACTGCATAGACACGGCTTGTCTGATCAGCACTAAATTCCAGCGGGTATTTCCGTGGCGACGTGTCGGCGGTCAGCCCCTTTTTACGAACAACGAGGAGCCTTGCCATACCCTGATGGGCAGCATCCTTTTCGTTTGCCTGAGAGTCGCCCAGGTGGCATCCGCTGCAGCCGGCAGGCATGCGACTCTGCGCTTTCACCTCCTGTTGCGTAACCACGAAATGCCTGTATCCAAGCGCGGCCATTTTCTGACTGTTCTCGTGACAGTCGCGACATGAATCGGCGGCATAGGCACTCGTGGACAGTACCACTGACAATAGCAACAGCATGAGATGTAATCGCATAGTGCAGACTCCTTGCGTAAATTCATTAACGGGACAGGAACATGCCGGTTTCAGCTCGCTGTAAGAGCTGTTAAAATAAATATCTCATGTTATAGTACTCCGCGATTTAGATCAGTCAAGCTGGAAACCAAAGCAGGTTTCTACCTGAACCGAGGCAAGTAGTGAACCTTTTTAAAAACCTCACCTCAATGTTCAAACAACCTCCCCGACCAGGCGGCAACAAAGGAACAGGCGAGTTTGGCGAGGAGGTCGCCGCAGACTTCATCATCGGCTGCGGCTACCGGATTCTGGAGCGCAACTTCCGCTGCAAAGGTGGAGAAGTTGACATCATTGCCCAGGACCCAGCTGACAACAGCCTGGTCTTTGTCGAAGTAAAAACCCGCAAGGGACTTTCATACGGTGTGCCGCAACTGGCCGTTACCCCCTTCAAACAGCGCCAGATTTCCAAAGCGGCGTTGACCTGGCTCGGAAAAAAACAGCTGCACGACCACAACGCACGGTTTGACGTAATCGCCATTCTGTTGCATACTGACGGACCTCATGCCATTGATCACATCAAAAACGCCTTTGATCTGGCCTATTAGTAAGTTAAAATCATCAAGTTTATCAGGGTTATAAAAGGAGTCACCATGGATTTTACCGCTGTTCTGGCCCAAATAAAACCGAAGCTCGGCTGCGTTGCCGACAATCTGGCCGGCATTGAGGAACAGATCGTAAAAGCCCGGGATGCTGGTGCCGATCTGATTGTCTTCCCGGAACTGGCACTGTCCGGCTACTTCCTGAAAGACCTTGTACCTGAAGTGGCATTGCGAGCAGATTCTCCAGAGATCCAGCGTCTAATCGAGCTTTCGAGAGACATCTCCATAGCCATCGGCTTTGTCGAAGAGACCACTGACTATCATTTTTTCAACTCGGCCCTGTACCTTGAAGACGGCGCAATCCGCCACCTGCATCGTAAAGTGTACCTCCCGACCTACGGCCTGTTTGATGAGCAGCGCTACCTCGCTAGAGGAGAGTCGTTCCGTGCTTTCGATACAAAGTTTGGACGGTTCGGCATGTTGATCTGCGAGGACATGTGGCATCTGTCCGCTTCCTATATTCTGGCTATGGATGGCGCGACAACACTTATCTGCCTTTCAAGCAGCCCCGCCCGAGGCATTGAGGGCGACTCACTCGGTTCTGCCTCGGCCTGGCAGAAACTGGTATCAACCACAGCCATGTTTCTCAACTGCCGGGTTCTCTACACCAACCGGGTCGGCTTCGAAGATGGTGTCAACTTCTGGGGCGGCTCGGAATATATCGCACCATCGGGAGAATCCATCGTCCGGGGCGCGCTGCTGGAAGAGGATTTCATCACAGCAAAGATTGATGAGGGAGCGCTGCGGCGTGAACGCATTTTTTCACCGATGATGCGAGATGAAAATCTGTTTGTGACGATGCAGGAACTTGGGCGCATTGCGCACGAAAGGGGATAGATAATGGCTGGATTGATCGCCAACACTGAGCTATTAAGAAAGCTCCTGGTCGGCTTTGTAAAGGATGAAGTTCGTAAAGTCGGCGTCAGCAAGGTGGTGCTGGGGCTTTCGGGCGGGATTGATTCGGCACTGGTGGCTTTTATCGCTGCCGAAGCGCTAGGCCCTGAAAACGTCCATGCCATCTGCATGCCCTACAAGTCAAGTAATCCCGAGAGTGAGGCACATGCCCGGCTTGTGGCTGCAGCGTGCGGAGTAAACTTTTCGGTTGTGCCGATTACCGCAATGGTGGATGCCTATTTCGATCTGTTCCCCGACGCTGATAATATGAGGCGCGGCAACAAGATGGCCCGCGAGCGGATGACTATTCTTTTCGATCATTCGGCGCTGCTGCGTGCTCTGGTGCTGGGCACCAGCAACAAAACGGAACTGCTTCTCGGGTACGGCACACTTTACGGAGACATGGCCTCTGCCCTGAACCCTATCGGCGATATTTACAAGAGCCAGGTCTGGCAGCTATCGAGAGCGATGGGAGTCCCGAAAGAGGTCATCGAGAAGCAGCCATCAGCGGATCTCTGGGCGGGGCAGACAGATGAAGAGGAGCTCGGCTTCTCATACCGCCAGGTGGATGAGCTTCTCTATCGCATGGTGGACCAACGCCTGACAAATACGGAACTGGTTGCGGATGGATTCGAGCGCGAGTTTGTCGAATCAATCTACTCAAAAATCCAGAATTCCCATTTCAAACGCCGCCTGCCGATCATCGCCAAGGTTTCAAACCGCACAATCGATCGCGATTTCAGATATGCGAGGGACTGGGGAAAATGACAAACTGGTCAGACAGCATCCCGGTATACTCCACAGAAACGGGGCGTATAAAACAGAACAATCCGGCACAGAAGACAGCGCCTCAAAAGATCGATGGCTTCGTGCGCTTGCGCCGTGAAGTAAAGGGACGGGGTGGCGGGACAGTCATCGTCATCAGCGGCATCTCGCTTCCTGCGACCGAGCTCAAGGAACTGTCGGGAGCCCTCAAGAAGAAGTGCGGTTGCGGCGGGACGGTTAAGGATGGTATTATAGAGATCCAGGGTGATCACCGTGATGCGCTGTCGTCAGAATTGCAGGCACGCGGCTTCAAGGTCAAACTGGCCGGGGGGTAACAAAACGTGATTCA
>Ga0209724_1005035_pt1 | contig 10231 bp, 8 predicted proteins | sample grotaG_FD_184143 | JGI IMG/M metagenome (GOLD analysis project Ga0209724, IMG submission 184143) | Glacier valley bacterial and archeal communities from Borup Fiord, Nunavut, Canada, to study Microbial Dark Matter (Phase II) -... | ecosystem: Environmental > Aquatic > Freshwater > Ice > Glacier ... | reverse complement strand
AGGCGATGGTCTATTTTGCTCCGCATCCTCCGGTACGGCAGAAAGAGCTGAACGATCACGTCTCGGACAGTTTTTACCGCGATCTCTTCATGAGTCCCTGCCTTTCCGGGTGGGACAAGGGGGAGGACAAATTCCACTACATGCAGCTCTGCCACCAGGTGCTGTCGCGCAGTCAGCTCAATGCGGTCGCCAAGCTGCGTGACTCCGGCATAATCCAGACAAACCTGGTGGTATTGCCCAATCTCTCCAATGTCAGTCTGGCCAACAACGGCACCCATATCAGCATCGGCAGCCGCCGTTTGACGCAGGCCCTGGCTGACGGCGGCTCCGGTTTCGCCGCGGGCCACGAAAAGCTTTTCGGCGACCTGGCGATCAAGATCAGCGAACATTTCCTGCCGCTCTTTGTCGGCACATACACCGCCGCACCCTACCGGATGGCTTTCAACGATTTTCATCCTGAAAAGGCGCTCGGGTTTCTGCCGCATGAACTGGACTTCACCCACCTGAGAATGATCTGGCGCCGCTGGAAAAAGAAGGCCGATCTTTCGATTTTCGGCCAGCCGCTGACACCCTTCGGTCCGCAGGCACTGGACCGTCTGGTGAGTTCGGTTTTCAGGCTGAAGGGAGATTTTGTTCCCGACTATCGCCTGGTCGATTATCTGGTCTCCCTGCTCTCCACCGAGCACAGCCCAGGTCTGAACGGTCAAACTGGCAACAGCGACCGCCTTCGCCGTGATCTTGCCGACATGGGCGTGTTCGATGAGCAGATGTCGGTCTACCTGCTCTACAAGCAGCGCGAATACGGCAAAATGGGATTTTCCGGCTTCGAAGGAAGATACTACAGCATCTTCGAAAACTTCGAGGACGACATGGGGCGGGCAGCCGACCTGCAGACTCTGATAACGTCGCTTGCCTATAAATACATGGCCCTCGGCACGACCCACGCCCACATTCCGGATACCCCGTCGGTCGAGAGCGAACGGCGGCAGATCTTTTTCGGCGCTGCGATAGGCATCCCCACCTTTTATGTCCGGAGGAACAGCAGCAATGCCTTTCTGGACAAGATCCTCAGAAAAACCGACGGAATCAGGCCAAGCCGTCGCTACCCCGGTTATCTTCGCGTTCAGATCCATGAATACCGGAAGGCATTGCTGCGGGTAATCCGGGAGGATGCGGCGGATCTGATCGAACTGATGGATCTGCACGACACGCTGGGCGACCTGGAGTTGAGACTGGGCGAGCCTCTCCTCCATTCAGCCGCCGGACGTTTGACTTCAGGCATCCTCGATGAGGTGAACGCAGCGTCACCTCTGAGCGTGAATGCCCGCGAATTCAACCTTGGTGCCGAGCGATACTATCGCACCACCCTTCGCCGGCGGCATACGAAAGAGGCCCTCGGATTCCTGGCTACGGACTGCGGCATACTTGACCGGGAACATGCCTCACTCGATGGGGAACTGCGCAAGGCGCTGCTGGTGGTACTCCAGGGTCAGGAGGCTTCGCGGTTTGTCGAGGCTGCAAAAGAGGATGTGCTGTTTGAGCGGGCCGACATTCCAACCCTGAAGCGCCTGATGAATCTTGTGCTGCTCAAGGTGTATCACGATGGTGCCGCGGCTTCGCATTCGACGAACAATCAAAGGAGTGACCGTGATGGTGCACCAGTATATCGAGCGGGATAGCGGCAGGGTTGTCACCGAGCAGCTGATCGGCGATCGCATGGTCAGACTGCTTTACCATGACGTACGCGAGAGCAGCACGAAACTGTTCAGGATGCTGACCAGCAGCTGGTCTTCACACATCCTGGGCATGGTCAATTTCGATCTTCCGGTGCTGAATGAGCGTGCCTTCGTGGCCGATTGCGGCATCGACCTGACCGAGTGTCTTGACCCGGTATCCTATCTGGATACGCCGCGAAAAATATTCGAGCGGAGGATCCGCTACTGGGAGTGCCGCCCCATGCCGGAAGGTGCGGATGCGGTCGTGTCGCCTGCCGATGCGCGGGTGCTCGTGGGGTCGTTCCACGAAACGTCACTGGTTTTCCTGAAAGAGAAATTCTTCTCCTTCGAGGAGCTGCTAGGGGTTGACAATACCGTCTGGCACAGTGCTTTTACCGGCGGCGACTTTGCCGTCTTCCGCCTGACTCCCGACAAGTACCACTACAACCATACGCCGGTGGCCGGGGTGGTGGTAGATTCCTACGCTATCGACGGCGGGTACCATTCCTGCAATCCCACCGCAGTCGTCGCTGTTGCCACACCCTATTCCAAAAACAAGCGTGTAGTGACGGTAATCGATACGGATGTGCCGAACGGCACCGGAGCCGGGCTGGTAGCGATGATCGAGGTGGTGGCATTAATGATCGGAGACATTGTCCAGGCATACAGCACGGAAGCGTATAACGCACCACGGTCGGTCGAAAAGGGGATGTTCCTGCAGAAGGGGCAGCCCAAGAGCCTTTACCGCCCGGGGAGCAGCACCGACATACTGGTCTTCCAGGAGGGGCGCATCGATTTTGCCCGGGACATTCTGGACAACATGGGCAAAGCGAATGTGTCGAGCCGTTTCACACAGGGATTTCAAAAGCCGCTGGTGGAAACGGATGTCCGGGTACGGTCGCTGCTCGGCACGGCACGCAAAACTTCGACCTCGGAGCTGAACCAATGATTGCAGCCGTAACATTACTCTCGTCCGTTACTCTGCTGACCGTCTATTTCTGGTGGGGATTCCGTCTGCTTCCCGGCGAGAAGTGGCAGGTCGTGGCCACGATGCCGTCATCGAAAACGGAACAGGGGGAGTGGCGGGGAATCAACTTCACCTGGTATGGGCTCCTTACCGCCAACGCCTATCTGGTGGCGGTTGCCGTGCTGCTGGTGCTGATGGGGGCGATTGGTGTTCCGCCGGTCGGCACGGCCATCCTGGCGGCGGCCATGCTCTGCTGCTGCGTGCCGGCATCGCGTCTGGTGGCGCGGATTGTCGAAAAGAAGGCCCATACGTTTACGGTTGGCGGGGCCGTCTTCGTCGGAATTCTGATCACCCCGTTCGTGATAGCAGCCATCAACCGCACGGCAGGCGAACTGCTGGCATTTCATATCCCGATCATGTCCGCTTATGCCGCCATCGCCATTGCCTACGCTTTTGGCGAAGGATTGGGGAGGATGGCTTGCATCAGTTTTGGCTGCTGCTATGGGAAACCGCTTTCGACCAGTTCGGGTCTGCTCAAACGGATGTTCAGGGGGCGCGCCTTCGTGTTTTTCGGCAGTACCAAAAAAATCGCCTATGCCGGGGGATTGGAGGGAACCGAGGTGATTCCTATTCAGGCGGTTACCGCCGTTTTCTACAGCGTCTGCGGTTTGATTGCCGCCGGAATGTATCTCGCGTCGCATCACATCGGAGCATTTCTGCTTGCGTCAATAGCGACTCAGGGATGGCGCTCACTTTCCGAAACCCTGCGAGCCGACTATCGCGGGGAAGGCACCATATCCGCGTATCAGATCATGGGAATAGCAGGCGTCGTGTATGCCATTGCAGCGGCTTTCTTTTTCGCTCAGGAACCAATCGGCCTGCCCGATCTCTCAGCCGGCCTGAAAAGCCTCTGGAGCCCGGCGCTGATCCTTTTTCTGCAGGGGATCTGGATGACCATTTTCCTGTACACGGGGCGGAGCACGGTAACCGGTGCCACGCTCAGCTTTCATCTGCACCGGGACCGGATTTAAAATGCCGGCCCCCCAACGGCTGAAGAATGTGTGGCGACTGATCGCCTCACCCGTCGTGAGTAGGGTGCAGGCTGTCATGTCATGCGGGCTTGCGCCCCAAAAGCTTGCCCTGACACTCTGCGTTGGTATCGCCATCGGGATTATTCCGCTGGTATGGGGCACTTCGCTCATCTGCATTATTATTGCCCACGTTTTCAGGCTCAACCATATCGCCCTGCAGTCAGTGAATTATCTGCTCTGGCCCGTCCACCTGTCGCTCCTGGTTCCCTTTTTCAAACTGGGAGCGCGGCTGTTCTCCTGGGGGCCGCCGGTGTCGCTGCATATACTATCCACCATGGCCCGGGATCCCGGTCTGTCCTCGTTGAACATCATCGGCTGGATAACGTTCAAAGCGGTCGCGGCATGGATGGTAACCGTCCTTCCAGCGGCTCTGCTCGCCTACCGGATACTGAGGGCAACTGTTTTTAAAGAAATGTCTCCCGCATCCGGGCCTATTAAATTTCAAGATCAGAATAGCTAAAATACCCAGGAGGAAACATGCCGGGTCCCTATGTACATATCACTCTGCTGCATGAGCTCATGCGCCCTGGAACGCTGGAGTCGATTTTCTCTCCATCGTCCCGGTATGGAGCATCGCTGACAACATATTTCCCATTCTGTGCGCTGGGCGCAGTCAGCCCGGATTATCCGAATCTAGCGCGGGGCGATAGAGCCGCATCCGGGTGGGCGGATGCGATGCACTGCAGCCGGGCGTGCGAGATGATTACCAGCGGCATCAGACACGTCAGAGCCTCGCGCGGCCCTGTTCGTGACAAACAGCTGGCATGGCTGCTGGGATATTGTGCGCATGTAGTGGCCGATGTGACGATCCATCCAGTAGTTCAGGCCAAAGTCGGTCTGTATTCAGAGAACCAGCGTCACCACCGCATCTGCGAGATGAACCAGGATAGTTACATATACCGCCGCATGAATCTGGGAGAAATCGGCGTATCGGATTCTTTTGCCCGGATCGTTGCGCAATGCAGCAGCGCATCTGACAGGACTCAACTTGATTCTGATATTGTCACTCTCTGGGAAGGTATGCTCAAAGAAGTCCATCCGGAGCTGTATGGCACGCATCAGCCTGACAGTGCCTCCTGGCACCGGGAATTTATTGCCGCGGTTGACGGGCAGACCGCCGGCGCGGCCGGACTTTTCCCTCTTGCCGCTGTTATTGCGACAAAAATGGATCTGGCCTATCCTGCGTACGATGCGGTAGACCGGCAGTACATTGACGGGCAGAAGGTTTCATCCAAAACCCGCCACTTGCTTCATTACGACAGGATTTTTGACTGCGCTGCCGAAAACGTAGCGGCTATATGGAGGCTCGTGGAGCGAACTGTCTGTGATGAAAACGTTTTTAACCTGCCTGTATTCGGTGACTGGAACCTTGATAGCGGGCTGGACGAACTGGGAAGAGTTGTCTTCTGGGATTAGAATCAATACAGGTGTTGTCGATTATGAAGTAATATGGATCATACTTTTGAACCAGAGCGAGGAGATATGCCGTGATGTACATAGCCAGAGACAAGAATAACGACCTATACCTCTTTAACGAACTGCCAAGCAGAGGAAATGAATGCTGGTGGGCTCCCTCAGGAGTTGATGGTACCTACCTTCGCCTTAACAAATCCCTCTATCCTGAAGTCCTCTGGGATTCTGAGCCATTACGTGCAGAAATAGTGCTTGCTAAATCTTGTTGAGTTGATGACTGAGACGTTCTTGATGGCACATCACCTGGCAGGGTTCAATCTGTTTCCCTGCCAAATTTGTTACAGTTGTGTGACAACTACGTATAATTCTTGATACTTTTTGAACCTCGGGTATAGTTGATGTTATTACAATTATAAGGGGGCGGTAATGAGCAAAAAGGAAAAGACGGTCTTTGTGTTGGCAGAGGATTTTAAAGCGATGATTACCATGGTTCCCAAACTGGAAGCGTTTTTAAAAGTCCACAATGAGATCGCGGTAGGTTATCAAAAATACCGCAAAAACGGTGGTGCTTCGATTCCAGGACTGGAGAAACATTTAGGTGCCAAAATACCGAAAAGCTCAGTTGAAGCAAAAGCAAAGCCGGTTGCGCCAGCAACTAAAGTCGAGGCTCCAAAAGAGATCACCGGAACAAAAAAAGTGAACAAGAAGGTTAAAAAATAAGAAATATCCGGTCAGGTCTTTGCGTCAGGTTTGATCTGTCCCTACAGAACCTCAGCAAAGAGCTGACCGGGCACTGCTGACCATAACTCCCTCCTCTTACCTGAATAACAAACTCTCCAAACCCAGTGTACGACGGATATCCCACAGATTCATGAACAGAGCGTCGAAGCGTTCATGCCGCACCTGCTCCTCTTCGCGCTCCCAGAAAAACAGATTCGATGCGGGATACAGGTAACCAAATGGATAGGCGGTCATACTGATACGACGGCGTGCGACTTGATTCACCGGATAGCGATAGATGCTTTCCTGGCGTTTAACCAGATCCTGGGCTTGCTGACGAACCAGTTGCGCCTTTTTAAGCAGCGGTTCCGAAACGCGGGAATGGTCAAGCTTGCCTGCGTGTTCTCCACGTTTGGCCAATAGAGCCCTCAAGGTCAATGCCCGGTGGCTCGCCCGCAGGGACGTTGCCCTCAGTCCGCGCTCAAGCTCCGCCAGCAGCCTGAGCTGAGTTTCTCCGATCATCATCGCTCCGCGCAGATGTGCAATTCTACTCTCCAGCAGGTTTACAACGCCATCCATTTGCAATGCATACTTCTCAAGATTGGCGATCGGACGAGTCAGCGCCAGTGAGGCCTCGGCCGGTGACGCCTCATTCAGCAGCCATCCGTAGCGAAACTCCGGTTCCGGCTGAAACGGCTTGTCGAACGGATGCGGCAACTCCGAGAACGGCGTCAGAGCCGACATGAAACGCAACAGTTCCTTGTCCTTCAGGTAGGTGTTCTGGAGCGTCAATGCCTGTTCCATCAGTCGCCGCAGTTCACGATCTCCACACAATTCCGCCAGCCGGGATAAGGGAGATGTTGACCTCACGTTGTCATTATCCTTCAATTGCCAGGACCAGCGGGCAATACTCCAATCAATCAGCCAATAGCCCCATTCCCAGCCTGATGTGAATGTAAGGTGGCCGCTCACTCCGACTCCTGCCATCGTACCGATATCGCTCCAGCGGGCGTCAAGATACGGCAGGAGCAGCAGCGGCACCGACGAATCGAATCCTACCCAATAGGACGATTCGGGCCAGTACCAGGTTTCGCGGCGCTTGCTTTCATCAATCGCCGCCTCAAGCATGAAGCGCTGGTTCTGGTTGCCGTACACCGGTGCCTTGGCTTCCGAAGCCGAATAGCACATGACGGTATGAATCATGATGCCGCTGCCCGGGAGTTTGGGGCGCCTGACTTTCATGCCGCTGTTCGAACTGATGACATGGGTGGCGTACATCAGACGCGCTCCGTAGCGTTTCTCCACCTGCTGCTCGATATGCATCTGAACATCGGGCAGCAACCTGTCCAGAAACGGCAGATGCTCGCCCAGAGTCACATCGAGGCTTAGGTAGTCCCATGGTGCCTGAAACAGCCAGGCCAGCGTACCATCCACCTGCTTCTGATATGACGGGAAAGGTCGCAGCAGGGTGATCGCCTGGAACGCCTGCTGCTGGATCATGGACAGTGAAATTTCAATCCCGCAGCGAATGCCGCGCCGGTGAGCATACTCTACGATGCGCCGAGCGTGGGCAGGCCATAATTTACGATCGACTTCACGCAGCAGAAAGAACTGGAAACTGTTCTGCCCGTTCCGCGCCAGCCAGTCGATATAGCTCTTCACATCTTCGAAGGCGTTTGGATGAAGCGGATTGTGGAGCTGTTCCGTCAGTTCGGTCGGGTGCTGCGTGTGCAGGTGAAAGCCCCGCTTTTCGAAACGGGGTGTGCCGGCAAACGAGAACCGCTCCGGGAGCGGCCAGTTATTGAGGGGCGGGATGATACTTTCCCGTGGATGATAAAAACTGAAACCGAGCTTTTCCTGCAGCAGACCGTACAGACCGGCGGCAACCCCTTCCGGAGAGGCTGTTTCCAGCCTCAGTGTTATGGTCCCACCCCGTACTGCAGAATGCCAGCGATATGATGGGTCCGGTACTGCTGTACAGAGATAGGGGCGCACCGATGGCCCCGGAATGCAGAGATCCCTGTTGGCGGAAACGTCCGGCAGAACTATCCGTATCTGGCTGTGGGAAAAGTTGTGGGCTACCCGTGCGGATCGAAATGATCTGCGCAAGAGATCTGATGCATCAGCGGCAGCCAGAGAAACAACGGGATTAAAATACAATCGGTCAGGAGCATCTATGGAGATTGTCAGAGATTGCGCCTGCACGTGATTCGAAGTGAATAAAACCACCAGTGCCGTCAAGATGTACAGTCGTATCAGGTAGGTTTTGTCAGGAGTCCATCCGGTAAATGATACTGACACTCTTTACACCCTCATTCGGTAATGGCGTCAACTATTGCAGAAATCGACACGTTGAAATCTGACAACATACCAGATACTTCGACGAAGCTGTGTAGCGATTCAGCTACTTTCTGGTTACGAAATTGTAAGGAGTAAAAGGTGACTAATGACGTAGCAAAACATTTTCAGAGTTGGCACCCCATTGTAATGAAAGATTTGCTAGTGATGGTGCCGCATTCATTTATTCAACAGGAGGGCGTGACATGACATGTCCGAAGTGCAAGGCAGAAGTTGGAATCATGAATTCTGAGGTCATACTGGAACGCGGCGCCGTCAACGGTTGCCGATGTATCATTTGCGGGTACTGGAAGTTTGATCACACAACAAAAGAAATTACCACGTCGAGACAATCATCAACCGACTGAAATCATGGCGCAAATTTTGTTGGGATAAAAGGATTGAAAATACCTATGAAAATCAAAAACAGACTCTACATTAGTTCCACCATCAGTATTCTTGGCATCATCGGCATTGCAGCTTTCAGTCTGATGACAATTCTGATGGTCAAAGAGAAAATCACCCTGTTGACCTCCCAGTCGACACCGCTTCAGGTCAAGACTGTCCAGTTTCAGCAGGCGGTGGAAAAACTGTCAGCCGATTTGCTCCAACTCGGCCTGGCACACGACGCTCAGGATGTTACGCAGATATCAACATCCATTTCCCGCAGCAGGGAAAACCTTGAACGGATAAAAAACGAGATCAGCTCTCTTAAGAATACGTCCATGGACATCGGAATATTTTCCGAGTTACATGATCAAGTGCTGCAGGCTACCGACGAAAAGTTCAAGAGCATGGCCGTGTTCAAGGAAGAGGCCTCCAAAGTTAACGGTGCGATGATTCGAATTGATAAATCGCTGGTTGGATTGAAGGAGATCATATCAGGACTGGTGATCACCGCATCACGCCGGGCAACCACCGCTACCAAGACTCTGAATGAAACAATCAGTGACAAGAGTGCGGTGCCGGAACTTCTGGTCAATGTACAAAACTTCCGTAATGAGGTGGACCATGACATTGAACTGAACAAGAAGATCAATGCAATCAACGATGTTGTCTATTCTATCGGTATGGACACCAAGCTTCTGGATGCCAAGGCCCGGATGATCATGCTGAGCGAGACTCAGACGGAGCTTGATCGGGCAACAGCTGAAGTGCAGGCGATTCAAGCCCGCATAGCTCGAAACGTCTCCCAGGCCGGTAAAAGCATCAAGGAAATAAAAAGCTCCGGCTTTGTTGATGACGCTGTAGCGGCTATCAGCAGCTCAGTTGCCAGTGCCGGTGCCTCACTTCGAACGATCAGCGCTTCGCAGCGCAAGGTGCTGGAAAACATGGCACAGGTCGACACTTCAGTGAAAAAGATCAGAATGGTCGCCCTTGAACAGGGGCAGAAGAGCGAGGCCAATGTCCAATCCACCGCTCTGGAACAGCAGAAATTTGTTACTGTTGTCACCCAAAGGGTTGACCTGTTCAAGAAACTGCTGATAGGCATTTCTCTGATCATCATACTGCTGGTATTGCTCCTGACAGTAACGACTACCGTCTGCATCGTCCGTTCGTTGGCACGCCTGAACGGTTCAATCGTGACTATTGCTGAAACCGGGGATTTTACCCGTACAGCCGAGATCAAAAATGATGATGAATTCGCCGTAACAATCAATGCCTTTAACAAGCTGCTCGACTCATTTTCTAAAATACTCACCAAGGTGTCCGAATCATCCGGTAAACTTACCGGTACGTCACAAGAGCTGACCCGCACTGCACAGGCCATACATTCGACGACTCAGGAGCAGTCAACCAATGTCGGCCAAGTCGCTGCTGCCGCGGTGGAAATGTCCCAGACCATCACAATGATTTCCCAGAATACTTCGCGGATCGCACAATCTGCCACCGATGCCCGCCAGCTGGCTGCTTCCGGTGCAGAGGTCGTGAGCCAGACCGGTCTGGAAGTGCAGGAAATAGCCAAAGCGGTACTAGAGTCCACCAGG
>Ga0209724_1005033_pt1 | contig 10232 bp, 3 predicted proteins | sample grotaG_FD_184143 | JGI IMG/M metagenome (GOLD analysis project Ga0209724, IMG submission 184143) | Glacier valley bacterial and archeal communities from Borup Fiord, Nunavut, Canada, to study Microbial Dark Matter (Phase II) -... | ecosystem: Environmental > Aquatic > Freshwater > Ice > Glacier ... | reverse complement strand
AAGATCGCCTCGACGTGATCGACGCGCAGGCCGTCGTCGTCGACCGGCACCGGAATCGCGCGCAGTCCGTGAATCTGAAAGATCTGCAGCGCGCCGGGATAGGTCGGCGCCTCGACGATGATTTCATCGCCCGGTTCGGCGAGCGATTGTGCGACGAGCGTGATACCTTGCGTCGAGCCGGTGAGCATGAGCACGTCGCGCGCATCGACCGCACAACCGCGCGAGCGCATCCGCTGCGCGATCGCTTCGCGGAGCGGAGCGAAGCCTTCGCTATCGCCGTACGTCAATACGAAGTTGACGTTGTTGCCGACGCGCGCGAAGGACGCCGAGAGATCGGCGAGCGGCGAGGGATCGGCGGGCGGAACGCCTTGCACGAACGCGATCCGGTCGCCATGTCCGACGGCGGCGAGTTCTCCGAGGACCGAGGGATATTGACCCACGCGCCAAGGCGGCAGCGTCACCCACCACGGCACTCCGGCGCTGCGTTCGGGCTGCCCGACGCGGAGCGGGGCGACGCGCGAACCGGAACCCACGCGCTGTTCGATGAGCCCGTCGGCCACGAGTTCACGATACGCGTGCACCACGGTGCTGCGGTTGACCTCGAGGCGCTCGGCGAGGCTCCGTTCCGGAGCGAGCCGCGTGCCCTCGGGCAGCGCGCCCGTAAGGATCTGCTCGCGGAGCCGTTCGTAGATTTGTCGGTAAATCGGCACGATGCTGGACCGATCGACGTCGACCGTGGATTCGGCCCATCCATTTCTCGCCATTTACCAACCATTTACGACTCCGAGCCCTCCATTCCCGCGCTGTGTTGGGAAATCGCCGCGAATTGGATGGGTAAGAGAGGCGGTTGGACGGCGAATTCCTGGACCGACGCTGATACACTAGGCGGACTTGCCCCCACTCCGGGAGTTTTTGCGCACATGATCGATTCGCCGAACCTAGCCGCTGCCCACAACGCAACACCGGCCCTGCCACAGGCCGATCCGCAAGAGACGCAAGAATGGATCGAGGCGCTCGACGGCATCATCGCCGCCGAAGGCAAGGAGCGCGCGCGAGAGATCATCGACGCGCTGGCCCAACGCGCACGCTCGCGCGGCGTCGAAATTCCGATCGCGCTTACCACGCCGTACATCAATACGATTTCGACCGAGCGGCAAATTCCGTTTCCGGGCGATGCGGCGATCGAAGAACGTCTGCGGCACTACTTGCGCTGGAATGCCATGGCGATGGTCGTGCGCGCGAACAAAGAGTCGAGCGAACTCGGCGGCCACGTCGCAACGTTCAGTTCGGCAGCGACGCTCGTCGATGTCGGTTTCAATCATTTTTGGCACGCGCCATCGGCGACGCACGGCGGCGACCTCGTCTATTTCCAAGGCCACTCCGCGCCCGGCGTGTATTCACGTGCGTTCATGGAGGGCCGCATCAGCGAGCAACAGCTCGAGCATTTCCGACGTGAAGTCGACGGCACGGGACTCTCGTCGTATCCGCACTCATGGTTGATGCCGGAATTCTGGCAATTCGCGACCGTCTCGATGGGCCTTGGACCGCTGCAAGCCGTGTATCAAGCGCGCTACATGAAATATCTGCACGATCGCGGAATCGTCGATACGAGCGGGCGCAAAGTCTGGTGTTTCCTTGGGGATGGTGAAGTCGACGAGCCCGAATCGCTTGCGGGCCTCGCGCTTGCCGCACGAGAAAAACTCGACAACCTGATCTTCATCGTCAATTGCAACTTGCAGCGACTCGACGGTCCGGTGCGCGGCAACGGCAAGATCATTCAAGAACTCGAAGGCGGCTTCCGCGGCGCGGGTTGGAACGTGCTCAAAGTCATCTGGGGGCGTAAGTGGGACACGCTCTTAGAAAAAGATACGAGCGGCATGCTCGTGCGCGTGATGGGCGAAGCGCTCGACGGCGATTATCAAACGTTCAAATCGCGTGACGGCGGATACGTCCGCGAACACTTCTTCGGCCGCTATCCCGAAACGCGCAAGCTCGTCGACGATATGACCGACGAAGATATCTGGTCGCTCAATCGCGGTGGCCACGATCCGTATAAGGTCTATGCGGCGTACGCTGCGGCCGCGAATCACGTCGGTCAGCCGACGGTCATTCTCGCCAAGACGATCAAAGGCTACGGCATGGGGTCGGCAGGCGAAGGCATGAACGTCGCCCACCAACAGAAGAAAATGATCGTCGAGCAACTGCGGTCCTTCCGCGATCGCTTCTCGATCCCGATCTCCGATAGCGATCTCGAAACGGTGCCGTTTCTCAAACCGCCCGACGGCAGTGCCGAGGCGAAATATCTCAAAGAGCGCGTAGCCGAACTCGGCAGCGTGCCCTCGCGTCGTCGCAATGTCGAAGCACCGCTTGCGGTGCCGCAGGTCTCGGCGTTCGGCGCACTCCTCGAAGATTCGGGCGAACGCGAAAATTCGACGACGATGGCGTTCGTGCGCGCCCTCGGCGTGTTGGTAAAAGACAAGGCGATCGGACCGCGTATCGTGCCGATCGTCGCCGACGAGTCACGCACGTTCGGCATGGAAGGCATGTTCCGTCAGCTCGGCATCTACTCTCCCGCGGGGCAACTCTATCGTCCGCAAGACGCCGACCAATTGATGTGGTATCGCGAAGATACGAGCGGACAGATTCTGCAAGAAGGCATCAACGAAGCGGGCGCGATGTCGTCATGGATCGCCGCCGCGACGGCCTATTCCACGCACGGCGTGCAGACGATTCCGTTCTTCATCTTCTATTCGATGTTCGGGTTTCAGCGCATCGGCGATCTCGCGTGGGCTGCGGGCGACATGCGTTCGCGCGGCTTTCTACTCGGCGCGACCGCCGGCCGCACGACGCTCAACGGTGAGGGCCTGCAACACGAAGACGGACACAGCCATCTCTTCGCTGCAAACATCCCCAACTGCGTGCCGTACGATCCGACCTTCGCCTACGAAGTCGCAGTCATCATGCAAGACGGCTTGCGCCGCATGGTCGCCGAGCAAGAAGACGTGTACTACTACATCACGCTGATGAACGAGAACTATCATCACCCCGCGATGCCCAAAGGTGCGGAGAGCGATATTCTCAAGGGTCTGTATCTCTTGCGCGATGGCGGCAAGGCAAAAGGACCGCGCGTGCAGTTGATGGGCTCGGGCACCATCCTACGGGAAGTGATCGCCGCTGCCGACTTGCTGCGCGATGACTTCGGCGTGACCGCCGACATCTGGAGCGCGACGAGCTTTACGCTCCTGCTGCGCGACGGCAACGAGGTCGCACGTCAGAACATGCTCAACCCGACCGAGAAACCGCGCAAATCGTTCGTCGCACAATCGCTCGAAGGGCACGATGGTCCGATCGTCGCGGCAAGCGATTACGTCAAGGCATTCGCAAACGGCATTCGACCTTTCGTGGACCGCCGCTTCCACGCACTCGGCACGGATGGCTACGGGCGTAGTGACACCCGCGCGCAACTCCGCGCGCACTTCGAGGTCGACCGCTATTGGGTCGCGCTCAGCGCCCTGTACGCGCTCGCTGGAGACGGAACGATCGAAACGGACGTCGTGGCATCCGCAATCGCGAAGTACGGCATCGATGTGACGAAGCCGAATCCGGTGACGGTGTAAGTATGGCGACGACGATCGAGATCGCCGTGCCCGACATCGGCGAATACCACGATATCCCGGTCATTGCAATTCTCGTCAAAGCCGGCGACACGATCGCAAAAGACGCGCCGCTCGTCGAACTCGAATCCGAAAAAGCGACGATGGAAGTGCCATCATCGGCCGCCGGTATCGTGCGCGCGATCAACGTGAAGCTCGGCGACAAAGTCTCGCAGGGCTCCGTGCTCGCAAGCCTCGAGATCGAGGATGCGGCTGTGCCCGCGAACGTCGCATCGTCGGCTCCGAAGGCCGCGCCCGTAGCAATGCCAACGCCAACCCCGGTGGCCGCGCAGGCAGCAGCCGCTACCTCAGCGGCAGTCATCGACATCGCCGTTCCCGATATCGGGGAATTCCACGATATCCCCGTGATTTCGATTCTCGTCGCGCCGGGTGACACGATCGCCAAAGACGCACCGCTCGTCGAACTCGAATCTGAAAAAGCAACGATGGAGGTTCCATCCAGCGCAGCCGGCGTCGTGCGCGACGTCAAAGTAAAAATCGGCGACAAGGTCTCACGAGGCTCCGTCATCATCACGCTTGCGACGACGACCTCGCAACCGAGCGCGACCACGGCACCGAGCGCGCCGAGCGCGCCCCCACCGGAAAGTCAACCGGCTCGCGAGACGACCGTGCTCGCCAACCGTGCCGACATCGCACCATCGTCGTACGGTGCGCCGGGCACGAACGGGAGCAGCAACGGCGTTGCGATAGGAACCTCGCACGCGAGTCCCGCGATCCGTCGATTCGCTCGCGAGCTCGGCGTCACGATCAACAGCGTGCGTGGCAGCGGACCCAACGGACGCATCACACGCGAAGACGTTCAAGGCTTCGTGAAGTCCGCGCTCTCCGGCAACGCGGCATCGGCACCGGCGAGTGCCGGTGGCGGATCGCTCGGCTTCACGTTACCGGCGTGGCCGAACGTCGACTTTGCAAAGTTCGGTCCGATCGAACGCAAGCCGCTCTCACGCATCCAAAAAATCTCCGGCCCGATCTTACATCGCAATTGGGTACGCATCCCGCACGTTACGCAAAACGACGAGGCCGACGTCACCGAACTCGAAGCGTTCCGCAAACAACTCAATCTCGAACACAAAGACCTCAAAGTGACGATGCTCGCGCTGCTGATGAAAGCGGTCGTCACGACGCTCAAGGCATTCCCGATCGTTAACTCCTCACTCGATGGCGATGACTTGATCCTCAAGCAGTACTATCACATCGGCTTCGCCGCCGACACGCCGAACGGGCTCGTCGTTCCGGTCATCAAGGATGCCGATACGAAAGGTATCCTCGCGATCGCTCGTGAGACGAGCGAACTTGCAGCCAAGGCCCGCGACGGAAAACTCGGGCCGTCGGACATGCAAGGCGCGACCTTCACGATCTCCAGCCTCGGCGGCATCGGCGGAACGTCGTTCACGCCGATCATCAACGCGCCCGAAGTCGCAATCCTCGGCGTCGTCCGCAGCGCGATCAAACCGGTTTGGGACGGAACGACGTTCGTACCACGCACGATCCTTCCACTCTCGCTCTCCTACGATCACCGCGTCATCGATGGCGCCGCTGCAGCCCGTTTCTGCACGTCGCTCGCGACGACACTCGGGGATCTCAAGCGCACGCTTCTCTAGCGAGGATCCTGGCAAAATGCTGAACGCTGCGCGTAGCGGGAAACGCTCGCGGTTCGGGACAAACGCACGATTGTTCACCTCTCCATAAGAAAGCCGTTTATGCGTCGCTGGTTCTTTGCGCTTTTCGTTGCCGCGTTTACGGTTCTGCCGCTCGCTCATGCGAGCGCGCAAGAAGCCGAAGAACCCCCAGGCGCATCGCCCAGTCCCGAGGCCACGCCTACGGCGCCATTCAACCGAATCGGCTGGCGCGAGATCGGCCCGGCTGTTGCCGGCGGACGTCTGACCTCGGTCGTCGGTTCCGCGAGCGATCCGCTGCTCTACTATATCGGAGCGGCCGGCGCAGGCGTGTGGAAAACCGTTAACGGCGGCGCGACATGGACGCCCTTGTTCGACAAACAAGCGGTGAGTTCGATCGGCGCGGTCGCACTCGACCCGAAGAACAACGATGTCGTCTGGGTCGGCACGGGCGAGACGAATCCGCGCAATGACATCAGCTTCGGCGACGGCATCTATAAGTCGACCGATGCCGGGAAGACGTGGACGAACATGGGTCTGCGGGATACCTTGCAGATCAGTTCGATTGCGGTCGATCCGCGCAACACCGATACGGTCGTCGTCGGCGCGATGGGCGACTTTTTCAACGATAGCGAAGCGCGCGGCATCTACCGTACGACCGATGGCGGAAAAACCTGGACGAAGACGCTGTACGTCGGACCGCAGAGCGGCGTGAGCGATCTTGCCGTCAATCCGCAAAACCCCGCTGAGATGTACGCGGGCATCTGGCAGTTCCAGCGCGCTCCGTGGACGTTCAAGAGCGGCGGCCCCGACGACGGTTTGTTTAAGTCGCTCGACGGCGGCGTGACGTGGAAGAAACTCACCGGCAATGGGCTGCCCGCAGGCATGACCGGACGTGTCGGCCTTGCGATCGCGCCGAGCAATCCGAAGCGCGTGTACGCGACCATCGAATCGAAAGACGGCATTCTCTGGCGCAGCGACGATGCCGGCGCGACATGGACGATGATCTCTGATGACACGCTCGTCAACCAGCGTCCGTTCTACTTCAGCCACCTTGCGGTCGATACGAAAAATCCAGACCACGTCTACGGCATTTCAAACGAACTCGCCGAGTCCAAAGACGGCGGCAAGCATTTCAAGAGTACCGCCGAGGGCGTTCACGTCGATTATCACAGCATGTGGATCGCGCCGAACGACCCCAAGCGCATGATCGCGGGCGAAGACGGCGGCTACGGCCTCACGCTCGACGGCGGCAAGAACTGGTCGTTCTCGCGCAATCTCGCAATCGGTCAGGTCTACCATGTCGGTTACAGCGACGAAATTCCGTATCGCGTGTGCGCGCCGCTGCAAGACAACAACGGCTTTTGCGGCCCGTCGAACTCGCTCAATAGCGAAGGCATCCTCGACGAACATTGGGATCGCGTCATCGGCGGCGACGGTATGTGGGCTGTGCCCGACCCGCACGATACCAATCTTGTCTGGACCGATCTCCAAGACGGGCACCTCTCGATCTTCGATCGCACGACGCGCCGCAACACCTCGATCCAGCCATATTACGGGAACGCAGCCGACGACTTCAATCTCGACAAAGCGACGTTTCGCTTCAACTGGGATTCGCCCATCGCGTTTGCGCCGTGGGACGATCGCATCGGCTGGTACGGCGGCAACGTCGTTTTCCAAACGAGCGACAAAGGCGCCCACTGGACGGCGATCTCGCCGGACCTCACGCGTAACAACAAAGATCATCAGAAGCCATCCGGTGGACCGCTCGCACTCGACGTATCAGGCGCCGAATTCTCCGACACGATTCTCGATATCGAAGGCTCGACCAAACACATCGGCGAGATTTGGGTCGGCACCGACGACGGCGTCGTGCAAGTCACGGTCGATAGCGGAAAGCACTGGCGCAACGTCACGCCGCCCGGCGTCCCCGAGTACGGCCGCGTTGAGATCGTCGCCCCCTCGCCGCTCGTCGACGGCACGGCGTATGCCGTGATCGACCGCCACATGTCGGGCGATCGCACGGCGTATGCGTTCGTCACGCACGATCACGGCGCACACTGGACGTCCATAACGGCCGGGCTTCCCGCAAATCAGGAAGCGCGCTCCATCCGTCCGGATACGAAAAATCCACATCTGGTCTATCTCGGGCTCGAAAACTCGATTTGGGCGTCGTACGACGACGGCGCGCATTGGCAATCGCTCAACCTCAACTTACCGCAAGTCGCGGTGTACGACATCCGCGTCCAGCCGCGCTTCAACGATCTCCTGATCGCAACGCACGGTCGCGCGCTCTGGATATTCGACGATCTCACGCCGGTGCAGATGTTGCCGCAGGCGAAAGCCGCCGGATCTCTGCTTTTCCCGATCCGCGATTCGTATCAGTTCGGTCAGCACGCCGAAGACGAAGGCATCTACACGCGCTACGCAGGCAAGAATCCGCAAAGCGGTGCCGTGATTGCGTTTTATCAGGCAACGCCCGGCGCGAAGGCGCCGGAAATCGAGATCCTCGATCGCAACCACCAGCACGTCCGCTGGATTCGCGGGACCAACCGCCTCAACGAACGGGAGATTCCGCTCGTGACGAACTTTGCCGGCATCAATCGCATCGCGTGGGACTATCGTGAAGACGGTCCCGTGCGCTGGGATGGCGCGGCAAAAGATGAGTACAAGGGCCCGCGCACGGGCGTCGGACGTTTCCCCGGCTCGTTTTTCGCGCGCGTCACGCTGGGCGGAAAATCATACGAGCAACCCTTCACCGTCAAGGGCGATCCGCGCATGAAGACGAGTGCAACGGAATACACGACCACGTACGCGTTCGCGAAAAAACACATGGATGAGTTTTCGGCAATCGACGATGCGCTCAACCGCCTCGATCGCGCGATCAAAGCCGCGAAAACGCCGGAGTCCACTGCGACGGCGCGAGCACTTCGTGAACGCCTGACCGCCGACTTCCACAATGGCGAAGACTCGATTCAGCGGCCGGGTCGACTACGCGAAGATATGCAGAGTCTGATCGGTGGACGCGGAGGCAGTTCCGCGCCGAACGCCGCACAGCTCGCTGCCGCAGCGCGCATCGATGCGGAATACGCAAGCGTCATGCGCGACCTCAACGCGTTCTTCTCGACGATCGCCACGAACGGCGGGGGATAGCCATGCCGCTGCCGCTGATCGCGGCTGCCGGCATCTGCTGTTCGCTCGTCGGACACGTACGCGCGAGCGACGGGAGGCCGCTGGTTGGCGCGCATGTGCGTGCAGTAGCGGCCACGAGCGCGCAGACGACGACCGATGCTGCCGGCGAGTTCAGGCTCGCCGTTGCCCGTGCCGGTCGCTATCGCGTCACGATCGATGCGCCGGGGTACGAGACGATCGCGCTCGACGTTCTCGACGTGCGCGGCGTCGACACGGTCGATGCGGCCCTGGAACCGCTCGGGGGCGATCGCGTTCGCACGATCGGGCGCATCACGGTGGACGGTCGGCTCGCCGTACCGCGGGCAATGATTCCGACGCGCGAGATCGCGCGCGCCGATCTCGAAGCGCTGGGCTTCGATCGCGCGATCGATGGGCTCGGCTCGGTGACCTCGCTGACGACCGCACGCCCGAATGGGGGCGGTCGCGGCGTTCCCTCGGTCGTGGCACTACGCGGACCCGATCCCTCAGAGACGCGCATCACGCTCGACGGTCAGGTCATCAACAACGCCAACACCGGCGACATCGATCTCGGTCAGTTGCCGACGAGCGTACTCTCCGGCATCGACATCGGCGAAGGCCTCGGACCGAGTGACAAAGGCGGCGCGAATACGATCGGCGGTGAGATCAATTTCCTCACGCTCCGACCGACCGAAAAAGCGGAGCATCTCGTGCGGTTCTCGATCGGATCGTTCGGCGCTACCGCAAGTGAGATCGAGGCGACCGGACGTCATGAGAAATTCGGCTATGCCCTTGAGCTCGGACGCAGCGGACAGACGGGCAACGTGCGGGCCTTTCCTACAACCATCGGCGGTTCGCCGGTGCGGTTGGGTTCGACGATTACGGCATCTTCGGCGCTTGCGAATCTGACGTACGATCTCTCGCGCGTCACGACGTTACGCATGCGCTCGCTCACGCTCGACGACGTGCGCGATACGAGTGCCGCACTCAACGCCCCGATCGATCCGAGCAACGACCGTCCGGGTGGCGCCTTTCAAGGTCCGGGAGCGCACGTGCGCTCGCAGAGCATTCGCGCGACGCTCGTCGGTGCGTCGACGTCGCTTGGCGGGGGGACGTTCAGCGCAACGTATGCGGTATCGTCGGTCGGCGTCGCGGTCGATGCAATCGGCCTCGGACCGTACGACGTCTCGAACGTCGATCGTATCGGCACGACGTCGCTCGATTGGACGCGTTCGCACGGCGGATTCGATCTTGCCCTCGGAGGATACGTTCGCGCGGAAACGCTCGACTCGTCCGATCGGTTTAGCCGAGCGCTTGCAGAACGCAGTGTCGCCTACACCGTGCGCGCATCGACCGATATTGGGACGCGACTGCGCCTGAGCGCAAGCGCCATCGAATCGCGCTACTCGACGTTCGGATCGAATCTGGATGGCCGCATCGGCGCGCGCTATGCGACCGGCGATGGCGGCGCGCTGCGCTTTTCGCTCGGCACCGGTTTTCGCGCACCGCTGCTTGCCGAACTCTTCACGCTGCCGCTCGCCGATCTGCCGCCGGATGCACATTGTGTCGGCGTGAACGGTAATCCCAACCTTCATCCCGAGCACGCGACGGAAGTCGAATTCGGCTACGGCCGCCCGCTCGGACGCGAAACCACAGCCGATGCCACGCTCTACCGGACGGTGCTGCGCGATCCGATCGAGATCTTCTCTCCGCTCGGTACCACGTGTACGAGCGGCCCATCGACCACGGTCTCGCAAAGCTATCCGGTCAACGTCGGGAACGTCATCTACCG
>Ga0209724_1005031_pt1 | contig 10235 bp, 6 predicted proteins | sample grotaG_FD_184143 | JGI IMG/M metagenome (GOLD analysis project Ga0209724, IMG submission 184143) | Glacier valley bacterial and archeal communities from Borup Fiord, Nunavut, Canada, to study Microbial Dark Matter (Phase II) -... | ecosystem: Environmental > Aquatic > Freshwater > Ice > Glacier ... | reverse complement strand
AAAAAACGGAAAAGTTAAAGGACATTGGAAAACCTTTGGTGCAATTCACCGATAAAGCTAAGCCTTATCTTCTGCCAACTCCGAACAAAGACAAAGCGCTTGATATCCAGAAGGTAAAAATTGCGGACGAAGAAGTGAAAGAAATTAGTCTTACTCAGGATGGGGAGAATAACAATACCGTTTGGGTGGAATACACCACTGTTTACAAAAATGTCACTCCCTTTTCTGTACTGATGAAAAAGAATTTGGATGAACCGGCAAATCACAAGGTTAAATTTTCTTTATCAGACAAGAAGTGGATTTTGCAGAAATCCATTCGTTAATATTTTTAGGTTCTTCGCCAATTTTGGGGACGGGTTATCCTGTTTGGGATAGAATCGCTTTCTTTCTTAACAGTTCAAAGCCAGCTCTACAATACATTTGACGTTAATGCTTTTTATTCAAAGTCGTTCCCCAAAGCATAAATTTAATGAGTCCCATGTTATAGTAAAAGCAATAGTCATCTGGATTTCGTTTCTCATAAATAAAATAATGGAAAACCATTGACATCAGAATATAATAGATTTCAACTGAAGCCCAGTGGAACTTTTCTGTCATTAGATTTACTAAAAAACCCAACGCTATTGCTACAGCCAAAGAAGGGAGAATAAATTTTATGTAAAAAATTAATATGCTTAAGATTATATGCATGGTCTGTGATCTGTTTGCTTGAGTTTCCGCTTTTGCAGGGTAGGGACTTTTTAACCACTGAACCTCCGCCGAAGTGTAGCACTTCAAATGTACGCTTTCCTTTCAACAAAGCACCTAAATCATACTGGCAGGTATTTGCTGGTGAGTGCAGGTTATCGCCAAAACCTTTTCTTACCTCGTGTGTCGTAAGATTTATAATCGTCCAACTTTTCTGTTTTGATAATTTTTCTGTTTTTGCCTTCACCAGAGAGTATTGCAAACCCCCACCTTACAGCAACAAAAGCAGGATATCTACTTTCATTTTCTGGTATGAGATCAAAAACTTCATCGGTATTTTTATTCAGTATTGGCATTAACAGAGTTCTTCGATGCTCAGTTAAACCGCAAACTTGACTAATCCAGTCATTTTTGTTTATACCAAATGGATTATTGACTTCATCAATTATACCTATATCATCAATATTTACTTTCATTGTAGTAAAAGTTTTCATAACAACTTTAAAGTCGAAATTATTTCGTCGTGTTTGTACCCTTTTTGCATTTAGGTTATATATCTGGTACAATATGTCGCATCAGGACTATTCTTCAAAAAAGGAGGGCCTAGGCCTGAAAGATGTCAGATTTATTTATGTAAAAATAATGTTTCTCATTTACAAATCATACTGTGGAGATTGTATTTTTCGTAAACTTTTTTCCGCCAAGAGAGTGTAAAGTTCTGTTATATTGGAACTCTTATTTCCTAACATTTCCTGAATGAATCTCATATTGATTATTCCGGAGTATTTTAATTCCCTCATTAAATATTTTACAGTAAGCCTCCGTAACGGAGGGCACTGAAAAAGTATCCCTCATTAAAATAGTAGGCTGGAAATTAGCTGGCAGATGAAGACCTATCCTTCATTTGCCAGCTTATTTCTTTTAGTGTGAAGTGTGAATTTTTAGATCAAAAGTGCTTTTGACTACTTTTTATGAGGTGCTTTTGAGTTATTTGGGGCGTTTGGGGTGTATTTGTGGGTTATTTAGGTTCGGCAACACTGTTAGTTCATTAACTTGAGGATTCTTTTCAGGTTTACAGTAAAAATGGCCATTGCACCCTGCATTTGCATGCTGGCAATTCCGTATGAACTGGCTCTTGCGTATCCATGCACATTTTTTAATTCGCTATTTTTTGCTTCAATCTTATACCTGTGCTTTGCTTTTTCTTTGAAGTAATCAGTCTGTTGAAACTTCATTTGTTCCTGATGTTCATCAGATTTAATAGAAACAGAGTAGGTTTTAGTTTTTGCCCCTGGTTTATAACATCCATTTTTTAATGCACATGTTCTACATTTTTCAACATCGAAGTAATAGGTATCTGTTTGGTTCGTACCGTCGTCTTTCTTTCCCTGGCGCGCTTTCCTGATAGCCATGTACCCAGAGGGACATACGAACATTCCTGCATCCTTGTTGTAATCAAAAATATTTTCTTGCTGCCGGATACCTTGCGTAATAGAGGGGTTCAATTTTGAGACAATTTTTATCTCCTGCTTACCGGCCAATTTAAGGTTCTCCTTTCCTGAGTAAGCTGCGTCGCCAATGATTGTTTCTACTTCAATTCCATTTTCTTGACTGGCTTCAAGCAATGCCGGCAGTTCAGGCCCGTCACCTTTTTCCCCGGATGTTATTATAGCCGCTGTAATAATACGTTCTTCTGTTATGGCTATATGGGTTTTGAATCCAAAGAAAGAGGAATCCGCTGTCTTATGACCTGTTCTAGCATCAGGATCCTTTGAGAGGGTATAATGATCCTGAGTATCTTCAATCGTTTCCTTCAACAAGTTGAGCTTTTCTTTTACCTTGGGCAATGACCGCAGCACTTCATCTGACTCGATCTCCTTTTCAAGCTTGCCACAATAGGATAACTCTTGCTCCAAATCATTGTCATCGTTCTTTTCAGGCATTCGCCCTTTCCAGCTCTCATCGGTGGAATAAACCACCTTGCGAAGTTGCCGGGCACGTTCCTTCAATACTTCGATGGGTGACAATGGGTTCGACCTGGATAATGAATGTGTGGCGTCAACAATAATAGACTTCGATCGGATGATGCCCTTTTCTATGGCAATGGAAACAGTCTTGCCTATCAGAAGGTTCAATAAATCAGTATCCTTCAACCGCAACTTCCTGAATTTGGTAAGCGAACTTGGATTTATCACATCTTCTTCAGGTGTCATTCCCAAAAAGTACTTGAAAGACATGTCAAAATGGGAGCGTTCGACTACATCCACATCTGAAGCGTCATATATCGTTTTGAGCAACAGATATTTAAACATTCGGATTGGGCTTTCGGCGTTCCGCCCATTGTTTGAGCAGTATTTGTTTACCAGCTCATCATAGATGAACGAAAAATCGATGAGCTCGTTAATTTTTCGTAAAAGATTATCCTTGGGTACGATAAGGTCATATAAATCTGTGTATGTACTTAGCTGGAGCTTTTGTTGTTGTGCTAACATTTAAGTGCCTTTATTTTAGGCTCTAAGATACGAAAAAAGCAGTAAAGTACAAGGCTTTGAACCTGCATTTTACTGCTTTAATTTTAATAATTACGTCCTTGGGACTTTTTCAGTGCCCTCCCGTAACGGGAGGCTTTTTTATTTTCTCAAAAAAAATCATCTTTCAAATCCACTGATTTATATAGGGTTCCAATGGTTACAAAAAGGGTACAACATAAAGTTGGACTTGTAGGCACTTTCATTCCATCGTTCTTTTGTCCTGTAATTGAAAACAACCCGGCCAGCAGTGAAGAATTTCAAGGCTTCGGATTGAAGAGTTAGTGTAGAACGAAAAAATTGAAAGCGTATGTTTACCAACATTTCATGGACAGACTACTTTGCGGCAGTTGTCCTGCTACTGACCATTTATTATCTTTTTGTAGGGGTGCGATATTATTCCGCTGACCTCAAAGATCTGTTTTCAGGAAAACAAAATCCCGATTTCAGAACAGCCTTATCCAATGATACAGACGGTGAAAATATTCTGCCCACCGAAGAAAATTACACTAACGAAAGACCGGCTTTTGCAATAACCACAGATGATGATTTTGCAGAAGTGGAACACCTGATTGATCGCTTAAAAAGTGCCATTGCGGATGCTTCCGGTAAAAAACTCATTCCACAGGAATTCAGGCAATATCTGCAACTGGTACTACAGGAATACCCCAACATCCGAAACTCGCCCATCCGTTCTTCGATCAATGAACTGGTCGCTTCGGAATGTGAAAAATATGGCACTGTTACTCTGAGCGAGGATGAGGTGGAAATGTTATGGAAAAACGACATGTAACAGCCTTTAGCGGAGGGTGTTTCCCCGTCCGTCCCGTGCAGTATGGCAGGATTAGCGGGCATTGAGACGGCGAAGCCTCTCCGTTTTTTATTCCCCTATAATTTATTTCAAACTTTAAAAAACGTGTGTTATGGAAATGTCCAAATTGAATTTTAGAAAGCTAAACCGCAAACAATTAATCGCATTGGGTGCAACCCTGGTATTAACGGCCTTTCATTTTGCGGCAACGGCTCAGGATGGTATAGCGGGGATCAATGAAGCTAACCAAAAAGTACGCAGCTACTTTGATGCAGGCACTCAACTGATGTATGCAGTAGGTGCACTGGTTGGATTGATCGGAGCGGTTAAGGTCTATCAGAAATGGAATGCAGGAGACCAGGATACCGGCAAGGTAGCCGCTGCCTGGTTTGGCAGTTGTGTTTTTTTAGTGGTTGTTGCCACTGTTATCAAATCCTTCTTTGGCGTTTAAAACCAAGAGCAATGCAAGAGATACTGAAAGAAAAGTTGTGGACGTATATCGGCCGCAACAATGCGGACCTGATGCTTAATTTACAGCAGGATTTTTCCGTAACAAGCTACCTCGAAGAAATGGTAAATGGTATTCAGTCCCTGGCATCCCAACTGCTGGTGGAAAACAAACCCGGATACATCATTGAGGAAATATGCATGGAAGAGATGATCAATAATCTTCGTCCCTCCAAGTTCAATTATATCCGTAGCGTGCTGGAAGATGAGTTTGAGAAGGATTTTCTGCGCATAAAAGAATCCGGGCTGCTCACTTACGAGATCGCGAACATGATCAGCGAAAGTGAAACGGTATTTGAAACATTGGGATTTACAGAAGTCAATGAACAAGACAGAATACTTCGCTATGCGATTGCCGGTATGATCCGGCAATACCTGGAAAGTAACCAGCATCCTTATTTTTAGGATGCTGGTTTTAAAGAGATTAAAAGCATTGGTGTGGATTGAAAACGTGAGGTATGGCTTATAATACTATTCAAAAATTAACTGATAATATAGCTGCTATCCGGCTTGCACTGCGATGGGATAAAAAATCCCGGCTTTATGCAGCCGATATTGTAACGCTTCGAAAGTATTCCGGCTTCGGCGGAATAAAGGCGGTATTATATCCTGCGACAACCCGGGAGGAATGGGTAAAGCTGGGTGCAACAGACAATGACCTGCGGTTGTTCCCGGGTATCCTGGAATTGCATGAACTGTTGCAAAATCACCTTGAAGCAAAGCAATACAGAGAAGCGGTTCAGTCGGTAAAGAATAGTGTCCTGACCGCTTTTTACACACCGGGAATTGTACCGAAAACCTTTTACCGCATTTTAAAGGAACAAGGCATAGAATCGAAACGGATTTATGAACCGAGCAGTGGTTCAGGAATTTTTCTGCATGAAGCAGTTACTGCGTTTCCGGAAATTAAGCGTATAACTGCCGTCGAAAAAGATATTTTATCTGGGCATGTACTCCAGGCACTGAGCAGTGCATGGAACACTCCTTCAAATGTACATATTACAGGGTTAGAGAATGCCCCGGTTACAGATAACGGGGAATATGACCTTATTGTAAGCAATATTCCTTTCGGAAATTTTCCGGTTTATGATGCCGCTTTCCCGGATAAAGAACTTTCCGGGAAGATCCATAATTACTTTTTTGCCAAGGGGCTGGACAAGATCGCTGACGGTGGTTTGATGGCCTATATTACGACCGATGCTTTCCTGAGCAGCCCTTCCAACCATGCGGCAAGGGAATACCTGTTTGAGCATGCAGATTTTATCAGTTTGTCGGTCATGCCCGATAACCTGATGAAAGAAACGGGCAACACCGAAGCCCCCAACCATTTGCTGATCGTACAGAAAAATGAAAGCAAGCCAGGGCTTACCAACGAAGAAAATGAGTTGTTGAATACCGTTCAACAGGAAAACGAATTCGGACAGTTCCATCTCAATAGGTTCATCCACCTACATCCGGAACTTGTCATCGGAGATGAAATCAAATCCGGGAGAAACCAATATGGCCATGCAAACCAAAGCGTGTGGCAGCATGGCGACATAAACGTTATTGAAGAAAAATTGGCGGCAACAATCAGGGAAGGGATCAGAGAACGTTTTAGCGAAAACCTGTTTTACCGCGCCCAATTGATGACTGCTACAAATGAGCCGGAACCACAAAAGCAAAGCCTTTCTTATTTGCCTATGCCTCAAAGCAAGGCAGTGTCCGTTGCTGTACAGTTGAGTTTGTTTGATACTGCCCCGGCAGAAAACATCAGCCGGGCAATGGATTATCTTAACGATCTGGATAAATCAGTCATACAGAAGCAAACGGTTCGCCTGATCAGCACGGTAAAGACCAGTGATAATCCTGCACATGAAATCATTGTCCTGTTAACGGCCAAACAGGAAAAAACCAACCGGTATTTATACAAGCTGTATTCCAATGTAAAGGAAGTGCAGTTTTCCGACAGCTGGATGAACGCATACTTGTTGACTCATGAGCTGGCGGCACTTGCCGGACAGTTGCAGCAATACGGACATTCGTATATCTATGAAGGAGACAAAAGTCTGGAACAGGCTTTTGGATTGGATAGCGGTAGCCAGTCCATCCAAGCAAATCCGGAACTGAAACCATTTTATAAAGAAGGTACATTGGTGGTGCATCAGAACCAGGTGGGTATCCTCAGTAATGTGGATGCGGAGTTTAAGCAGGCCGGATTTCAGCCTTTGCAACGGCAGGGTGACCTTGCATTTTACCAAGGTTACACCGGACTGCGCGACAGTTACCTGGAACTGTCCGCAAAGGAGTTGTCAGGCATTGCGCTGGCTGAAAAGGAACGTACATCTCTGAACCAGCGTTACGATAGCTTTGTCGCACAATATGGTTTTCTGAATAGCCCTGCCAACAATAAACGTATCATCGGTGATGCGGCCTTTGGATTTACGATCCTCTCTTCACTGGAACGGAAAGAAGGCTCTCAGTTAGTCAAAGCCGACATTCTCGTGCAATCTGTTGCCGGGCAGAAGGAACGGTTTATCACCGATAACCCTCTGGATGCCCTTGCCCGCAGTTTGAATGAGAAAGGCCGGGTAGATATGGACTACATAGGAACGGCAACCGGACTGAATGAAAAGGAACTGATCAGCAGGTTGGGTAATCACATCTACCTGAACCCGGTGATAGATGCATGGGAAACTGCCGACAAGTATTTAAGCGGCAACGTGGTAGATAAATTACAGCAAGCCGAAGAATTATTAAGGGATAATCCCGAAAACACTCAATATCAAAGAAGCTTTGAAGCCATTGAAAAAGTACAGCCCGAAAAGATACCTTTTGATTTGCTGGACTTTAACCTTGGTGAACGTTGGATTCCCCTTCAGTATTATGAGCGATTCGCAAAGCAACTGTTTGAACAGGAAACCGGCATCAATTATTTTACATCGCTAGATACGTTCAAGGTCAATACCTACGGGCATAATGCCAAAATTGACAGGGAGTATGCCGTTACACCCAAAAGCGGAAGGACAACTTATGGTTATACCATGCTGGAACATGCGCTGGAAAATACCACGCCCTTTTTCACCTATGAGATAACAGGACCGGACGACAAGCCGATCCGTGTGCCCGACAATGAAGCGATACAGCTTGCCCACCAGAAGATTGAGAACATACGCAACGGGTTCACGGACTGGTTGCGGGAGCTGCCGGGCATCGATAAAAAACTCCTGGAAAGCCTTTATAACCAAATTTTTAATTGCTACGTGCTGCGGGAATACGATGGCAGTCACCAAAGTTTTCCGGGGCTGGACAAAAAGGCCCTTGGCATTGAGGATCTATATAGCTCGCAAAAAAATGCGGCATGGCGTATCGTGCAAAACCGTGGTGCACTGATCGATCATGAAGTGGGCCTGGGAAAGACACTCACCATGATCATTGCCGCTACTGAAATGAAGAGGCTGGGCATCGTGCATAAGCCTATGATCCTGGCGCTGAAGGCCAATGTGAACCAGATTACCGAAACATACCACAAAGCCTATCCTCTTGCCCGTATCCTGGCTCCGGGAGAAAATGATTTTACCACCCCCAAACGCCTGCGCCTGTTTCATCAAATAAAGAACAATAACTGGGACTGCATCATCCTGACCCATGATCAGTTTGGTAAAATACCTCAGTCACCGGAGATACAGAAAGAGATATTTCAGGCAGAACTGGATAATGTGGAGCGTGACCTGGGAACCCTGAAAGATTTGGGTGGAGATATTTCCAAACGAATGCTGAAAGGTCTGGAAATCCGCAAGAACAACCTGGAAGGCCAATTAAAAGGTGTGTTGAAAAATATTGAAGAAAAGAAAGATGTAGGCATTAACTTTCAGGAAATGGGCATCGACCACCTTTTTGTGGATGAAGCCCATAAATTCAAGAACCTGACCTTTACTACCCGGCATAACCGGGTGGCCGGGCTGGGCAATATGGAAGGGAGCCAGAAAGCGCTCAACATTCTGTTTGCCGTTCGCACCTTGCAGGAAAAGTTCGACGCGGATCTGTGTGTTACTTTTTTATCCGGCACACCAATCTCTAACAGCCTGACGGAAATGTACCTGCTGTTCAAATACCTGCGGCCAAAGGAAATGGAGCGGCAACATATCGAAAACTTTGACGGGTGGGCCGCGGTGTTCGCCCGCAAAACCACTGATTTTGAGTTCTCGGTTACCAATGAAATTATTGCCAAAGAACGTTTCCGTCATTTTATCAAGGTACCCGAACTGGCCCTGTTCTACAATGAGATCACAGACTATAAGACGTCCAGACACATCCGTCTGGACAAACCGGAAATCAATGAAACGCTGGTCAACATCAAACCCACACCGGAACAATGTGAGTTTATCAAGAACCTGATGCAATTCGCGAAAACAGGTGACGGAACGCTCATTGGCCGTGGAAAATTAAGTGAAGACGAAGACAAAGGGCGGATGCTGATTGCGACCAACTACGCAAAAAAAATGTCGGCGGATATGCGCCTGGTTGATCAGGGCAAATACAGCGACCACCCAGACAACAAGGTTAACGTCTGCGCCCGCAAAGTAGCGGAACTGTTCCACCACAGCCACGGCCATAAAGGAACACAGATCGTCTTTTCGGATATTGGTACGCCTAAACCCGATGACTTTAATCTTTATGATGCTCTGAAAGAAAAGCTGATCCGGGATTTTAACATCCCGGCAAGGGCAATCACTTTTATCCATGACTGGACGGACAGGCAGAAACCGGAACTGTTCCGGAAAATGAATGCCGGTGAAATCCGCATTCTGATCGGCAGCACGGAGAAAGCAGGTACAGGACTGAATGTACAGCAACGGGTGGTTGCCATGCACCACCTGGATATACCCTGGAAGCCGTCGGAACTGGAACAGCGCAACGGACGTGGAGCCAGGCAAGGCAATGTGCTGGCAAAAGAACAATACTATAACAAAGTGCATAATTACATCTATGCCGTGGAACAGTCACTGGACAATTACAAGTTCAACCTGCTGAAGAACAAACAAACATTTATCAGCCAGATGAAAAACTGTGAACTCAGCGTGCGCAGCATCGATGAAGGTTCGGCAGATGAAAAAAGCGGGATGAATTTTTCGGAATACATCGCCGTGCTGTCCGGCGATACAACACTTCTGGAAAAATCAAAACTGGAAAAGAAAATTGCGGTGATGGAAAGCCTGAAAAAAGCGCATTTCAAGGAAGTATCCCGTTCCAAAATCCAGTTGGAAGAACTTCAAAAGGAAAAGACAGACACGGTAAAAACACTGGACAGACTGACCAGCGATGATAACTGGTACAAAGGCAAGCTGCAAATGGAGAAGGATGGTACAAAGGCCAATCCTATTGTGCTGGATGATTTTAATGGAAAAGATGCCGAAGCGACAGGCAGGCACCTGATCAGCCTGTACAAAACATGGAAGCCGGAAGAAGGCAGGTCGGACGAACAGAAAATAGGTGCGCTGTACGGCTTTGACTTGTACATACGCAGGCTGCGGGAGTCATATGAAGAAAAAGGCATGTTTGAATACCGGTATTCAAACAGCTTCTATGCCCAACATTCACCGGACGGTATCAAATACACTTATTCCAATGGTATACCAAATGCCGATAACCCCAAACTGGCGGCACGTCATTTTCTGAATGCCATTGACCGGGTGGACAGCTTGAAAGAAAAATACCAAAAG
>Ga0209724_1005028_pt1 | contig 10236 bp, 8 predicted proteins | sample grotaG_FD_184143 | JGI IMG/M metagenome (GOLD analysis project Ga0209724, IMG submission 184143) | Glacier valley bacterial and archeal communities from Borup Fiord, Nunavut, Canada, to study Microbial Dark Matter (Phase II) -... | ecosystem: Environmental > Aquatic > Freshwater > Ice > Glacier ... | reverse complement strand
CCAGAGAGACTTCGTGTGGGCTGAGGCGAAAGGTACCCGGCGGCAGCCCTTCGGGTTCTGGCGGCAGAGGCAGGTTGAGCGCAAAGGCTATGGAGCCGCACAGCGCCCATATGCACGCCGAGCCGAGCTAGTTTTTTTGTACACCGTTCGCCCGTTTCATCCCCTCAGTGTACCTCGAGCGGGGGTTGGTGCGCCGGGGAGAAGACCAGGCTTGGTACGTTGCGCCGAGTAAACGTTTCGAGTTTACTCACACCAGGTGGGTTGACCAGGGTGTCCCGATGACGGCCCTCACTCGCCTGAGAATCCTGCGCCGCTGGTCCCTGCAACCTCGCTCTAGCGCCTTATGCCGCGCTGGGTTCAGGTATCTCCCTGGGTCGCCAATCGGTCCAAGGAATGCGGTCACGCCACTCGAATCTGAGCCGTTCGTCTCCGCTCGAGAGCAGCAGGTGACTATCTTCTTGCACCTCGAGCACCTTCCAGGGTTGCTCCTCTCCCTCACGGAGCAAGGTGAGGGTCATATCCTGGTGCAGCGGCAAGCCGCTGGAGTGGCGCAGCAATTCACCCTGGTAATCCAGCAGCGCCCGGTAAGGAGTGAACTCGGCCTGACCCAGCAGCGATTCCCGCGTCCGGGTCAAGCTGCGGATCAGGTGCTCGAGCATCCGTTTATCGCTTTCGGTAGGGCCGCGCACTCGCCCTTTCGCTCGTTGGGCCACCCGCCCTTTTTGCACCCGCAGATTGTCCCAGCCTTCAATCTGGCGCAGCAGCGCCGCTGATTTGGCCCGCTCATGGCCCTGCTGGGCGCTCACTTTAAGCCGCTCGAGTTGTTCCCGCGTAGCCACCGGGTCGTCGGAGAGCAGCAGGGCCAGTTCCTCGAGCGAATTTCCCAGCACGCAGGCATCCGCCGCGTCCAGGGTGAGGTCGAACAGCAGGTCCATCCAGCCTTTTTTCCCCGATAAAGTGGAGTAGGTCAGCGCGTCAAAGGACCCACGGGCGAGGAGCAGGTGAACCCGCACCTCGCCCTCATCGTTGCCCTGTCTGGCCCCGCGCCCCAACCTTTGCTCGAGCGTGCCGGGGTCCCAGGGAATGTCCATTTGAATCAAATCGGTGGTGCTCACCTGCAAGTTCAGACCCTCACCGATGGTGCCGGTGCTGCCCACGATCACCCGAATCTCACCGGCGTTGTAGGCGTCTTCCAGGTCTCCCCTCGAGACGCTGTCGGGCAGGGTCCGGGCGGTGGCGATGCGGACGATGGCCGGGTCGATGCCCAGGTTCACCATCGTGCCCAGGAGACGCTGGTAACTGGTCTGAGCCGCCGTGCGCTGAGCACGCTCGAGCGCAGCTTCCTGGGCTTCACCGCGCGGTCCGTCCAGCGCGTCCTCGAGCAGGTCCTCGTGCAGGTCTTCAAATGCGTCCTGCTCTCCCCCACCCGCGCCGCCCATATCCATGAACAGCAACACCTTGCCGCCGCGCTCGAGCGCTTCTCGGGTGAGTTCCGCCGCCTTCAGAAAGCGTTCGTTGGGCAGGATTCCCAGGCGGCTCGAGTACAGGGCCGGGTCCAGGGTGAGCTTTCTCATGCGGGCGAAGGCCGAGAAGAGGTGGGTTTGACCGCTGGAGAAGGCTCTGGCACTGAGCGCGGCCTGACGCTCGAGCTGGTAGGCCTCCAGCACCTGAGGATGCAAATCGAAGGTGTGTTCCAGGGTTCTCAAGGCCGGAACGTGCAGGAGGGAGCCGTCCTCAAGCCTTGCGTCCGCGTGACCCAGCACCACCAGGTGACGACCTAAGACCCCGCGCAGCTCGGTGAGGTTTTTGAAGCCCACCATGGCCAGCGCGCTGCGAACTGTGCCGCCCTTTTCCGGGACGATGCGCGGCTCGAGTACGCAGTAGCGCTCGAGGAAATCCTCGCCTCCCGGCAGGCCGATGCGCTCGAGGTCGTCGGTGACTAAGGAGAGCAGGTTGTAGAGTTCCAGGGGGGAGTTCTTGGTGGGGGTGCCGGTCAAACCGTAGGTGCGACCCCCCTGCGAGCGCACCCAGCAGCCCTTGTGGCGGGCGTCCATGGCCCGGTTGGAGACGGCCCCCGCGCCCATGAACTTGGGTCGTCCGGCCAGGGTCTCGGGCAGGGCGTACAGGTTTTTGAAGCCGTGAATCTCGTCGTGCATCAGCAGGTCGACTTTCAAATCTTCCCAGCATAACTGCCCTTCTCCGGCGCTCCTGACCTTGGCCAGTTGCTCCTGGAAAAACACCGATTCGCTTTTGGCCGCCCGACCCAGGGCTAAGCTGAGGGTGCGGGCGCGCTGGAGTTGGAAGTCGCTGCCGATGAGTTTCAGGCGGATTTCGCGGCGCATGGGGTTTCGCTCGAGCGTTTGCCGGGACATCAGAATCAGGTCCCATTCATAAGCCGGGATGCTGGCCAGCTTTTTAAGCACGGTGCTGCGGCTGTCCTCCTTCCAGCGCCCGCCGGAAAAGCTCACCCCCACGGTGAGCACCCGCGCGCCGGGTAGGGCTTTCTGGGCACTTTTCACCCAGTTCATCATCAGGGTCTTGGGCATGGTGACCACCGGGCGCTGAGCGTGCCCTTCCTGACGGGCCTCGATTTGAGACTCAAATCCTACGATGATAAGAGTGACCCGGTGGAGGGTGAAAAGCAGGCCGAAATCATCCTGAAAGATTCCGATACCCTGGCGGTGCTGGGGGCCATCAACTCGGGCGTGACCCTGCCTGCTTCTCAGGTGTTCGCCCGCGACAACCTGGTGATGGTCAGCCCCAAGTCCACCAACCCTAAAGTGACCGAGCGGGGACTTGCCAACGTCAACCGCATCTGCGCCCGCGACGACGCTCAGGGACCGGCTGCCGCCGAATTTGTGGCCGGGGCACTGGGAGCCTCGAGCGTTTATGTGTTCGATGACGCCACGGTGTACGGTCAGGGGCTGGCCGCGCTGTTTCGTAAAGCGCTGCCGCCGCAGGTGAAGGTGGTGGGTACCGTGAGCACGGCGCAGACGACCGACTATGACCGTATCGTCGAGGACCTCAAAACCCTCAAGCCCGACGTGGTGTACTTCGCCGCCGACTACGACCAGGTGATTCCCATGCTCAAGGCCATGCGAAGCGCGAAGGTGAGCAGCGGGGTGGTCGGGTCGGACGCCATGAATACCCCGCTGCTGGCGAAATCAGCAGGGCAAGCCGCTGTAGGTGCCTATTTTACCGACATCGTGGCCCCGGCCAACGCCTACCCCCAGGCCAAAGACTTTGTGTCAAAGTACCGCAAACAGTTTGGACGCGACCCCTCGGGCAACGCGGTGCTGGGGTATGACAGCATGGCGGTGCTGCTCGAGGGTCTCAGATTGGCTCTCAAGCAGACGTCGGTCGCTTTACTTGACCGCAAAGCTGTGTCACAAGCTGTGCGGAAGGTCAAGCTCAGCGGTGCGCTGACCGGTGAAATCCGCTTCAACGGAGCGGGGGACCGCGAGCGGGCCAACATCTTTATCCTTAACCTGAGCGGGGATTTGGGGACGCGAGTCAACCGGGTCATTCCGGTGCGGCCTCCTGCACCGTAGAAGGCTCGCTGCAGTGACTCGAGTGCTCTGAGAGGCTGCTTAATTATCGCCCGAGGTACCCCGCTCTACCCTGCTATGCAAGCGCCTGCAGCGGGTTGTGACGAATTATGGGGTAAGGCGGAAGTAAAATGATTCGGGTGCATTGCTCGAGTCATTTCGAGAGGATCGAAAAACCCAGACTTCGGAAATCGGTAGTGGTCTTTTCGAGACTGCTCCAGGCTCTTGGAAACTCAAATATATGCGTCCCATATGAAATACAGACAGCTTCTCCACCACTCGAGCAGTCTGGTTTTGACCACTACCTCGTTTGCAAAAATCTAAGATGCGCTGAAGGGCAAAATCCTGTACTTCCCCGTCCACAAGACGTTTGCGGAATTCTGAAAGGATGGAGAAATCGAAGCCGGGATCAGATAGGGATAGGCTCAAGGCGTACTTCCAGCGGGCAGGCCCCACGGTGCGGAGAATGGCGAAAAATGGGCACGATGCTGGCTCTTCCGCAGGTTGCGTGAAGACGGTGGGGTTTCTCAGGACACTCGAGGCTGAGTTTCAAGTGTCTTTGAGAAGCTGAGGGATGGAAATTCCCTCGCTATTTCCCCAACTCGAGGTTGAACACAGCACGTGGATAGGCTCCCGACTCGAGGTTCACGCTCGAGCTTCCCAGGTGTGTCACACCTGTCCTGATTGCGGAACAAAAAGCTGCAAGGTCCACAGTTTTTATCTGCGCTCGCCTCGAGATTTGCCGGTCAGCGATCATCCGGTTCGACTGCGCTTGCGGGTTCGCCGTTTCTTCTGTTTCAATTCGGCCTGTCCTCGAGCCACCTTTTCTGAAACCTTTCCAGAGTTGCTCAGCCCTAAAGCCCAGCGCACCCGGCGACTCAAATCCGCTCAGGGTCAGGTCGGCGTAGCGGTGGGCGGACAAGCGGGCGCTCGGCTGCTCCAGAAGTTGCACATGGCTACCAGCCCAGACACGACCCTTCGCACGATGGCCGCGTTGCCCCTCCCTACAAGACCCTCTCCACGGGTCGTGGGAATAGATGATTTCGCCTTCCGCAAAGGCGTGAATTATGGAACGGTCCTCGTCAATTTAGAGCGAAGACACATCGTGGATGTGCTGCTGGACCGCTCTGTGACCACCGTAGCCACCTGGCTCAAAAAACATCCTGGAATTGAACAGGCGCTCGGGACGGTTCGCTCGAGTAGGTGAGAGCACGTGCTCCCTGGTCACGCTCGAGCGATCACCGATGGTGCCCCGCAGGCCCAGCAGATCGCGGATCGCTGGCATGTGCTGCACAAGCTTTCCGAATACCTTTACAACTGGCTATATCGCCACCGGACCCACCTTTGCGAACCGGACCTGCCTTTGGACCCACCCTTTGCTGCCCCACCCAACTCCACACTTCCTCCCACCCTCCCTCAGCAGGACATCCGTCATGTTCGCCAGTTACTATCCCGTCAAGCTCACCGCGACATACGGCTCGAGCAGTACACCCAGGTCAAAGCGCTCGCGGATGTGGGTAAAACCCCTCAAAGGATTGCCCACGCCAGCGGGGTCAGCGTCAAAACCGTGCATTGAGGGTTGAAACACGGCTCTTTTCTAGAACGCAAAAACCGCCGCCGACCCCTCCAAGACCACCTTCCCTACATCCGTAGCCGGATGGAGCAAAACATCTCGGGGCGACAAATTCATCACGAGCTTCTCGAGCGAGACCCTCAAATCACGTTGGGCATGGTCTACCATGCGGTATACATGCTCGAGCATAATCTGGACGGCTACATCTCCAATGACGCGGTCCCGCTGCCTGCGGGTCAGAGACGGTACAGCCCCCAGCAGGGTCTCAAATTGCTCGTGCAAAACCCAGCTTCTCGTACACCACAGGACCAGGCCCGACTCGAACGGCTCTATCAAACGCTTTCCATGTCTCAACCACTGCACCTGTGGATTACGGAAGTGCGGTCGCTTTTCTGTAGCGACCCGGCACTGGGGTCACGAGGGCAGCAACTCGAGGAAAAAATGATTCAGGCAGCAGAACTCGAGATTCCCGAAATAGGCCGCTTTGTACGCAGTCTCGAGCAGGACCGAGTGGCTATTCTGGCTTCGCTCGAGTCCCCGTGGAGCAACGGCCAGGCCCCAGGGGGCGGGATGGCCCGATAGGTGCCGCTTATCCCAAGACAGTGCCGATTTGGCCAAGACAACGGGCAGACTGAGGGGCAAGTGACTAAACTCAAGCTCATCAAGCGACAGCGTTATGGACGGGCCAGTTTTGAGCATCTCAGGCGGTGTGCTTTATTGGCCTGAAACCCCACCGTCTTCACGCATGCGGGTGGTGTGAGGCCGTAGGACGTGTGAGAATTATCCTGTTCGCTCTCTGTATACCCCTTCAATTCGCGCAAGGCGGTCCTTGACCCTAAAGTCTCGAGTACATCACGAAGCCCTGATTCAGGCTAGAAAACGGGAGACAGCACAAGACTGGAAACAGCTTTATGCCCAGCGGCAAGGGTACCTTCGCTACGCTATATCAGGGGGTGAGACGATTTGGTCTGAGTCAGGCTCGGTATTGGGGCGAAGCAAAGACGCGTTTACAAGCTTTGAGCACGGGTGCGGCGCTCAACCTCATCGGTTGGAGTGCCTGGCTCAAAGACATCCCCGAGGACCCACTCGCATCGCCCGCTTTGCCCAACTCATGACGGCCTGACTTCGAGGGCGGAATCCGCTATTGGTGGGACCCCACTTACTGGGCCGGCCCGCTCCTGGGCGACGGCCTCCCCAACGGGTCATGTCCATAACTTGGTCGTAGCCCAAATCAAGATGATTACTCGAGAATGGGGTCTTGCTCGACATCCGTCCCCCGAGACCTGAACGCTCGTCCTCGAGTCAACCCACCCTCACGGCTCCTGTGAAATCAAAATCACCTCCACCGAAACCCCGTTTTGAGTGGCTGCCCCCAAGCGGACGTCGCCCACCTCGCCGGTAAACGGAGAGCGCATGAGCTGCTTTTCTTTCAGGGCCTCGAGCTGAAGGCCCACCCCCACCGCCTCCCCCTCGAGCGCCCTGGCACGGTTCTCCTGTGCTGCACTTTGAGAAGTAAAGTCCATAACTAGACGGGTCTGTTCACCCTCGAGTTCGCTCACCTTGAGACGCATTTCCTCGAGCTTGACTCGCGGTTCTGCGTCCCTGGACACCAAGAATTCGAGGGTTTTTAGGTTGGCTCGAGCCGCGCTCACCTTTGCCTCGAGCTTTGAGCGCTCGAGCCGAAAGCTCCTCTCCCCTATTCGCGCGGATGCCCGCACCTCGGCTGCACTCTGGCGCTTCTGTTTCGCTTGTCGCTCGAGCGCCCCCAGCTTCGCATCATCCACGTAGCGCGCAATCACCTGACCCGCCGTCACCCGGTCTCCCCTCCTGACCAGGAGTCCGGCCTGACTGGGCAGGTTGGGAATCTTGAGGCTGTGCGGTCTGAGCCGGATTTTAGGCGCTCGAGCAGTCCAGACGGGCACGCCGACTCCCGGAGCAAACTCGGCCCGCACCACTGCACTGCCGGAGACGATGAAGCTGTTTTCCAGCGCCACCAGGTCATCGGGTCTCGCGGCCTGCAACTCGAGCACCCCCGGCTGCGGGGTCTTGCGGACTCGAGCGGTGGTGCCCACCGGGGGCGGGCTGAGAAGGGGCGCGCTGCTCAGCTCGAGGGTGCCGCTGAGGTGGATGCGCTTAGCTCTGGGCAGCGAGGCCAATATCTCCCCCACGGTGCGGCCTGAAATGTCCACCCGGTACTCGGCCTTCTGAATGGCCTCACCCGAGTAGGCCCGAATGCGGTAGGCCACCACCTGCCCGTAGCGGCTCACCGCGTAGGTCTTACCACTCGAGTCCTCGACCAGCACCCCGTTTCGCACCAGCGCCTCGACGATGAGGAAGCGACCATTCATGTTTTCCTGAGTTTGCGAGTTGAACCCAGACAAATCGGCCCACACCTCACTCGAGCCGCGCATCTTGAGGTAGTCAATCACCGCAGTCTCCGGGCTGGCCACCAGTCTGCGAAAGCCCGTATCGAAGCCATCCTGTCCCACGAACCACAGCCCGATGCCCGAAACAAAGCACACCACGGCCACCACACTCTCGGCGGGGGAACCGTACTTGATTCGCATACTCCTTGCGGGAAAGAACCAGAACTGCACTCGAGCGGGCCACAGCAGCGGGACCCCGTTGACGTTGAAGGTGTCCAGAAGTAGGTGGCTGAGGTAGCCGCACAGGAAGGCCCAGTAGGCAGCAGGCTGAGCGCGCTCGAGTGGCCACAGCAGCAAAGCCAGCAGCAGGCAGAACAGCAGCGAGTGAGTAACGGTGCGGTGCCCGAAACGGGTCTCGAGCCAGCCTGAAACGGGGCGGGTGAACTTGCCCACCCCACTCGTGGTGGTGTCTATATCCGCCAGCAGGGACCCGACGAGGCAAGTGATCGCCTCGGGAAAGCCCACATCTACCCCAGCTCCGCGCAGGATTGCAGCGGTCAAAACTGCGCCTGCCAGGTGTGTTCCTGCGGTCATGGCGAAACCTCACCCGTCACCCTGAATTTGCACTCTTGGCACAACATGGTTCACCTCGCAGGGGGGGTTTTGGTCTTCTCGAGCCAGTCGGTGAGCGCGCGGGCCACCAGGTCAGACACGTCCTCCTCCTGCTCGAGCGCCCGCATTCGCACCAATCGTCGCAGCTCCGGGGACACCAGCACGTTGAGCTGGACCCGGCCCCCAGAGCGGGGTCGGGGGGAGTCGGGAGTCGGGACGGGGGCCTCGAGGCTGGGGGATGGCCCCAACGGGGGGGTCTGAGCCTCTGTCTGTTGCAAGCTCGGGGTGGCCTCCTGTAGCTCTCCCCTCTCGGGCGCGCTGTCCGGGGTCTGTGTTTGCTCGGTAACAGGCGTAACGGGCCGCGCTGCCGCGCTCGAGGAAGCTCCCAGCACGCTCGAGAGCGAGGGTCTGGCCTTGTTGCGGTTCATTGCAGCTCCTCCCAGACCGCCTGATACTCTTCGAGGTAGCTCGGGAGCGTCCCGAACGCCTCCTCGTAGCGCACCCGCTGGTGAATCTTATTTTCGAGCACCGGATACCCTTTGAGCGCCTCGAGCGCCTCGCGGGCGATCAGCTTGCGTCCGTCCCAGCGGGTAAGCAGCAGCGCCGCGTCGAGTTCACCCCGCGTGGCCTCGATGTCGCGCAGCAGCTCTAGAGTGGGGGTGAGGCGGTCCACGTCCAGGCCGGTGGGCACCACCGGAACCAGGACCCTCGAGGCCAGCATGGCCGCTCGAGACAGAATCTCGCGGTTGTTGGGAGGGGTATCTAAGACCACGAAGCCCCCCGCCTGAACCAAGGCTCGCACCTGCTGGGCCATGCGGTCCCGCTCGACAGGCACAACCGCAAAGGGCAGGGTGAGAAACGAGGCCCAGCGGCAGGCGCTTTGCTCCTCGTCGGCGTCGAGCAGCGTCACCGTTCGTCCGGCCTGCTGAGCACAGCAAGCCAGGTGCATCGCGGAGGTGGTTTTTCCCACCCCTCCCTTGAGAGAGAGCACAGCCAGTATATCCATAGCGTCCAGTGTACCACCTAGACCTCTATTCTTCTATATATCTAGACAGTTAGATTATTAGAGCTTTATCGAGCAGCCCCGCCCATCGGCTTTCTAGCCACCTAGATATCTAGACCTTCACATGCCGTCCCCCATACCACTCTGTCCGACAATTCATTTGCTAGGTATCTAGGTGGCTAGATTATTATATTTATAGATATATAGAAGAATACTGCTTTATACATCTATAAATATAGTTTGTACCAAGGTTGAAGTTTCCACCCACTTGTTTAGAGTACTAATAGTTTATAAATCTATATATCTAGACAGCTATAAATCATCATCTAGATATATAGACATCTATAAAGCGAGCTGGAGGCTTGGGATTCTCCAACGCACACCCTGCTCCAAACCTGCCTTCGAGAGCGTTGCAGCGATTCCCCATCGCTCGAGTAGCTCCACGATCCTCAGTCCCCTCCTTTGAGGATGGTGTTGAGTTCCTTGAGTTCCACCCCCACGATGGCCGAGAGTTCCTGCTTGCGGACCACCAAATCCAGATTAGCGCGGTAGACGGCCAGCTTGGCCTGACCCCTTGCGTCCGCCGCCTTAAGGACCTCGGCCTCGGTCGCCGCGCCCACCTGCGCTTTGGCCTGCACCTGTTTCTGCTCCACGTCCTTGGCCTCGAGTCCGTCCGACGCCACCTGCACCGCCTGCCGCTGATACAAATACGCGGTGTAGGCGTTCAGAACCTTGACCCGCACCTGCCCCCTGGCCGCGTTCACTCGAGCGTCCAGACTCCTCTGCGCCGCGCCGTTCCCGCTCGAGAACAATTTAGCGAGGTCTACGGATAACCCCAAGCGGTAACTGGGACTCTGAAACTGCTCGAAGTCCCCCGCCACACTGAAGCCTGCGCTGGCGTTCACCGCAGACAGGGGAGAGCTGGCCACCTTGGCGGTCTCGACGTCCACCAGAGCAGAGAGGTAAGGGCCATCGTTGGTCACGGCTTCCTTGACCAGTCGCTCGAAGGTGCTCACCTGTTCGCTCGAGAGCGCGGTCTGCGCTGAGGCCAATCCCAGGAAGGCACCACTCAAAAGGCCCGCTCGAGCGCTCCATTTCCACATCCAAACAACACTCTTCATCTCAACCCCCTCC
>Ga0209724_1005025_pt1 | contig 10241 bp, 12 predicted proteins | sample grotaG_FD_184143 | JGI IMG/M metagenome (GOLD analysis project Ga0209724, IMG submission 184143) | Glacier valley bacterial and archeal communities from Borup Fiord, Nunavut, Canada, to study Microbial Dark Matter (Phase II) -... | ecosystem: Environmental > Aquatic > Freshwater > Ice > Glacier ... | reverse complement strand
CCGCTTGCCTTGCGGACTTATTTGGGCATCAGGCGCGCCGTTAATTATTTTCGGGCACACCTGATTGAGCCGGACGGATTCTTGTCAATGGGCGAATGTCAGTTTCAACCGGAAGGGAAAATCATATTAGCGGGGATCATCAACTGTATGCTGTTTAGCATACAGTTGACCTGCAATTGAGACGCAGGGAAAATGACCAAGCACGAAGTGCCGGGAGGTGATAAGCTAAGAAATCTTCCATTGCATCACCGGACGGCCCTTGACTTTTCCGTCCGGCGATCAATACCTTTGACCCAAAATAAGTAAACAAGAAAAACAGTTCAGGTGGGTGGAACCAGCATTCGGGAATTCTATTATGCTACCATTCAAGTTGAACAAATTGTCATCCGACTCTCAATTTTGAAGAATTACTACAAAAAGTGTTTCTCATTTATTATTTCGTTTTGTGTTAAAAATCACCTCACTACACAAAATTTATTCGCAATAAATTTTGTGTAGTGAGGTGGGGCCCCAACTATGGCCTACGGAAGGTTGAAGAAAAAAAAGCGGAAATCTCAGGAAATATGATAAAACATAATATCAAACAATGCCCTTCAAAGCTTGCTTACGTTTCAATGGTGGAAAAATTGGAAGAAAAGTAATAAATCAGAAAAATAGTGGTAAGCAGCAAATGAGTCCTGACATTAACATTGTTAATGACCTTTGCATTGATTAGTCCTGTATTGTTTGGGGCTACTAAATCCGGGGGGCAACAAATGTGGTATTGTTTTTATTAATAAGGTTCCCATACTTCGTCCAGATCCTTTTATCGACTGCATCACCAAAGTGCGTCGCTTCTTCGGGAAGTATTGAAAGTTTGCGTTCGGAGCTTTTATCCTTGGTGAACTTACCGTCCTTGTCTGTTACCTTCGTATTGTTCATCGAGATGATGGTGTATTTGCACTTGTGCCCGTTGATGATGAAGTTTGGATAACGGGCATCATTCCCTTTCAGGATGTTCATCCACAATAAAAACTTGTCGTGTTGTGGTGGTTCCTGTCCTTTATGGACACGGACATCTACCGTCCAGCCATTGTAGGTGAAACGGTCAATGGCCTGTTCATTGTAGGTCTTTGAGTTTTTGGAATTGGGCTGGCGTGAATCGCCATACCTGTCCCTGAAATAGATCACAGTCCTAGTCGGATGCGTTGCATAGTACCGGCAGAACTTATCAACCAGGTCATCAATCATCACACCAGGCGTATTTGACTTGACAAAGAATTCATTGATTGTACAATCAACCGGCTGAATCATTTTGGTGACAAAATTGTAATTGCGTTCCTGTGCCACAGAGAACAATGCAATCTTTGAACCCCAGTCGGGAACGACCTCTATTGATTTATGAGGATCGCAGTCAAGATCGAAGCGAGAATTCTCATTGGATAACTGATCTCTATTCCAGTTTGTATTTTCGGCGATATCCCTGATATAGTCGTTGTTTGTTGCATCGTAGTAAATGTGTTGTGCGCTGTCAAGGTGGTAATAGCCATCTTCAACCTGATCGGGAATCCAGTTAAGAATTTCGACCATGAAGGTCAGCAGGTTTTGTTTATCATACTCCCTGCAGATATAAGACAGTCCCAGATTTTCCAGGTTATCAAATGCATTCGCGAGCGTGAAGAACAGGCCATCTTTGGATACAAACGGGGCGATCTGGATTTTCAGCCGGACGATTTCATTCCAGATGTTTTTGTAGAGCGGTTGATCGAGGCATTTATAAGCCTCGATTAACTGGATCTGAAGCTTTACGATCCTGTTCCAGGTATCGAAGATCGGGACGCCCGCTTCCTGCAGGTAGTAATCCCCATACCGCAAAAGCCACATCTGGTCACGCGTATAAGGCATCGACGATACATATCGAAAGCCATGGTGTTGCTTCACCCGGTTGACGGGCTGTGCCATGAATCCCCAGAGTTCTTCGTTTCCCCGGTTTGCAGGTGAAACCTCCTCGTCATAGCGAAGTTTGTTCAGCGTCAGCGCTTCATCTACGATTTCACGGTCAATATTAGGTCCCCGAGCTGAGCCTTGCCGTTCCTGGGAAAGCATTAAAAAGCCGGTTCCGTTTGAAAATGAGATGAAATTATCATAACGGGTTATTTTTTCGTAAGGCTCAATAAATCCCAGCTTTTTAATCGGTTTTACACCAATTACAAAATCTTTATCTTTTTCAAAACCAAGTTTTTCCAAAAATTTGAGTGTGGATGGAAGCGTTCTGGAATAGATCTGGCCATAGGTTCTGCCGGTGATGGAGGTCACCGAACGTGGCATCTTTCTTACGATCTGGCTCATCTCCCACCCGATGATATACGATTTACCTGTTCCGCGTCCGTGAACGCTGACTTCACTTTTGGCATCTGCCAATACGGACAGGTGCTGTGGCCGGTTCAGGAAAATCTTTTCACAGATCATGATTTCAAAATCTCTTCTGCTTCTGTATCCGTAATTGCCGGACCAGAGTACATTGCCTTCTGAATATCCTGTATGGTTGCAACCGGCAAGTCCTTTAGTTTTTCAGGATCCATTTTAACAAAATCGCTGTTGCCCTGAAGCATGATGTAGAACTCATGTTTTTCATTTCTTTTGGGATCTGTCATCTCTTCAGGTTTTTTGCCCATCAGTTTTGCCAGGTTCGAATGTTCCATCGCGATGATGCGCCTGTCTTTCTCGTTGTGCGTCAGGTAGCAGTTATTGATATTTTTCAAAATGTCATTAATCAGCCATGACTGCCAGAAATCAAAATCGAACGTATGGAACGTTTTAAACAAGTCAATGGATCGATCAATATCGCGGTAGGCGGTAGCATGGGAAATTTCCGGATATTTGACAAGATGCATCGCAACTGCATCCCGTTTATTGGGATACCTGTCCAGGAGTTTTGTGGCAGAAACAATTCTGTTGAGCTCCTCCTGGTAATTGGAAGGAAGCGGTGAATCTTCAGGGTGCAGAAAATGAGCCTTGATCAACTCATATCTCACCTCTTCGAGTGGCGGAAAGTTCATGTTCTTGATTCTCTTTGATAGTTTAAGAAGATCTGCTGTGACGGACTGCTTCCGTTCATCGCAGATTGTTTAATTGCTTTACGCATGGCTATTTCAGCAGTAAACCAGCCTTTAAAGTAAGCTGCAGCACCCGGATTTAGGATTTGTTTTTCAGCAATCGCAAATTTCAAAACTTCTGATTCAGTGTCACTAAGTTCCAGGTTAATGCAAATATCTTCGGGTGAGAAGAACAAGGAAGCAAGTTCTTCAATCGCATCAAGGTGTTCCGTGGTTAAATTCATTGTCAAGAATTTGATAGTCGAAATTAAAAATGGCAGGATCTGTAAAGATGGTTCCCCGCTCCAGTTTTGGGTTATCCGTTGCATTCTGGCTGGTGACAACCGATATTTTCCAGTTATCATTCCAAAGCAAAGCAACCTTGGCATGTACAGAGGTGCACCGGTATTCAAAACTATCCATCAGCATCTGGAACGGAAGCGGGCTCATTGTCTTGACGCGGTTATCAATCAATACCCTGAAAGAAAGAATAAGTCCTTTGTTGATACAGTTTTGAAGCTGCTCAATGCTGGTCTGGCTGAATGAATAGGAGGTCATCAGGCAGTGAACCGGACCCGTCTGCCTGACAAGGTGCAGAATAAGGCGTACAAGGTTGAAGTTGCCCCAACTGTAATAATGGGTTGAAAAGCCATTTTTCAGTTGACCAATTGCCTTGGTCAGTGATTTGATGTCATCGGCCACAAACAATACTTCGTGGTCGGAATCGACTATGGATTGTGGTTCGTGCCTGATAGCAGCATCCGGCTTCTTCTGTATTTCGATCGATGAAGGATTGACTAACATGACAAATGAAGGATTTGGATTTCAATTTCTTCAATTAATTTTAATCGTTCATGTATTCGCATCTCAAGCTTTGACCGCTTCGGGCCAACCGGCATTGGTATTTTCTGCCCTGTATGATTGGGAGACTGGAAGTCGAGCATTGACTGGTCCTTTGAGTTTAAGGTCTGGAGATTTTTCTTCATTTTCTTCAGATCAGCAGCCTTAAGTGCACTGATCGTTTCCAGTTTTTGTACCTTGTTCTTCAGGTTATTATCGGGAACGGCAACCGACTCAAAAAGTATCCGTTCATCAGGAAGTATGTTGTTCTCTATAAATGATTGACGGACATCGTACAGCACTTTCAACCGTTCTGATATTAATTTGATGGAATCAAAAAAGTCACACCGCTGAAGAACCACTGCAATTGAATTAATTTCCGGTAACTGGCACATTTGTTGGTGCAATCCCCTTCGTTTCTGAAAAAGGTTTGCTGTTTCAAGGATTACCCGTTGAATGACCGGTGGATAAGTTTCAGCATTTTTTGAGTCATCAACCTCCTCCGGGGAATTGGGGATTGAAACAGCTAATTCCACTTTGGAAGCGTCAAAGGACCTGGAATAGTGTTGTGCCAGTTTTTTTTCAGCAGGAGAAATAAACTGACTGGCAGTTGAAGGGGAAGAATTTTTAATTTTTTGAATAAACACCTTCCAGTTCGTAAAATCTGCTAACTGCGAAGCCTTGCAGATTTCATAAGGAAGTTTGTTCTTCATCGCTGGTTCCCTGCCCGTAAACATCGCTGAATAAGACTGTTTATTCGTCAGTTCAATCAGTAAAGTAACCCCGTCATTGTAATTCATTCCCGATTTTATCCAGGCAACAACTTTTAATTTAATATCGTCCATCATTGTACTATTAGCTGGTTTGTTTGAGTTTATCCTTTCAGATGGCCGTCGAAATCAAATCCTTCAGCCAGGCGCAGGTAATGAAAAATATAAAGTTCCTGAATCAGCCGGATGGGCAGTCCTGCTTCAAGTATCGCGTAGCAAATCTTTGTATCAACACCGAGAATAAATTTATTGGCAGCTTTGGCAAACACTTCATTCCGGACTGATACCCAGGTTTTTTTCTGAATAACCATCAGGTGACCAGCAATACGACAATTAAGATCCATGACTTTATTCTGACCAATCACCGATACATGGTCAGCCACATTTTTATGGTACAATATTGAATCTGAATTAATATCGGTACCTGTTGGAACCTGGGTGTTATAATGGCACCTGCTGGCATAGCAGGTAAAGAGTCCTGTATCCGGAAAAGCATCAATGGCTCGCTGGATCACGTGACCAAAATCGTTCCGTAAAAAAGCGGTATCACCATCCAGCAGTACCACCCAATCCAGCGGTTCAGTAACGAGTGTAAAGCAACGGTCAATCGCGTGTAGTAATTTTTTATCCGGAGCATATGGAGTAAAAAACCAAAGCATGTTATTTATTTTAAATCGAAAATAACAAGCTGACAGACGGGTAGAAAGGACAGAAAAAGAATAATGATGGAAATTTGAAACAAATAAAAATTTACTCAGTATACTAGTACCTTATTCATAATCATTTTAAATAACTAAAATATGAAAAAATTATTATTGTTAAATTATCAAATGTTCATTTCAATTTATTCCGTTTTTAAAGAAAATGCATATCCTATTAATATAGGAAGTTGTGATTTTGAGTATTCTCCTCACATTTTAATTTCACAACAAAATCAAATCCGATCCTAAGAGCTATAAAATTTACGCATTCTAATATTTGTGACTTTGTTAAATCCAGCTAAGTTAAATAATTTTACAATTGCTGCGATAACTCATAACGAAGTTGGAAATATACATCCAAGTTTGGATGTACCCGTCTTAATTTATCAGTCATATATAAACGTTAACAGCTATTGCTTAAGTACACATATAAAAAGATATGAAAAACATAATAATTACCGTCACAATTATGATAATTGCAATAAAATCATTTGGACAGGCACCTTTTACTACATTGGTTAAAGAACCACGTTTTTTAGAGATAAGAACAAATCTTGACAATACAGAGCGTCTAATTGCTGTTACTGACTCAAATAAAGTTAAAAGTACTGTCGCTTATTCTAAGATATTGGAAGATGGAGAGATTATAGAAACAAAGAAAAATGATATTGATTTTTTCAAAAATAATGGTTTGACCTTAAATTTAATAAATGAAGGAATAAATAGATTGTCAGTTAATTCCCAAGTTTTGCATTATAAATTATTTGTTGCTAATCCCAATGAGAAGAATAAATACCGCATTAATAGATACAATATTCCCTTATTGGTGGTTACTAAGCTATCTACTTCATATGACTCCATTAATGCAACAAGTGCATTAGATGTATTGGACTATGAAGCAGCTCCAATAACTTTGAGAATTATGCCTTCATTCAAAAAGTCATTTTTTACGTATAATGATGTCATTTATTATGGATTTTATGCAGATATAAGAGGAGTTAATGTTCATAGCCCTGCAAGTAATAGTTATAAATTCGATTTCATTGGTTCAGGAGGTATTGGTATAACCTATCAAGGTGACGGTGCTGCTGGCACTTATAATCCTAATGGAGAATATATACCCGGACGCTACTCAATTTCTGTTATTCTTCAAGGTGCGACTGGTAATAAAGAATTAATTTCAAGCTTGTTTAAAACTGAAAATAATTATGTAACATCCCTGCAGTCGTATTTTATTTTTAAAGTATCCGAATCAAGCCAACTGAATATAAAAATTGGATATCAGAGATTATTCCAAGAAACTATTTCTGGAATAAAATCAAATTTTACTGTAACTTTGGGGATATAACAAAACAGCTACCAGCACCTACCCAAAAGACGGTTTAGTGGTTAAGTTAAGCTTACTGCATCTTTCAAAGTTTGTGCTTTTTTTGATGGCAAAGTGCTTCTAAATATCCAACTTCGGGTAACTGCAAAATGTTAATTATTGATATATTTTATCTATAATTTTTTTTACGTATGATTTTATATTTTGCTAATACTTTAAATTCAACAATTTAAAATCCATACAATTCTCTCTTTCCCTCATTTTTGATTTTAAGGTAAGGAAAATCATTCTTATAGAGTTGTTTTAATTTTTCCATTTGAATTGAATCGATGCTGAAATCAATTTCACCCAGCAGAGCAGTAACGACTCTGCCGGGTGAAACTTTAGCAATCTGAAATATTCTTGCCACATGTCAGGGTTTCTAAATGGCCTCGGTCAGCGGAATATTTCCGGTATAGATATGGATCCGGGGCGTCTTTGCTGTAAATTCCATTGATACACCTTTGCGTGCAGCCGTTGTTTTCCCTGTTCCGATACCGTCAGGTGAGGAAGCCAGGATGGCCGGACGAAGTGCATCACCCATCACATATTTCTGGCCGTCGCTGTCAATGACGATGAAAACAAGGTTTTCATTTTTGATCGCGTTCAAAAATCCAACCACTTTGTCCTGCATCCCGGGATGAAATACCGAAAGGTGGTAAACGAATGAATGTCCGTCAATTTCACCCACCATTTCGCATTTGAATTCGCCCGTATCATCGGTCAGGTAAAGCTGGTACATTTTCTTGCCGGCTTTCATTTCAAGATCCCCGGTAAGGTTTGCTGCAGTAGCTAATGACGTGGGGGCCGTCGTTTTTGTTGGCCAGGTATCCACATCGTCGTACAGACCGAAGTAAACGATCTGCATAATCCCACCCATGTTATCCCCGTTCAGGAGATTCTTGGTAATATCTGAAAAATCAATCATCGTGTTTTATTTTATAAGGTTGATCAGCAGCTGGTTTTACACCGTAAAACCAGCTGCTCAGTATTGAATTGACCAGATTTAACTAGGTATGCTGGATATTGGTCCATACGATCTCGTTGATACCGAAACCAAGTCCTTCCTGCCAGTCAGCCATTACAGCGACCGAACGTTTTGACTCTTCCAGTTTAAACTGGTTCTTTGACAAAGAAGCAGGGGAAACATGAAGGAAGTTCGGTGTTGGGGTACAGAAAATATCATTGGTGCCCACCATGCAGGCCAACGGCTTTACATCCAATGGGGTAAAATCGATACCACCGTCAATCTGTGCATCGGAGGTGCGCTGGTAGAACAGTTGGGCACGTTTATCGTGAAGGTATTTTTTGTACCATTTACGGCTCATAAAAACATTCATTTTTACCCCCTGGTAAACTTCCGCGATCTCGTCTGTGAATTTCTCCACCTGATCAAAAATGGTATTCTCGTCAAGGGTTCCAATATTTACGGAATTGATCGTACCTGCATCTACTCCGGCCTGTAACTGGTGTTTAAGGCCATCCATACCAGTTCCGTTTAAACCGGCTACCCCAACCGCAGGAGCTGCATAAACACCTTTATAGTATTCATTCAGTTCCATGTCCTGGTCGATGGTAGGAATGTAATGGGTTTCCATCAGCCACTGAACGAATGGCCATGCTTTGCGGTCAAGGCCACCCTTGGCCAAAAATCCAAGCCAGGTTGAATGAAGATCATCCGGCTGAAATTCATCATCAATCTTATACCTGTACTGACGGATTTCATTGGGTTTGATCTCAAGCGCCCCTTTTTGGGTAAATGTCTTCTGGAACGGCTGAACCAGTGACTGAAAGGTTGAATTTGCAAGACGGAAGATCGTATCATCCGTCTTGATGGGAGTTGCAAAAGAAGTAATTTCTCTGCCCTGGGTAAGTCTGGTCAGAATCCGTTTCTTGTTCTGGCCCGAGTCGATGTAAAATGCACCATACTCGCTGATAATGTCCGAGATGTTCAATGACATGGCATTCGTTGTTAAGAGTTTATATCAAATTGTTTATTATGGGAAAGGTTATCAATCAGGTTCCAGTCAACTTCCCGGACCGTTGGCTGATCATCTTCCTGCAATAGCTGGACAGGCGTTGCTGAAAGTTGGGAGGCAAGCAGTGAACGAATCGCTGAAGCCTTGGCTTCGGCTGTTTCGGAAGCGGCGATTGTCGGATCGATCGCATTGAATAGATCATAGGCTGCAGCAAGTGAAGCCTGAGCCGCAGCCAGGGTTGTGCTGGCAGTTGATAATTCCTGAACAGCATTATTGCGTTCCGTGAAAAGCTGCTGATTGGATTCAAGCAATTCTTCGACCGACTGCAGTTGCTCCTCGTTTAGGAAAGCACCGTCTTCCGAGCATTCAAGGTGATCAACATTGAGCACGTTGTTTAATTGGGCAAATTGTTTCATTACTTTTTGGGATTTATTTGATTGCTGATTCACAGGGATTTCTTCTACATAGTTGGAGAGCGTCAGCATGCGTTCCAGGGCAGTGTCAAAACTGCCGATGACATCAATCAGGGAACCGACTACTTCAGATGCAAAGTAGGTCCTGCCAAGCATTTGTTCAGGTAAGATGGAAGGCCGGCAAGCTTGAATATCAGCTTTAAACTTTTCGTTTAAGGGGTTTAGAATCCGTTCTTTGATAAGTTTAAAATCAAAATCGTTGATCGCCTTTTCATATTCCTCATTCTTCTGCTCGCTGCCATCTGCATAGATCGTGACAGATACTTCGCCCAGGCTGTTTTCTGTTGATTTTGATTTTCTCCCCTCGTAGGTGGCCATCGTTCCAATGCAACCGATCATATCTGTATCACGGCTGGCAATAATTTCCCGGGCATAGCTGGCAATATAATAGGCAGCGGAAGCGGCCATCCCGTCAATCCAGGCGATGACGGGTTTGGTGCAGCTTTGCATCGCATCGGTCAGTTCAGGAACGGCGATGGACTGCCCCCCACCAGATTCAATAACCAGGATATGCCCAATTACATTGATAGCGGCATCCGCCTTCAGCAGGCGTGATGCCAGTGTCCGGGTACCCATTGGTCCGCAGTCCTGGTCATGTTTGGTGAGAACAGAACGTACGGGGAGAACATGGATTACTTTTAAGGAAGGTTCCGGTGATTCATCATTTTCGGATTTATGGTCCGAATCAGGGCACATCGGTGAGGATAAATCAGAAGCAGCAATTAAATAGGGGATGTTAGCCAATGGTTCATTGGATTTTTCAATCTGCAGGCCATTCAGCATACTTCGGAAGATAGGGAGCATACTATTTAAGGTATGCGGTTCTATTTGCCAAGGGGAGGAAATTGCTTCTTTTATAAATTCAAAATTCATTTTGAACTGGATTTGAAGCAATTTTAGGCAATAGAAAAGGCGGCCTAAAGGACACAGGCCGCCTGAAAATGAAGAAAAGCGCTAATTTAAAGCTATTTATGAAAATGGATTAGCCAATAACCGGATAGGCGGATAATGGACTTTACCGGAAAAAGATATTTTGTA
>Ga0209724_1005024_pt1 | contig 10242 bp, 6 predicted proteins | sample grotaG_FD_184143 | JGI IMG/M metagenome (GOLD analysis project Ga0209724, IMG submission 184143) | Glacier valley bacterial and archeal communities from Borup Fiord, Nunavut, Canada, to study Microbial Dark Matter (Phase II) -... | ecosystem: Environmental > Aquatic > Freshwater > Ice > Glacier ... | reverse complement strand
TACCAATATTTAATTTCATATTATCATTCAAACGGAATGCAACACCTGTTCCAAGTGGAACAGTAAAAAACAAGTTTTTATCATTCGTTGCAATTGTACCCGTTTTTTTCCATATATGAGTAGCACCTACTCCTAATTTGGCATACCAATAAATCTTACGATCAAATTTGTTTTTAGATAATAAATTATTCATATTCCAAACGGTATTCAAATCATACTCATTCACTTCAGTTTTAAAGTCATTAGGGAATAAAGTACTGGTATGATTCCATTTCCCTGTTAGATTTGTGTAATTCCATCCTAATTCCATGGCAAAAACATGCGAGATGTTCTTTTTAACCAAAGCTCCAAAACCAAAATTCATATCAGTATCCCAATGATTGATATGGTGCCACCGAGATTCCTTAGACATATTGTACTCTCCGGAAAAGTTCGCAACACCAGCATTGATGCCAATTTCCCATCTTGTATCAGCAGGCTCTGATTTTGCTTTATCCTGGGCAAAAGTTAATGCGTAGCAAGCAAAAAGTACTACAACACTTAAGCTGAGTTTTTTCATAAATAAAAAATTTTAATATTTGACTTAAGAACGTTTTAATTAAAAAGAATTTAAATGTATTTAATTATGCAAATATACTAAAATAAGGAAAACCAAATCAAAAAAATGAATTATTCTTTCACTAATTTTAACATTCGAAATTTAATAAAAAAACCTAAAAAAAAATGATTTTTCAAAAAAATATTATCTACCTATATTTCAATCATTTAAATAAAAAAGTAAAAGTATTAGAATTCATTAAACCCTGATTACAATGAACTAAACATCGAACGATCGTATTTTTTGATGCTATAGATTACAAAGTTAATAAAAAACCTAAAAATCAATGGATCAAATTATTTCGGTTACTGAAAGACAAAAATATTTGTCAATCTTAATTAATCGTTAACAATTATCTGGCCATTGAACAGACAATTATGTGTCTTTTTATTTGTAAAAAAGATTAACCCAGCTTGCAGCCATTTCAATAAAATGACAAAAAAATCAGGTGAAAATGCAGATTTTTCGTAAGAAAAACGTGCTATTTTTTGATTCTCATCCGGTAAGTATCTGATATCCAAATATGGCACATCCCTGATTTTCGTTTGTAGTACACAAGGGGGTATTGGTTATCAGCGAATTGCATGTTTACTTTGCAGCCATGTATTTCAAGGTATCCATGCGCACCAATCCTTCAACGGGAGTCTATTCGGGTTATAACCGATTAGTTGAGAGTTATCGCAATAATTGGGACATGGTTTGCCATCGGACAATTTTGAATGCCGGCTATCTGGACGGGCTTACCACCGACGAGTTGAACCTGATCCAGAAATTACTTTCCCTCAAAGTTGCCAACCACGATAAGCCTTATATTTGAACTTCCTTATACCGGTAAATCAGCCGTGATTCGCTATGTTGATGAGTTTTACAATCGGATGGTTGCAGACAAGCGCATCGATGTGTTTGTCGGAAAAAAGGAGAAAAAGGCATCACGAAACGGAAAAGACCTGCAAATCATTGATATCAATAGTATTCGAAATAAAGATGTTAACGAGATTGGGGCTGGTGATCAATCCTGAAGGTTTTATCAAATACTCCTCGATTCTGGAAGGGAACATGGCCGACTGTAAAACATTGGAAGGGATGATAGGCAAATTGCTCGTCAAAACATCTTCCTCAGCCCGAAAAGCTCTGATCGTAATAGATGCGGGCATTGCCACCGACGAGAACCTGAAGATGATACTTGACAATGGCTATGATTACCTGTGCGTGAGCCGTTCGAGTTTAAAGATATACAACATCGAAGCTGGTGCAACCACCGTTTCGGTAACCGACAACCGGAAACAAAAAATTGAATTGTGCCAGGTAAATTCGGATCGCAATACCGATTATTACCTCAAAGTCGAGAGTCACTTCAAAGAGCTGAAAGAACGTTCGATGAACGAGCAGTTCCGTGCACGCTTTGAAGCCGGTCTGCAACAAATAGCCGACAGTTTGACAAAAAAGGGAGGCGTTAAACAAGAAGACAAAGTACACGAACGTATCGGGCGTTTAAAACAAAAATACCCTTCCATTGGGCGGTACTTCGACATTGAAACTGAAGTGTTCGACTAGCCTGAAACCAAACAAAAGAAGAAAGGTACAGACAAAGTCAAAGACAAAAAGCGGATTGTAACTTCCAATTCATTGAAAAACAAGAATTCCGTTCGGATTAACTGCAAGTTGGGTTATTATCACAAAGTGTTGTTAATTGGTTAGTTTGATTGGTTAGTTTGGTTTTTAGCAGGATGGAACCTTCACGTTTCATCCTGCTTTTTTATTAACCACCACGATAGATCTTTACTTTTATTTGTTTTCCATTGATCTAAAGATTAATTTGCCGATTGTAAACGGATGCCATTTCATGTTGTTTCCGGTTAAGATACAAGGGGAAGATATTAAAAGAAAGGACAATTTCTGAAGAATTTAATAGTCAGAAATAATCTTTAAACGAAGGTTTATAATTAAAGAAAAAAGGGTGTAACTTTAGGTGAATTATTGAATATCATTGTTGTTAATGCAAAGGTGATAAATTCAACAATAAAGAAACATTATCGCCAATAAAACCAGGTTGATAATATCTAAATGGAAAACTAACATTACTAGCAACAAACCTATTGGATTACCTTAAAAAACCAAGAAAGTATCCTCAAAAATTCGTAAGAGCAAAGATATTAATTAATTAAATTTACGAAAATGATAAAGTTTAATTTCCATGGATTTAAAAAAAAGAACAAGCAAAGGAATGCGTTGCTAAAAGAATCGGAATATCGTTTCAGAGAAACGCTTGAAAACCTTCCCCTTATTGCCGTCAGCCTGGATCTGAAAGGGAATATCATTTTCTGTAATGATTTCACACTTACCTTAACAGGCTGGACATTCACTGATTTATTAGGTCATAACTGGTTTGACACGCTGACCCATTCTGAACCAAGGGTTAAACAAATTTTCCTTGAAGGCATGATAAAGGGTGACATCCCTGCACACTTTGAAAACCATATACTGACCCGGACAGGAGAGCAGCGGCTCATTGCATGGAGTAACACGGTACTCCGGGATATGAGTGGAGATGTTGCAAGTATAACAAGTATTGGTGAGGACATCACCGAACGAAGGAAGCAAGAGGAAGAACTGAACCTAATTAAGTTGAAACTTGAATTAGCGCTTCAGTCCTCCAAAATGGGTATATGGCAATACCAAATTGAAAAGAACATCCGCAGCTTCGACAATCAGGCTTGTTCGCTTTTAGGGATTGAACCGTCCAAGTTTAGCGGAACAGTTGCTGAATTCTTTGCTGTGATCCATCCCGACGACCGTGAAATCGTGATGAGCGCTTTGGAAAAAACGATTAAATCTCATGCACCCTATGAATCAGCATACCGGGTTATCTGGTCAGACGGGAGTGTACATTACATTATTGCACGCGGTAAGTTGTCAATTGACAACGAAGGTAATCCTCTTGAAATCAATGGCATTGTATGGGATAATACGCAACAAAAACAGGCAGATGAAGCGATTATCAATGAGCGTTCTCTATTTCGGACCATCATTGATTTGATACCTGACGCAGTGTACGTAAAAGATATGGAGGGCCGTAAAATCCTGGCTAATCCCAAAGAGGTGCAACTTTGCGGGAAAGACTTCGAAGAGGAAGTTATAGGCAAAACTGATTTCAATTTACTTCCTGATTTTGAAGCACAAAGAGCGCTCGACGAAGATGAGTTTGTTCTAAAAACGGGAAAGCCGATCCTGAATATTGATGGATTATTAAAAGACAACAAAGGAAATCTTCATTATCTTTTAGGCGCAAAAATTGCGATGCGTGATACGCATGGATCAATCACGGGATTAGTAGGATTGTCACGTGACATTACGGAACGCAGGCTTGCAGAAATCGCATTGCATGAAAGTGAGGAGGTATACCGTAATCTCGTGTTTAAGATGCCTGATGGTGTTTACAAAAGTACGCATGACGGGAAATTTATTGATGTCAATCCTGCGCTGATTAGGATGCTGGGGTATGACAGCAAGGAGGAGCTCATGGCCATTGATATAAAGAAGCAATTATATTTTGAGCCTGGTGACCGCGACAGTCCGGTCCTTGATGAAAAAACAGTAGAAATTGAGGTATACAATCTTAAAAAGAAAGATGGATCATCTCTTTGGGTGGAAGATCATGGATGGTATAATTCAGATGAAAACGGGAATATCCTTTCTCACGAAGGGATCATAAGAGATATCAATGAAAGAAAAAATGCTGAAGAAGAATTGGCACGGGAACGCTACCTCATGCACATGCTCATGGATAACCTTCCTGATCATATCTATTTCAAAGACCTGGAAAGCAGGTTTATCAGAATTAATAAATCACATGCTCAATTATTCGGGTTGGTTGATCCTGATCTAGCAATCGGCAAAACAGACGCTGACTTTTTCAGTGGGGACCATTCCCAACAGGCTTTTGAAGATGAAATGGAGATCATCCGGACCAGTCAGATGCTGAGCATAGAGGAAAAAGAAACCTATAATGATCGTCCTGACATCTGGGTTTCAACGATCAAAATGCCATTATATGATAAAGAGGGAAAGACCATAGGCACCTTTGGTATATCCAGGGACATCACCAAACAAAAGTTGCAGCAGACAGAAATTAAACTTAAGAACGAAGAACTTCAAAAGCTTAATATAGAAAAAGATAAATTCTTCTCTATTATTGCCCACGACCTTCGAAACCCTTTAGGCTCCTTCATGGGCTATACGGAATTAATGGTGGAAGATATTGACAATATGGAGATGGAAGAGATACGGAGTATGGCAATAGAAATGAAAAACTCTGCCTATAACTTGTATAACCTGCTGGAAAACCTGCTTGAGTGGTCACGAATTGAAAGAGGTATCACGGGATTTGAGCCCAAAACCTATAACCTGATGACAATAATAACTGAAAGTATGCAACCGGTTGTGGAATCTGCCAATAAAAAAGAGATTGAAATAGGTTTTAACGTACCTGAAGATATGGAGGTTTATGCTGATCAAAACATGCTTAAATCAACAATCCGCAACCTTGCTACGAATGCGGTTAAATTTACGCCAAAGGGAGGGCGGATCACTTTGACTGCAAATCAAGCAATTGGCAATTTTTTAGAAATCTCATTCAAGGATACAGGGATAGGGATGAACAAGGATATTCTTGAAAAACTTTTTCGGCTTGACGCGCATGTCAGCCGTTCAGGCACTGAAGGCGAACCAAGTTCCGGTCTTGGGTTGATACTCTGCAAGGACTTCATTGACAAGCAAGGCGGTAAGATATGGGTTGAAAGTGAGCCTGGAAAAGGCTCCATATTTTATTTCACTATTCCTAAAAATATGAAACAGCCTGAAATAAATGATGCAAATTCTGAAATAGTAGTATAGGCTGTTCAAAAGAACAAACCGTTATTGATTACATTGAATTTCAACGGATTGAACCCAGGTGTAATACCAGGCTCAGTCCAAACACATCTTAAATCCTAAGTTGAATGCCGTTTCGGAAGGTGATAAGACCTCTGAAATCACCTGTGGGCATCTGCACCTGATTCAGGTATTCAAATTCGGACGACACCAAATTCTGAATACAAACGTCTGATCAATGCCAGGGCCATATGGGATAAAAACATTTGTCAAATCAATTATCACCCTTTTTAGCGCTTAAAAAATCATTTACTATCTTGGCTACTTCATCTGTTTTTTCAACAAATGGGAAGTGATTGCTTCCGCTGATTATCTCACGGCGGGCATCTAAAATATTAGCCCATTGCTCTGTTGTCCAAAGCGGTATTGGATCTTTGGCTCCATGGATCAATAAAGCATATACTTTTGGCTTCTTATATTCAAGTTGATTAAATAAGGTTTTTTCCATTTCACGATATAATCTATTCTGAACCTCATCTCCTTTTGACATGTCCATGAATTCTGTACGGCTATTCACAATAAAATCCGCAACTTTGGTCTTGTCATAAAATCGATTGGCTGTAATTTTCAGAAAATCATCAGGCACCCCTTTTGCAGCTTCGGTCATGCCTGGCATTTCCTTGATCGCCTTCATATCTATCTGATCCAGTTGCTTTTTCCAGTTTGTGCTGTACTCCTCCATACCTTTATCGTTTAGAGGACCATTATCACAAAAGATAATAGCATCTATATGCTGAGGGTATTTCAATGCATAAAGATACGCCAGGTAACCACCAGCTGAATGAGTGAAAAGAACCAGTTTATCAATTCCTAATTTCGCTCGGATACTCTCAATATCCTGAACGAATACGTCGAGTTTAATGCTATCGAGGCTATAAGCAGGTGATTTTCCATTTCCCCTTTGGTCATAGAAGATCAGCTGATACCCGTATGGCAGTAAAGTTTCCATATATGGCAAAAAATAATTATGAACCAAACCAGGTCCGCCATGAATAAACAATATTGGCCGGCCTTTGCCAATAATTTTGCAATATAGCTCGGCACCAGCAACGGGAATTGTGAGTTCTTTAATCATTGATCCCTCCTTCTTTGAATTTTGCTTTTTCGAGGTCATTAATTCTGAACTCCAACTTGTAATTCCTAAAGTTGAAACTACTATGGCAATCAGTACAATTGCCTTCATAAAATTGCGGGAGAAATGTTTTGAAGATTCCATTTGAGCATTAGTTTTTGTTGACATTCATCAAATTATTTACAGTTATATTCTATACTGATGAGTTTGAAAGTCCCATAGCATAATTCTCTATCTGGATAACTGTAAATGACTTCCGCATTTCCTGCCAGTTTGTATCCCTTTATTTCCTGATAATCTTTCAAAGGAGTTGACCATGGATATTGTTTTCCAGAATCAGCAGAATAGCGGTCCTCGGAAATAAAGTTGATAAGTTCACCTTTGTCATTAAAATACAGCCACGCAGAAACTGTAATATTGTTATTCATAAATGAAGCTTTCACTTTATTGCCTTCAACCTCTAACCACTTTATTCGCTTGTCGATGAGTGTAGGCGGAGCCACGACACACATGTCATTAAAAAAGGTAACCGTCTCTGACAAATCCATTTCTGCTCCGTCCAGATACTGCACTTTGAAGATTGAAAACAACCGGATATCCATTATAGCATTCCCATTTTTAAAGCAGTGATAACCTGCAACAGGCAGACCTTTCATTACTGCTTTCATAAAAAACAGCCGTGTTGGAGTTTCCATAAAGTTATACTGCTCACAAGTAAATGGCATCCACTCCGATTGTTCGTCCTTTCTGATTTTACCAGCAAATTCTATTTTGAAATTATTCACTTTGGGCTTACCTAAAGAGCCAGTATAACGAAGATATTTTTTAACAGGTTCGGGCAATTGTTGGATGTCTGATTCAGTCAGCATGGAATTTGCGAAATACGTTGTCTGTAGCAAGCCAGTTTTTACATCATTTTGATATTTACTATAAAAACCGGATGTTCCATATCCGATGATTACTGCAATAAGAATAATCGCATTTGCAATTGAGCCAAACTTCGCATCGTGCCAGAAAAACACAATCAGAATTTGGGAGGTCACCACAGCAATTAATCCAAACCACCACCAATGACTATTTTTAAAGGCAAACATGATCGCTGCCATTAAGAAAAAGATAAAAGCAAGCAGCCAGAACACACCAAAAGATGATGAAATATGCTGTGAAAGTTGTTTTACTTCTGATAGTCCAAAGGCTTTAACAAAGCCAAATAAATGGATGAGTCCATGAATAATGACGAGTATTAGAAATGCTATTCTCATAATCAACTAATTTGCTTTTAAACTTTCCAGTTTTTGTCTTGTGGCTGCTATTTCACTAATAGATAAAGATTTACTGTAACTTTCAGTTGCTCTAGTTTTATCACCTTTGGCAGCATATAAATCTCCAAGACTATCATAGACGTCAGCGCTTTCAGGGAAATTCGTACAATTCAGTTTGAATAAGAATTCAGCTTCCTCTAAATGTTGGGTCCTTAGGGACAGATAGCCAAGATTATTTGCCATTGGTTGCGGCACCTTGACTATATATCCCAACTTTTTCGAAACATTCTCGTAATGACCGGTTATTTTGGCAATTGTTTCCATATTCATACCCATCAATTCACTCCGGGGTATTTTCAATTCGTAAAGACTAAAGATCGTATGCAGTGCATCGTAAGCTGCAATTAAAGGTATAGTGTTATGACTTTCACCGTTGTAGTATTTGCAGTTGTAATTTAAATGGTTTTGGGAATTGTCAGCCAAATTTTTACTAAGTTCCATTATCGCACGGATATGCTCCGTGGATCTGTCTGTATCGGTCTTAACTTTTATTGTATCCATTCCGGATTCCATCGTATTTGCAATTCCTAAAAATAATGAATTCCGACTTAAATCTTTTGTTGACAATAGTGATTTGGATGCTTGCAACAGAAATTTTCCGTCATCCAGCATGGCCGGATCGATCGCTACATAAGAATTAAATAAATCCGGATGGCGCATTAATGTATTCATAGCTGTTAATCCGCCTAAAGAATGACCGACTAACATTTTATAAGATTCGGTTGGGTATTTGGCATCAATATATGGCATCAACTCCTTCTCAACAAAGGCCATAAATTTGTCTCCACCTTCATTATCATCGTGCTTAGAGCGATCTGTTGAAGCAGAATCAGTATTAACGCGGGAAGGTGTTAAATCTCTTGTCCTGCTTGTATTTACAATGCCTACAATAATCATTTCGGGACATATTGCATTTTTGCCCAAATGATTGGTTAAGCCAACCAGCGAATAAAAATGCTCGTCACCATCGAGCAAATAAACAACCGGATATCGTTGTTTGGATGGCTTTTCTTTTTGATCGCTGTGAGGCACATATACCCAGCAATCTCTTTTTTCATTGAGAATTTTGGACTGGATAGTCTCAATAACTCCAATCGTAATTTTACTGATTGTTTGCGCATTACAATTAAACGAAATGGCTGCAAAAATTAAAGGTAACAAGATTTGCTTCATTTGATAATGGTTTAAGTTGAAATGGTGATTAAAATATTATGAACCTGTTATTTAGACAGAAGCTAGATTTTGATTATTTTAGTAGTTTTTTACAGCTTTTTTAAGCAGATTTTCCAGGTAAACATTCTCTTTAAAGGCCTCTTTTTTCCACTCCGGCATTAAACGGTCGAGCATCACAGCCTGAAGCATTCCGGTATAATAAAAACGAGTGTCAGCAGGCCGGTTACCAATTCCTTTCACATCTCCTATTTGCTGTTTGAAGCGACTTGCGCTGGTTTTATATTTTTTAAATCCCGGAAGTGTTTCAATTTCGTTTACATGTTTATAGCTTTGGTTTTCAGAAGTCATCACACCAATTTTCAGTTCCGCATATTTTGCAAGACCTTCCAGCCATTCCCTTTTTTGTTCGTACCGAATAGTTTCATCCGACAGGTCTGACTTTTCCCTTCGTTCGCTTCTTTTAGCAAGAAACTGTGCCATCAGTTTTGAAGCGGTTTCGTTGCTTTCGGTATTGAATGCCTCCATTAGCAGGTTAATTTCCTCATTCCATCCATTTGCTGATTTCTCCCATGGATAATCTTTTGAAAACGGGGGGCTTTCTGCCTCAGCCAGCCGATTAGGAACTTCAGTACCCTGGAAAGCATGGAAAGCTTCGTGCTCCAAACCTACAATATAATTCTCTGTCGAACCCATTAAAAACTGCCAGAATATTTTGTAAGGAAAAATGACGTTCAAAACAGGTGGAAGTTCATTGCGAAGGTTTTTGTAAAATGTTACCGCAGCATATTCTTTGGTTTGCATACTTACAACCCAACGTTCTCCCACCTTTACCGTAAAGGCCTCCGGGGTAATATCAGGATTTGGTAAAAGCTGCCGATAGTAGGAAGTTCCACCGAAACTTTCATTTCCAACAACTTCCCATTCTGAGCCTCTTAATTCTTCTTTCGGCATTTTCATCCACCCTGCAGGCGGATTTGAGTAACCGACTAAGAATGCATATTTTTCATTATAAGTAATTACAGGAATTTGAAGGTCGCCCCATCCGGGCCAGACTTTATTGCCCATCTTTTGTTGCAAATTCATGGCTTCCGAAATGTACGCCTTCTCATCTTGAGTTAATATATCCTTTTCTTTTGATTCAGAGGGAA
>Ga0209724_1005023_pt1 | contig 10242 bp, 5 predicted proteins | sample grotaG_FD_184143 | JGI IMG/M metagenome (GOLD analysis project Ga0209724, IMG submission 184143) | Glacier valley bacterial and archeal communities from Borup Fiord, Nunavut, Canada, to study Microbial Dark Matter (Phase II) -... | ecosystem: Environmental > Aquatic > Freshwater > Ice > Glacier ... | reverse complement strand
ATAATGTTCCATTGGTTTGTTGTAGAAACAGTTTCCCTGATAAATTATGAGGGCCGCCAATCCAAAGATCTTCCTGCCCGTTCTTATCAACATCACCAACAGCCATATACGGACCCTCAAGCGAAAATCGGTGTGGTAACAGGGGTTCGAAATCAAAGTCTTCGAACTTATTTTCAACATGGGTAAAATTAATTCCTGAAGTTTCTGTTATATCGGTAAAGACTGTACTACTTTTCTGTCCTTTGTTGAAATTCTTTGTCGGAGCTGTTCTGGCTTGTTTTGAATTTTTTAGTTTACCCGAATCAGCATTTTTGGGAATTGCGTCTTTATAATTCAAGGTAATCAGCTGATTCGCCCTAATATTAACGAGTTGTTGTTCCTTCCCGTCGAGCCAAACTATTTGAAGGGTATCAATGCTGTTTTCCTTTCCCAACCCAAAATGTTCGATGGGATCCTGTGAAGATTGAAAACCTCTGACAAGATTGTGTTCAATAAATTGTTTCTTTCCTTTACAGTTAATACTTATTTTAGAGCCGATAGAAAAGGGTCCTTCCAACTTTAACCTTATATAATTATTGAATAACAGCGTATTGGAATTATTTTGGTAGATCGAAGGATAGTCGTTGATATTATTTGTAACCAGATCCAAGGCTCCGTCATTATCGAGGTCAACATATACAACTCCATTGTGGAACCCTTTATTAAGCATCCCCCAAGCCAAAGACTGATCTTTAAAAGTGAGGTCTCCCTGGTTTTTGAATATAAAGTTGGATTTTTCAACCGGTTTTAAAGTCCCGATTTTCCCAAGGATCGTCTTTTTTAGAGCGGCATAATCTGTAAAATTCCGGATTGCATTGCTCCTAAAGGCAATAAAATCGTTATTAGTGATATCCAAAGGAATTCCATTGGAGATAAAGAGGTCTTTCCAACCATCGTTATCAAAATCTGCAAACAGCGGACCCCAACTCCAGTCTGTCATAGCGACTCCTGCCAACTGACCTATTTCAGAGAAGCTGTAATGCCCTTCGGCATCTCGGCCATTGTTTAACTGAAGCATATTGCGCGAATACTGAGGCGAATAACCAAGCGATAAGGAGTAGTTAAACCGTTCATTATTCATGGCCGAATTCATCATTTTTTGCCGTTCATTAGATTCCGGAAGCATATCCAGGGTGATAATATCGGGATTTGAATCGTTATTGTAATCAGCAATATCGACTCCCATCGAAAAACGGGAGGTATGTCGGATATATTTATCGAGGTTATCTGTAAAGGTCCCGTTCCCATTGTTAATGTATAGGACATCATCAAAGCTGAAATCATTTGTAATATAGATATCGGGCCATCCATCCTGGTTGATATCGCTGATACAAATGCCTAAACCATAGCCTTTTGAAGTTAAACCAGACGAAGTTGATACATCTGTAAAATGGCCGTTATCATTCCGGTAAAGTCGAGAACACTCAGGTGCCATGATCTTATCATTCTTAGGCATCGGGTAATTGGGGTTCGTTTTGTCCTGCGTATGATTGATAAGTATCAAATCGAGATCACCATCTCTGTCATAATCTAAAAAACACGCTTGTGTTGAATAACTTGTATCAGCCAAACCAAATTTCTCAGCTTCATCTATAAAATGAGGGATACCTTTGGCATCGATACCTTTATTAATAAATAACTGATGTTTACGTTTTTGAGAGTCATTATAACCAGCATAAGAGATGTATAGATCAGGTAATCCATCATTATTCACATCTGCCACAGCGACACCGGTTGCCCAATTGGTGGTTTCTAATCCAGCTTTGTCAGTTACATCATCAAATTTGAAATTTCCCTTGTTTAAATAGAGTTTTCCTGAAACCTGGTTGCCTGTAAAATAAAGGTCGGTGAGACCGTCGTTGTTAAAATCGGCTGCTGCGACACCACCTCCATTATAGAAATAATTGTATTCCATTGCGTTCATATCATAGTCAGCCACCAGAGTATTCTGAAAAGTGATACCTGTTTTTTTAGCCGCAATTTCTTCAAATAACGGCTTTGAAACCGACATCTCTCCATTCTTTTCAGCATGAGGTCCGCAAGAAAAAATCAAACAGGCTGCAAAAGAAAAAACCAATATAGATAGAAGGGAATTGCGCATAAACTTCAATGATGAGACAAATGATGTAAGATTACTTGTTTACAGAACGATTTGTATATTTTTAATATTAAGAATACTATTTCATTCAAACCTTAATGAACAAGGAGGGGAGAAAAATTTCCCCCCTCCAACTAAGAACTAATTACTATTTACTATTTACTAATCTACTTCAAACTATTAATAGCCATCATTTTGGCACAGATTTGGGTTTTGGTCTCTCTCTGCTTGCGGTACCGGGAATTTATACCAGGCCGGCTTCATTGTAATACCATATTCTTTAAGAAGGAAAGCCGCTGCTGTTCCGGTTCTTGTATAGTGGAACCACAAATTGGGCTCAAAATTCAGTTCATGCCTTCTTTCATTCATAAGGGCCGTCATAAATGTTGCCTGATCAGCAGTTGCAATTAGACTAGGCAGTTTCGCACGGTTTCTTACAAGATTCATCTGTGCATAACCTTCCGTTGTTTTACCTTTCATGAAAAGTATTTCAGCATAATTGAGCAGAAATTCAGCATAGCGCATAACCGGATTGTTAAGTTTAAACAGGTATGATACTGTTAAATCTGACGACGGACCCAACCAGTATTTGGTAGAAAAAGACGAATGGACTTGGGCAATGGTAAGCGGAATCAATAATGAGTCTTTCATGTTTTCTCCCTTATATTTGTCCCCTGGCACTTTTATCAGCTCTTTTCGGCGATCATCACCCGGTTCAAAGGAATCAGCTAATTTGCGAGTCCCAACGATTTCACCCCAGCCTCCTGCCGGTGCATATTCGGCACCAATATTCCTTGGAGAGGTATATTCCGGTAACACACCGCCAACTTCATGTCCGTTCCAATTTACTTTTCCATCCGCAATATCTCTGTATTGCACCTCTAATATAGATTCCTTATTGTTTTCGGTCAACCCCGAAAATACGGATCGAACAGTGGGCATGAGACCGTATTCACCAAGAGCGATCAGACTGTTTGCAGCAATCTCAGCATTCGTCCAATCTTTTTTATACATATAGGCGTTGGCCAGGTAGGCCAATGCGGTGCCTTTTGTTGCGCGTCCCAACTGATCTGATCCCAATTTTGTCCTTGTTGGCATTTTCGTTACCGCGGCAGACAAATCGGCAATCACCTGAATCCAGATAGAGTCCTCCGGTGTGCATCCGACATAATTCTGAGCTGCATCATAAGGTTTCAAAAGTAAAGGAACTTTACCGTAGGCTCTGCCCAGGTTAAAATAGGCAAATCCTCTGAAAAAGAGTGCCTCGCCTTCCAATCTTGTTTTATCTGCTTCCGGAATAGTCGCATCTTTCAATTTTGCCAATACCTGGTTGGCTTTGGCATTTATGCTAAAAAAAGTTTTCCAAAAACTCGTAATCTGATCATTGGTAGCATTCATATACTGTGCAAGAGGTTTAGGTATCTCATCTGGCCCCCATGCTTCCTGAGAAATAAAGCATTGTACCTTTACCCAATTGGCAAGACCCGCTCCATCGAAAGCACCGGCCATATCAGCATAAGCCCCAAACATATAAGCATCAAAATCTGCTGTGGTCTTAAAAAAGCTGGCATCGGTTACCGTACCATTTTTGGGCGTGGTTACTAAAAAATCTTTGCAGGCTGCTATCAAAAGGATAACCCCTATGCTTAAAAAAATATATTTGATCCTTTTCATATTGATAATATTATGTATTACAACTAATAAAATACGCTCCTTTTATTAAAACTTAAGATTGATTCCTATGTTGAACATCCTGGCTAAGGGGTAACGACCGAAATCAGCACCAGTACTCAATACATTTTGGTTTGGACTTCCGACTTCGGGATCGTAACCTGTGTATTTGGTGAAAGTATACAGGTTTTGACCTGACACGTAGATCCTTAAGCGGCTGATACCGGCCTTGCTCAATAAAGTTTCTTTTAGAGTATATCCGATTTGTAAATTACTTACCCGTACAAAACTGCCATCCTGAATATAAACATCCGAGAACCAGTCATTTGACGTAGGTGCTGTATAGGCATTACGTGGCATTGTATTCGAGGTGCCTTGTCCTGTCCACCTGTTCATCAGATCTGCTGAACCATTTATGATTCCAGTTGAGTTATTGAATCGCATATCATAAATTGTAGCACGCAACATGTTGGCAATCTGAACGCCTGCCTGCCCGTTCAGAAAAACAGATACATCAAATGCCTTGTACTGGGCACTTAAATTCAAGCCAAAAGTATATTTCGGTAATCCATTTCCCAGCAAAACTTTGTCATTGGCATTGATAATACCATCCTTGTTGATATCCTTATACTTCCTGTCGCCTGCCGAAAGTCCACCTAATGGATTAGCTTTTGCTTCTGCATCGGTTTGTACGATTCCGTCAGTGAGGTATCCTAAAAAATTTCCAATACGTTCACCTATCTTGGTTTGCGTTATGGCACCCCCATCATGGCCGTTAATGGAAATACTATTCGTTACATAAGCCGCCTGGTTGTCTGTTAATTTGGTAATCTTATTATTGAGGGTGGCAAAATTTGCATTGGCAGAAAAATTTACCTGACCAATTTTCTCTTTGTAACCCATTACAAGTTCAAAACCCTTATTTTCCATAGAAAAGCCATTTTTGAGCACTGATGACCCGTAAACTCCGGTATAGGATGGTACCGGGAAATAGCCCAGCAAATCACTAAGTTTTTTAATATAATAATCCGCGCTCAATGAGAGTTTGCCATTCATAACAGCTAAATCAAAACCTATGTCAGTTTGAGTCGATTTTTCCCAATGAATGTTAGGGTCCCCTATATTATTCTGATAGATCGCATTAATAATCGACTGATTTGCTCCGAGTGTATATTGATAGGTTCCTGCGTCTGATGAATAAGTACTCAGGTATTTAAAACTCGGGATGTTCTGGTTCCCCACTGTTCCGTAGCTGCCCCTAATTTTTAAATCACTAATAAATTCAAAGTCCTTCATAAAATTTTCCTGGGAAATCCTCCATCCAGCAGAGGCAGAACTGAATACCCCATATTGTTTACTTGGACCAAAATTAGAAGATCCATCTTTACGGACAGTTCCGGAAAATAAATATTTACCCTCGTAATCGTAAGATATCCTGCCGAAGTAAGATAAAAGGGAGGATTCGCTTGGAAACCCTGACACTACACGAGTAGCATTGTCTGAAGCGCTGATGGACTGCTGGTCGGCAGGAGCATTCGATGTATTAATACCTACGTTCCGATAATTGTACTTTTGCGCATCGATCCCGGCAATCGCTGCAATATTGTGTTTCCCAATGGTTTTGTTGTAAGATATATTATTAACCCAGTTCCACTGGTTGGATTGATCCCAGTTCTCGTTATAAGCGGCTAATGTTCTCAACTCCCCAACCTGGGTGATTTCGTTAGGTGAAGCGGCCTGATGGGATTCTGAATATCCGTGTCCAAAGGTAAGATTCAAGGTGCTTTTGATTCTCAATCCCTTGATTATTTCATATTCCGCAAAAAATGAAGCTAAAATCTGTTGAGATTTGCTCGGATTCGACTGATAATACTTTTTCGTATACAGGGGATTGTTAAGTCCTTGAGGATAGGAGTTTATATCTGCAAATCTGGTTGTAAAAGAATATCCATTCCATCCAAAATAAGTGTTTCCTGAAGGATCTACGCTGCCATCAGATTTCAGGTTGAATAAACCGTCCTGGTTTGTATAGATAGGCGAGGTGGGCTGCATTGAAATGGCATTATTTAAAACTCCTGAAAAATCACTCCCTGAACCGACATTTTTCTTTTCGTCGAAGGAACCGTTTAAAGTAATGCCCGCTTTCAATTTTTTAGTTATAGTGTAATCAGTATTTAACCTGACCGTATAGCGCTTATAGCCGGAAGCTATAATAATACCTTGTTGATCAAGGTAACTTACTGAAAACATGGTAGATGATTTATCACCACCTGCCGAGATATTGAGATTATAACTCTGCATTGGGGCAGTTTGGAAAACGGCTGATTGCCAGTCATTGTTCTGTACAGTAGCCGGGTTACTCCAGGCAGGGTTAGCAGGTAGTTTTGCATTCACAAGATTTTCCTGCGCTAAAAGAGCAAACTGAGAGCCATTTAACAAATTTAATTTTTTTGCTACACTTTGTACTCCTCCATAAGCATCAAAACTGACAGTCAATCCTTTTGATCCGCGCTTTGTTGTAACGAGCACAACACCATTCGAAGCCCTTGATCCATATATGGATGCTGCCGCCGCGTCTTTAAGGACATCGATACGATCAATATCGTTCACATTTATGGCATTCAGTGAGCCGTATGGCACACCATCAATAATGTATAAAGGTTCATTTGATGAATTGATTGAACCTACCCCACGGATACGCATTGAGATGCTTCCGCCTGGTTCGCCACTATTACTTGTAACCTGAACACCAGCTATTTTGCCCTGGATAGCCTGGTCAAGTCCGATAACAGAAGTTTTTGTTAGATCCTCGCTTTTTACCTGTCCAACAGCACCGGTCAAATCTTTTCTCTTTTGAGTGCCATAACCGATTGCAACTACTTCGTCTATACCAGTTGTTTCTTCAACCATTGTAACCGTAAAAGTTGTTTTTCCGCTAATAGTAAATTCCTGTGTCTTCATGCCAACAAAAGAAAACACAAGTATTTTTGCATCTGTAGGTACAGACAATCTGAATTTTCCATCCATATTGGTGATTGTCCCAAGGGTCGTACCTTTTACTACAACACTAACTCCTGGAATTGGCTGGCCGCTCCCATCATTTACACTTCCGGACACCTCTTTTCTTTGGGGTTGTTCACTGTTGATAAATGTCGGAGATACTTTTTTCTCCGCGGGAAGAATTACAATCTGACGATCGTAAATCTTAAATGTGTTGTCCGTTCCAATTAAGATCTCATTGAGAATGGATTCGACGGTTTCATCCTTCACATTAAGACTTACCATGGCATTGACATCGATTAAGTCTTCATTGTAGAAGAAGACAAACTCACTGTTCTTTTCAATCTGTTTAAAAGCCTCTTTTACAGATATTTTATCGAACGAAAAGCTCAATTTGGTTGACTGGGAATAAGTACTGGCCGATGCCCCAAGTAAACCTGCAAATAGAAAAGCGATTAGTAGTTTCATCTTTTTTAATAGATTACCGGCACTTCTTTGACTGAAGCGCGAATTCACACCTTTTTTTTCCATACTTTTGTTTGTTGTTTTGAGCGTTAATATTAATTGACGTTTATGTTAGTCCGGAGAGTGTTGACCGCATTCTCCGGATCTTTTTTTATAGTATTGGCAAATAATTTAGTCTTGTATCGACAAACACTTTATCGTGTTCTATTCGAAATGAGACAGGTGCTACATCCGAAATCACCTTCAGGACATCTTGAAGTGACTCTTTCAAATCAAGTTTCCCACTTATTTTATTGTTGAGTTCGACACTACTTTGTGCTACAAAACTGATATTGTAAAATTTTGAAAGTTTTTTAAATACTGATAGAATGTTTTCCTTGTCAAACTCAAGTAAACCTTCTTTCCATGATATGTACTTGGCTACATCTACATTCGATTCAATACTTGTTTTTTCGTCGGTTTTACTATAAACCGCTTTCTGGTTTGGTTTTAGTTTGATTTCACTACTTAGCATGTTCATCACACTGGTCTCTTTCAGACTCACTGATCCTTCAACCAATACAACTTCCAATTCATTGTCAGAATCATTGTCTCTAACGTTAAATTGGGTACCATGTACGCTAACATTCATTTTGTCAGTGCTCACAATGAAAGTAGTCTCTTTACTTTTAAAAACATCAAAATATGCTTCTCCTTTGAGGAATACTTTGCGTTCCTTTCCAGAAAATTTCTGGGGGAAAATAAGTTTTGAGCCGGCGTTTAACCAAACCTTTGTCCCATCTGACAATAAAATATTTGAACGCTTTCCATAAGGTATGATGACCTGCGCCATTGCGTTCTTATCTAAATTACTGGAACTGATAATGCTGTCATTACCAACTTCAATTTGGTTATCCGCAGCGTTAAACCTGATGTCAGAAAGTTTCTGCTTCAATAAAATCTCTCCCCTGCCGGATAGAATCAACCTGGTTTCATTATTGGTTGAAATTGAATTTGCAATCACAGTATATTTATCGCTATTCCTGTAAAAATAGAGATAGGGAATAGCGACTCCGATTGATAAGATTAAAGCAAGAAATGCAGCATACTTCATAAATTGTTTGAAACTGAAAGTCAATTTATGTTTATGATGCTCGGCGAAAAGGGATTCGATCTTCATATAAGATTCGTATACCTCACCTTCCTGAAGATCATTTGATCCGTACCCAAGCGCATTTACGATTTGTTTGGCAGATTCGATGTCTTTTGCCAGGTCAGGATTTTCGTGAATAAAGTTTACCCAATCCCTGTGACCAATCCCATTATTTACCCATTTAATGAAATTTAGATCCTGAGCAAAATCTTCAACCGAATATTTGATGTATTTATTATCCACACTTATAACTTTTGACTATTAAGTCTTGATTACTTCGTTTTGTGGACACAATAAAAGTATGTTATAAAACATGTTTTTATTGGAAAATCAAATCTCAAACTGGACTGGCTCCTTTTTATGATCACAAATAACTTCTCTGAGTGACTTTATGGCCCTAAAAAGCAGTTTTCTGGCTGAATCGTTTTTCAGTTGCATCATTTCGCAGATCTGATCATATTCCATGGCGCAATCGTAACGTAAATAAATGATTTCACGCTGCTTGTCACTAAGGTTTTTTAATGCTTTGAGAAGTGCTATTTCGTTATTCGAGGTATTTTCCTTTTCTGCAAGTTCTTCTTCAAGAAAGAATTGAGCATCAAACTTAAATGGCAAAAACTCCATCATTGCATTTTTTTTGCTCTTGTCTATTTTTTTATAAATGTCATTTTTCAAAGCCCGGAACAAGTAAAACCTGACATTCTCGGTTGGACCAAGTTTTTCGCCAGCCTGAATCAATTTTAAAAAAACATCCTGAATACAATCTTTTATGAATTCACGGTCATCCTTAAATTTCATGCCATACTGAAACATCGAATTAAAATTCTGATAATAAACATAAGAAAGAGCTGACTTATCGCCAGACTTAAAATTTTCCCATATTTCGCGATCAGTTTTCAATTTGAATAGTTTTTTAGTTAAAGCAAGGATATTGGATATAACTGCTTTTCTGAAAAATCATTAGCATAGTATTAATTCATTGAAATTAACAACGATTTAAAATTGATGTTCAACTAAAAAGCGATGCTTAAGATTATCTCACAATATAAAAGAAATGATCAGAAAAATGATAATCATCTCATTATCATTAAATTAACAACATAAACATTTATACATTAATTAACACGAACTCCTCTTCTGGTATATTAGTTTGAAATAAAAGTTACAATTTTTTCATTACAAATGTAACTTATCCTTTTATAAAATGCTATGGATCGGAAAAACTATTTTGTGTGTATTTCAAACATCGGAAAGTATTAACCGGCAATTTTGCATGGTTCAATCTACATTTTTGACATTTCTGATTAATTGCTGAACCTGAATCGATTCCAATACAATAATCTTGTCCTTTTTTATCAGTAGTAAACCATTCAATTGGTGCTCAACATAAATCGCGAAATAGGTTCTATTTATTCAAAAATATTCTATAGGTTTCCATTCTGTTGTGGCCAATATTCCTGATTATTTTTCCTGAAACGGTTAAAATGATTTTGACCTCATGTTAATTGGCAAATTTTCATATTAATCAACAAATACATGAATAGTCGGAATATTTATTTTAGAACTGCAGAAAGTATTATCGATTTTATATTCATCACTTTTTCGCTATTGACAATTTGCGGAGACATAACCGACTTTGATGCCTGGTAATCGCCCATCAACAGCGGCTGTCCGGATTCATTTCTGATTCAAAGCATACAATTTCGTTGATACCAATCTTTGGTACAATTACTTCCACTCCGTTATCTGTAATCGTTACCGGCAATGTTACTCCAGAAATGGCCGTTTTAGCCTTTACATTTTTTAGTGGTATATTGAGTTTTACTTTTACATTGTA
>Ga0209724_1005020_pt1 | contig 10247 bp, 6 predicted proteins | sample grotaG_FD_184143 | JGI IMG/M metagenome (GOLD analysis project Ga0209724, IMG submission 184143) | Glacier valley bacterial and archeal communities from Borup Fiord, Nunavut, Canada, to study Microbial Dark Matter (Phase II) -... | ecosystem: Environmental > Aquatic > Freshwater > Ice > Glacier ... | reverse complement strand
CTGTAAATCTTTATCGATCGCGCGTCGATCTGCTGATATCCTTAAAAGTATCTACCTTTTTTCCTGCATCCTGCAACAGTAGAATCAATTTTTATTAAGCGATCGCCCGATAAATTAGAAATGTTAGAAACATCCCAGCCTTCCCTACGCGAGCAACAGCACCATCTCATCCGCGAGTTAGCAGACCGGATGGAAGCAGTATGGCATCGCTATCTCGACCTCGAACCCTACCACCTCCCCGCTGACTTGGGATATGTGGAAGGGCGCTTGGAAGGAGAAAAACTGATTATTGAAAACCGCTGCTATCAAACGCCCCAGTTCCGCAAAATACACCTCGAACTTGCTAAAGTTGGGCCGATGCTGGATATCTTGCACTGCGTGATGTTTCCCAGACCGAATTACGCTTTGCCGATGTTCGGTACCGACATCGTAGCAGGTAAAGGTAAAGTTAGCGCTGCGATCGCCGACCTTTCTCCCCTTAATCCCAGTCGCACTTTGTCGGAAAATTACCGCACTCAACTGCAAACTTTGCCGATTGACCAATTTTCTTGTCCCCGCCAAATCCCAGAGTGGGGCGATATTTTCTCGGAATTTTGTCTATTTGTGCGGCCAGAGTCGATCGAAGAAGAAAGCAGATTTCTGGACATAGTTGAATCCTACATGGAAATTCACTGCAAACTAGCAGTCGCTGCCGAACCAGTCTCGGCAGCAGAAGAGGAGCAAGTTCTGGCTGCTCAAATGTATTACTGCACTCAGCAGCAACAAAACGACAAAACTCGTCGCATACTTGAAAAAGCTTTCGGTCAAGATTGGGCTGAACATTACATGACCGAGGTGCTTTTTGATTTTCCTAAATAGCTGAAATCAGTTTACAATGCTTCATAATAGGTGTGAAAAAATGCAATCAGGAAATCACCTATCTCACACGTCATGGGAAAGGAATCACGGGACAAAGATAAATCATTCTTAAAACTTCCAGCAGGCAAAGGAGTTATCGGTTTAGCGATCGCCGTAACTCTCATTACCACAGGAATCGGTTTTTGGCAAGTATCTCAAATTAGAAAAGCCGAAGAGTTAAAGACAGCAGCAGCAGCAACGGCTAGTGCAACCGCAGCCTCCACCCGCACCACAGTTACCGCTTTAGGCAGGTTGACTCCGCAGGGGGAAGTGATCAAATTGTCGGCTCCTTCGGCTTCTGAAGGCGCGCGGATTGAACTATTAAAGGTGGAAGAGGGCGATCGAGTCAGTCAAGGACAAATAATAGCAGTTCTCGATACGCGCGATCGGCTTCAAGCAGTCCTCCAACAAGCCGACAAAGAAGTCAAAGTTAAACAAGCAGAATTAGCGAAAATTCAAGCAGGCGCAAAAACAGGTCAAATCGGCGCTCAGAAAGCCGAAGTTGCCAAGTCAGAAGTTCAACGTCAAAGGGAAACCGAAGGCGAATCAGCCAATGTCGCCCGCTTAGAAGCTCAACTGCGAAGAGAAACCGAAGCCGCGCAAGCTAATGTCGCTAAATTTGATGCACAACTGCAAAGAGAAACCGAAGCCGAACAAGCTAATCTTGCCAAATTTGAGGCCGGGCTGCAAAGAGAAACAGAGGTGCAGCAAGCCAAACTTGCAAGGCTACAAGCTCAAGTGCGCGGCGAAATTGCCTCTGGAAATGCTACAGTCGATCGACTAAAAGCAGAATTAGCCAACGCCGAAGCCGAGGAAAAACGCAATCAAGAACTCTCCGAAACAGGCGCAATTTCTGCTTCCGCCTACGACACCAAACGCTTAGCAGTAGAAACGGCTCGCCAGAAAGTCAAAGAAGCGCAAGCTATATTAGAAAAAACAGTCGAAAGTTTGCGACAGGAAATACTCGAAACTCAAGCCACAGTTAAACAAAAAGTAGAAACAGGCAAGCAGGAAATAAATCAATCCCGAGCCAATCTCAAACGCAAATTAGAAACAGGAAGAGAGGAAATTAACCAAGCTAGAGCTATCTTAAATCAAAAAATAGAAACCGGCAGAGAACAAATCAATCAAGCCGAAGCAATGCTCAAACAAAAGTCAGAAACTGGTCAAGAACAAATCAATCAAGCTCAAGCAAATCTCGATCAAATTGGTGAAGTCCGCCCCGAAGACGTGCAAGCCGCCCAAGCCGCAGTCGAAAGTGCGATCGCCACTAAACAAAAAGCCCAAGTAGACTTAAACTTAAGCTACGTCAAAGCACCCGTATCCGGCTCCGTCCTCAAAGTTCACACCAGACAAGGAGAACGCATCAATACTCAAGACGGTATCGTAGAACTAGGCCGCACCGATCAAATGTACGCCATAGCAGAAGTCTACGAAACCGACATCGCAAAAGTGCGAAACGGCCAGCGTGCTACCGTTACCAGCTCCGTTTTTACAGGCACTTTGGAAGGAACAGTTGCTCGCATCGGCAAACAAATCGGCAAAAAAGATGTCCTCAACACAGACCCCGCCGCCGACACCGATGCTAGAGTTGTAGAAGTAAGAATTCGCCTCAATCCCGAGTCGAGTAAAAAAGTTGCAACCCTGACAAACTTGCAAGTTGAAGTTAAAATAAATATTTAAGATTGGTAATGGGTAATGGGTAATAGGTCATCGGCTCGATCGAACTTAATATTCCCTCTTCCTTCTTCCTTCTTCCCTCTTCTTCCCTCTTCCTTCTTCCCTCTTCCTTCTTCCCTCTTCCTTCTTCCTTCTTTATGGCAAAAATACCACTAGCTTGGGCACAATTGACGCGCGAAAAAATGCGTTTAGTAATCGCACTAGCCGGCATTGGCTTCGCCGACTTGCTGATGTTTATCCAGTTTGGATTTAGAGATGCGCTATTTCAAAGTTCCGTCAGCTTTCATACAAACTTAAAAGGCGATATTTTTATCACCAGCACCCAGTCAACGGCTTTAATAGCCATGAAAAGTTTCCCCCAACGGCGTTTGTATCAAGCTTTGAGTTTTAATGGCGTTACCGGAATTAGCCCGGTATATCTAGGCTTTGGTTTGTGGAAAAATCCCGCACCAGACAAAAACAATACTCGCCAACTGATGGTAATCGGTTTTGACCCAACTCATCCGATCTTTGAGATGCCGGAAATTAAAGATAATTTGGACAAAATCAAAATTTCAGATGTCGTTTTATTCGATCGAGCTTCGCGCCCGGAGTTTGGGCCAGTAGCAGAATATTTCAACCAGGGAAAGCCTGTAGAAACTGAAATAGATAACCGTCGCGTTACTGTAGAGGGGTTATTTACTTTAGGAGCATCTTTCGGTGCTGATGGCAATATTATTACCAGCGATTTGAACTTTCTGCGAATTTTTCACAGTAGAAGAACTAGAGGTTTAATTGATATCGGAATTGTTCATTTACAGCCAGGAACTAATGTCAAGGCCGTGATTGCAAAAATGAGGGCTACTTTACCACAAGACGTAAGAATTGCTTCTAAAGAAGAGTTTGTAGCTTTTGAGAGAAAGTATTGGGAAGAAAGCACAGCAATCGGATTTATTTTCACTCTCGGTGCGGCAATGGGATTTATTGTCGGCATTGTGATTGTCTATCAAATTCTCTATACTGATGTTACCGACCATTTGCCAGAATACGCTACGCTGAAGGCGATGGGATATAAAGACAGTTATTTTTTGGGTGTGGTTTTTCAAGAAGCTTTGATTCTTGCAATTCTTGGCTATTTACCAGGACTTGGGATTTCTGTGGTGCTGTACGGTTTAGCTAGAACTGCTACGAGTTTGCCGATGTACATGACTTTGGGGAAAGTTGTAACTGTGTTTACAATGACAGTAGTCATGTGTTCTGTCTCAGGGGCGATCGCAGTTAGGAAGTTGCAATCGGCAGATCCAGCAGATATTTTTTAATGAAGGAAGTTCGGCAACGGATTGTGTAACGGCGGATGTAACTGATAGAAGAGCACCATTCTCAAAAAGCTGTAGGGGCGGGTTCGCCAAGGACTTTAAAGCTAGCAAATAAGTTAGATAAACCCGCCCGACCCACGAAAAATCCCCTTAATGACATTGGTGTTCTTCGGTGAGATGTAACGGATTTAACCGATAGATGTTGAGAGAAGAAGTCTTAGAAACCCGGTTTCTTCGTATATTTCTCGTTACTAAATGCAAAATTCGTAGAAACCGGGTTTCTTGCCCCATGCGTAAGCCCTGAAACTGTCCGAAGTGTTGGTACATATAATACAGCAGATTCCACGTTGATGAAGTACATCCCGGATCGATAAATCCCCGTAGGGACAAGGCATTGCCGTGTCCCTACAGAACTCCATAAACCTGGGATACGCTGTATAAAAAATCACCAATCACCAATTACCAATTACCAATGAACACTCTACCAGTTGTTTCAATTCAAAATCTCAATCATTCCTTCGGTGAAGGTCAACTTCGCAAACAGACATTATTTGATATCAACCTCGAAATTAATCCGGGCGAAATTGTGCTCATGACTGGGCCTTCTGGGTCTGGAAAAACAACCTTATTGACCTTAGTTGGAGCTTTGCGATCGATCCAAGAAGGTAGTCTCAAAATTCTTGATCAAGAATTGCGGGGAACTAGGAAAAATAAATTAGTTCAAGTGCGGCGCGACATCGGCTATATTTTCCAAGCTCATAATTTGCTCAAATGCTTGACAGCTAGGCAAAACGTGCAAATGTCTCTCGACTTGCACAGCCATCTTTCCAACCAAGAAACTAATGATAAAATAGAAGCAATTTTGGAAGCTGTGGGGTTGGGAGACAGAATAGATTATTACCCAAGCAGTCTTTCTGGCGGACAAAAACAAAGAGTGGCGATCGCCCGCGCATTAGTGGGCCAACCCAAATTAATCTTAGCCGACGAACCGACAGCAGCGCTAGACAGTAAATCCGGTCGAGATGTGGTAGAGATCATGCGAGGTTTGGCCAAAGAACAGCACAGCACCATCTTGCTCGTTACCCACGACAACCGGATTTTAGACATTGCCGATCGCATTATTCACATGGAAGACGGCTACCTCGCACAAGACACATCAACACCTACCGCAACAAGCATTATTTCGGCAAAATAAAATTAATTCACCTAAACTTATTTCCGAGAACCGGGACGCTTTCCTCCTACCTTCGCAGGACTTTTTGTGCCACCTTTGGCTGCACTTTTAGAACTACTTTTGCTACTTTTTTGCCCCTTAGCTCCTACTAACTGGCTCTCAGTTTCATTTGCAGGTCTGCCAGTAGGCGTTCTGGTAGTCCTAAACGTAACATTCACCCCTTCATTCGACTGTTCCAGCACCAACATTGGCGTCGGCTTTGCTTTTTGATCCCACTCAATGTGAACGATGCGACCTTGAATTGTCGGCTGCCAACTGTCGTGGTCGTCTGAAGGACTCAGATAAGTTTCCAAACAGTCAATAATTTGGTTAATTGTCGCCGATGTTGCCTGAGTCGGCAGTTTCATCAGCTTAATTTGAATCCGAAACAGCACTCGCTTTTCTATTTTTACTGCGGGATCGCCAGTTTCATATTCGATATCAAACATCGAATCTACTTGCCTGCCAGTGCCCGCATTCCCATTATTATCTCCTACTGCACTCTGAGTCGGACGCAGGGCAATACTAATTTTCTCTTTGACTTTTACCTTAATCTTGTTCACGATCGCAAAGTGAAAAACTTCTTCCGCCATCCGCATTCTCAGGTAGTCTAAATTAAAGTCTCGCGAGTGGATGAGGTCGGGGTTCTTTTCCATCTTTGTCATGGTTTCCAGAGCCATTTTGTATTTTTTCTGGAGTTCTCGATTTCTAAACTCCTCAAATTTGAGCTTTTTGCTCAAATCGTCAAGTTTGAGCTTGGTAAACACCGCTAAACCGATCAGCAATAACAACAGTAATCCCGACCCTCCCATTAAGAGTTGATCTGAGGATAAACCTGCTATTTTAGCCTGTTTGGGCTTGGGAGAGGCTACTGCCAACCTTGGTTCTACAAGGATTATTTTGGTTGACATGGGCTTTTAAAGGGTAAATTTTGACGCTATATTTATACAGAACTCCAGAGTAGAGTAGGCAGTGTAACTCAATCAACCAAATTTGACATCATTTCACCACCATCTTGGTACAACTGGATTTCTGCAACTCGAATCGGCACCCTCTAATAAATACTCTATCTTTAACTGCAAGCAGGTTGCCAAAATATCGGAAAATCGCGCGCTGGCAGTGGCAAAAATAAATGGCTAATTGTCTGTGACAGATTATACCAATATAGGTCGAAAAAATGTTGGTTCGGCGCGCTCCGTTTCTAGCAAATAAAAGTAAATACACATAAATTAATAGTAACTCCGGGAACAAGTAGCAGAAAAGATGAAAGAGAACAACCGATCGCCCTTCCCGATCAAGAGGCGAAGGCTGGGAGCGTGCTAATTGCTACTGTTCAATCCTGGACGCCGTGCCAGTCCACCGGCTGCTTGGTTTGAGAGTAGAACTCTTTTTGCGATCGAGCGCGTGTCTCCTTAGCTAAGATTACAGCTAATACCACCAATATTCGATCGTGACCTACGAACCCCTGCATCACAAATATCGCCCTCAGACTTTTGCCGAATTAGTCGGTCAAGAGGCGATCGCCCAAACCCTCACCAGCGCTATCCTCCAAGAGCGCATAGCACCAGCATATCTATTCACCGGCCCCAGAGGCACCGGTAAAACCTCCAGTGCCAGAATTTTTGCCAAATCCCTCAACTGTATTTCTACGGATGCCCCAACCCCGACTCCCTGCGGCAAATGTAACGTTTGCCAAGAAATTGCCCGAGGTTCGACACTAGATGTTATCGAAATCGACGCCGCCAGCAACACAGGAGTTGATAACATTCGGGATTTGATCGAACGAGCTCAATTCGCGCCAGTACAGTGTCGCTATAAAGTATATGTAATCGACGAAGTTCATATGCTCAGTACCCAGGCATTTAATGCCTTATTGAAAACCTTAGAAGAACCACCCGATCGCGTCGTATTCGTCCTCGCAACAACCGACCCTCAAAGAGTCCTACAAACCATCATCTCTCGCTGTCAAAAATTTGACTTCCGGCGGATTCCCCTCGACTCAATGACCGCACACTTGCACAAAATTGCCAAATTAGAAAATATTAACATTGCCAGTGATGCCATAAAAATGGTCGCTCAAATCGCCCAAGGAGGTATGCGAGATGCCGAAAGTTTGCTCGACCAACTAAGTCTATTCTCCGGTGAAATAACAGTCGAAAAAGTTTGGGATTTAGTCGGTGCTGTCCCCGAGAATGACTTGATGGATTTGCTAGAAGCTATTGATAAAGATGACGCTACAGCATTAATAGACATGACTCGACACCTCATGGATCGCGGTCGGGAACCCCTAATCGTGCTGCAAAGTCTCGCGAGCTTTTACCGAGATTTGCTAATAGCCTCATCAGCACCAAAACGGTCAGATTTAGTAGCTTTAACAGCCGGAACTTGGGAAAAACTTTGCACTCTTGCACGCACTTGGAATGCCGAGTTAATTTTGGCAGGTCAGAAACATTTGCAAACTCACGAAGTGCAAATTAAAAACACTACTCAGCCGCGTTTGTGGCTAGAAGTAACGCTGTTGGGATTGTTGCCATCAGCAATTAGAACTCAGCCGCAACTAACAGTCGAACCGGCTCAACCCAGGGCGGGCACGGGGGCACCGCCCCTACAATCGAGGGGGAACCAGACATTTGATATCGAACAGCCTCCCGCTTTCAAAACTCAAAATACTCCACCTCAGCCGCCGCCTGTGGCTAATCGCACAGAAAACACATCGACCGCACCGATTCCCGAATCTGTACCAACTGCTGAAACGAATCCAAAAAATTATTCACCGACTAATTCAGCCGATGAAATCGATCTAAATCGAGTGTGGGAACAGGTACTTGACCGCGTGCGGCCGCATAGCACTCAATCGCTGCTTCGCCAACATGGACAGCTAGTAATTTTTAGCAATGATAGTGCTTATGTTAAGATTAAGTCGCAGAAGTTGCTCGATCTGGCTAAAGGCAAAGTACCTAATATTGAAGAAGCTTTTTTGCAAGTTTTTAACCGTCCAGTAAAAGTAAAAGTGGGATTGACAAATCCGACCCAAACTAATAGTTCTCACCCCAAGGATTTGCCTGCTTCTAACGGAGGTTTTGGCGAAACTCCGAGGAATTCTCGTTCTGTGGGTGAAGCGAATCAACAGGTGCGGCACTCGGTCGATTCTGAGGTTTCCGATGGTGTTTCTAAGGATGAGGGAGAGGAACAAAAACACCCGCCAGCAACTGAAAATACGGCCGTTAATGTGCGGGCAATTTCCGAGGTTTCATCGCCCACAAGCGGCTCTACAGACTCTCAGAATGACTTAAATGCTCAGGCTGTAGCGGTGCGTGCTGATGCTCAAGCTGTCGCAAATACGACTCGACAATTAGCTGATATGTTTGACGGGGAAGTAGTGGATTTATCGAATGACTTAGAGGTTTGGGAGTCGGAAACTTTTAGATTGGAACCTGAACCGGATTTTCCCGAGTTATCTTCTGAGTTAGGTGAGGATGATTTTATCGATTGGTAGATGGGAATTTGGGAATTGGGCGTTGGCTTGATGCGATCAGTTGAAGTGCATTTAAATTGTATAATCAAGTTTAATAAAAGTCTTGTGGGGTGGGCGTCTCGCCCGCCCAAAAAATACAATTTAGATGCGGAACAGCACTCTTGGACATGATATGGGAGACGGCAGTGCCGTCTCCCTACAATGTTATTTTCGGTAGGGACACGGCACTGCCGTCTCCTAATTTCTAATAATTCCAATGTAATACCAATTTAATGTGAAGTTGCACATATCTCGATCCCCCTCGCATCCCCCTTAAGAAGGGGGACTTTGAGAAGAATCTTGTCCCCCCCTTATTAAGGGGGGATCGAAATTCTATGCAGCCTCATAAAAAATTGGTATAACTGGAAACTATTTGATATGTTGTACCATGCTCAAGAACAGGCAAGATGCCTGTTCCACAAAGAGTGAATTTTCTTGTGGGGTGGGCATCCTGCCCGCCCTAAAAGACTTCTTGACAATGTGAAAACTTTTAAGCCGACTCGGGTTTTGGTAGGGAAGACGGAAGTACCAATAACTCGGCGGTCGATCGCTTCTCGACCATTTCCTTAGTAATCGTACACCGGGCGACATCCTTGCGCGACGGCAACTCATACATCACATCCAACATCAACTCTTCGACAATTCCTCTCAGCGCCCGCGCCCCAGTTTTGCGGCGGTATGCTTCCTGGGCGATCGCCCGAATCGCATCCGACTGAAAATCCAACTGCACGTTATCCATCTTTAGCAGCTTTTGATACTGCTTAGCCAAAGCATTGCGTGGCTCAGTCAAAATCGCCATCAGCGTTTCCTCATCCAGCGGATCTAACACCGCCGCCACGGGCACCCGCCCGATAAACTCAGGAATCATCCCAAATTTCACCAAATCATCCGGTTCTAGTTGCTTGAGTACATCAGCAGCCCGCTTTTCCTTCGGCTGAGCTTCTCCGGGCTGAATAAAACCCATTGACTTTTTACCCGTTCTTTGCTCGATCACTTTTTCCAGACCGACAAAAGCACCGCCGCAGATAAACATGATATTGCTGGTGTCAATTTGGATGCAGTCTTGATAGGGATGTTTGCGGCCGCCTTGAGGTGGTACATTGGCGATCGTCCCTTCCAGCATTTTTAACAACGCCTGCTGCACTCCTTCCCCCGAAACATCCCGCGTAATCGAAGGATTTTCGCTCTTGCGGGCAATTTTGTCAATTTCATCAATATAAATAATTCCGCGCTGTGCCTCTTCGACATCCATATCTGCCACTTGCAGCAGCCGCAGCAAAATATTTTCCACATCCTCCCCAACATAGCCCGCTTCGGTCAGCGTCGTCGCGTCAGCCACCGCAAACGGCACATCTAGCATCTCAGCTAAAGTCTGAGCCAGTAGTGTTTTCCCGCAGCCCGTCGGCCCGATCAACAAAATATTCGATTTTTGCAGTTCTACTTCTTCCGGCGGGTGCTTGCCGCTATTTTTGGCATGGATAAAGCTCAGGCGCTTGTAGTGGTTGTAAACAGCGACTGAGAGCACTTTTTTCGCTTCATTTTGGCCAATCACGTTTTCGTCGAGGTAATTTTTAATTTCCCTCGGCTTCGGAATTTGGCTCATCGACATACTTTTACCCGAGGTAGCGCGGCGTTTTTGCGTCGTTTC
>Ga0209724_1005019_pt1 | contig 10247 bp, 8 predicted proteins | sample grotaG_FD_184143 | JGI IMG/M metagenome (GOLD analysis project Ga0209724, IMG submission 184143) | Glacier valley bacterial and archeal communities from Borup Fiord, Nunavut, Canada, to study Microbial Dark Matter (Phase II) -... | ecosystem: Environmental > Aquatic > Freshwater > Ice > Glacier ... | reverse complement strand
ATTAAATTAGGAGTGCGGTTTACCGAAAGCTGATCTGCATTTACTTGCGAAGTTGAGTATCCTAAGCTTTTACTTGATCTTTTAATTCCAAGAGCGGTTATTACAACTTCATCAACCCCAAGAATTTCCTCGGTTAAGACGACGTCAACGGTGGTTTTGTTTCCAATTGCAACTTCCTGAGATATCATCCCTACAAACGAAAATACAAGGACTTTTGCATCGCCCGAAGTCTGCAATGAATAATCACCATCATTATTGGTCGTTACCCCTGTTGTAGTACCTTTTAAAATCACGGAAGCCCCTGGTATAGCTGATCCGCGCACATCGGTTACTTTACCTGTGATTTTTCGACCTGGTTGCGTTGCAATTGTGGGATCGGGAGCACCTTTCTCTTTTACAACTACATAGCGGTCAATAATTTTATATTCCAGGCCGGTTTTGGAAAGTACCTGATCAAGAATATCAGTTACAAGGGTCTCTTTCAGATCGACTGACACGAGTTCTTTGGATTTTACTTCTTCTTTGTTAAAGTAGAAATAGAATTCGCTTTGATCTTCGATTTGTCTGAAAATATCGATCAAAGAGGAGTTCTTTGCCGACAGGTTTAGTCTGGTGTTCTGTGAGTAAGTTGACGCGCTCATCGCCATCAGACTTCCAAATAGCAGAATTACAGTTAGTTTCATAATTCGCAAAATTTTAGTCCACGGTTTTTTGCTCCCGCAGATAATTGGATTCATTTTCATAAATTTGCATGATTTAAATTGAACAATAAGTGTTTGTTGAATCGATTATTGCGGTGAGGATGGTACGAACATCTTCATCGCTTTTTTTTAGGCTTCATTCCATCATAGGCAGACGCGTTTTAAAGGTGTGCAATAAAATTAATTACCTGTTTATTCTGTTAGTTACTAAAATGTTCAATGTTTGTCTTATCTCAAAGACGGGTACGGTTGTTAAATACCCTTATGATCTTCTGTAAATGGTTATTTTATCTCTTCCGGTAGCATTTACCTGATGTTTGAAACTGATAGGCGAGAGTAATTCCAACGCCTGCATAATTTGATCTACGGGTTTATTTTTCAGTATTGTCCCTGTAAACCTGTACGACTTAAGCTGCTCATTCGCAAATACGATGTCAACATTGAACCATCTCTCCAGTTTTACGGCAATCTGATCCAAAGGTTCGTCATCAAAGTAGATTTTACCATCAATCCATGCTGCGTAAAAGGCTGTTTTTACATTTCTGATTTCGATGTTTGATTCGGTTTGTTTCTTTGTGGCTATCTGGCCGGGATTCAGTTTCGCAATTGCTTCCCCTTCCTTGTTCCGGACCACTACCTTTCCTTCAACAAGGGTAACCGATGATGCAACATCTTCGGTATAGGCCAATACATTAAAGGAAGTACCCAGTACTTCAACTTTCATATCAGCTGTATTAACGGTAAAAGGTTTATTCGCCATTTTGGCCACTTCGAAATAGGCTTCCCCAATGACAGTAACATAACGTTGGTTACTGGCAAAATGTTCCGGATAACGAAGGGTTGTGCCCGAATTCAGCCATACTTTTGTTCCATCGCTTAGTTTGAGTTGACTCATCTGTCCAAATGGAACGGTGATCTCCGAGTAGCGGATCTCTTTTTCGGGTGGGGCGGAAGGTCTCAGCTGATTCCCGGCAATAAAGGCGACTACGATAATGGCTGCATATTTCAGCACTGTCTTTACCCATCGGAATTGATATGTCCTTATCCCATTTTCAGTCCGATCCCACGATTTTACCTTTCCGTTTGCAGCAATCGGTCCGGTTTTCTCCAGATTTTGATGAATGATTTGTGTTTTTTCGAAACCATACAAATTGGCTTCATCGGTCATCATCTGGTCGAATATAGCTTCCTCATCACTGCTCAGTTCTCCGTGAATTTTAGCGGCTATTATTTCCCATTTTGAATCGAAGTTGTCGGTCATCTGTTGGTGGCTGTTTTACTGCTATGACGTAAGAATCTGCCGGAAGGGTGACAGTTGGAAAACGAATTCGTGTAATTAGTTTAAAGAGAACTTCGATTGAATCATAAACAGCAGGTTAATACTCCTGGGGTCGAGCTCTTCTCTTAGGAACCGGTAAGCACGTCCCATCTGTGTTTTTACGGTGTTGACAGAAATATCGAGCTTTTCGGCAATTTGAGCGTAACTGCACGATTCAAAAACAGCTAATTCCAAAATGCGACGTCGTTGTTCGGGAAGTTTTTCCAGCGCATCGTACAACCGCGCGTAGTGATCCAATTCATTTTGTGTTTCGGTATCGGGAATTTCAGGTACAGCATTTACTTCAAGCAATATAATGCCGTTTCTTTTACGGTTAAGATCGAATAAACCATTGCGCAATATCACAAAGAGGTATGATTTGATGGACCGGTCAATTACAATTTCATTCCGATTGGTCCATAGTTTGATGAAACAGTCGGCGACAGCTTCATCCAATCCATTCTGTTTGTGATATATTTTTTTCGCATAGAGGTAAAGCTGATAATAATACCGGTCGTGCAACACCTTTAGAGCCCGGGTATCGCCATTTTGGATATTCTTCCATAATGTCAGGTCATCATCCATAAAAATCGGTTTGTTGTCGTACCTGCTCGTTAGTTTCGAAGAAGCCGGTTACAGATAGGCTATAAAAGTAAATATTTTTGACACTAAACCAAATGATTGGGTGGAATAATAACGGCCTTCAATAATTGTAGGCCCCACACGGTTTGACGTATAATCTAAAAAAAGTCCCGGCCTGAGGGCACCGGGACTAATGAAAATCAAAATAACCAATTAAAACTAAAAACATGGAAAAATCAATTTTATAATGTATGTATTGAATCTATGCGGCTGTATTATCTTCTTTTTTTTCGGCGTTCTCTTTGCGCGTCCCACGGGCCCTTGCAAGTGCAACAGCGTCGGTGATAATGCCATTGATTTTTTCTTCGATTGAACTAAACTGAGCAGGCTCATTTTTGCTGTTGGTCTCGATATAGCTTAGTAATCCCTTCAGATAAAACGTAATTGTCTCTTTTGAGTTTTTGATCAACGGAAAATCAATGCCAGCTTCTGCTGCGACTTTTGACTGATAGACTTTTTCGAAATTCTGTTGCTTTTCTTTTAACCTTTCGAGCCTTTCTGTAGCCATTATCGTTGCAAGTGCCTCCCCGGCGGCCGGAGTGCTAAGATCCTCAAACAACACATCCAATTTTGTCGTTTCGGTCGCGTAAGGCATACGATGGATGGAATTGCCAACCGATGAAACAATTTCTGAAAGGTAAACACCTGCCTTGTCTTTTACAGTATCACCGCTGTTGCAAAAGGAGCGGATGTAATCGCGGAGTCCGACAAATGCATTATCGCGCTCTTCATCCGAATCCAGCAATTGGGAGGTAAACTCACTGTTAAAAGTTCTGCCGAGTCCTCGCCGAAGGTCGCTGTTCGCGACGAGAATAAGTACGCATAGTTTCATAAGATACTCATTGTCGGGATGGGATAGTTTGCACGCTTCAACAATACGAATGGCAATCGCGTAAAGTTCGTTCGAATTCAAAAGACTAAAGGGTAATGTTTTCATACAGATTTTTTTAGTTATTATTAAAAAACGAATGAAATTAGAGTTTGGTATTTGTATTGTTTATACTCCAATATCTGAGGCTGGTTTCAAAAAAATGACTTTTTTGTGAAAAAAATTGAATTTATTTTTGGAATACATGATTTTTTGTTTCGAAACACCTGAATTATCCGAAAATTTGCTGAAAAAAGCTATTTACAAAGTGTGGGAGCGAAAATTGGAGCTCGTTTGGCTATTTACAAAGTGTGGGAGCGAAAACTGGAGCTCGTTTGCTATTTACAAAGTGTGGGAGCTAAAACTGGAGCTTGATTGGCTATTTACAAGGTGTGGGAGCGAAAACTGGAGCTTGATTGGCTATTTACAAAGTGTGGGAGCGAAAATGCAATTGTGTTTTGCTATTTACAAAGTGTGGGAGCGAAAACTGGAGCTTGTTTGGCAGTTCCCCTTTGTAACTATATGCAGATGCTCCATTGTATGCTGGTCACGAATGTTTGTGCGGCGAACCAGTGTTAGGATACCTGAGATCACTTTAAAATTTACAAATTGCTTTAAAATAGATTATTAAATCTCAATTTCTTTTTTAAATAATTATCTAAGAACTCTTGACTATCTTTTTCATCAAAGAGAAACACATTCATGGTATTGTTTTCTTTAATGCCAATAAAATCATATAATTCTTTATTGCCTTGTCCATCAATCTTGAAATTAAGGACAAAACCATTAATCAAAAACAAATAAGATAAGTCGCTATCTTTATTGACTCTAACCGGATTTGAAATCATTTTCGTTGGAATATTTTTATTTTGAGTAAGGACAAATATTCCAACTGGATAATCATAAAATTTTCCTGGATTATTTTCCAAAATCATTCTTCCAATTATATTTTCATGTTCACCTAAAGAAACGGTATTGAAAATTTTTTGTTTAGAAATAGATGCTCTCCAAATTATGGAGAGTAAAAAAAGTTTGAACTTAGAATAATCAATATTTGTGAGATACAAATATTTTTGATTTAACTGATTCGTTTTATGCTCTGTGGAAGGATATGACTTTGGATTACCTTTTCCACCCCATATAACAATACTTGCATAACTTTCTAGACTGCCTAGTATATTATTGTCGCATTTTTCACATAAAATATTTGAATCATAAAATCCATTTGATATAAACTTTTTAACTTCAAATTCGATTAAATCCAAAGGTGCAATAAAATGTTTCTCATCAAATAATCCTTTATACATAAAATCAGGGATTATATGTGAGTGCTTTAGTAGCTTTTTATCCTCATTGCATAATTTGCACTTCATCGTTTAATATTTTGCATTGCTTGATTAATCAACCAAGCAAATTGTATCAACCAAGTCCGATTTACTTTGGGCCAATATTCCTTACCGTATTCACCACGCGGGTATGGGTGGAATCATTTTCAATACTTGTTACATCACCGTTGCAATTTGTAAAATAAACATAGTTCCCATGATCCACAAAGCGGTATACCTTACAGCCTTCGTGTTCAAATAAGTAATCAACCTGGTACGTTTGGTTGTCGTTGGGTGCCGTACTTGAAACTGGTTTTTGTATTATCTTACAAGAGAAAATGAGGGTGATAACTGCTATTAATACAGCTGTTTTAATAATGGTCTTCATGTTTTTGATTTTTTAGTATGTGGTTATTTCTGGTCGAATTAATTTTTTCGCAGTAAAACTGATCTCAATTAAAATCAGAGAATTAAACCACTGATATTAGGTTGAGCGTATCAAAATTAATAATCCTATTCTCAAACACAATTTATATCGCATAAATTTATTGTAAAAAAAAATCCGCACTGAGCGGATTTAGTTTAGGTATCTTTCTGTTTTTAAGAAAACAAAAAGAGGCTGAAAAATTCAGAATCTAAGATAATCGGAGCTATGGCAATCAATAAGTAATGTGAATAAATAAGTGTCGTATTCTGAAAGTATCAATCTATTAATCTACCTTCTCTGACAGGCATTATTTTTACCAATTATTTAGTTCGGCGGAAAATACAATTCATGAATGTTTTTTTTTATCCCGTCAGGGATATTCGGTCGGTAGAAAATCTGCAATGTGGTAGGGTTTCGTCCCGTACGGGACGACAGATCTGAGACATTTCCTGTTTTCTACCGACCGTTTGTGCCTGACGGCACAATTTTCTCCGTAACATTATTCTTCCGTTCCCAAATTAAGAATATGACATTTTATTGATCTTATTACTTAGTTGTCACAACAGAGCCAATTTGATTTTTATTCTCCGCAAATTATGCGGCGATTAACCCAATTATTCGCCGTATAATTTTAAAGTCTTAAAATAACTTATCAGGAAGTTTTAAATACGAACGCTTATTGCTTCTTATTTATCCAACTTTCCTTCCGGCATCAATTATTTCTGCGAACCAAAAACCTTTTTCAGTAAAGGAGTTACGCGGGCATTAACATCGGTACGGATATCTTTTTCGCGTTCGGCAATTTTCAGAAACATCCCTTTCAAAGCCTGCTCAAGAATGTAATCTTCGAGTTTGACATTCACAGTTTTCAAACCAGCGAATTGTCCGAGCGCTGAGCCGGCCATCTTATTCCACTGAACCGTCAGTTCGTTCCACGATTGCTGGGTTGAAATCCCTGCTACGAGGTTTTTATTCAGCGATTCGCGAATCTTCGGACGATAGAGCTCTCCCAGCTGCTGGCTTGTTTTCTGCACGAAATATTGCGTTGCTGCATCGTTGGATCCTTTCAGAATCTGGAGACCGTCGGTGAAGGTCATGTCGCGGACACTTTTTACAAAGATGGGTTTGGCACCTTTGGCAGCATCTTCGGCAGCACGGTTAATCCGGATAATTACATCGTCAACCAGTTTTGCACCACCGGGAAGCTTCGACAGGTTGTCGGTGATCGATTTTGCCTCAGGAGGGAGCAATATTTTAATCGTCAAATCTTTAAGGTAACCATCCACCGCCGATAAATGGGAGACAGAACTGTCGGTCGCTACCAACAATGCATTTTTCAGACCACCAACGATGTCGGCATTCGAAAGCGGCATGTTTTGATTTATAGCAGTTTGAGAAATCCTGGTGAGTTCGGCACATGAACCAAGACTAAAGAAAAGAAAGACAAGTGAGATAATCGTTACTTTTTGCATGAGAAAACAATTTATAAATAATGGACAAAAGTAACACGAACGCGGAAGGAATGGGTTTAAATCGGTCAAAACTTACATCATCTCCGGAAACGCGTGGCTAATAAGGTCATTTCTTTAAAAAATAAGGGTTTACAATGGACGTTGATAAAATTTAAATCTCTACAACTCTTTTTCAGCCACCAAATCACAAAAACACCAAATTTCACCATGATTAAAGTTTTAAATATGAGCTATTGGTGTCCCGAAATTTCGGGATTAGTGACTTGGAGCTTTGGTGGCAAAAAAGACTTTTGATGTCTCAAATATGAAATACGACATTACACCTTTTCAATTACTTATCTACTTTGAGAATATTTTAATTTTATTTTTCTGTTCCGTCAGGAACAAAAGGTCGGTAGAATTAATGAAGAAGAGAAGGTCTGTTGTCCCGTACGGGACAATACATTGTTCGTTAATCATCATTTCTACCGACCTATTTTCCCTGACGGGAAATTTTATCAATATCTTAATCTTCTGTTATTCCCCACTGTTTATTAGGCACATCTCCCATCTGCAATTCCAACGTACCGCCGGCCGCAATATCCTGGTGATTGATCCAGCAATTATTATAGGTTTTGCCATTCAGTTTTGCAGACTGGATATAAATGTTCTTGTCTGAATTATTGTGTGCAAAGATCGTAAACGACTTTCCTTTCGTGTAAGTCTGGTCAAGGTGAAAGGTGATCTTTTCGAACACGGGACTTGTGATCTCATAGCGGTTGTCGCCCGGGCAAACTGGATGCAGACCACTTGCCGCCAAAACATACCATGCCGACATTTGACCGACATCCTCATTGCCAACTAATCCTTCTACCGAATTGTGATAGGCCCTTTTGCAAATCTGGCGGCTCCAGAACTGTGTATACCACGGCGCTCCGAGCCGATTAAACATGAAAGGCACCTGATGAACCGGTTCATTGGCATGATTGTAATAATCGTTCCACATCATATTCTCAGGAACTTTACTGAAGAGATCGGTCAGATCGGCCAGCGCTTTCTCTTTTCCACCCAGCAAGTCGCACAATCCCGGAATATCCTGGGGTACAAACCATCCCTGCTGGTAAGGATTGCTTTCCACACTGCCGTAATTCTGGGTCAGCCGACCGTTTTTGGGCCATGCCTCCCAGGTTCCATCGCTCTTTCGCGGACGAAACCAATGTACCGAAGTATCAAAAATGTTTTTGTAGCTTTTCGAACGGCTAAGGTATTTCGAAGCATCCTCTTTTTTATTCAAGCTATCGGCAAAGACCGAAAGGCACCATTCAAAATATGAATATTCCAACGTTGCTGAGATCGAATTGGAATAACCAAGCTCGCCGTTGCCAAACTTTTCGCAGCTGTTTTTTGCAAAGCGGTAACCCTTGTCGACATCAAAAGTGCGGATACCTTTATTATAGGCATCCACCATTACCGAAACAGCCGGATTGCCAATCATACAACCACTGTATGAATTCAGAAATTCCCACCGCTCAAGGTAATTATTACCACTTTCATCTGCCAGTTCTACGAGCGAATTGATCATATCACTCACAACTTTCGGATTGATAATGGTCTGTAACGGGAACTGGCTTCTGAAAACGTCCCATCCGCTGAAAATAGTCCGCTTCACGAACTTGTCGGTCTGATGGATTTTGCCATCGCCTCCCGGATAACTGCCATCGACATCGGTGAAGCAGCGGGGATCGATCATTGTGTGGTAGAGCGCGGTGTAAAAAATGGTTTTGTTCTCCTCGTTGATACCGTCCACGGTAATCTTGCTTAACGCGTCGTTCCATAAATGGGTCGCATTTTCCCTGACCCGGTTAAAATCGAAATCTTTGATCTCCGAAAGGAGGTTATTTTTCGCCCCGTCGATACTTACAAATGAGATCCCCGATTTGAGGTAGACTTTTTCGGCTGTGCCTGTCTCAAATTCAGAATAGAAGCCAAGGTGTTTCCCCTGTTTCTCACGACAACCTTTTTCAACCGAAGCTTTTGCAACGAGCTCGCGGAAGCGGTCGCTTTCAATGTCTTCGCGTTTGCGGCTCCAGTTATCGGGGATGGCTGCACTCCAGACACCGAAATTCTTCAACGGTTTACTGAATTGCGCATAGAAATAGACGGTATAATTGGGCTTCCCTTCACCATTTCCCCAGCCACCGCCTTCGGGTGTGCATTTCATCCAGCCCTGAATTGTGTGATCATCGACTACTTTGATATATTGCTCTGTCGATGTTCCGCCAACACGGCGGGCAAGATCGATCTGTATCCGCGACTGGTTATTTTTTGGGAACGTGAAGCACAACATGCCGCTGTGTGGTGCGGCCGTTGCTTCCGCCCTGATATTGTAATCTGTAAGCGTAGCAGCGTAATACCCGGCTTTGGCGATCTCATCCCCTTTCGAGTAGCGCGAACGATAACCTTCTCCCGGGTTCGCAGCACGTCCCGATGAAGTTTTAAGCGCTCCGGTTGTGGGCATCACCAGAAAGTTGCCCAGGTCGCCATACCAGCCAATACCGCTCATTTGTGTAAATGCAAACCCTTCAATCGTTGTATGTTCGTAGCTGTAACCCGGACCGTTATCACCTCCTGTGATCGTGTTGGGACTAACCTGTACCATTCCAAACGGTGTTGCCGCACCCGGAAAAGTCTTCCCCAAACCGTGTGCCGCACCTGCTTTTTCGATGTTGGTACTGGCGCCAATAAAAGGATTGACATAATCAGCCGGATGCTTCGTTTGCGCCTGGGTTATGATCGCAAAAACACAGAGCAATGAAATGAAAAGGCTTATTTTCATAATTGAAATAGATTTCGATGGTATTTCTTCGGTTTCAAAGGTAGATTTATTTTCTGTCCGTTCTTTGGTAAGTAAGTAATTGGACTTCCATATTATTGTGTATTTGTAAACAATGCATCTGATGGTCTTTCGCCGCTAAGCGGCTTCTTAATAAACCGTTTTGCGAATTTTACCAGACTTAAGCCGTTACACGGCTTAAGAAAGTAAAGGTGCGTAGCACGGGCAGTTTGGTAACTAAGGTGCAATCTAAGAATTTGAACCGCGTAGCGGTGACAGATGCCTAATTCGAAGTACCTGCAAATTTTATTGGTATCACTTCAGTTAAGTGAGTATACTAAAATAAGTATGTTCGGTGCATTTAATCCGCGTTTATTAAGAATCGGATCAAGAAGAAATTTAGGTTTTTGAAGCCGAAATTTGAAATAAAAATAAAATATCAGTTTTATGAAAATTTCAAAGTGTTGTTTGTTAATTAAATACGACGACTATAAAAATAGTCAAATATTTTTGCAAATTGTTACGCAACTATAAATATAGTCGTATATTTGGCATGAAGGATTGACACTTAAAAATTACGGCAATGCAATTAACAAAAGCAGAAGAACAGGTGATGCAGATTTTGTGGGAAATGGGAGAGGGGCTTGTCAAGGACGTCCGCGAGAAGTTCGATGATCCCAAA
>Ga0209724_1005012_pt1 | contig 10254 bp, 8 predicted proteins | sample grotaG_FD_184143 | JGI IMG/M metagenome (GOLD analysis project Ga0209724, IMG submission 184143) | Glacier valley bacterial and archeal communities from Borup Fiord, Nunavut, Canada, to study Microbial Dark Matter (Phase II) -... | ecosystem: Environmental > Aquatic > Freshwater > Ice > Glacier ... | reverse complement strand
TGATCAACAGCGATGCGATAAGGATTCCTGTCACCCATAACATATATCTCAGGTCTTGCCTGCGTTGAATTTTTTGGGAACAGGTTACCATCAGGTATTTCATACGTACCATCATCTTTGATTTTAATACGCATTATCTTTCCTCTTAAGTCATTGGTATTACCCGCCGAGCGGCGCGCATCGTATTGAGCATGACCGGGTCTGTCGTCTAATGGACCATAACCATGATTGACGAATGTTTGTCCTGGCTCATCGAAAGGGGTAGAATTATCTCCTGCCGAAACATACAATGTCCTGTCAGGACCAAAGGCTACGGAACCACCGGTGTGGCAGCATATCTCCCGCTGGGAATAAAATTGCAGAATGATCTTTTCCGATTTGTTATCGATAGTATCGTTCTTAAATTCGAAGCGCGATAAACGATTGACGGAAGTATCCACCGGGCTATACATGATGTATACCCAGTGATTTTTGTTAAAATCAGGATCGGCTTTTATACCGAGCAGCCCTTCCTCGGCATTGACATTTTTATTTACAAGTGTCTTAAAATAAACATTCAGAAAACCTACCTGCCTGGTTTGCTTTGTATCATTTTTGTACAGAAAAATTTCACCACGACGTTGACTTACCAGCACATCAAGGTTTGGAAGCACGCTTATTTCTGTAGGTTCATAGAAGCCACCCTGAGACAGAACTGTTTTAGTGAACCTGTCTTCATCAGGCGGATACTTGCTGGTAGCCTTGCTATATTGAATGTTTTCGTTGTCGCTCATTGCATATCTGATTCCGCCAAGAACATGCCTGAGGTATAAAGGATCGGAGTAACTTGAATCGGTATGTCCTAATTCAGTATAAAAAGCCCTGCCGCCATCATATGCATGGTACCAGGCCATAGGGTGGTTATTATTCATCTTACCGCCTTCATAACTTTTTTCATCGATAGTAATCAACACCTTTAAATTAGAATCGAGTTTTTTATAATTATACCATTCATCTGTTCTTATCCATTTGGCGGGAAGATGTTTGGTAGCGATATTATCTTTATCAACAATGTTTAATGTAGCCTGTTGAATTTTCGGATGACTTTCAAAATATCCTCCTACCAGCCTTCCATACCAATGCCAGTCGTATTCAGCATCAGCGGCGGCATGGATGCCCACAAACCCGCCACCACTTTGAATATATCTCTCCAAAGCTATTTGCTGGCGGATGTTGAACAGGTTACCTGTTGTATTCAGGAACACTACTGCTGCATAGTTTTGCAAGATAGAATCAGTAAACATTTCAGCGTTGCCGGTAGTGTCAACATCAAACCCGTTATCAACGCCTAACTTTTTAATAGCTGCGGCGCCCACGGGAATAGAGGAATGATTATAACCAACAGTCTTCTTAAATACAAGTACCCTTGGTTTCCCTTCACGCTTACTATTGCAGGCGATAATAACAGTCAGCAATAATATAACTGTTAAAAAAAGGGTCAGATTTTTTTTCATGAGAATGATTATATATTGGCTTACTATTTATAAAAACCATGTAATGATACCAAAATTACAAATATGGCGGTTTAAATGTTTAAAGGCCAGTAGATATTACAGTCAGCTATTCCCTCCTGAAAAGTTTGAAGATGCTAACCTCATATAAATGTAATAAGTTTGAATTTTAATTGTCAGCCCAGGCCATTAGCCTGCAGTCTCTTTATTTTCATCAACAAAAAGAACAATGATCATTGACTATCGTTCTGATACCGTTACCAAGCCTACACCCGGAATGCTTACCGCTATGATGAATGCTGAAGTGGGAGATGATGTATTCCATGAAGACACTACTGTAAATAAACTGGAAGAAATAGCCGCTGAGATGTTTGGGAAGGAAGCCGCCATCTATTGCAGCAGCGGAACGATGAGCAACCAGATGGCTATCAAATGCCACACGCAACCGGGTGATGAGGTTATCTGTGAAAAGAATGCCCACGTATATATTTACGAAGGCGGTGGCATAGCATTTAATTCTTCGGCACAGGTTAAAACAATAGAGGGTGATAATGGCAGGATAACAGCCGGGCAGGTTGCAGCCTCAATCAACGCCGATGATGTTCATAAAGCAAAGACTTCACTGGTGTGTTTGGAAAACACTGCTAACAGGGGCGGAGGAAGCTGCTATGATTTTAATGATATAAAAAAAATAAAAGAGATATGCGTTGCTAATAAACTTGCCTTACATCTTGATGGCGCCCGTTTATTTAACGCCCTCGTAGCTAAAGGGGAAACACCACTGCAATACGGGAAAGTTTTTGACTCCATTTCCGTTTGTCTTAACAAAGGCCTCGGTTGCCCGATCGGCAGCATTTTGATAGGTACCGCTGAATTAATAAAGAAGGCGAGAAGAGTAAGAAAAGTGTTTGGTGGTGGGACAAGACAGGCAGGATACATGGCGGCAACAGGTATCTATGCATTGCAACACCATATTGCACGCCTGGAACTTGATCACCTTCACGCCAGACAAATTGCCGAAGCATTGCTTAAAAAAGTATTTGTAAAATCACTGCTGCCTGTTGAAACAAACATTATTATTTTTGAACTCGGGGAACCTTACAGTGCGAAAAGTTTTATAGCAGCATTGCATAGCAAAGAAATTCGGGCGCTGCCAATATCATCAAACCAGGTAAGAATTGTAACGCACCTGGGTGTGAATGAAGAGATGGTGAAAAGAACGATTGCTCTACTGGACGAATTATAAAAGTTATAGCTGACAAACTGCATATAAAAAAGGGCTGCTAACACCAGCAGCCCTTACACTTTACGATTGCCTACACTAAAACAAATCAATTAAAAAAAACAAAAACAAAAACAAGATTGTGATATTCACGGATACATCCAGATTTTAAAACGGGGCACTTTTAATCAGTTTGCTAATACTTTCTTCAGGTTAATAAAGAAAAACGCTACCATTAATCGTTGTACTAATTTATGTAACCTTACAACATAAAAAAAATTACGGGTAATGATTTCTCATAAAATACAGGTTATTACTTATAATACATTTAGGGTTACCGGAAGATTAAAAACGGTGGCAATGAAACTTTATATATATTGAAGAATTTGAAATCTTAAACTATATTAGTTACAAAGGTTTCCACATTTCATCACTTCTAACTCAATCATTATGTTACCAAAAGTATCGCTCACTTATACAAAGGCATGGAACCAGTTAAAGAATCATTATGAACATGAAATGAAGAATACAACCTTGCGAAAATTGTTCCAGGACAATCCGGATCGTTTCAGTGAATTTTCTTTTAGTGAAGAAGATATCCTGATTGATTTTTCAAAGAACCTGGTAAATAAAGAAACAAAAAATTTATTACTTCAACTGGCGGATGAATGTAAAGTAAAAGATGCTATCCAAGCGATGTTTAATGGGGAAATGATCAATGAAACCGAGAACAGGCCTGTATTGCACGTAGCTTTGAGAAATTTTTCAGACAAACCCGTTTATGCCGCCGGTAAAGATGTAATGCCTGCAGTAAAAAAGGTGCTGCAGCAAATGGAAAGCTTTAGTCTGGCTATACACAGCGGCGAATGGAAAGGCTACTCAGGGAAAAGAATTAAGTACATCGTTAATATCGGCATTGGTGGCAGCGACCTCGGCCCGTTAATGGTTACCGAAGCACTTAAGCCATACAAGAATGAAAATATTGAAGCGTACTTTGTGTCAAATGTTGATGCGACCCATATCGTGGAGACTTTAAAAAAAGTTACCCCTGAAGAAACCCTTTTCCTCGTCGCTTCCAAAACATTTACTACGCAGGAGACGATGACCAATGCGCACACCGCACGTAACTGGTTTCTCGACGAAGCGAAAGATCCTGCTTTCGTGGCTAAACATTTTGTTGCCCTTTCAACAAACGAAAAAGAAGTGACTAAGTTTGGCATCGATGCGGCAAATATGTTTGTATTCTGGGACTGGGTCGGTGGCCGTTATTCTTTATGGAGCTCTATTGGTTTGTCTATCGCGCTTACTATTGGTTATGGTAATTTCGAGCTGTTGCTCAAAGGCGCTTATGAAATGGATAATCATTTCAAATCAACGCCTTTTGAAGAAAATCTTCCGGTGTTGATGGCACTCGTCGGACTTTGGTACACAAATTTTTTTGGTTCACAAAGTGAAGCCATCCTGCCTTATGATCAGTATATGCATCGCTTTGCCGCATACTTTCAGCAAGGTAATATGGAAAGCAATGGAAAGAGTACTGATAGAAATGGCGAGGCAATAAATTATTCTACAGGCCCAATAATCTGGGGCGAACCAGGTACCAATGGCCAGCATGCGTTTTACCAGTTGATTCACCAGGGTACTGTTTTAATACCTTGTGATTTTATCGCACCGGCTATCAGTCATAACCCTGTCAGTGATCATCATGATAAATTATTATCAAACTTTTTTGCGCAGACGGAAGCTTTGATGAATGGCAAGACATCCGAAGAAGCAAAAGCGGAACTCGTTACAACCGGGATGACGGAAGAAGCAATACAAAAGCTGTTGCCTTTTAAAGTTTTTGCCGGCAACCGTCCCACTAATTCTATCCTCCTGAAAGAAATCACTCCTTTTTCATTGGGTAAACTGATAGCGTTGTATGAACACAAAATTTTTGTTCAGGGTATAATCTGGAACATCTTCAGTTTCGATCAATGGGGTGTAGAACTTGGTAAACAGCTCGCCAGCAAAATTCTACCAGAGCTTAAAAATGACGAACCGGTAAGCTCGCATGATTCTTCTACGAATGGTTTAATTAACTGGTATAAGGAAAACCGGAAATGATCATGAGATTAAATAACTTTAAAAGATAACTTTATTACACGAGGAAAGAAGCACTTAAAAGTGAACGCATCTTTATAATCTTCTTTCCTATTGTAATCTTCTAATGTATAAAAAAAGCCGGCCTAAGCCAGCTTGAACAATTTATTTAAAGTAACATTTTATAATCTACCACTTATCAACTTCCTCATCATTATTATTTATAACCGATGATGTAACCGGTATGATATCAATCACTTTTACTTCTTCTATAGTAACAATTGATTCTATCTCCGGCTGTTCGGAAACAACACCTTCATTTTCCTGTTCGGCGATCTGGTCGTGGTTGTAAGCATCAAAATCAAAATCGGGCATCAGGTCTGTTTTAACGTAATCGATCGCCTCTGTCAGCGCTTTTAAAAATTTATTAAAATCTTCTTTGTAAAGAAAAAGTTTATGCCTGTCGTAGCCGTCTTCATTAAATTTTTTACGGCTTTCTGTAATAGTGAGGTAGTAATCGTTGCTTCGGGTTGCTCTGACGTCGAAGAAATATGTTCTACGCTTTCCGGCTCTTATGCGTTTGCTGTAAACGCTTTCCATTCTTTTTTCGTTGTTTTCGTACGCCACAGTTAATTTTTTAACAGTTAAATATTTGTTTTGATAAGAAGTTACAAATATAATATTGTTTTCCAATTAGCAAAATTTAACCCAAAAAACGCAGTATCGTCTGAACTGTGGTTCTATATTTTATAATTTTTTATTTGCTACCCTTCCACGCTTTCTTCTCTTTCCAGCTGCTGCTGCTCATACAATTCGGTATAGTAGCCGTTCTTGTCGAGCAGCTGCTGGTGGGTACCCTGTTCAATTATTTTACCATTGTCCAGCACGATGATCTTATCAAAGTCGAACATTGAAAAAATCCTGTGAGTGATGATGATGGAAGTCTTACCCTGCAAAAAGTGGTACAAGTTATTGAGGATTTCTTTTTCGGTGCGGGCATCTACCGCGCTCAGGCAGTCATCGAAAACCACCACCTGCGGTTCTTTGATCAGCGCCCTGGCAATGGAGATACGTTGCTTTTGTCCGCCACTAAGTGTAACGCCGCGTTCTCCCACAATTGTCTTGTATCCTTCAGAAATGCTTTTTATCTCTTTATCTATACTAGCCATAACAGCCGCCTTTTGTATTTGTCCTTCTTTAACTTCAGACAAGCCAAACCTGATGTTACCATCGATAGTATCACTAAAGAGGAACACGTCCTGCGGCACATAGCTGATCTGTTCCCGCAGGAAAGCAAGGTTCATCTGGTTAACATTGATCCCGTCTATTGAAACGCTTCCTTTTACAGGGTCGTACATACGAAGCAGTAGTTGAGCGATGGTTGTTTTGCCGCTACCCGTTCTGCCAATTATGGCAACCTTCTGGCCTTTCCTGATATGAAGTGTAAAATTTTTTATGGCATGGATGCCGGTGTCAGGATAAATAAAATCAACGTTATCAAAAGCGATAGCGCCCTCTAATTTTTTTGAGATGGCGTCAACCGGTTCCTGGATGGCAGGCACCCGGTGAAGGAATTCATTCAGTCTTCGCTGCGAGGTTGCGGCACGCTGTATCATGCTTGCTGTCCACCCGATGGCACTTACGGGAAAAGTGAGCATGTTGACGTACATCACAAATTCAGCGATAGTGCCCGTGGTTACATTTTGTGCTCCATGAATAGCGTAAATGCCGCCTATCAGGATGGTGAGCAATGTACTAAGCCCTATCAGCAGGCCCATCGCCGGAAAATAGATTGATTCAACTTTTGCCAGTCCCACCGCATTGTTCCTGTAATCTTCACTTTTGCTCTCAAAGAAGCGGAACATTGCTTTTTCCTGTATGAATGATTTAATTACGCGGATACCTGAATATGATTCCTGCGCATTGGTGGTGAGGTCGCTTAGTAATGACTGGATGCGTTCGCTTTTCTTATTGATGATGGTATTAACATAATAAATAGTGATAGCAAGGAGTGGTAAAGGGGAAAGCACATATAAGGTGAGCATATGATTTTTAGTCCACATATAATAAACGCAGAACCAGATAGTAGCCGCCAGATTTATAAAGTACATCAGCGCCGGACCGGTGTACATACGCACCCGGCTTACATCTTCCGCCATCCGGTTCATAAGATCGCCCGTGCTATGCCTTTTGTAAAAATTAGTATCCAATAGCTGGTAATGATTATACACCTCGTTTTTCTGATCGTACTCAATGTGCCGGCTCATAACGATGATAGTCTGTCTCATGAAAAACATAAAGATACCGCCCAGCAGCGCCAGCACCATCAGCGAGATCATACAAAGCGCCACTTTGTTGCCGAAGGAATAATTTGCCGATTCGGTGAAATCAATAAACTTCTGAACCAGCGGATCATGGTTGATAGTAGTAGGATGAGGTTTGTAACCGGGCAGTTGCTTTTCCACAGCATCCACTACGTACCCGGTTATCTGCGGGGCAAGTATGCGGAAATAGTTGGATACGATGATAAAAATAATTCCCAATAAAAAGCGGTACCTGTATTTCCAGAAGTATTTATTTAGCGACGCGAGGTGTTTCATTGTGCGCAAAGCTAAGCATTCCTGTAATTTTTCAACGATGACGGCTGGTGAATAATATTCATCGGACGATGCGCCATAACAAAAATATAATTTTTTTGACTGAATGATTTCTAACTGTACATTTGCCGCGGAGAGTTGGCAGAGCGGTCGATTGCGGCAGTCTTGAAAACTGTTGACTGTAACAGGTCCTGGGGTTCGAATCCCTAACTCTCCGCCGGAAGGGATGGTTGAAAAATCATCCCTTTTTTTCATATACCGGTAAGCCTTTTTTTTAACACGGCGTTATGTGGAAGAGTTCCTATCAAGCCAGGCGTTGGATAGATACTTTCCCGACAATATAATTATTGCCGAACATATTGAATTCAACTCCACCTTCTAAAGAGTATTGGCTTGGGCATTTGCAACGCACACCAGTTGGTATGTCAAGACCTTTCTTCAAAATGTTCAATGCTTATTATGTTTTTTGCTCAATCTTTATATTGCATCTTATAAAAAAATGATACTGTTGTTATAAATAAAATACCATCTTTTGTAAGTATCACGATTGATCTCATTTCTAATCTGATTTTTCTTCCACTGCAAATAATTTTTCCTGCACATCTTCTAATTGCTGTTGCTTCTCTTTTGCTTTTTTCTATACCCCTCCATTTCTGTTTAAATGGCGGATTTGCAGCCGCTCCTGATCTACTGAACTTTACTTTCAAAAAGGATCATCAAAATTTAAAAGTACCCAAAAATTAATTATTGAATTTAATGGCACTGATATTATTATGCTTTAAAAACCAGCATTTATAATAGTAAAAACAAGAGAAGTATGTTCCATCAACTGGAAACTATTGCCAGCAGTTTGTTTGGCGATATCTCCTGATATGGCACCAGGAATATAAATGCCTGGCAAACCATCCATATTAAACACTTCTAATTTTACAGGAAAAAGGATATTATTATTCTAGTGGAACTGATTTTTATTTCAAGGGGTTCATCCTTTGATTCAGCAACCCCAAAAACTAAATTCTCCTTTGGCACCAATAGACCACTTAAATAAATATCATTTAGCAAGCGCATTTTTACAGCGGCACCATTTACTAAAGTTTGGTTTTGATGAAGGACTGCTTCAATAGTATTCTGTTCTTCTGAATTATTTTTTTTCTAACCAGTAAAATTTAGTTTCAGGTTGCTTTTTGTTTTTAGAAGTATCAAGTAGGCTGATATTATTTTTTGCCAACTGTTTGCTGATGATAAAAACCTGCTCCTTATTCTTCAATGATTTTTCTTTCAACTTTTCTTTTACGCTATCAGGATACTGTATATCTAACATTTTTTCCAGCGTTCCGTTTAGTTGCTCCATTTCCGGGTCTGATTGAGGGTTATCATTCATCTGCTACATCATGCGCTGCAGCTTGTCAATTTCACTTGTTAATTGTTCTTTTTTATCTGATATTTAGCTGGCAGGAGTTAAAGATGCAGCCGTTGTTTCTGGGTGGCTGATTTGTTTATTAAGTTCATTTATTTTTAAATAAATCCTCTGCTCATTGGCATCTTCAGTTTGCTTGTAAGTCGAATAATGTAAACCTTTGTAAAAAGTAACTATAATTAATAAATTACCAGTGTCGGATATTATTGATTGCTGCCTAATTGCAATAGAATTTTTGTAATATGGGTTGATGCGTAAATGTTCCTCTCTCTTTAAAAAACTACATCTGCTTCATTATAAAAAGACAGTTTGTCTGCATTTTTATCATCTTCAAATTGGCATCAGGCAGTTGCAAGTGTAAACCCTGCTTGTTTTCAGCAAGATTTTTATTTCCGTTTCCCTGCCCGCCACCCAATGCCCAAAATGGCATTGTAACAAATGGAATAACGAGTATTGAAAGTGCCAATATCATTTTTCGCTGACGCAGAATATAGGACTGGCTACTTTAAATTCTTAATGCATTCAACGGCGGGGTTTCACCTAAGTACCTTATAATTTTAGTGCATAAAGTTAAACCCCAACGGATCAGAAAGATTAATTCTTCATTCAAACTTTTTGAAATAATCTATCTCTACTATTGTTTTGAGTAAAAACAAACGCACGGATGCTACAAGAAAAAACAATTAATCAGTTATTGGAGATAAAAAAATCTACCTGGAACCTGCAGTATATAATTATGAACGTGGTAAAGAAATACTTGCAAATTATGAAGGCGTTAAACTAATTGAAGTTCCATCGCATTGGAAAATTCCTAAACTACATTGCAATGAAGGCTCTATCAGCGACTGGACGAGTATTAAAAAACACTTGCTGGTTCTCGGCATAAAAAAATCTCTTACCTGCAGACCCAACACTCGCAGCTCTCATTTTGTGGCGCCGTCGCATTCAAATGGTTGTGCTATGGCTTGCAGTTATTGTTATGTCCCTCGCAGAAAAGGTTATTCAAATCCCATCACAATTTTTGTGAATATTGAACAAATCATACATTATCTGAGCAGGCATACAGCTAAGCAGGGTGTGCTGTTGCAACCTGATCACATTGATGATAAATATTGGGTGTATGAATTTGGCGAGCAGGGCGATTGTTCTGTGGATGCTGCCATTTGCAATAATGTAAAAGATTTGATGAATCTTTTTAAAGAAACGTCCAATGCAAAATTAACCTTTGCCACTAAGTTTGTAAACCGGCAAATGCTTACTTACGATCCGCAGTTGAAAACAAGAATACGGTTTAGCTTAATGCCTCATAAAATAAGCAAGCTGGTTGATGTACGCACATCGCCCATTAGCGATCGCATTGATGTAATGAATGATTTTGCAGATGCCGGTTATGAAGTTAATGTAAATTTTTCGCCGGTAATTTTTTATGAAGGATGGGTGGAAGAC
>Ga0209724_1005010_pt1 | contig 10261 bp, 16 predicted proteins | sample grotaG_FD_184143 | JGI IMG/M metagenome (GOLD analysis project Ga0209724, IMG submission 184143) | Glacier valley bacterial and archeal communities from Borup Fiord, Nunavut, Canada, to study Microbial Dark Matter (Phase II) -... | ecosystem: Environmental > Aquatic > Freshwater > Ice > Glacier ... | reverse complement strand
CTATAGCAAATGCGGGTTTGCGTGTTCGTTGAAACATTGGGAATCTTTACATGCATTTGTGCTGGCAGACAGTTGAGTAACAATTTATTCCCGCACTTGCCATAGCGTCAACCGTCGTCAGTCGTTTATAACGGTCAATAAATCAAATCACGTCATCAGAAGACAAAGCTGGAACCAAAGGAATGATATATATTTTAATAGAAATGGATTACAAGTTACAAACTCAAAACCATAAAGCCCGATTTCTTTAAGGCGATCAGGAATGCACGGTTTATTGTGGATGCCGCTTCGCGGAAAACTAAAAAACCCGAAGAAAAACCTGTTGCAGTCCCGGAAAAGTAATTAACAGATGCAATCAACGAAAGAACCTTGTTGGCGTAAAACCCGGCAAGGTTTTTCTTTTTTTATCCGAAAAAGAGAATTGATTAAGAGCGGAAAAAGCAACCGGAATCAAAATGCTTGTAAATATGCATATTATCAGCAAATAATTTTACAGGTGATGATTGTTATTGTTTAAAACTATGTAAATTTACGGGAGCAATAATACGCAACGGTATTTCGCAAAGCCAGCTATAGTTTCAAGGTAATAGGGAAGGTATATTGCGGGTATAAGTGAGTTATAAACAAGGTTAAAAATGACTTCGATAAGCATTAATAAAAACTAATAAAAATATCCAATGAAAACAAAACTATTCATTTTGACTTGTCTTTTGCTTGGTGCTGTTTCGTTATACGCACAAGAACGAACACACGAATCGTACCTCGACTTAAATGGTTCGCCAAAAATTGTATATGTTTATCCCAATACCTATGCGGGTAGAGATTTTATCACCATTATGGTTTACTCCGAAATTAAAGGAAATGTGGCTAAAGACCATCAAGGTTCTATTAGTTACCGATACTTGGGAATTGACAACCAAACATTAAGACTGCAACGAACAGAAAAATTTTTTGACGAACATGACACTTGCGATCTGTTCTTCAAATTAGACAGTGAAAAACCAACCGAAATTACACTAATCAGTCAAAAGAGTTTTGCTGGGAATGTTGTTAAGTTGCAAATCGAAGCATCAAATAACGGAATTAAAACCAAATACATTGGCGACCTTCCGAAATATATTGAATAATAATCTTAAATTAACTCGAATCGTTATACATATAAACTAAATTTTAAACTAATTACTGATAATTTTATTAAGGCAATCCATGACAAGACAAAAATTCGTCTTTCTTTTTATTCAAAACAAGACGGTGCTGTATTGATACGTCTTTGTGCACCAATGGATTTTGGAGCAAGTAGCCGCGCTAAAAATAAAGACAACCGATACCATCTTTGGGACTATGAAAGCGATACTGCAAATCATACTTTATCATTATTGCCCGGCCAGATAGTAAAAATGGACTTTACAGACACTAAGTTCGATCCAACAGAGTTTGTGGCATGGACACCGAATTGGATCATTAAACGTGACTGGGGGATATTTAGCTGATAATTTATCTTTTAGCCTAAATGCCTCATCTTTATTGACCATTTCAAAGTAATTTTAATCACTTGGATTGTGTCCATCAAAAGACAATCTCCATTCAGTTCTGTCTGCGTGGACAGTTTCAATGGCGACTAAGCTTGTTTTGTGTAATTTGTGCATAATATATTGAATTAATGATTAATAAAATAAAATAATGATTAAAGTAAAAATTGAGAAACAGAATGACAAAGAAGTCGAATTTGTAAAAGAGGTGGAATTTCAATTAGTACCACAAAAAGGAGAAACCATTGAAATAGATGGTAATCTGTATGTTGTAAAATCAATTAGACAAAGCCCAGATTTTTTTATAGTAACCGTACGAGATAAGTCGCATAGGGGATTTACTAATGTGGGACTGCTAAGTTTTTAGTAAAACAGTCTCTCAAGCGTGTCGCCTCGTTTATTACTCTATTGAGTTCATTTATGATTTCGATAGATACATCATCTGTTGAAAACGTAGATAGCATTATCGAAATTATTATTTCGGACAAGTGATTTAATATCTTATCCATTCGTCTGTCGCAACCATCTATAATTGTATTATTGTATGACATGATATTTTATTTTTAAAATTTAACTTAAAACCCTGTTTATAACCAAAACTACCCGCAATTGCGGTATTGTTAGTATTCGGAGGGCTTCTATCCGTCTGATATTTTCTTTCGGTTCGACTGAGCCTATCTCGTAATCCGCAACTGACGTGTAGTTTCATACCGTTGGCAGCAAGCGTAAATGACCTGCCAAATAGCATTCTGACATCCAAACATATTTATACATGGTTGTGAATAAAATTTAAAATGACAGAGATAGAATTGATAAAACCTAAAATTTTACCCAGGGACGAAGAGTTTCTTTGGAGGTACTTTGACATTCATAAGCTTCTGCATCTTTTAAAAGAAAAAAGACTTCGATATACAAGAATGGACCAATTCGAAGATGCATTAGAAGGTATTCCTTTTGAAACATTAGAAAGATTTGCCAAAATAAATAATGAACCGACATTAAACTTGGCCAATATAATTCTAGAGACAGACAAATATTTAATTAAAACTGAGACAAAGTTGTTTGGACGATTGGATGAGATTCTTCAAATTCAATCAAGTCATTTTGTTTCATGTTGGTTTTATGAGCAACGAGAATCAATGGCAATGTGGAATTTGTATTCAAATCCAGACGGGGTTGCATTGAAAGTTTCATTCGGAAAGCTAAAAGCATTATTAAAACCAGACTTAAAAGTTTCAGGTATTAAAGGTTATTTTTGTGGTAAAGTTGAATACCAAGATTTTAGGAACCAAGATCCTTATGCTGTCAATGGTTTATCAAAGCTTGGTAAAGTCTCGTTGAGGAAGGATGTTAGTTTTTCACACGAAAAAGAAATTCGTTTTGTAATTAAAACTGACACCACAACAAACAAACTTAAAACTGGCATTGACTCTGACAAATTAAATTTTAAAGAGTTGAATATTAAAATTGTGTGCCACCCAAGAATGGCAGAATGGAAGAAAAGAAATATTAAACAAATTCTTAAAGACGAAGGAATATCAACTTCTTATGCAGAATCAGAGATTAAACTTAGATACTAATCTATTAGATTTTGAGCATTTTTGACAATAATAATAGAAACACCAGCTGCCAATAAGTAAGGCTTCGTGTGGTCGAGGCACGAGACCCAACATGAAGCATTACTTATAGCCTGTAGTAGTAGAAAAAAATCACTCACAAATAAAATCCTTTGAAATAGTAAACTGATTAGTTAACTTTGTGACATGATTCGGAAAGTCATCGCATATAAAGACCATTTTATAAAGTTTTATAAGTCACAGGACAATAAGACTCAAGATAAAATTGAATATGTGCTTGACTTAGTGAGATTTGAAAAACAAGTCCCGATAAAGTTTTTTAAATATCTGGAGGATACGGATGGTATTTATGAAGTTCGCGTTATTACAGCATTTAAGAGTGTCCGGATTCTTTGCTTTTTTGATAAAGGAGATTTGATAGTATTGACAAACTGCTTCATCAAAAAGACTCAAAAAACACCAAGACAAGAAATTAAACATGCTGAATCGCTTAAAGCTGAATATTTAATTGAAAAGTATGGAGGAAAATAATATGGAGAATGTGACTGATTTTGAGGACTTATTGAAAGAAAAATACGGGGAGAAAGGTTCTCCTGCCAGGGATAAATTCGATGCAGATTCATTAGCTTTTAGATTAGGTGTCATGCTCAAAGAGGCAAGATTGGAATCAAAAATTACACAGTCTCAACTTGCTGAAAGAACAGGAACTAAGAAAAGCTATATATCCAGAATTGAAAACGGACAGAGCGACATTCAGATTTCAACGTTTAATAAATTAATTGAAATAGGATTGAGAAAACATTTAAACATATCGATAGGGTAATGATCTACTGCACTACACCGCCATCCATTGCACGCCATCCGGGCCACCGACGTACTATCGTTGAGTACTTATCAACAGGTTTGTGGTTTAAATTGAATTTGCTGAGTGAACTATTTTCAGTTTGGAATGGGCGGGTTTATTTTGTGCTTACCCATTATTTGGCCGAATAATTATTAAATGGTTGGTGCTTCGTTGACAAAAAATTAGTAAGTTGAAGTGTAGCCCTACATTGCAAGTTCATCTGTTAAGATCCCTGCCCGTATTTCCGAAACATTAAAATACTTCCACAAAAGATCAGTGTTCTGATTCCTTTCCAGGTTCAAAATCTGTGATTTTAATTTTTTGAATATTTTTTAAATGATTTCTTCGTAACTTACGTCAAAATTTATGTTTGGCAATTGATTTATGTTTATATTTATCAAAAATAATACCTGGCAACCATCAGTCATATGCAGCCAACTATAATTGGCGAAGGATGATTTTAACAGGACTATTAACAAGTTATGCGAAATTAAAATGACAGACCTACAGACAATATCTTGGATTTTTTTAGCGACTGCTCTAGCGACTAACACTAAGCCGACAGACATCAGTGGAATTTCCTCAGTTGCAGACGGAATTAATCACGCTGTTCCCACTCAAAAAGAATTACAGACATCCATTTCTTGGCTTATGACAAAAGGACTAATAATAAAACAGGGAAAAAACTATGAATTAACTTATAATGGAAAACTTGCATACGAATCGGCATCGAAGAATACCCAGACAGTAATTAAGATTTGGGAAAACATAGAATTGAATTTTAACAGCTATGACGACAATTAATATGGCAACCAAAGACGTCTATATAGAAAAGATTTGCAACCTACCATTAGACTTTAGAGTTGTGGACAAATCATCCTTCGGACTATTACAAGAATCGAAGTTTGCAGACTTTCATAATGACATAACAAAGCAAGACATTATAGACTATCTATCCCGACACAAGAACTTAATTCACAATTGGGAAATTTGGTCGGAAGACAAACGAACTTTGGGTTATTATTTATCAATTAGTCCTGACAAATATTTTGTTGGTTCATTAGACAAAGACGGAAAAGAAAATTTCTCTAAATCTTTTGCGACAGCAGAGGACGCTTGTGCAGAATTTATTTTGAGAGAAGTTAGCACTATACTTGACATTCAGAATGACTAAAATAACTACGCATAACAGCACATTTGCAATAGACGGGGTTTCGTGCTCCGCAGACAGTTTAGTGGTACCCGAAAGTTTTGTGCTCCGCATAAACATTTTTGGTAAAAATCCCGCCCATCGCAGATCTGCAAACCGTTAGCGGTAATTTTAAGACAGAGACCTGAAATCCAATAGTTTGAACAGAATGAGAAAACAATTTCAAAAATGAAAGTATGATTTTTGACGACATTTCATTTCACGACTCCCAAATAATTCAGGTGACAGAAAATCCTAAAGAAAACACACTGGATTTTCTAATTGACTTTCCGACAAATTGGGAAGAAAACATTTTTGAAAACAAGACTTTGCGTTTTTCAGACGTTATTTTTTACAAAGTTGATGAAATTCCATTCGACGGTCTGCCTGCAATTCTAGACATAATCGATTTAGGAGAAATAAAGAAAGTATTTGGAATCGGCCGAAATCAAATCGAAACTTTACGAAGAAAAGTCGAAATACAAACCAATGCTGGAAATCGAATAATTGAATTTTCTAACTGTAATTTTGTTGAATGAAGAAAAAACTACCGCTAATAAATAGGACTTCATGTGGTCGGAACGACCCAGCATGAAGTCTCAGTTGCACTACATCCAAGGCACCTGCAATTCCCCTCGTTTGTAACGAGGGGGTATTTGTCAGTCGTTTGTAACGATCAATAAATAAATCATGTCATCAGAAGACAAAGCTGGAACCAAAGGAATGATATATTTTAATAGAAATGGATTACAAGTTACAAACTCAAAACCATAAACCCCTCGTTGCAAACGTGGGGGAGCCGGCGTTTGAAGAAGATTATTGCCGAACCAGTCTGTATAATTTGTCCTTATCATCATTTTTTCTTATATCTATAATTTCCGTATATCCGTTTGGATGGACAAGCAGTGAGAAGGGGATTCCTTGCACAGTATATTTGTCTTTAATTCCTTTTACATCTTTCATCGCTAATACGCTGCGCCAGGGAATTTGCTCTTTTTTCATAAGTACCTTCCAGGCTTCAACGGTTCCCGGTTCATCCAGTGAGACATAAACAATTTCAAGTTTCCCAGTCAAATCCTTATAGACTTCTTTCAGCACAGGTATCAGTTTATGGCAGGGAGCACACCATGAAGCGGAAAAAACAATCAGATTATATTTTGAGGTATCTTTTAATATAGGTTCCAACCGATCTGCATCCCATACCGGCAAAACGCTATTGCTGAAATGATTATTTTTTATAAAACCGTCAATCTTTTTTCCCCAGCAAGACTTTTTATTACTATCCGAAAAACAATTATAGACCTTTTCCACATCCGATCTTGAACCGTAATTAGTAAGACAACTTGCTAAATATTGGACTAAAGAATAAGAATCAGGATATTTTTTCGTTAGGTTTATATATCTCTCTAATTGGTCTTCATAAGACAATTGGTTTGGGTTATACCCGTCAAATAAACTGTAACCGCAAAAAAGCTTTTCAATAGAAGATAAAAATTCCTGATCACTTTGTGTCTCAACAAAAAACTCATCAAAAAGTCTGTTTTTAAAAACTGTTCCATACCCCGCATCGTTCGTAAAAGGAACATTATTATTAATACCGGATTTTAAATAAACTGCTTTAATATTTGAAATACCTTGCTTAAAGTTGTAACCTCTGGAACTACTATTAGTCATTATTGTTTTAAATTCTATCTCTTCACATACAGTGTCCACATTACTGGGAACCCCAATTCTCATAAATTTATGCATGTTATAAATGCTATCCGGGTAGCTAAAGGTCCAATCTTTTCTATTTTCTGATTGACCAGCAAACCGTTTTTTTGATCCTCCATCCATTATGATTGTAAGTTCAAGGTTTTTGTAATCTTTACCATCAAAATGGATATTGATTGTATTGGTTTTCTCCTGGGCATTGCTTGCCTGCTGAAAAGAGAAAATGACAAGGAATAACAAACACATTTTTTTCATAACATTCTTCAATATTAAAAGAACTTGCAATTTACTTAAATTTCGGACAGATAAAAATTTCTGATGTTTCTACTTGAGAAAATCCTTGGATAGGATAAATCACGATTCAGTCTTCGGCTTCTCCACTTTTTCGTGCCTGATGCCATAATTCACAGTTATACGGGCATTCGATATAGGCAGCATACTTAGTTGTCAGTTGTTTGTAACGATCAATAAATAAATCATGTCATCAGAAGACAAAGCTGGAACCAAAGGAATGATATATTTTAATAGCAATGGCTTACAAGTTACAAACTCAAAACCATAAACCCCTCCCCGAAAAAACGGGGCAGGCAGTTGCAAACGAGGGGGAGCCGATTCCTCTTCAGGTTCAAAATCTGTGATTTTAATTTTTTGAATATTTTTTAAATGATTTCTTCGTCACTTACATCAAAATTTATGTTTGGCAATTAATTTATGTTTACATTTATCAAAAATAATGCCTGGCAACCATCAGTCATATGCAGCCAACTATAATTGGCGAAGGATGATTTTAACAGGACTATTAACAAGTTGTAGCCAATAATAAGAAACCGCACTAACAAAGATGATTTACCAAATAGCAGAAAAAATACTTCCTTTTATCCTGATTCTTGATTTGATTTTGGTTGTACTATTATTACTGACAATCCGGAGAAAACAACTAAAGTATAAAAGACTGATTTTCAGTTTTACATTGGTTGGATTTATTGGATTGGGGCTATTTAAACTTTTGTTTATTGAGCCGCATTCCTTTCCATCAACACCAACAGAAATAAGACTTTTAAATGATAAATCGATTTCAAAAGTATATTATATTGGAACATTCGAAAATCAGCCAAGAGCATTCTGGACCGAATTTATATTAGGAGAAAAGAAGGATAGAATGTTTGATTTAGAAAGCTCCGTGCATGATAGTTTGATTATTGCAAAAAAGATAAAAGGAAACTGGTACAATCAGACTGTTAGACTTGAATTTGACAAGATTCATGTAGTGAGATTGGCCGAAAATAATTTCAGACCTGATTTAACTGGACAGATTCGACAAACAATAAAAGCGTACAGATTTGTGGAATTTGGGAATTATTTGAGTAATATCTTAACATTATTATATATGGGAGGCTTGATATTGAGAATAATAAATTACTGGCTACAACAGCAAAATACCCACAAGCCGGGTTTCGGTGCTTCGTTGACAGGAAAGTAATAAATTGAAGTGCATCTTTTTGCAGAAATTTCATTGGTTAAATCCGGCCTAGTTTGTAACTGCAGAATATTTTGCTTTAATTTAAAGAGGCGACCATTAATGACAACAAACGACAAATTATGAAATCAGACAATATTATCGAAATTGGAATTGACCTTAAAGAACGACTTTTTATTAAGCCGCAGACTAAACAATTCGATTTCATATATAGAGCTGCTGCTGAGGTTGGTTGGGACAACAAAGAGAAATTTCTTTATTCGCCAAAACCAAGAGAATGGACATACCTTGACTGGTTTAGGCAAATTATTTTGGTGGCAAAAGATGAATATGGATGTCAGCTTACTGTTACAAACGAAACTAAATGGGTAAACATTCCTGAAGAACTTAAAACTCAAATATGCGAACAATAAATAACGGACGAATAACAGCATCTATTTGCAAGTCGGGTCTCGGGGCTTGTTTGGCAGGAAAGTATATATTTTGAATATTATTTAAATGATTTCTTCGTAACTTACGTCAAAATTTATGTTTTGTAATTGATTTATGGTTACATTTATCAAAAATAATGCCTGGCAACCATCCGTCCTATGCAACCAACTATAATTGGCTAAGGATGATTTTAACAGGCCGGTTAACAAGTTAGGTGCAGGCCTAAAAAAACACAGCTTGACAAATTTGATAGTAAGACTATGTCAACAAATAATTATTACTTTCTTACGATTAAAGATTTTCCAGAAGTATCGAGTGCATTTGCTCCGAATAAGACTAAATTAGCTCATGAGTTAATTCAAGAACTTGAGGGTAAAGATGACTTACCATTTGAATTTGAATTGGTTAAACTATCAGTTGGACAAAATGGACTTGTTAAGAGTAATGATTTATTAAGTCTGAACAATGTGTGGCTTGATTTTCAGCCGAATAGTCTTGCATGGCCATTGATGTCTGAAAGATTTAAAAATTTGATATCAGATAATTTGACAGGAAATGAATGTATTAATTGGATTACTGCAAAAATTAATAGTAAAGGCGAAAGTCAGATTTATTATATTCCTCGATTCAAAAAGATGCTTGATGTATTAGATATTGACCAGACATTATTTGTTAAAGGAACAGACCAAATTATTAGGCCGCACTTTTCATTTGATAAGATTAAAGAGTTCAGTGTTTTCCACAAACCAGATTCACATGATTTGTGGAAAATTACATCAGGACTTTATATTAATGAGAAATTGAAAAAAGACATAGTAAAGGAGAAATTAATTGGTCCTGCATTTGAGAAAGTAAGAGTTTCATAAGCTAGAATGATTTAAATGATAAGAGAAGGCAATCACCTAACAGCAAAATACTCGCAAGTCGGGTTTCGGCACTTTGTTGACAAGAAAGTAATAAATTGAAAAACAATGCTTCGTAGGAAGTTCATCGGTGAAATTCCACCTTGCGTTAACTGCAAAACGTAGGCGGTAAATGTAACGTGACACAGCCGAAAGCAACTGCAGGATAAAAATGTTCATACCTTTGGTAAGGAAATTTTAAAGTGAAAGTATAGGTAACCTTCAAATGATGAGTAATACAAAAATATCCATCCGTTTTTTTGACGACCGCGAAGTGCGGGCTGTCTGGGACGAGCAAAACACTAAGTGGTGGTTTAGTGTGTTGGATATTGTGGCATTGCTTACCGACCAGGACGACTACACGAAAACCCGCAACTATTGGAAATATCTTAAAGCCAAATTGAGAAAAGAAAACAGTCAAGTGGTTAGTGCCACTACCCAGTTGAAATTTCTTGCACCTGACGGCAAAAAGCGCTTAGCCGATATGCTCGATTATGCCGGCATTATTGCCTTAGGCAAAGAATTCCCGGGCAAAAAGGCAAACCGATTTATTGAATGGTTTACATTCAGCGATGAAAGTATCGACGGGAAAAGCAAA
>Ga0209724_1005007_pt1 | contig 10263 bp, 8 predicted proteins | sample grotaG_FD_184143 | JGI IMG/M metagenome (GOLD analysis project Ga0209724, IMG submission 184143) | Glacier valley bacterial and archeal communities from Borup Fiord, Nunavut, Canada, to study Microbial Dark Matter (Phase II) -... | ecosystem: Environmental > Aquatic > Freshwater > Ice > Glacier ... | reverse complement strand
GGGTTCGCCGGTGAGGTAAAGGTCGAACTCGACGCGGCGGTTTAGGGCCTGGCCGGCGGCCGTGGCGTTGTCCGCAATCGGCTTGGTTTCGCCGAAGCCGTGCGACACGATGCGGTCGGCGGGCACCGACTGGCTCAGCATGTAAGCCCGGGCCGAAGCCGCGCGGTCATCCGAGAGACGCAGGTTGTAGTTGTCGTCGCCTTTGCTGTCGGTGTGGCCGGCAACCCCCAGGGTGTAGTCCGGGTACTCGGCCATCACGGCGGCCAGGTCCTTCAGGGTCGGGAACGAGCTGGGCAGCAACACGGCCTTGTTGAATTCGAAGTTGATGAACTTCGTGGCTTCTTTCAGGCGCTTCTTGGTTTCTTCTTTCACCTCCGGGCAGCCTTTGTTCGAGGCGGGGCCGGCACGGTCGGGGCAACGGTCCTGGTAGTCGGGCACACCGTCGCCATCGCGGTCAAGCGGGCAGCCGGTAGCGTCCACTTTCACACCGGCCGGGGTGTTGGGGCACTTGTCGCTCAGGTCGGTCACGCCGTCGCCGTCGGCGTCGGGGCAGCCTTGCAGCGCGGCCACGCCGGCTACGTCGGGGCACTTGTCGTCGGCATCGGTGATGCCGTCGCCGTCGCGGTCGGGGCAGCCCTGCAGGGCGGCCACGCCTTTCACGTCGGGGCACTTGTCCTGGTAGTCGGGCACGCCGTCGCCGTCCTTATCCAGCGGGCAGCCGGTGGGGTCCACGGCCACGCCCTTGGGGGTACCGGGGCACTTGTCCTTTTTGTCCGACACGCCGTCGCCGTCTTCGTCTTTGGTTTTGCCCAAAGCCACGGTCAGGCCCAGCGAATGCACCAGAAACCGGTCGTACAGCTTATCGTCCGGGCTGCCGTACAAGTTGTCGGAGCGCTCGGTGAAGGGATAATGCTGGCTGGTGGTCAAGTCCAGGGCCACGGCGTCGCTCAGGCGAAACCGCAGGCCGGCCATTCCGAACACCTCAGGGCGGCGAATTTGGTTGAAGAAGTGACCTTTGCCGGCCACGTTGCCGTCGCTGTTGGCCAGGAACATGCCGCCGCCCCCCATCAGGAAGGGCTGAATGAAGGCATCTTCTTTAAGGATTTTGCCGTTATTCAGCTTGAGCTTCAGGCCCAGGTCCACCATGCCGTTGCGCAACTCGAAGTTGTCGCCTACGCGGTCGCCCGAGAAGCGGTAGGTTTCGTAGTTGCCCAGCAGGCTCACGTCGAACGACGGCGAGAGGTAGCGGGTGATGTGGCCACCGCCGCCCACCCGGAATTCTTTGGGCGAGCCGATGTCCCAAAAGTCGGTGCCCATGTTGCCACGGTACTGCTCGAGGCTGACGTTGACGCCAATGGCCGTTTTTCGGTCGGCAGTTTGGGCCTGAACACGCGGGGCCGCCGTGCCGAGCACGACGGCTCCCAGCGCAAGGCCACGCAGGAAGTTAGTCTTTAGGTTCATAATTGTTGGGTGAAGGAGTAGGTGCACACATCCCGAGCCAACCAGTCGGCTCGCGTTGGATGTGCTGCTATACCCTTTCTGCCTAAAAAAGTTGCTTTTTCTGCGGTAATACTATATACCGGCCTTCGCTAAACGAGTTGATAATGAAGCTAAATTTTAGCGCTCGGTTAAGCTAACCTGCTTCGGTTGAACAAGTAGCTGCTTTTCCATTTTTGCCTGAGAGGTTACTTTTGGGTATTGGCTTCAAACTTTCCGTCGTCTTGTTTAATCCTGTCTCAGTGAAAATCCTGCGCTAGGCTGCCCCGCAGCGGACCATGGGTCATAGAAAAAGCTTCTCCCGAAAGGAAGAAGCTTTTTGCTGGTGAGATAGAGCACGGAAGTTTGCCTTAAAACCGGCCGAAATTCAAACCCAGAATCAACACGATGCCGATGACCATGAGAACCAAATACGTTTCCACGGCGCCGGTCTGCACGTAGCGTAGCAGTTGCCCGCCGCCGTTCACCACGCGGCCGAAACCGCCCACCACGGGGTTGATGAGGCCGTTTTCCACAAACTTGTAGAGGCCGCTGGACAGGGCCATCACCGGCCGGGTAATCAAGGCGTTGTACAGCTCGTCGACGTAGTATTTGTGGTACACCAGGCTTTCGGGCGCCGAGCGCTGGGCCTCGTCCTCGGCCGGGCGCTGGGCCCGGGCCACGTACTGCACATAGGCCAGGACGATGCCCAGTACGCCTGCCGCTACCGACAGGCCCATGAGCAGCAGTTCCGTGTGCTTGTCGGGCTCGGCCGCAAAGGCCGCCGGCAGAATGCGCTGCGAATACGTAAAAATTGGGGCCAAGTATTCGGCCAGGTAATGGTGGCCGCCCGTGAACATGGGCGCGCCCATGAAGCCGCCCACGGCCGCCAAAAGGGCCAGAACAACGAGTGGCAGCGTCATCGACGCCGGCGACTCGTGCAGGTGCTGCCGCTGCTCTTCGGAACCGCGGAACTCGCCGAAGAACGCCAGGAACAGCAGCCGGAACATGTAGAACGCCGTGAGGAAAGCGGTGAGCAGCCCCACGGCCCACAGCGCTTTGCTGTGCTCAAAGGCGTGGCTCAAGATTTCGTCTTTGGAGAAAAACCCCGAAAATGGCGGGATGCCCGAAATGGCCAGGCAGCCGATGAGAAAGGTGAAAAACGTGACGGGCAGCGCCTTGCGCAGGCCGCCCATGCGGCGCAAGTCCTGCTCGTTGCTCATGGCGTGAATGACGGAGCCGGCCCCGAGGAACATCAAGGCTTTGAAGAAAGCGTGGGTGAGCACGTGGAACAGCGCCGAAGAATACCCCAACACGCCCAGGGCCAGGAACATGTAGCCCAGCTGCGAGACCGTGGAGTACGCCAACACTTTCTTGATGTCGTTCTGCGCCAAGCCGATGGTGGCGGCAAACAGGGCCGTGGCCGCGCCCACAATGGCCACGACTTGCAGCGTGTCGGGCGCGAGCGTAAACAGCACGTTGGCCCGCAGCACCATGTAAATACCGGCCGTGACCATGGTGGCGGCGTGAATCAGGGCCGAAACCGGCGTGGGGCCGGCCATGGCGTCGGGCAGCCAGGTGTAGAGCGGCAGCTGGGCCGACTTGCCCATGGCGCCCACAAACAGCAGCAGCGTGATGGCCGTGCAAATGCCCACGCCATACGTGCCAAACTGGCCCAGCGAGGCTTTCTGGAACACCTCGGCGTACTGCACCGAGTTGAAGGTGAGGTAAATCAGGAAGATGCCGAGCAGGAAACCCAGGTCGCCGACGCGGTTGATGATGAAGGCTTTTTTGGCGGCGTTGTTGTAGGCCGTGTTCTTGTTCCAAAAGCCGATGAGCAGGTAGGAGCACAAGCCCACGCCTTCCCAACCGATGAAGAGGATGACGAAGTTGGCCCCCATCACCAGCAGCAGCATACTGAAAATGAACAGGTTCAGGAAGCTAAAAAACTTGCCCACGTTCGCGTCGTGCTGCATGTAGCCGATGCTGTACACGTGAATCAGGAAGCCCACGCCCGTCACGAGCAGCAGCATTATCAGGCTGAGCTGGTCAATCTGGTACTGAAACGGGATTTGCAGCGAGCCCACCGAAATCCAGTCAAACAGTTGCACGGTGTACTGGTACTGAAAATTAAGGAACAACAGGACCGAAATCAGGAACGAACCCAGCACGGCGGCGCTGCCAACGAGCCCGGCCACCGTGCCGGAAAGCTTCTTGTTCAGCAGCCCGTTCAGCAAAAAGCCTAAGAAGGGCAGCAGCGGAATCAGGACGTAGACGAAAGTGGAATACGGGGCGTTGGCGCCGGGAAGAACGGTTTCTTGCATGTTGGGACTTCGGGGCAAGCTGTCATTGCGAGTGGAGCGCAGCGAAACGCGGCAATCTTTCCTCTAGCACTCAGTCACCTTCAAGTTGTAATACGGTAAATACTTTGACGGAAGGACTTGCCATCGCTGGCTTGGTTACATCCTACAGTATCTGTTATTGACAGGACGGATTGCCGCGTTGCGCTGCGCTCCACTCGCAATGACAGCGGCTTTTACCACTTCAAGCGGCTGAGCAGGTTGACGTCGGTGGTCTGAAAGTTGCGGTAAATCATGACGATGATGCCCAGGCCCACCGAAACCTCGGCGGCGGCCACGGCCATGATGAAAAACACAAAAATCTGCCCGTTGGGGTCGGCCCGGTAGGCCGAGAAGGCCGTCAGCAGAATGTTCACGGCGTTGAGCATCAGCTCGACGCACATGAAGATGATGATGGCGTTGCGCCGCACCAGCACGCCCGTCACGCCAATGGCAAACAGGGCCGACGCGAAAAAAACGTAGTATTGGAGCGGAACAGTCCGAATAACTTCGGGAACGGTTTGGGAAACGGTTGGGTCCATAACAGGAAGGGCCAGCGAAGGGGCTACGCAGCCGGCCGGCGGGCAAAGGTACTTGAAAAACGAAAAATTCGGGGGTGATTTTGCGGACGGCGCCCAACGGTTCAGAACGTCCCACGGGCCTTGCATCCGCCGGGAAGAATAATCTTAAAGTAATTTCGAAGGACCGGCGTCTGCTTGCTCAGAATGGAAACCTTGGCTCTTACGCTCCCCTCTCCCCTGGCCCCGATGACGGCTTCGCAGCAAGACCGCCAGATTGCCGATGCCGTGCGCCAGCAGCGGCCGCGGCTGCTGCAATTCATCCGCCGCCGCATCCCCGACGAGGCCGAGGCCGAAGACCTCCTGCAGGACGTTTTTGCCGAACTCGTGGAAAGCTACCGGCTGCTGAAGCCCGTGGAGCAGGCCGCGGCGTGGCTCTTCCGGGTGGCCCGCAACCGCATCACCGACCTCTACCGCCGCAAACGCCCGGTGAGCCTCGAAGCCGCTTTTGGCGCGGCCGAAGCCTCCGACGACGGCGAAGGCCTGCTGCTGGCCGACCTGCTGCCGGCCCCCGATGACTCGCCCGAAAACCGCCTGCTGCGCGAAACCCTCATGGAAGCCCTCACCGACGCGCTGGCCGAGCTGCCGGCCGCCCAGCGCCAGGTGTTTGTGTGGCACGAGTTGGAAGACAAGTCTTTCCGCGAGATGGAAGCAGAAACCGGCGTGCCGCTCAAAACCCTGATTTCGCGCAAGCACTACGCCGTGCTGCACCTGCGCAAGCGGCTGCAAAAACTGTACACCGAGCTATTTACCGATTAATTAACGGGAAAATGTGCTGATGTGGAAATGTGCAAACGACGAGGCCGCGTCACAACGGCGGTTCCAATGGTTGCCATTTCCTACGTAATCCCCGGCTTTTCATCAGCCAATTTTCACCTTATCACATTTTCACATTCCTCCGTCATGGACCGTAAATTCTGGCTGCTCCGCGGCCTCCGTTTGTTTCTCTTCGCGTCGCTGTTCCTCACGGCCGTGGTATTCGCCACGCAGTATCTCTGGAACTGGCTGGTGCCGGAGCTATTCCACGGCCCGGCCATCGGCGTTGGGCAAACGGTGGGCCTGCTGCTGCTGAGCCGGATACTGTTTGGGGGCTTTCGGGGCGGGCGGCCCGGCGGCTGGGCGCAGCGGCGCAAAGCGTGGCAGCAGCGCATGGCCGGCCGCATGGAGCACCTCAGCCCCGCGGAGCGGGAGAAATTCCGTCAGCAAATGCAAACCCGGTGCGGCATGGGCTGGGGGCACCAAACCGAAGCGGCCGCCAAAACCGAAACGGCCGCCACGCAACCCGCGTAGCTTGCCATCTATTCGTACAAGAACGTTTCAGATAAATTATCGGCGCGGCCCTTTTCGGGGGCCGCGCTTTTTTATTCGATTTTTATTTAGATATTTGTCTAAACATTGAAGTCCGAACATGAATGCTCTTTTCAAAGCCCTGAACGACCCCACGCGGCGCGCCATTCTGGAGCGGCTGCGGGCCGGCCCCCTCACGGCCGGGACCATTGCCGAGCAGTTTCAGTTCTCGGCCCCCACCATCAGCCACCACCTCGATTTGCTGCGGCAAGCCGACCTGGTGACGAGCCAAAAACAGGGCCAATTCGTGCTCTACACCCTCAATATGACGGTGTTTGACGAACTCCTGGGCTGGCTCGTTCAGTTCAAATCGTAGCTTCCAACCATTCTTCCACCTCACGGCACTTCGTAATGAAACAGAACCTGCTCCCCTGGCAACTCCTCACCCTGCTGGCGCTGTTGGCGCCCACGCTCTACCTGCTCTACGCGTGGCCCCAGCTCCCGGCTCAGATACCCACGCATTTTGGCCTCGATGGCCGAGCCAACGACTACACCGGCCGCGGCAACATCTGGCTGCTCACCTCGGCCCTGCCGTTGGGCGTGGCGGTGCTTTTCACCGTATTGCCCCGTTTCGACCCCAAGCAACGGTTTAGCGGCGAAGGACTTAATTTCCAAAAACTCCGCCTTTTGTTTGTGGGTCTAGTCAGCGTGCTGGCCTGCTATTGCCTGCGGATGGCTTTGCAGCCCGGCACGGCTTCGGGGCGGGGCGTCGACATACTGGTAGGCCTTTTTCTTGCCTTCATGGGCAATTACCTCACCACGGTGCAGCCCAATTACTTTATCGGCATCCGCACCCCCTGGACGCTGGAAAGCCCGGCGGTGTGGGCCCGCACGCACCGGGTAGGCGGCGTTCTGTTCTGCATTTCGGGCCTGCTGCTGGCCGGGCTGGCGCTGGTGCTGCCCGTGGCCTGGGTGCACGTGGCGTTGTTGGTGCTGGTGCTGGGCCCCGCCATTTTTTGCTACGCCTATTCCTACGCGGTGTACCGCCGGCTGGCCAACGCAACGAATGCGGCTTAATGTCTCTAAAAGCAGGCTAGCATCTGTCTTTTACCAAAAATATTTTGTGCTAAATGCAAAATATTGAATTGGATAAAAAACCCGCTTTGCGTAATGCAAAGCGGGTTTTGTTTTTTAATGCCCTTCCTCTTATCATATTTTATAGTCCTTATCCCAGATTTAAGATAAATATATTTTGAAAAAAATTTGGAAGATGAACATTGCATACATTATGTTTGTATCATTCAATTAAAAATTATCTGAGTGCAAGCCGTCATGAAAGTCACCATAAGTTCCGCCATCGTTGCCCTCGGCCTTGTGTTGACCGTCCTACCGGGCTACGGCCAGTTGGCTTTCACCCGCGTGGAACGGCCCATTGAAACTGCTTTGGACCCGGAAGACGCGCCGAAGGCCAGCACCAAGGTGCTGCACGGCGTGGTGCAGGGGCAGCAGGGCGTGTTGCCCGGCGCCACGGTGTGGCTGCAAGGCACCCGCACCATCGTCGTGACCAACGCGGAGGGCGAATTTGAATTGCGCGTTCCAGCCGATACCAAGCGCATGAGCCTCACCTGCGGCTACGGCGGCCTGCAGGAGGAAGTCGTGAACCTGGCCCCGGCCGAAGCCCTGGGCTCGGTGTACCTGCTGCGCGCCAAGCCGCTCGGCGCCGTCGGCCACGCTGTCAATTAACCACTCGGTCTGCTCACAACACTTTTTTTGCCTCGTTCACCTTTTTTCTGCAAAACCCTGCTTCTGCTACAAGCCCCGGCCTGACTGGCCGGGGTTTTTTGCCCACCGAGCTACCCCAGCCCACTGCGCCAGCAGAACCCTCCATTTGCCGTCGGAAATCAGCAGTTGAGCGAGGCAGCCGCTACTCAGAAATACACCCTCGCTACTTTTGTATCATTCAAACAAGAAGTTAAATTATTCACTGCCATGCAACACTCAATTAGTTTCACTGCCACTTTTCTGTTGACCTTCCTGCTGGGCTTGAGTGGCTTCAGTGCTCGGGCCCAGGCCGATTTTGCCAGCAGCGTAGCCTACACTTCCAACGGGCGCGGCAACGCTTCCCGCCCGGCCGCTCCGGCCGCCGACCCGACGGAAATGGTCGTGCTCACGGGCAAAATCACCAATCCGGCCGGGGTGCTCCCCGGCGCCGTGGTCATTCTCACGGCCACCAAGCAAATGGCCGTAACCAACGCCGACGGCGAGTTCGAGTTTGTGGTACCCGCCAGCGCCGGACCCCTGGCCGCCCGGGTGACGTACGCCGGTTTTGCCGATGAAAACATGACCTTGAACGGCTCGGCCGAACCCAGCACGGTGAACCTGGCTAACGCTACGGTTGTCGTAGTGGCCCGCCGGCAGCAGCTCAAGTACTACCTCAAAACGGCCCGCCGGCAAGTAAAGCGCAGCCTGAAGCAGGTGCACAAATAGCATTACGGCGCCCCCGGCGCCGGCCCGACGCAAAAAGCCCCGACCATTCTGGCCGGGGCTTTTTGCGTCGGGCCGGTTCTGAGCGGCTGCTCACGACGTTTTACAGCTTCACGTCCTTCACGTTGTCGTCCAATACCCGGTCCACTAGCTCGTGGTAGGGGTCGACGGCAACTTTGGCGGGCTCGCGGGCTACCACGAACTGCAGCCGGTTGGTGCCCGCGTGGAAGCGGTGCTTGGTTAGCAGCAGCGGGGCCACGGGCTTTTTGTCCTTGCCTAGGGCCGGGAAGATAGCCACAGGCAGGTAGTCGTTTTCGGGGCTGGGGCGCTCGGTGCCCAGGCTATCGGCCACCAGCTTTTTACTTTCCACGGTCATGTTCACCTGAAACTTGCCGCCGGCCAGCTTCTTGACGGACGCTTCGGTGAGGCGGTTTTCGTAGAGCGTGATGTGCTCGAACATGTCGGTGATGAGGCCCTGCAGCGAATCGGGGGTGACTTTGCGGAACTCGGCCACCAGCTGCGGGGCCGTGGAGTAGGGCGCGGTTTCGTACTTGTGCTGCTGCAGGAAGCTGTGCAGCGCGGCGTTCACCTTGTTCTCGCCGATGTAGTCCTGCAAGGCGTACATCACCGCCGACCCTTTGCGGTAGTGGATGTAGCCCTGGTTTTCGACCTTGGCCAGCGGCACCTCCTTCTTGCGCTCGAAGGCCCGGCCCGTGAGGTAGGAGTTCAGCTCGTACTTCAGGAACTTGCCCATGGTGGCGGGGCCGTAGTGGTGCTTCATCACCATCAGGGCCGAGTACTGGGCCATGGTTTCGACCAGCATGGTGTTGCCTTGCACGTTGGCGCCCACCACCTGGTGGCCCCACCACTGGTGCGCCACCTCGTGGGCCGTCACGTAAAACGGGTAGTCCACGTCCTCGGGGTCGTCGGGGTCGACTTTGGCAATGAAGCCGATGCCTTCGGAAAAGGGAATGGTGCCGGCAAAGCTTTGGGCAAACTGCTGGTACTTCGGGAATTCGATGATGCGCACCTGCGTGTGCTGGTAGGGCCCAAAGTGCGCGGTGTAGTAGGCAAACGACTCTTTCACGGCCGCGGCCATACGCTTGAGGTTGTACTCGTGGCCGCGTTGGTAATAGATTTCGATGGGCACTACGCGGTGGCCGGCACTATCGGCCCACTGGTCCCGGAACACCTCGTAACGCCCCGAGAGGAAGGTGTAAAAGTTGAGCATGGGCTGCTCCATCCGGTAGTGGAAGTAGCGGCGGGGGCCCTCCGTCCAGGTCCGGAGCAGGCGGCCGGGGGCCACGGCCAGCTGGTCGGGGCTGGTGCTCACCACGGCTTCGAACCGAATCCAGTCGGCGTCGTCGCTCAGGCCGGAGTTTTGGCGGGCCTTCAGGTCGGTGGCGGGCGCCTGGCGGTCCTTGGGCTTGAGGCCGTTGCGCTTGCGCACGTCGTCGTCGCTCAGCTCGCCGGCTTCCTGGTAACCAATCAGCGGCAGGTACTGCGAGTTGAAGAACGTGCCGTTCTGCACGATGTCGGTGTTGGTGCCGGAGTTGGGGAAGCCCAGCTCGCGGTAGTCCAGCGTCATGGCCAGCTCGACGGAGTCGCCGGGGGCCAGCGGGCGGGCCAGGCGGTAGAAGCGCAGGTGCGAGGTGCTGTCGTCGAGCACCAGCGCGGCGGCGGGCCGGCCCAGCTCCAGCTGGCGGATGCGCGGGCTGTGGGCGAAGGTGAGCAGCACGGTGTCGAGCGGCTGGGCGTGCTTGTTTTTCAGCCAATAGCTGCCACTCAAATGCACGCCCCGGGTTTCGGGGTAAATGTCGGTGCGCAGGCTCACGGCCACGATGCGCGGCTGGGCCAGGTCTTTGTAGCGGCGGTAGTGCTGCTCGTAGGCCAGCTGTTGCTTTTCCTGGGCTTTGGGCGTGAGGTAGCGGTTTTCGACGTTGGTGTTGTAGAAAATAAAGCCGCCGGTGCCCAGCATCAGGGCCAAGCCCGTGGCCAGGGCCGTCCAGGCGGGGCGGCCCCAGCGGCGGCGGCTTTCGGCGAGGCGGTGCACCGGGCGGGCTTCGGTGCCGCGCACCCACAGCACGTTGGCCACCAGG
>Ga0209724_1005004_pt1 | contig 10266 bp, 10 predicted proteins | sample grotaG_FD_184143 | JGI IMG/M metagenome (GOLD analysis project Ga0209724, IMG submission 184143) | Glacier valley bacterial and archeal communities from Borup Fiord, Nunavut, Canada, to study Microbial Dark Matter (Phase II) -... | ecosystem: Environmental > Aquatic > Freshwater > Ice > Glacier ... | reverse complement strand
GCAATGAGTATGATTTCTGGTACAGCAAGAAGTATGGGAATCACAGTTGTTGACTAATTAAGAAATTGACAACATAATTGAAAGAGATTATGTGATTGAAAATCTAACAAAACGTGGGAGGAAATGCTGAATATGCTACGCATATTCAACAGGAAAATCAGTAAAACTGATTTTCCGGGCTATTCAAAGGACTGTAAAAAGATTTTTGAGAGCTTATGATTACTCCGATACTACCACTAGGAGGTTTATAGAATGAAACGAGGAAAGAAATATGTTGACGTTGCAAAACTTATTGACAAAACAGTTCAATATGATGCAAATGAAGCAATAAGTTTAGTTAAAAAATCAGCAGTTGCAAAATTTGATGAAACAATCGAAGCTCATATCAGACTTGGTGTTGATGGACGTCATGCGGACCAACAGGTTCGTGGTGCAGTTGTATTACCACACGGAACAGGTAAAACAGTTCGCGTTCTTGTATTTGCGAAGGGTGATAAAGTTGCAGAAGCGCAAGCAGCTGGAGCAGATTATGTTGGCGGAGATGATTTAGTACCTAAGATTCAAAATGAAGGCTGGTTTGAATTTGATGTTGTAGTTGCAACTCCTGACATGATGGGTGTTGTTGGACGTTTAGGACGTGTTCTCGGCCCTAAAGGCTTAATGCCAAATCCAAAAGCAGGAACCGTTACTATGGATGTTACAAAAGCAATTAACGATATCAAAGCAGGTAAGATTGAATATCGTTTAGACAAGACAAATATTATCCATGTACCACTTGGTAGAGCTTCCTTTACAGAGGAGCAATTAGGTGACAACTTCCAAACATTGATTGGAGCAGTCATTAAAGCAAAGCCATCCGCTGCAAAAGGACTATATTTAAAAAGTGTTACATTAGCATCTACTATGGGTCCTGGTGTAAAACTTAACACAGCTAAATTAAGCTAATTGACATAAATTTTTAGCAAACTAATAAAAGAATGGATTGACATTATCTTTTTTTAATGCTATAATCCGTTCTGTGAATTACTGCCGTAGACAGTGGGTGCCGTGAGGCGTAAGGTGATACCGCCCGCCGAGGAAAGAATGATTTAATTAAAATCATGTCCTCTTTCTGTTTCGGCAGGAAGAGGTTTTTTAATGCAAGACAATAGAGTGTTGGCTCTGCCAACAGACTATTGTATATAAAAGCAATAAGGAGGTGTACGAAATGGCAAAAGTAGAAATGAAGAAACCTGTTGTTGAAGAGATTAAAGGTTATGTAGCGGATGCAAAAGCTGCTGTATTAGTTGATTATCGCGGGTTAACCGTTGCTCAGGATACAGAACTTCGTAAGAGGCTTAGAGCGGCCGGTGTTGTATACAAAGTATACAAAAACACTATGCTTAACTTCGCTTTTAAAGGAACAGAGTATGAAGCATTAGAAAAGCACTTAGAAGGACCAACTGCAGTAGCTTTTGGTTTGGAAGATGCAACTGCTCCTGCAAGAATTATTAATGAGCTTGCAAAGACAGTACCAGCTTTAGAATTTAAAGCAGGTGTTGTTGACGGAACTTACTACGATCAAAAGGGAATTCAAATTATTGCAACAATCCCTTCCAGAGAAATTCTTATTTCCAAGTTACTTGGAAGTTTACAGTCACCAATTACAAATTTTGCTCGTGTTCTTAAGCAAATTGCAGAAAAAGGTGAAGTAGCGTAATAACAAATTAACGCTATAAGAAAGAGTAACATAATAACAAATCATAAAAACAAATAAAATTTGGAGGTATATAAAATGACAACTCAAGAATTTATCGAGGCAATTAAGAGCCTTACCGTTTTAGAATTAAATGATTTAGTAAAAGCATGTGAAGAAGAATTTGGTGTTTCTGCAGCAGCAGGCGTAGCAGTAGCAGGCCCAGCAGCAGCTGAAGTAGAAGAAAAAACAGAATTTGATGTTGAATTAACTGAAGTAGGCCCTAACAAAGTTAAGGTTATCAAGGTTGTTCGTGAAGTAACTGGTTTAGGCTTAAAAGAAGCTAAGGACGTTGTAGATGGCGCTCCTAAGGTTGTTAAAGAAGCAGCAACAAAGGACGAAGCAGCAGATCTTAAAGCTAAGCTTGAAGCTGAAGGTGCTAAAGTTACATTAAAGTAATCTTAAATGAAATAAAAAAAGCGGACCAGATGGTCAATGTCATTTAGTTAAGAATGACGCAAGAGTAGAGTATGTAGAAATACGTACCTGCTCTTTTTTTATTTAATAAATTTATAAAAACACTTGACAAATCATCAAAAAAATTCGGCGTAGCCCTTGATTTATATACATTTCAAGGAGGCAACCGCTTATGCAAAATTATATTTTATCAGTTAAAGAAACCTTGTCTGATATCATCAAGGAAATGAGTGCTATTCCATGGCTCTTTACAAAAACACCCGAAAGTGATTTCTCAAGAAAGAGAAAATTAGACTTTGAAACATTCTTTAAATTTTTTCTTTCTATGGAAGGGAATTCTATTGGTGTGGAGTTATTAGAACATTTTGACTTTTCTCCAGAGACCGCTACTGTTTCCGCTTTTAACCAGCAACGAAGTAAGATACTTCCTGAGGCATTTGAATATTTATTCCATGAATTTAGTGGTCAGGTTGATAAACCAAAACAATATGATGGATATTCGCTTATCGCATGTGATGGCTCTGATTTGAATATTGCCAGAAATCCTAAAGACCCTACTACTTATTATCAATCCACACCGACCGATAAAGGTTTTAATCAATTGCATTTAAATGCATTTTATGATTTAAAAAATCGTATGTATACGGATGCAATTATCCAAAACAGAATTGAAGAAAACGAATCTGTTGCATGCACACAAATGATAGACAGATCATCCATAACAGAGCAAGTAATACTTATCGCTGATCGTGGCTATGAAAATTACAACCTCTTCGCTCATGCAGAGCATAAAGGATGGAAGTTTGTTATACGAGCAAAAGATATTTATAGTAATGGTATCACTTCAGGATTACATATTTTAGAAGATGGCGAATTTGATAAAGATTTTTCTTTTTTATTAACCAGAAAACAGACGAAAGTCATACATTCACGACCCGGAATATATAAATTTATGCCATCTTGCCAGAAATTCGAATTTTTGCCAGTTGGAAGCAAAGAAACATATGCTGTTTCATTTAGAGTAGTTCGTTTTTTGATTGGAGAAGATTCTTATGAAACTATAATAACGAACCTCGACAGAGATGAATTTCCACCTGATAAAATCAAAGAAATATACCATCTAAGATGGGGAATAGAAACGTCATTTAGAGAATTGAAATACGCAATAGGATTAACCAGTTTTCATTCCAAAAAGGTGGATTATATCAAGCAGGAAATTTTTGCAAGATTGCTACTATATAACTTCTGTGAAGCAATAACAACCTATGTTATTATTGAGCAGCAACAGAAAAATAAGCATGCGTACCAAGTGAATTTCACGATGGCAATATGTATCTGCAAAAAATACCTAAGACGTAATGATATAAGTCCACCAAATGTTGAATTGCTAGTGCAAAAGTATATCTTACCCGTACGACCTGGACGTCAAGACCCTCGGAAAGTCAAACACAAGACCGTAGTTGGATTTCTCTATAGAGTAGCTTAATTCATTAAAAAGTATAATCTTCTTTTAGGCAGATAGCAATCTGTCTTTTTGTAATGCTTTAAAATAATCATGCATGACAGTCTTGTAAAAAAAAAGAAACAGAGCAAATAAAAAATACATTTTTCTGCTCTGTTTCTTTTTGTTCCGTATGCTTGATGTCTTAACTAAATGACATTGTTCCCGCGGGAACTCTTTTTTATACTTGGCTATTTAAAGTTCAAACACTATATGTATGAAAATAAGAAGGCCTTGGAATTAAATTTTTCCAAGACCTTCTCTTCTCATTTTTAAAGCCTATGACTTAAATCTTCACAGGGTTCACCAGATAAATGGCCTTCCCCATTCCCTTTATACAAACCTTCCTGCGGTGCAAGGAAATTGACTGCATTTTGAAGTACGCGCTGAATTTGTGGCTGGAAGAAGATAGGAAAAGCTTCATGTCCAGGCGTAAACCCAAAAATCTTGCCACGTCCTCTTTCAAACAAGCTACCACTTCGACAAACATCTCCGCCTTCCCACCAAGCTATAAACAAAAGTTTATCCGGATCTGGCATCAACATTGGTTCACCATACATCTCATCCTGCGGAATCTCGATATAATCTTGAATCCCCTGACAAATTGGATGGCCTGGAGCGATAACCCAAAGTCTTTCTTTTTCTCCTTGCGGCATTGTCCGAAATCGTCCCCACTCACCAGCTGCATACTCTATTCCGAGTAGGCGTTGCCAAGGCTTTGAAAAAGAAGCAGAATGCAAGGCAATGAATCCAATTCCATCCCTTACCACGTGAAGACATACTTCATCTGCTACCTCATCGTCCAATTTTTGGTTATCCAAATGGCTCCACCATACTAGAACATCTGTGTTATTAAGCACCTCTCTAGTCAATCCATGCCTTGGCATATCCTGCGTAGCAAGCGTAACCTTAAATTTCTCTTTGTTTTCAAAAGCTTTTGCAATTGCATTGTGCATACCTTCTGGATACACACTTTTTATCGGTTCATAACGATCTTGATTATGTTCACAAAATATGGTTACTTTGATTTGTCTCAACGTTACCCCCTTAATAATGCACTCAATATTTTTTGTATTATTTCTAGCATTATTGCAAGCATGATTTATGTACTATATTTACATGTCTCTCCAGTCAAAGATCACACATGTATCGTTATCCTGCAAACGGTCTTCCCCAATTTCTTGATATACACTGGAGCAATCTTCGGGACTCACTTTTCGGTAAATTCCCTCCGTTATGATACGACCTTCACTAATCCACTGTAAGGCTTTTTCTAAACTATTTCGATTGCTATCTGGGAGAAATTCAACCGACTTACGAGGAAGATTCCATTCCCAGCCAGAATGCACATGTAAAAAGCCATAAAATATTTTGAGCAACAAACTATGTCCATCCACTTCCGTTGATTTACGCCATGGTACTCCGACTAAAAATAATTCTCCGCCCTGACGAAGGCTGTCAGCGCAATCATACGTTGCCAATTCATCGCCACTGCATTCAAGTGCAGCCCCAAAGCTTCCAATCAACTGTGGTATATCTTTACTATTCGCTACAACATGTAGGAGCCCACACTTTTTTGCAGTTTCTCTTCTCTTTTGCACTGGATCAATACACCAAACAGGATAACCGAAGTTTTGCAGTATTTGTCCACACATAAGTCCAATTAATCCAAGTCCAGTAACTAATACTGGTTCTGTCGGTCTAATCTTCATTGGAATTAAAGAGCTCATGGATACTGCTGGAAAACGGCAGAAAACAGCCTGCTCTGGTGTTAGTTTTTCAGGTATAGGTAAAATATTCTCTTCTTTTAAAACAGCATATAAGTGATGAGGACTGTCTGCAAAAAACAAAGCACCTTTTCTGATAGAAGTTACATCCTTACCAATTTCAATTGCCTGCAAGATAGCTGCATAACCAGTGACTTGTGGATAAGCCATATTATCATTGTAATCCATATAACCGCCTCGCTCCGAGCCGGTTGAAATCAGCGAAACCACTGTTGTACCGAGAATCTCATGCGCTTGTAATTCTTGAATTTCCAACATTTCTTCTAATAGTCTGGCATCTTGTTTTGCAACAAAACGTACGCATTTATTAAATAATTGCATCATTTTTCGCACCCAAGTACAACATCGCTTTTGTCTATTTCTTGAATAAATTCAATTTCTTCCCCATCATAACCAATTACATAAGCAAAATACATATAAACTGGTTCCGGTTTTGCTTCTAGAATATCAGCAAAAGTAGGTACAAGTTTAGGTTTTGCACCTGCAGCTAATGCACGTTTGTAACTTTCTTCTATATTATCGGTTTTTAAAGCCACATGAACCCATCGACCACTTCCGGACACTTCTTCTTCGCCGCCTTCAAACACTTCAATGCAGGATCCATCTCCCATATCCATCATATAGATTTGTTTATCTCTACCCCAGATATGTTTAATGGTAAATCCAAGTCCCTCCTGATAAAGTCGTATGGTATCTTCAAAATGATACGAAGTCATTCCGATATGGTGTAACCCCATTGTTTTTTTGTTCATATAATCATCCTTTCACTGCGCCGCCAACAGCGTTAATATAGTTTTTTTGGAACAAAATAAATACAATAATAATCGGTACAACTGAAATAATCGTAGCTGCAGCTATATATCCAAATTGAAAGTTGAACATACCGCCCAAATAATTTAATGCGGCAGCAATTGGGTATTTATCAGGATCTAATACAATAATCGGCCACAAGAAATTATTCCACTTATTTACAAAGTCAAAAATAACTACAGTTGAAACTGCTGGTATAATCTGCGGTACCATGATCTTTATCCATATATAGAATTCATTGGCGCCATCAATACGGGCTGCTTCCAAAATCTCATTTGGTACTGCAAAGTACGCTTGTCGAAATAATATGATGCTAAAAACCGCTACGGAACCTGGTAATATTACCGCCATATAATTCCCCATAAGTCCCAATTTTCCAATTGTAAGATAATTTACAATCAAGCCTGCTGCTGCGGGTAAAATCTGCGTACTTAAAAGTACTCCAGTTACAAGCTTTTTTCCATAAAAGTCAAACTTAGCTAATGGATATGCACAAAGAGAAGCAAGTATCACATCTAGTACAATTCCAGCTGAAGTCATAATAAACGTATTTAGAATATATTTCGGTAGTCCAAGAAACTTTACTACACCGATGTAGTTACTAATTGTTGGATTTTTCGGAAATAAAGACATTTCATAAATATTTTCATTTCCTTTAAAGGAGGTACAAAGCATCCAAAGGAAGGGACCTGCACAAAGGATAGCAACTGAAATAAGTATCATATAAAGAACTATTTTTACAACTATTTTTTTTGTTTTTCTACTGTGTTTTACTGGTATTGTACTATCTTTTTTGCTAATCTCCATTATTCATTCCTCCCTTTTTACCATAGAAGAAAATAATCATACTAAATGCAGTTGTTACTACACTCATAATTAATCCGGCTGCAGCTGAATAACCAAATTCAAAGGTTCCAAATGCTTTATTATAAGTATATAAATTCATTACCATGGTAGCCTTATCTGGTCCACCTTTGGTCATTGCAAACGCAATATCAAATACTCCTAATGCTGCTAGTACACTAAACAGACTGCAAAACCAAATATATGGTTTCAACATAGGAATTGTAATTTTGAAGAATGCAGCTACCTTACCTGCACCATCAATTTCCGCTGCTTCTGTTAATTCGGTAGGAATTGACTGCAATCCTGCTAAATATAACATCATATAATAGCCCAGACCCTGCCAGATGGTAACAAACATAAGGGATAGAAGGGCATAACGAGTGTCCGCCAAGAAATAAATTGGCTGAGTAATTAGGTGCTGAGAAAGCAGAAAACTATTAATAATTCCATCCGGATTAAAAAGGAAACTCCACATAATTGAAATAGCAATCATAGAGGTTACTACCGGTATATAAAACAGCACTCGAAAAATGGTAACGCCTCGCATTTTGCAATTTACTACAACTGCCAACAAAATGGATAAAATCTGTAGTACTGGTACACAAGCTACAAAAAGTGCCGAATTTTTCATGGCTGTCCAAAATTCAGGATCAGAAAATGCACGTTTAAAGTTATCAAATCCAATAAAATGGCTCTCACCAATTACAGAATAATCTTGAAAGGCCAATGGGATACTGTAAATGATTGGATAGAACACGAACACGATCAGAACAATGAGAGCAGGCGCCATAAATGCATAGGCCATCAAGCTCATGTGTAACTTTTTTTTAAAATTTTTCTTTGGTCTATTCTCAATGATATTTCCCGCCGCCCTACTATTGGCATGTTTCTGGGCTTTTTCTTCAAAATCTGCCATATCACCATCTCCTTACTGTTTTAATACTCATTTTAATCATTGCCTGACAAGCAATGAACTTATTGCATTGCTTGCCAGGCCATAAACATAATTATTTAAGTAGTTCGTTAACCTTCTTTTCCACATCACTTAAAACAGTCTGTGGATCTTTATTTGCTTGCATAATAGATTCAAACATACCATCAACTAATGCAATAATTTCACTTTCTTTTTCTACACCAAGTCCTAAGTCAAAGCTTACTGCGGATGCTTTTGCTGCTTCTGCACGAGCACGACCATCTAAGCTGTCTAAATCTGCAGTAAAGAAAGGATCTGCAGCTGCTGCCTTCGTAGTAGGCATAATTGCTGCTAACTTACAGAATTCAAGTTGATTAGCGTCATTTGATAAGAAATTAGCAAATGCAATTGCTTCTGCATGATGTTTTGAATCTTTTGGTACAACTAAACTTTGAAGTGCTCCCTGTGCAATACCAGCGCTTCCAAGTAGAGGAGCTGCAACTTCTGTTTTTCCAGCAGAATCTGGAGCTTCATTCTGAATTCTTGTAACTGTCTGTGCACCTAAACTGATGGTAGCTAGCTTATCCTGCGCATATAATTTAATCATATTGTCCCAGTTATTCCAATCTGTTTTTGGAATCCATCCTTCTTTAACACCAGCTTGAATCTTTGTTAATAACGCTACTGCCTCTGGAGTATTGAAGGCTGCTGCAGTTTTATCCGCTGTTAAAATCTGAACACCATTGCTGTATAAAACTTGTGACATTGCATTTGGAACATAGAGATATGCTCCTGTAGTATCCTTCACTGTTTTTGCCATCGCAAGCATTTCTTCATAATTAACTGGAGCTGCTTCATATCCTGCTTTTGCAAGTAGATCTTTGTTATAAGTTGTAATCGGTGGTGTTACGTACCAAGGAAATCCGTATAATCCACCATTCATTTCATTGGAAGCGAATAAGCCTTCTTGATAGATGGATAATTGTTCTTGGGTAGCTTCTTGATATAGGTCTGTTAAAGCATCTTTACCTGCCATACCAAGTACAACGGTTGTCCAAAGGTTTACTACATCTGGCGCTTTATTTCCTGCGATGGAAGCAACCAATTTTTGTTGCATAGCATCATAAGGTAAATCCAACCACTTAACAGTTACATAATCATTCTGTGCTTCAAAATCAGCAATGATTCCGTTGATGTAATCTGTAAAAGTAGGTTGCAAAGACAAAGTCCAAAACTCAATTGTGATTGGTTCTTTTGTCTCGGTAACAGGTTCTGCATCTGGAGTAACCTCTGCATCTTGTGTTTCTTCTGGAGCTGGTGTTGTTACTGTATCGGTTTTCTTTGTGTCTTTTGAGCTACAAGCAACTAAGCTCATACCCATAACCAATACTAGCATGATCGCAATCAATTTCTTTTTCATAATATCCTCCTTATTTTTTACACATTGAACTGTGTTAGTTCCATCTTAAAATTGTTACTTCATATGTTGCATCAAACCCTTTAAGTCTTTTGAAGCAACGAGAAACTTATCTCCTAAAGTTTCCGCTTCATTTTCTATAGCCAGCCATTCACAAGTACTCCTCTGGCACACTTCAACGACTTTTTCCCAATCATTTATATCTTCTTTTGAGCCAAGTATCGTTTCTGTTTTGGAAACAATGCCAAAAGGTTTGCAGTGAATCACTTTAAGTCTATCAGAAACTTTGGATAATATTGTAACCGGATTACTGTTGCCTTCGATACAGTTTCCTGTGTCAAGTTCCAAGAAAACATCTTGGTCAGTCTGTGTACAGAGGATATCCCACGGGGTAATACCATTAAAATTATCCTCAAATTCATGTGCATGGGTATGGTACCCCAGGCTTAACCCTTCTCGCTTCAATTTCTTATTTAGCAGGTTAATTTCCTCTGCATGCTTAAGCCAAATTTCAGCACTGTTTTGCGAAGCGGAATGAGCAATATTCCAAGGTCCTCCTAAACAGGGGATCACAATATTTTTATTTCCTAATTCTTTGTGGTACCGAATTGTTTCCTCCAACGTATCTTGCTGTAGTAATTTCCACTCTGTATGCCATCCGCAGATTTCTAATTGGTTTTCTTCTAATGCTTCTTTTACTTTTTCGGCTGACCACTGACGTTCACCATAAAACTCAACGCCTTCATACCCGATTTTGCGAATACTTTGTAAGGTGTATTCCATGTCAATTTGAAGGTTTTTATATACTGTATATAGTGCTAATGCTCTTTTTAATTGTTT
>Ga0209724_1005003_pt1 | contig 10270 bp, 5 predicted proteins | sample grotaG_FD_184143 | JGI IMG/M metagenome (GOLD analysis project Ga0209724, IMG submission 184143) | Glacier valley bacterial and archeal communities from Borup Fiord, Nunavut, Canada, to study Microbial Dark Matter (Phase II) -... | ecosystem: Environmental > Aquatic > Freshwater > Ice > Glacier ... | reverse complement strand
ACCAACCTTCTTCAGTACAAGTATTCTTAATCTCAAGGTTCTCACCTCGGAAAAACCAACAGGTAACGGGATGAGGTTTTATCTTGCCTGCTTGAGCGGGAGAAGTGAAAAATGCGATCGGGACGAAGCAAAGTAGAGTAATGATTGTCCTTTTCATACTAATGAGTTGATGGTGCTAATTGTAAGGGAAATGTCTGCACGAAGTTGCGGATGGCGGGTGGATTCTACGATCTGGTACATTGTTGAAGTACTGGCTAATGATTAGTAGCCTTATCTCATCTCAAGAACTGCATCTTCTGAATTATTGTGAGCGTCAGAGGAAGATTGAAGACGATTGATAATGTTATCAATCTTAAACACTTTGTACTCGCCTTCTAGAAGGATCGCCCCGGCAGGATTAGCAGTACCTCCTAATCCACTAACAAGATCACTAGCCGTACTCTTGAAAATTTCTCCAGCAACTTCTCCACTGTTTTTAGCTAAGTAATTTTTTCCAGTGAGCAGGAAGAAGCCCAGCTCTCCTTTTCCTTGGATCGCTTCTTGAAAGGATTTACCTTGTCTGAGCAAGGACAAAAACGAATTTGAATCTTTGAAGAGGTTTAACGCTGATTCTTGGGCTGTATTGGAGAAAGAACCTTTAGCCCAATCTAAAACGAATTCTTTGACGAATTTTTGAAGTGTTTTCGTATCCGTTCCGGTTTTTACTTTTAAGATGTCTGGAAGTAAAATAGCGCTATCAGCAGTAGCTGCAAGCGTGTTGTACATCAATACATAGTCGCTGCTTCTAGAGATTCTGATAGAGTCACCCGCTTCCCAGTCGAAGCGTACCTCGCTATATCTAGCAGCATATTTTTTACTAGCAAGAACTCCAAGACCGTATTGAAAGACTCGACCTATTTTGGTAGCCCCATCTACCACAATGTTGCCAAGATTGGTTGCTGAATTCTCCATTGATTCAATGGTTTCTATATTTTTGAGTTGACCCGTTTTGTCATAGACTTCGACAAGAGCAGCTGAGGCAGTCGGATTATAGACCTTCAAAGTACTGGAGTTTTTACCATCTTTGTAGGTCTCTGTATATTCTTCAACGATCAAGGCTCCTGCTATCAGGCAAGACTGATCCTTTGAGCATTTCTTGAGATTTTCGCGATCTGACTTGCTTTGTGCTTGCTGAAGCTGCTCTGTCTGTCCTCTAGACGGCTGAATTTTAGATGGCAATCCAGCAGTTATGTTGCTTGTGGTAGTAATTGCTTCTAGTACCATTCCTGCCCTGTTCACAACCTTCAAAGTAACAGGCTGAACTGTATTCTGTCGCGCAAACTGGATGATCTGAACTCCTTGTCCTGAATTAGCAACCGAAGCGATATACTGTTTCCCATCCCAAGCAAGCTTCTGAAGTTGATTGTTAAATAGCCAGATTTCTGCCAATCTGCCTGAATTGATTTGTTGCACTTGATGAGATCGATAGCAATGATCAAGAAGATTGTTAACAGAAGCTTTCCACAACCCAGTACTGTAAACGAGATTCTCAGTTGTGGCAAGTCCATAAGACAAACGTAGGACGAGATCATTTTTCGTGTATTCTCTCAACGCCTCAAACGTTCCTCTGTAGTTTGGCATAGAATCAAGCTTTGCCCGCTGCTCAGTCTCGGTTGGTCTTCTCCAATCAGAAAATACTTGACACATTTGAAAGGAAATAGGCTTCGCCAAGACAGGAGGTTGCTTTTGCGCGATTTGAGAGTTTTGCCAAGGTCGTAGCTGAGTTGTAGGATTTATGGAAGTAGAGGAATTGGCAACGGTATTCGCCGGTGATGCAGAGATGCGTGCCTGAGACGAAGCCATAGTTCTAGCAGTCTCGATTACTTCATTACGACTTGAATTCAGCCGCATCGAAAGATACATAATTTTGTTGTCTTGTTGCCACATTACATTTTTAGCACCACTCCGAGAACCATCTTTGTTGACATCATAGAAACCTACGATGCCACCCGCTAAATCTACCGCTTCAGCATCATTTTCTCTATGGTTACGAAACCACTCAAGATTTTCCTGAGTAGGTTCGTTTGTGCTAACAGTGAGATATTCACAACTACTAGAACAGTGAGCTTGACGACCAATTCTGACATAGCGATCCCCATCTATCGAGGCTACTCCCTTGTTGTAGATAGCTGGAACTTTTAATGGAAGGCGCAGCGCTTTATCAGATGTTAAAGTTCTCCGAAACTGATTGATTACAGAGTTAAATACAGTGGCTTTGACTAATGACGATCGCTCTTCTGCTGTATTAGTTGCAGCACTGCTTAAAGTCTGGGGCAGCGATGTGATGCAGTCCTGCTGCTCGAACTGCTTAATAATTGAGGCACGAGAGGAGGGATCTAAAACTCGTCGCGAGATAAAAGTTGAAACTTCTTCTAGGGGATTTGGGTTATTGTAAGGCACCTCATCATTAGCTAGACTTAGCTTGCCGTTGAGGGCAGCAAAAACTCCCAAATACTTATTATCGCGAAAGAGCAGTCGATTTTGATAGTGAATAGTGCTTCTCTTAACCTGTCCAACATCGAATCTACCAGTCCCTTCGCCTGTAGATATAACGCAGACTCTGCTAACATGTTTTGAGGGATAAATTGTAATTTCACTTTCATAACCCTTCCAACTACCAAAAAAAGGTGCAGCAACTGGCTCAGGGCTAGACCAAGCAGTAATAAAATTTTGCAGCATCGCTCTCTGCTCAGGTTTCCGTCGATCCCTTAGATAGCCAGAGCTAACAGAATTGTTCTCTGAATCTTTGACCCATTGTCGATATCTGTCTGTTAAATTCCTTACTGTCTTTTCTACTTCCTCTAAGGATTGACGAGATTGCTGCTTGCTTGCTGCGAACTGGATTCCTGATGCATCTGCTTGTGAGCTTTGCTTGAATTGATGAAATTCGCCGAAAGCTGAGTCACTATAAAGAGTGCGAAAAGTAATCCGGGCTAGTGTTGGAGCAGATTTGTTATTGGCAGCAGTTTGGCGCTCTCCCAATAAAGTTAATGATTGAGCAATTCTAATCGCTTCTCTTGGTGTAATCGTTTTGCAGCCTGCCTTCTCTCCTGCTCCAGCCATCTCGCTTTGCAAGTTGTAGTAACCTCGCTGAGTTCCGGGAAGTTGCGCCCAGTCCGTCAGTAGCACCGGATAGCGAGAATTTAATTCTGACTGGGAGGGGCGTTTTGCACTTCTGACAACTTGAGAGCCAAAAGTCAGCGACAGTTTCCCAAGTAGCTTGGTCTGGATCGGTAAGCGATAGTCGTAACTCTCACCTCCAACACCACCGCCAGTAAACATCACCGAGAAGCAAACGTCCTCGGCATTCTTATAGTTGATTGAGTAATGCGGACCAAATCTCCGATCAAGAGTATCAACACTCACATCAGTCACTCGAAATCCGAGAGGGACGTATTGTGGCACGACGATGGGAACGCTAGCAGAACGTAATTTTACAATCTGATTACGAGTCAATTGAGCATTTGCTTGAGCAGATGGCTGTGCTGCTATTGATGGAATCGCGTTTATTGCGCTGCCAGTTAATAGCGAAATTCCCAAGCTGAAACCTAATGCAATCTGCTTCATGTCCACCTCCATCAATCAAAATTGATCCTAAATAAAATTGGTTGTCCGCGCTCGTTCTATTTGCTTTAAGCCCTTGCATTGAGCGAATTACTAGGTATAACAACAACAAGGAAAAGGCAATTCAAGCCCTTGCTAGTGATTCCCCGTGAACTGCGTTTATTATAGGGTTAAGCTGATTAAGTGTTTAGTTCTTTACACAATCTATATGTTTGCCTCCGTATTTTTCGGTAGACGCAATTCAGATAGCGGACAAGCTGTGGGAACACAACAGTCACCTGTGACAATATGCTGAAAGTGACGACGAAGCCATTGTTGAGAGTATGAGCCAAACTGAAGTATCTACTGAAGATCAGTAAGAAGACACAGATAGCATGCCAGATGCGCGTTTCACGTCTCGCGCAATTTCAAAGCAAAGCTACGTCTGTACCATCGAAAACTGTCAAACGACTTTGGATAGGCGGTGGGTGTATCTAGCCGTGGCGACTCCATAAGCGGTAACGTATAAGACCAGCGTTGAACCTTTGTCAACACTGTCAGCAGCCGATCGATCGCGCCCGCAACACACGCCGTCTCCCTAGGCAAATCCTAAAATGCGCTAACGAGTTGTTACCCAAGTTATCCAGCGGCTTTAACCCTGCGATCGCACCCGTCATCACTGCGATTCTTTAGAGATTTGCAGAGCAGCAATCGCAACTGCAGGAATAACCGGCGCAAACCGTCTACGACCTGGGAGGAAGATTAACCAAACGACAGATGCTAGAGTGGGCAGCACAAGCAGGGCGAATTCTGATCACCTATCAGGGCTACTCCAGTTCAGAGCGTAAATGGATTAGCATCTGCTGAAGTTTTTTGAGACAACTGCGTTTCCAATGTCCAACAAGCGTTTGATAATTGATGTCAAGGTCTTGTGCAATCTGGGTGAAGGTATCGGGTGGTTGTTTGAGTAGGTAGCGCTGGCAAATTTCGTAGCAGGTGCAATTAGAGCTTGCTTTGGGATGACAGCTTTTTAAGATACCTTGTGGATCTGCTTTGAGCAGTTCTGTCATCTTTAAATAAATTTTTGATTGGTTTTGCTGGTGTTCTTGAAGGATTTTTGCTTCTAGTCCTTCGAGAGTAGGCGAGATTAATCTTCTTTCTAACTCTATTTTTGTCAGGGTCGCGATCGGGCTTGTGTTAACTTGCTCGATGCTAATGTAATCAAGCTTTCCTACAACTTCTAAATCTTTGATGCGATATCGCAGATAACCATTGATCCAATTCACGAAAGCAGTTTCAAGGTCTGCATTTTGAACCCAGGATTTACTAATATCGAAGTCTCCAATGTTCTTGTATAGCCAAACCCAAGTAGCGTTAAGGGCGGCGGGATAGTCTGGGTGCGCTGATCTTAGAATTCCGGGTAATGTTTGCAGTTCAAGCAACAATCGATGCATTGCCCTAGCGTGATTAGGGCTTGCGGCAGGATGCTGCAATACTTCAAACAACAGAGGTTCGAGAAGCTGATTGACTTGAAACATGGGTGGACATATGGGGGGCAACATATTATCTCTACAGCAAAGATATTTCCCGTTTGCACACTTCCACTGAAATTATTGGTTTCTTTATGTTTCTATGAATTCTGTGCGATCGCGCTCTGATTCGTCAGGTTGGCGCGATCGCTTTGTTTGGTTACTTTCCTTCTGGTTTCATCTCCGAGGAAATTTGGACGTTGCGCGTGTAGGCGATTCCGCCTTCGGTGTATTTGAAGTCGAGGGCGACATCATTCACCGTTTTTCCCGCAGCTAGCGTAACGGTATCGCCTTTTGTGATGGCGCAATCCTTCTTGGTGTCATTCATATCGAAAGATTCTCCATTACAGATCCGAATTGCAGTAACGTTGTGATCGAACCATCGGCTCATCCCGATCATGTTCTCGATCCGGGTAGCATGACGAATTTTGACTGTTTTACCATCTGTGACGGTGACAATTGCCCATTCAGAGCGTCCTCTATCTTTGGCAAAGCCCATGCTTGCAGCAAAGGAGTCGCTATCCGCAGGTCGGGCGATTTCTCGTAGTTCGACTTTGTAGGTTTCTTCGGCTGCGATCGCGCGTTCCATGTGAATTTGGGGAAGAGCGATCGAGCCTAGAACTGCGAGAGCAAGGAATTGTTTTTTCATGATGATTGAGAAGATAAAGTGGACAAACTTTTGTAGCTGAGAAAATCAGCGAACATTTGGCACCGATTGAGAGTCTGGAGCATTGCCCAAGCGATCCACTTTGTAGAGAATCCCTGTGCGGGTGTTTAGTTTGAAGACGTACCAAGTATTTCCAGGTTGATTTGTTGGAACGCCAAATTTACTCTCGCCAGGATAAGGATTACCAACTCGCTGAACATTGGGATTGTTCAGGTCAAAAGTGTTGGGATCATTCGGAATGTTCGTGAGTGGCGCACCACCCTCATAGAGTTGAACACTTGCACCAGAGTTAGAGAGACCATTAGCACCTGCCGCTCTCGCTGCGTTACTTCCCGCATAGTCACTGTAGTTATACACATAGAAGCGGTACTCTCCGCTCTGAAATTGAGTGATTCGAGTTTGTTCTGCCCCTCTACGACCTCCATCGGGAATGCTATCCCGATAGAGAAGGGCATTTGGGGACTGATCAAGAGAACCCCGCTGGGAGAAGTAGATATGATCATTGTTAGGAGTCACTAAATGTGAATCCAGATCAAGCAGTGTGTTTTGATTCCAGGTTAGACCAATGTCTAATGGAGCGCGGACAATTTGACCGTTCGTGTATTGTGTAGATTCTTGAATACTTGGAATCCTCGCTCCAGCGTACTCTTGGTCGCGTACTACAGAGCGATAAACATTCTCATTCTGTACTGGATTGTTATGAACAAAATAACAACCTGCGGAGCCAATATGTGAAGCAGTAAATTGCGTGATGCAACTATTCAAATTATTTGTCATCACTGCATTCTGCTCTGCCGTTGTGTCAAAACTTGGAGATGAACCGTAAAGCTTTGATAGCAGATATCGCTTTCTAAGAGCTAACTCTTCTGGAGAAGGATAGTTGTTACCCTGCTTTCTCAATGACAACAGGGCTTCTTTTTCTAACCAATCTTCTCGAAGCGCATTCTCAAGCCGTTTTTGATAATCAGAATTTTGCGTTACCTTTGCAAAGTCACCGCTGAAATGATTGTACCCCACATGAATTCCGGCGAAACTGCGTTGATCGAGCTTATAAATTAACATTACCCGCTCTGCTTCTAGCGCCGCAACTTCAACCTTTTTCAAGACCGCTAATCCACTTGTTAGAGGGTTTGCCAGTAGTCTTGAATACTCTCCCGTCAGTTTTTCAATTTTTTGATCCAGTGCGCTCTTTTTGTCTAGCAGCTTTCTGAAATCTTCGGGCATTGCCTCTTCGATAACTGATGAGCCAAAATACTCTAACCCATTTTTCTGATAGACATCTACGGCGCGGGGTGCGTCAAGAACTCCATCCCCGCGAGTTTCGACTCTAGTAATTCGAGAAACAACTTCAGGATATTTTTGAGCAAAGCTTGCTTGAGCAGGAGGAGGTGCGCCAAAAGTTATAACATTCATATCTCGTGGTAAAACACCTGCATCAGCTAAATAGGCTGCGAATAGTTGAGCAGCAGCTCCTCCTAGACTATGACCTGTAATTAGAACATCTACGTCTTTTTCTTTGCCCTTGGCAGCCTGGATGTCTTTCAACATATCCTTGGTCGCTTGGTCAGCAAAGACTGTATAAGCATAGTTTCTAAAGCCTGCATGAACCTCAACATCTGAATTTGAATTTAGGGGAACTGGCGTAGCGACAAGATCGCTTGCTAGATCCTGAACTTTAGTAGGTGTAGTCCCTTTAAAGACAATTGTGTAGGTAACAGTTTCTCTACCTGTGTCAGGATTACGAATTTCCTTTTTTGCGATCGCTGCGTAACCACCCACGTGAGCTTGCTGCCCAGGAAGTAGTAGGAATTTTGACTCAGACTGATCAACGATTTTTACATCACCAGCAGAGATCTGTAAGGTCTGTGCAATATCTGCGGTAGTTTTCGCACCATCATGTACTTGATAGATGTCATCTAACGATAGTTTTGCAGAGAGGTCTACCTTGCCACACTTAAGAGGCTGGTCATTACAGAAGCTCTCAAGGTTTTGAAATTTTTTCGATTCTGCATGAACAGCTTGGGCACTTAGCACAAGAACTGCTGCTGATAGGAAAGAAGCTATTTTCTTCATGAGTTTGAGTGAATGATATTAGAAAGTGTAAGTCAGTGTTCCAAACAAGTTAATGCCGTTCGATCGCACATCTTGTTGAATTGTCGGGGTCGCTTTATCAACCAAATGAAAGTACTTTGCTTGAATGCCAGCATTCACATTGTTAGACAAAGCATAGTCATACCCCAAGCCAACACTGAACTTATTTCGTCCAGCATTAAACAAGTCATTGATCCGGTCATAGCTATTCCCATTGACGTGTAGCCAGTCCGCTAAAAGATGAAACGTTCCTCGTTGCTGTCGATCGGTCGCGATGCCCCAATCCAGACTGAGATAGAGCGATCGACCATTACTGTTTGCCGACTCTTTCACCAGATCACCCGTGAAAAAATCCACCACGTCATTCCGAGCCTGAGTAAAGTAGCGCCCACTCAGTTGAACCCGATGTCCCCTGAACGGAGAAACTACTAGCGTCGCATTCGCATCTAAACGATCGCCACTCTTGTAATAATCCTGCCCATCTCGCTTCGTCGTACCGTAATGCGTGTAAATCAATCCGCCAATCAGTAACCAATCACGATCGCTATGCTGATATTGCAACGTCGCAACCGTTTCATTCCCCGGATTAATGACATCATTGACCACATCGCCATTCGGATCAAACCGACCTCGCATAATGTGGCTTACACCCACACCCAGCACATCTTTGGAACTAATCGCATGAGAAATACTAATTCCAGGCGCAACGTTCCAACCTTCACCAAAGCGAGTTTGCTGCACCAAAGCACCGTCCATAATGGCATTCTTCTGATCCCCAAAGAGCGTTGCTTTCCCCGTCGGCACATTCACATCCAAATTGAACCGAATCGGAAATCGTGATTGTCTCAACGTATAAGCAAAACTCACTGACGTATCACTCAGGGTCGAAACCGAGCCTTTACGATCGCCAATTTTCACCCCATCCAGCAGCAGAACTCCATTAAACGCTGAATGAATATAAGCGGTACGAATGCCCAGATCAAAGTTTCCTTTCTGATAGGTGAAGGTAATCGGCGCGATGTACTGCGAGCCTTTGTTGCCCAACTCATCCGACCAGTTGTAATAGTAATGCTCAACCGTCAAAGACTGTGTGGAAGGCGGGGCAGAAGGTTGGATCGGAGAAGCTTTGGGGGGTTCTGGGGTACCCGGCGTGACCGGGGTAAGCTGTGCGGTTGCAGGTGCTTCCTGAACTGTCGCTGAAGCAGGCGCATTCTGTGAGAGGCGGCTCGAATCGGTGACTACGGTTGAATCGGCGCTCAGTTCTGAACGACTCGGAGCTAATAAAGCTGCGCTGGAAGTTTGATGGCTCCACTGCATTCGTATGGTTTCTAAAGTCTCAGGCAAAGGAGCGGGAAGCCCGATCGCTTGGGACTTCTCAGGCTGAATGACAAACCTGCTGTTATTTCGCGCTAAGTTTGAGGTCGTAGACGGCTGTGAAATAGCATCAGAAGTAGGATCTGCAATCGCAGCTTGTCCAACCGTTCCCAACAATAGAACTGAGGTCGTTGGCAGATACACGAATATCTGATGCCAATTCTTTACTTTCCGGTATGAGCTAGAAACAAACTTCTCGAATAAATACATCGACCTTCGGACTGAAGTTTTAGGCTTATATTAAAGTATCAGTAGTAAAAATGTGAATTATTCAAATTTGCTACTTTTCATACTTAGAAAACTTCAGCAAATCTAGCCGTCGTAAGCCTTCGAGGTTTTTGTCCGTAACTTTTTCATACCCTATTGCTATGATTTTTCTACGCCATTTACCGTACAGCGTTTCTGTGCTTTAGCGCAAACACTCATGCAGCAAATCAATTGTTTTTCGTGCCTCGCTCACAGGTTCTCCCGTTCACTCCCTCTTCTAAGCACTCAGCGCAGCCAAGCCGTAAATCGTGACTTTTTCAAGCGTAAAGACGAATCGCGATTGCAAATGCTCTAGCAAATTTGCTCTTATTTGAGCGCTTTATGGGGGTCACCTCAGACCTAATACGAGGCTCCTTCAGGCTCCCACAACTCCACGGCTGGAAGTGAAGTCTCTAACTCATAATCAGGGCACTGAGAATCGATTTTGTAAGGATGAATCGCGCAAGGCAAATGAGGAGCGGGTATCGACGGTGCAGCGACCCCTTGCGGGTATCTTGAAGCGCGCGCACTACGAGGAAACGTGGTCATCGTTTGGGTCACTCATCAGCTTCTGCCAGCTTCTTTTCAACCGTCTCATCGAAACAAGGTGGGCGCTGCTGCCTGAAACAGCGATATCACCCCATCCGCCATGAGCTGAACCGCGATCGCCAGAATGAAGAACCCAAACACACGGTTCAACGCCCCAAACCCATTGTGACCCAGCTTTGAAAGCAGGGTCTCTCCTAACGCAAGGCAGAGATAGAGCAACCCACCAAAGAGG
>Ga0209724_1005002_pt1 | contig 10271 bp, 12 predicted proteins | sample grotaG_FD_184143 | JGI IMG/M metagenome (GOLD analysis project Ga0209724, IMG submission 184143) | Glacier valley bacterial and archeal communities from Borup Fiord, Nunavut, Canada, to study Microbial Dark Matter (Phase II) -... | ecosystem: Environmental > Aquatic > Freshwater > Ice > Glacier ... | reverse complement strand
TGAGTCAGTTCGATCGTGTCGGAGATAGCTTGGTCGAGAGTTAGGGTGGAGGTTGGATCGCTCCTTTGAAGCCTCTTTTAGCATCAGAAGCAACTTATGCTTTATTCCAAGGCTCACATAGTTGCAGTGAAAATAATATAGTAGGACAAGTTAAAAGTTTGTATCATCCTAAATAGTGATTTTGTTATCGCTTTTGCGCTGGATTTAATTTTGAATAATATCTTTCTAATAATAGAAACCGTCACTTATAAACTCCTGTTAAAGTTTGGTGTGAGCTATTAATACTTATAGAAATTAAATAATTCAGGTTGCAGAATAGTTTGCTGTTTTAGCGTAATCTACGCTCACCAAGTTCTTGTGTAAAAAGTTATTTCGTTTTCATACAACTCAACTAACTTATACGTCAATCAAACGTAATTTCAAATACCAAGATGTTATAGTCGCAGCTATAAAGGTCAACAAACCATTTTTACATAGAGAAAAACGTGAAAGATCAAAACATGACAGAGATGATCGCTACTGAATCGCACAGGAAAGATTTAAAGTATCAATATCTCATACAGCGTAGTGCTACATTTCTGGTAATTGCAACTTTTTTGCTGGTTCTGCTAGCAAGCCCCACGGGAATTGCCCTCTCTAGCGACTCGATAACAAATGAAGCTTTGAACGGTCACCTTCATAAATTTGCGGGTCATGGACTGATTGTGATTGCGGTACTACAAGTAATTGTTTTATTTTTGGGTCGTAAATTTCACATTGCGAAGCAGCCCGCGCAGGCTTAATTAGATATTAGACCTCCTGCATGAATCAGCCCTCACCCTAAATCCCTCTCCCAAGCTTAGGAGAGGGACTTTGAAACTGGCTCCCCTTCTCCCAAACTTGGGAGAAGGGGCTGGGGGATGAGGGCGTTCTAGCATTCGCGCAGGAGGTCTATTCACATCGAAGCCCCAGGATCAGTGCCAAAATTCCAAACGGCTCATTCAGACGGATTGCATCCACAGTCGGACCGACGATATCGAGCCGTCCGATTTCAATGGCGATCATGTAGGCGAGGGTCGCCAGTAGCATTGCCCATCGAGATCGCATCACCAGACCTGCCGCACCGCCAACAGCAAAACTCGTGACCATCACTATCAAGGCTTGGGTCGCTGTTGCTGGACCACGGGGCATGAAGTGCGCGATCGCGAAACCGAGTAGCAAGGCCGCAGCCGTCGCGATCGCTGCACCAATTCGACGATCGCGCCACAATAAATACAGAAGATGCTGAGTGGAGTCGGCGTGACGTAGACGAGGAGAGTCATTAGCCATGCTGCGGTTCGCCTTGTTTATTTAGGATTGCTGTAACCTGCCTAAGCCTCTGTATTCGTTTGGAATTGGAGCCAAATAGACTACTCACTAATCATTATTCTGGGCGACTAACAGTTGAGTTGATGTCTAAATTGATTGATTACGATACAAATTGTCATAGGGAAACTTCTAACGTTTCTAGATCGCAATCATTACTCCATCCTGTCAATGAATCGCCTGCTGCGCTTCGATCGCAAACAAGGCGACTGCAATCCAAGTAAGGATCGAGATCTTGTCAGCAACAACCTCATACAGTAGAACTGCCGTGACGACGTTGAAGAATACGAAGATTGCAGTATGAACAAATCTGATGAATGCGATCGAGTGCAGCATTGAATTTAAACCCAAGAAATTGTTAGTTCGCACAAACCGTTACTTGAGACGCGGCTCACTTTTGCGCTCCTGCGGTATTTTGTACGGTTCGTCGAAGACAATAGCTGCCAAACTGCTGGCGATTTCTCCCGAAGGCGCGTTCTGGTTATTGCTCAAAACGATCGCTGTCACCTGATCAGAGGGAAAGCGAACAATAGAACTAGAAAAGCCATTGATGCCGCCATCATGCCCTATCATTTGACGGTCAAACAGCTTTGTGATAATCCACCCATAACCATATCCGTCTTTGAATGGCGTGAATATCTCAGTAAGTATTTTGCGCGAAACAAGTTTTTCAGTGTAGAGAGCCTGATCCCAGAGAAGTAAATCTTCTGTTGTTGAGTAAAGCGCACCTGCCGCGAACGGGATAGACATATCAATATAAGAAGCGTTGATAATCGCGTTATCTTGTAATTCGTAGCCCTCTGCACGATGTTTGATCAGGCGGTTGTGGCTATCGTATCCGATATGTGTCATACCAAGCAGCACGAAGATGTTCTCTTGCAAGAAGCTGGCGTAAGATTTATCCGAAACTTGTTCAATAATCATGCCAAGCAGGTAATACCCGGAATTAGTGTACTTAAATTTTTCACCGGGCGTAAACTCCAAAGGCATGTGCTTGAAGCGATCAACAAGACTCGCGTGGGTGCTAGGTAGCTGCATCGTTTGTACAAAGTTTGGAAGACTTGTATAGTTCGGAATGCCGGAAGTATGAGTCAAAAGGTTTCTGATTGTAATCGACTGCCAAGCGATGGGACAGTCCGACAGATAGTTACATATCGGGTCATGCGTGTGCAACTTTCCACGCGCTTGCAATATCATTATTGCCATCGCGGTAAACTGTTTCGTAAGTGATCCCAAGCGGAATACGGTTTGTGGCTTGTTCGGCACATCAAGTTCTAAATTTGCCATTCCATAACCCCTACTAATCAAAGGTTTACCGTCTCGCGCCACGAGAATTGAACCACTAAAGCGATTCACTTTCACAGCAGCATTTATGTACTCTTCAGCTTTGACAACAATCTGCTGTGCGGGTTGCGATGCAGCAGAAGTTCGCGCCGGAACATAGTGAATGAACAGCAAACACAAGACGATTAGCGCGACAAAACGATTCACGCGATTGAAATCTATACGCATAAAATTCATCCTCTAAAGTAATGAAGGCATCGAATTAAGTGTTAAGCCATCGATATAGTGTTGTCAGTTTTCCTTATTTAGGCAATGATTACCTGATCAAGCGATCGTCTTAGCGATCGTGGTGTTTCAGTCCCATAGCCAAACCGAACCACTAGATCGGGACGGCGATCGCCAATTCCTAAATAAGAAGCGAATTGAGGGCGCAAGGTAGAAACCTCAACGGGCTGGTTCAAAAAAGCGTTTTTGATGCTTAGAGCCGTAGCTTGCAGAGCGAATCGTTCGTAACATCGTCCTGTTTCTATCCAATGCTCCTTGTCATTGCGATCAGATACAAACACAGCAATACCCGCAGAACTGCGAATTTGTTTGGCATATTTGTCATTCTCGTTTTTGGCACTAAAAAACAAATTAAACATCTTCGCTCCCAACCATCGGGGAACAACGGGATTTCCTGTAGACCCTGAGAATAATCCATCGCCTTGACTCACGGCTTCGTCATAACCAAATCGAATCCAAGTTTCCAGTTCATCAACAAAGGGGCGATCGCTCATTTGGGTAGTATTGGCTTGAACCACATACTCAAGGATTTTCTCGATTTTTTCGGTTTCTGTAATCAATAAAACAGAAACTCCATTGCCCTTTCCCGCAGTTGCGAGGGATTTTAAATCTTCATTACTTAATTTTTTACCGTCATACTCGGCTCTCGTACATTGGCGTTTCGGAATTGCCTCAAAAAGTGGAGAAGTAAGAACTTTTGCAGGTTCTAAATTCACTTTCACCATATCTTCAATCTTAGAGTCAAAACTTACTTCTCCATACTTGCCAAAAGCTTGCGCTGCTTGAATCAAATTCTCAGTGGCACAGCCCAGACTGACATAGAGATGATGCCTGTCAGGATCGACCGCAGGGCATTCTCTCGTCAAATCTGGCAAGATTGAAATGGTCTGATCTTCGATTCTAAATTTCCAACATTGCGTATTATGGCTTGAGGCTGCAAGTGTGGCATAGCGAACTAGTTCGCGATTGATGGCTAATGAACCGATTGGCGGATTTTCTGTAGTATTTCGCCATGTATTTCGCACAGCTTCTTTGTATCGATTAGCAGCATTTTGAGAAGTTCCAATTGCATAGGCAGCCGTGCCACCTATCAAGGCAGTAATGGCGAAAATAGTTTGTCGTCGAGTTGACATATCTAAGATTTCACTCCATGATTCAGTACTCGAAATCAATTATTCAGGGAATCACCACAATTTCCGCGACGAGATAGGCGGTGGAAATCCAAGAACCTTCCTCTAGGGTTGCGCCTAAGACAGCTTGGATATTTTGGAGTGAGGAATTTGTGATTTGAACATCCAGCACTGCCATAAATGCACCGAGCATACTAGCGGCGACTCCAATCCAGATTTTTAAGGGAACATAGTTTGGTGGGCGAATAGAAGTTTGGCTTACTGATTTCATCGCAACGACAGCCATCTTTGGAGATTGGGCTTACAAGCTAAGTATTCACGGGTACAGTAAGCGTAGGCATTTTTTTTTAGTATAAGAATTAATGGAATCGGGATTTATGGGGGCAATATACTTCAAATTGGCCCTGACATAACACTCACCTAATTGATCGAAAGTGAGAGGTCGGACGGGGTAGGCTAATTCATCTCGTAATCCTTTTACCCGCAACCAAGGCAAACCATCGCTGTCAAAAGCGATCGCATCATCAGAGGGATCGGGACGATTGGGTTTACGTGGACTCTGATTCCCTTTAAAAACCGTAGTCATAATCGCGCCCCTTTCAATTCGCGATCGCACTTCTCCATTTGGGGTATATCGACAATTTAAGGTGTAATCTCGCGTTTCCGAATTCCTTGGCTGCACGACTAGCCATTTGTCAATGGTATAAAATCCACGATTGCCCTGTTGAAAAGCGGTTTTAAAGTCGCCATTTTGATCGGGATTGGGTACATCAGCAGTTTGGGCGATCGCCTTTGCATTATCGAAGTATGGTGGACTTCCTGATAAGAAAATCACCCAGAAAACAAAGAATTTAAGTGATTTCAAGTTTACATTCATACTTTTCCTATTCAACTGACTTTAGCTCGGCTCTGGTACATTGCCGTTTCGGAATTGCCTCGAAAAGTGGACAAGTAAGAACTTTTGCAGGTTCTAAATTCACTTTCACCATATCTTCAATTTTAGAATCAAAACTTACTTCTCCATACTTGCCAAAAGCTTGCGCTGCTTGAATCAAATTCTCAGTGGCACAGCCCAGACTGACATAGAGGTGATGCCTGTCAGGATCGACCGCAGGGCATTCTCTCGTCAAATCTGGCAAGATTGAAATGGTCTGATCTTCGATTCTAAATTTCCAACACTGCGTATTATGGCTTGAGGCTGCGAGTATGGCATAGCGAACTAGTTCGCGATTAATTGCAGATATCTCGGCAGGCGGATTATTAGTGGCATGTTGCCATGTGTTTCGCACAGCCTCGTTGTATCGACTAGCAGCATTTTGATAAGCTCCCACTGCATACGCAGCCATACCACCCGCTAGTGCAGCAGTGGCTAAAATAACTTGTCGTCGAGTTGGCATCTGCTAGATCTCACTCAGGGTCATTCAACGGAGACTGTAATGCTTGAAGCCGCGCCTGTAGCTGGGCGATTTCCTGCGCCATCTCTAGAACCATTGCTGCTCCAACCAGATTGAGTCCTAAATCTCGACGCAACCGCAAGATTTGAGCAATGCGCGCAATTTCCCGTGAGTGCAGCATTGAGCCGATCGGTTCAATAACTCCTACTTGCACAAATTGCTCAATCACAATTGTTGAGGTTTCCGTCACCCAAGCGGCATATTCAAACGTATAAAGTTGATCGCCTTCTGGAGAAACAACCGTTGTGGAAAGGCTAAATTCGGTCATAGTGTCACCTCTTCGATCTCAGAACGCGGGTTAAAACTGCTATTTGCCTGAATCTTTTCATAGCAATCCTGCTCAAGCTGACTCAACTCCTTCGGAGAGACAATCTGGAGTTTGACAATCAAATCCGTTCGGCTTCCTTTCGGCAATGTCCACCCTTTGCCTCGCAGCCGCAACGACTGCTCAGAACGTACCCCTTTTGGAACAGTCATCGTCACGCGACCTTCTGGTGTGGGCACTTGAACTTGAGCGCCTAACACTGCTTCATCGGGGCGAATGGAAATTTCGCAGGTCAGGTTATCACCCGAAAACTGAAAAAATGGGTGAGGAAAGAGGTCGATCGTTAGATATAAATCACCTCGCTGTTGCGAAAAAGGGCTAGGACGACCTTTGCCTTTCAGCCGAATCCGGCTACCGGGTGTAGCCCCTGCGGGAATGCGAACATTGATGGTTTCATCGTCTAACTGCAACCGTTTTTGAACTCCATGAAAAGCTTCTGAGAACGAGAGCGCGATCGCGGCTTCTGTATCCGGTGCAGGTGCTCGACTCCGAAAGCTAGCAAAGTCATCTGACGGTTGAGCCGAGGTGCGGTATTGCGATCGTCCTGCTCTAGCTCTGCCGCCTAACAGATCATTGATAAAGCTATCAAAGTCGCCGTATTGATCAAAGTTGCTAGAGGGGTCAAATCCTGCTGAATTTGCAGTTGTTTCTTCAGGCGGCGCACTGCCTGCTTGTTTCCAGTGCTGCCCAAATTGATCATACTTCTCGCGCGTTTCAGGGTCGGATAAAACCTCGTTCGCTTCATTGATATCTTTGAATGTCTCCTCAGCTTTTGGATTGCCAGGATTCACGTCAGGATGATGTTTGCGGGCAAGCTTACGATAGGCTCGTTTAATTTCTTCAGCGGTTGCAGTTTTGCTGATTCCCAGAAGAGCGTAGTAGTCTTTAAAGTCAGTTGCTGTAGGCATGATTTAATACTCAAAATCCGATGATGCTTGCGATCTCGAAGAGATATCTGCTGGAGCAGATCGCACTCTCATTCATTAACTGAGATCTTGCACCTGATTAAAACTCCCTCGTTGCTGGCATTCACCCGCCCGTGATTGAAAATCACGGTCTAACAGTGCGGAGTCCCCTGAAGGGGCTGAATACCTTAAACCTTCTCCCAGTCCCTTTAGGGGACTTCGCAAGGCTAGCCCCGACTTTTAGTCCGAGGCGGGACAGAATCGCAGCGAAGAGGCGGGTGCAAGATTTCAGTTAACCTTCATACGCTGTTTTTACTCTCCTTGGTTTCGACTTCAGTGCGGTTTTTGCCGAGTAGATGCCAGCTACGATTCCCAAAATGTTTGCTATCCAAGTATGCCAGTCAGGACTGTACCCAAAAACAACAACCATTTTGCCAAATAACACAGCATTGATGATAAGACTACAAAATGCTGTGACGAGAAGATACATGATCAGGAACAGGAACACTGCTGTGAAATATTTCATGAGTGCTGATACTGAATTATTTTCATATTAGGTTTCAGTTAACTTTTTGGGATGTTGGGGCATTTTCACGAGGCGAAATACAGAAATCAGTGCCAGTAAGCCAGGAGCCGCAAGCCACACCCAGAAACCAAAAAGCGGCTGGTTCAGTGTGAGTTTAGCGATGCCACCACTATCAGCAGGTAACGTGAACCAAAATGCTGATAATGTTCCCCCAAAACCGATGATCACTGAGGCGAGTCCAGCTATTGCCGAGAACTTATATTGCTGCCTCATGAAGAGTATGCAACATAGCCCATAGATTGGATTGGCAAACCAACCGATCGCTGGAATTTGCAGGAAAAGCAATCCAATAATTCCAAAGATAGTCAGTTCCGCTCCCTTCATTGCGTAAACGTGAGTGGGATTCACTGTAGGAGCGATCGGCACTACATTAAACAATAGGCAAGGCAGCGCGAGTGCTATTCCATATGGCAAGAGCGACAATCCCAAAAATATAATCCTATTCTTCATGAGTTACACTCCCATATCTAGCGCTTACAGGGAAAAAAGGCATGGGTGAGTATTCAAACTCCGATTATTCTGCGATCGGAACATCATTGATCAGCGATAAATTTTCTTCATCACCAAGTTGTTCAACGATTAGATGATCTATGGCTGGATTGTTGGGAGTGTTCGTCGCTGCTGGCTGATCGATCGGAGAGTGGTCAGTCTCGGCTCCTGCTTCAGCTTCGGCGCTTAACAGTGCATTGCCTCCTGCATAATGATTTTGCCCTACGATCGCTTGTAGCGCTTCGGCAGCAGCCTGATTAGAAACCGTTCCTTGAGCCAACATTGATTCGTCATTCATGATAGAGAACTCTCAAATTACAGTGTGTGGATCGATGCTTCATTGCTGGGTTGGATCGTTATCAACTTGAACAATTAGCTTGCCAAAGTTTTTCCCTTGCAATAGACCGATAAAGGCATTGGGCGCAGCTTCTAAACCTTTTACGACATCTTCTTTGTACTTGAGCTTCCCTGCCTTTAACCACTGAGAGACATCTTGGATAAACTCGGCATAGCGTTCTTGGTAATCGCCCACCAAAAACCCCTTGATCAGCGCACGTTTCACCAGTAGCGGCAGCAGATTTGGTCCTGGAGGTAGCTTTTCGGCATTGTACTGAGAGATCAGACCCACTAAAGGAATTCTGGCTTTCAAATTGATCTGTTGCAGTACTGCTTCTAAAATTGCCCCTGCCGTGTGATCAACATAGATATCAATCCCGTTAGGGCAAGCAGTTTTTAAGGCTGAATCCAAATTTTGAGTTTTGCGATTAATGCAGGCATCAAATCCTAACTCATTCACAACGTAATCACATTTCTCATCGCTGCCAACAATGCCGACTGCCCGACAGCCTTTGATTTTAGCAATCTGACCTACCACTGAACCGACTGCACCAGAAGCAGCAGAGACTACAACCGTTTCGCCTGCTTTGGGTTTGCCAATGTCAAGCAGTGCAAAATAGGCAGTCATTCCGGGCATTCCAGTAATGCCTAAAGCATAAGAGATCGGAACTTGATTGGGATCAAGCTTTCTCAAGGTTTCGCCTTTTGAAATTCCATACGCCTGCCAACCGTCATAGCCCACGACGAACTCTCCTGCTGAGAATTGAGGATGGTTTGACTTCACGACCTGGCTGACGGTGCTCCCCCCCATGACTTTGCCTAACTCGATCGGAGTTGCATAAGATTCACGATCGCTCATCCGTCCCCGCATATACGGATCGAGAGACAAGTAAATCGTGCGGCTGAGTATTTCTGCCTCTCCTGGCTCTGGAATTGCCGTTTCGACCACGGCAAAGTCACTTTCTTTTGGTTCCCTAATCGGGCGATTTTTAAGCAGAATTTGTTGATTCATTGACCTGGACATAGATACCTCTTAACTTCAAGACTCAGTTGCAGCATAGAACGATCGCGCTTGTGCGAGTAACTGATCGTCGGTCATGTGTTGTTCGTTGACGATGACGGTACCAATGACTTTCTGCGCGAGATCGGGGTGATGGTCTTTGAGATCGACCAGCAGATGATCCATTGCGCTGCTTGATCCAGTGGAGCTACCAAAAATCAGAACCTTCTCTGCACCCCTCAAGGTCTGCGCTACTGCTTCGTAGAAAGCTTTGAGTTCTGGCTGACGCTGACCATTATTTTCTTCTGCAACATAGTGCAGGTGCCGATGTAGACCATCAGGATCGTAAGGCATGATCCGCTCTGGGACTGAGCCGTGCAGTTCCGTCTGATAAATCCGAGCTTCACGATGATCAATCACGACCAGCAGGTGAGTTCCCTCGGCGACTGTTGCTAGGTCAGGTACAGCCGATCGCTCTAGAAAGTGGCGAATCTTTATCAGTTCTTCGATGTCAGATAAATCTTTATGCTTTGGAGGATGAACGGTCAGCGTCTCGCCATGTCGTGTAAATTTTAGATTGCCGTTATGCTCCTCCTCTACGTCGGCGATCGAGTTGAGCAGCGATCGCACATCATGCCACTGAAGGTTTCGGGCGGCGGGGTGCTGAAAGAGAGCTTTGTAAGTCGTTTGATGAGTGCCGGACATTTGGCTATCCATTCTGTTCTCCTTCCCAATATTGCTAGGTTCCTCTATAACTTTGGACAACCGCTGTTTGAGTTACTGTGTGAATTGATTGATTACGAGACAACTTGTTATCAAAAGCGATAAAAACTTGAAGGTGCAAGATTAATCTGCGATCGCAGTTTTTTGCACCAGATTCTTTAACTCAGATTTTGCACCAGTCTATTCGCTGCGGTTCTGTCCCGCCCGTGAATGGAATTCCGGGCTAGCCTTGCGAAGTCCGTTGAAACGGACTGAACCTCAAACCCTCTCTCAGTGCCTTTATTGGACTTCGCACCGTTAGACCGTGATTTTCAATCACGGGCGGGTGAATGCCAGAAACGAGAGCGTTTTAGTTTAAGTGCAGGATCTCGGTTAACGCTCTGACAGTCTAAAAACCGCACGAAAGATTA
>Ga0209724_1005001_pt1 | contig 10271 bp, 9 predicted proteins | sample grotaG_FD_184143 | JGI IMG/M metagenome (GOLD analysis project Ga0209724, IMG submission 184143) | Glacier valley bacterial and archeal communities from Borup Fiord, Nunavut, Canada, to study Microbial Dark Matter (Phase II) -... | ecosystem: Environmental > Aquatic > Freshwater > Ice > Glacier ... | reverse complement strand
GCATGACCTCCCCCCACACCCCTGCCCCTGAAAACAGCGCGCCCGCATGGTCGCTCGTCATCCACGGCGGCGCGGGCAGCATGGTGCGCAGGGCGACGCTGCCTGCCGCCGATGCCGTGTACCGCGCCGCGTTGGGACGCGCGCTGGCGGCGGGGGCTGCGGTGCTCGATGCCGGCGGCGCGGCGCTCGACGCGGTCGAGGCGGCGATCGTTGCGATGGAGGATGACGCGCTGTTCAACGCCGGGCGCGGCGCGGTGTTCACCGCCGAAGGGACCAACGAGCTCGACGCGGCCATCATGGAGGGCACCACCCGCCGCGCCGGGGCGGTGGCGGGGACGACGCGGACGCGGAACCCGATCCGGCTGGCGCGCGCAGTGATGGAGGCGACGCCGCATGTCATGCTCGCCGCCGCCGGAGCCGATGCGTTTGCCGCGACGACGGGCCTTGCGCAGGTCGACCCCGATTATTTCCGCAGCGACGAACGCTGGCGGCAGTTCCTTGAATTGCAGGCGCGCGGTGGCAGCGCGGCGTTCGACAGCGGCGTGCATTACGGCACCGTCGGCGCGGTGGCGCGCGACCGCGCCGGGCAGCTGGCGGCGGGAACCTCGACCGGCGGGCTGACGGGCAAGCGCTGGGGGCGGATCGGCGATTCGCCGATCATCGGCGCGGGCACCTACGCCGACGACCGGGGCTGCGCGGTATCGGCAACGGGATCGGGCGAGTTCTTCATCCGCGCCGCCGCCGCGCACGAGATCAGCGCGCGCGTGCGCTATCTCGGCGAAAGCGTGCAGGCGGCGGCCGATGCGGTGGTTCAGGGCGAGATCCGCGCGATAGGCGGCGACGGCGGCGTCATCGTGGTGGGCGCGAACGGCGACATGGGCTGGTCGTTCAACACGCCGGGCATGTACCGCGGGCGCATCGCGGCGGGCGTGGCGGCGGCGACCGGCATCTATGGGGACGAGCCATGAGCCATTTCGATGTGCTGATCGTGGGCGCGGGGCAGTCCGGGGCGCAGGCGGCGCTGTCGCTGCGGCAGGGCGGCTTTGCAGGCTCGATCGCGCTGGTCGGCGAGGAAGCGGACGCGCCCTACGAGCGCCCGCCGCTGAGCAAGGATTATCTGGCGGGCGACAAGGAAGCCGCGCGGCTGCTGCTGCGCCCGCTCGATTTCTGGGCGGCGCGGCAGATCGAGCTGCGGCTCGGGCAGCGCGTCGAGACGGTCGACGCGGCGGCGCACAGCGTGACGACGGCGGCGGGCGACACGATCGGCTATGGCACGCTGATCTGGGCGGCGGGCGGGCATCCGCGCGCGCTGCCGCTGCCCGGCGGCGACCTGCCCGGCGTCCATGCGATCCGCACGCGCGCCGATGTCGATGCGCTGCGCGCCGAGCTGCTGACCGCGACGCATATCGTCATCATCGGCGGCGGCTATGTCGGGCTCGAAGCCGCCGCCGTGCTCAACAAGGCGGGCAAGTCGGTCACCGTGCTCGAGGCGCAGGACCGCGTGCTGGCGCGCGTTGCGGGCGTCGCTGTATCGCGCTTTTACGAAGACGAGCACCGCGCGCACGGCGTCGACGTCCGGACGGGCGTCAGCATCGAGGCGCTGATCGAAGCGAACGGGCGCGTCGCTGCGGTACGGACCTCGACCGGCGACCTAGCGGCCGACATCGTCATTGTCGGCATCGGCATCGTGCCCGCCGTTGCTGCGTTGGCGGCGGCGGGCGCGGTGACGTCGAACGGCGTCGAGGTCGACGACCATTGCCGCACGTCGCTGCCCGATGTGTTCGCGATCGGCGACTGCGCGCACCATGCCAATGCGTTCGCCGACGGGGCCGGCATTCGGCTCGAATCGGTGCAGAACGCCATCGACCAGGCGAAGACCGTCGCGGGCGTCATCCTGCATTCGCCCGCGCCCTATCATGCCGTGCCGTGGTTCTGGTCGAACCAGTATGACCTGAAGCTGCAGACCATCGGCCTCAGCGCCGGGCATGACGCGACCGTCACCCGCGGCGACCCGGCGTCGCGCAGCTGGAGCCTCGTCTACCTGCGCGGCGGTGCGGTGATCGCGCTCGACTGCGTCAACATGGCGCGCGATTTCGTGCAGGGGCGCGCGCTGGTCGAGCGACGGGCCCGTATCGATCCGGGTTTGCTTGCGCAGGCGGGCGTGCCATTGAAGGAAATGACGGGCTGACTGCCCGGTCGTCACCGCGTCTGCGCGGCAGAGACTATCCCTGGGGAGAATGAACCGTGTCGATTCCTGCCGCCTTTGCCAACCGCCTGTCGATCCCCGTCATCGGGTCGCCGCTGTTCATCATCTCGAACCCCGACCTCGTCATCGCGCAGTGCCGTGCGGGCATCATCGGCAGCTTTCCCAGCCTCAACGCGCGGCCGCTGCCGCAGCTCGAGGAGTGGTTGCAACGGTTGAGCACCGAGCTTGGGCCGAACGATGCGCCCTATGCGGTCAACCTCATCGTGCACAAATCGACCGACCGGCTGATGGCCGACCTCGAACTGTGCGTGAAGTACAAGGTGCCGATGATCATCACGTCGCTCGGCGCGCGCGAGGACGTCAACGCGGCGATCCACAGCTATGGCGGCATCGTCATGCACGACATCATCAACGACCGCTTTGCGCACAAGGCGATCGAAAAGGGCGCCGACGGGCTGATCGCGGTGGCCGCCGGAGCGGGCGGGCACGCGGGCACGACCTCGCCGTTCGCGCTGATCCAAGAAATCCGCCAGTGGTTCGATGGCCCGCTCGCGCTGTCGGGGTCGATCGCGACCGGCGACGCAGTGCTCGCTGCGACCGCGATGGGCGCGGACTTTGCCTATATCGGGTCGGCGTTCATCGCCACCACCGAAGCGCGTGCCGACGAGCGGTATAAGCAGATGATCGTCGATTCGAGCGCGTCGGACATCGTTTATTCGAGCCTGTTTACCGGCGTGCACGGCAATTACCTTGCGCCGTCGATCGTCAACGCCGGCATGGACCCGACGGCATTGCCCGAGGGTGATTTGAAGACGATGAACTTCGGCACCGATGCCGCGCCCAAGGCGTGGAAGGAAATCTGGGGCTGCGGCCAGGGCATCGGCGCGGTCAAGGCGATCCTGCCCGCCGCCGAGCTGATCGCGCGGCTGCGGCGCGAATATGACGGCGCCCGCGCCCGCCTTGGGCTGGCGCGGAACCAGCACGAGCCGGTGGCGTTGGCGAGCTAATCATCCACAAGGATTTAGCCATGGAACTGACCATCCCGCTCGAAACCGTTTGCCGAATTGTCCTGCGTGCGCGCGAATTCGAGATTCTGGTTCCCGACACCGACCCCGATGATGGCTCGAACGCCAGCGACGATGGCGGGGTCGATGCGCTCGAGGATAATGGCGAATCGCCGGTCGAGGAGGAATTGCGCGCGGTCATCGACGACCTCGCCGATGACGAAAAGGCCGAACTGATCGCGCTCGCATGGGTCGGGCGCGGCACCTATGATGGCAGCGAATGGGCCGACGCGCTCGAGGACGCCGCCGACGAAACGCGCGACACTGCCGATTACCTGCTCAGCCTGCCGATGCTCGGCGCGTATCTCGAAGCCGGGCTCGCGGCGTTCGACCTCAGCTGCGAGGGGATGGGGCAGATCGTCTGAATATCCTCCCCTCCCGGCACGGGAGGGGAAATGATTAGCGGATGCGCTCCGCCCCGGTCGCTGCCGTGCGTTTCTTCTCGACCGCAACCGCGCGCGGTTTGACGCCGAGCACGATCAGCAGCGACGACGACACGAAGATCGACGAATAGGTCCCGACCACGATGCCGAGCAGCATGGCAGCCGTGAATCCGAAGATCACGTCGGGGCCGAGCAGCAGCATCGCGGTCAGCGCGACGATCATCGCCAGCGACGTCATCACGGTGCGCGGCAGCGTCTCGTTGACCGACAGGTCGATGATCGGGCCGATGTCCATCTGCCGGTATTTGCGCAGGTTTTCGCGGATCCGGTCGTCGATAACGACCTTGTCGTTGAGGCTGTAGCCGATAATCGTCAGGATCGCCGCGACGACGTTCAAGTCGAATTCGAGCTGCGTCAGCGCAAAAAACCCGAGCGTCACCGTCACGTCATGGACCAGCGCAACGACCGTCGAGACGCCGAAATGCCATTCGAAGCGGAACCAGGTGAACACCGCAACCGCGAGCATCGACAGCAGGACGGCGAGCGCACCCTTTTGCACCAGCTCCTGGCTGACCTTGCCGCTGACAGATTCCACGCGGCGGAAGCTGACCTTGCCATAGCTCGCCTTGAGGTTGCCCTCGACCTTGGCGACGACCTTTTGCACGGCGGTCTGGTCCCCCGGCGGCAATGGCAGGCGGATCAGGATAGTGCGCGCATTGCCGAATTCCTGCAGCGCCGCCTTGCCGACGCCAAGGCTTTCGACCCGCGCGCGCAAGCCGTCGAGCGGCGGCGCTTTGTCGAACGCAACTTCCATCGTCAGCCCGCCGATGAAATCGACCCCGAGGTTAAGGCCGCGCGTCGCCAGTAGCCCGATCGAACCGAGCGTCAGCAGCAGCGTCAGCGCAAACGCGAGGTAGCGGCGGCGGACGAAGCCGATGTTGGTGTTGTCGGGAACGAGTTTCAACGGCATCGCAGGGTCCTCAAATCGCCAGCGCCGCGGGGCGCTTCGCGGTCAGCCAGCGCGACACCATCAGGCGCGTCACGGTCACCGCGGTAAACACGCTCGTCGCAATACCGATCGACAGCACGACCGCGAAGCCCTTGATCGGGCCCGAGCCGAACAGGAACATGATGATCGCCACGATGATGTTGAGGCTGTTCGCGTCCCAGATCGTCCGCGTCGCGTCGCGGTAGCCGACTTCAACCGAGGCGATGACGCCCCTGCCCTTGCGTTGTTCTTCGCGGATGCGTTCGTTGATGAGCACGTTGGCATCGACCGCCGCACCGATCGTCAGCACCAGCCCGGCGATGCCCGGCAGCGTCAATGTCGCCCCGACGACCGACATGATACCAAGTATCATGATGATGTTCAGGATCAGCGCGAGCACCGAATAGACGCCGAACCGGCCATAGGTGGCGATCATCAGCACCGCGACCGCCAGCGTCGCAACGACGGCGGCAAGCGTTCCCGCCTTGATCGAATCGGCGCCGAGGTCGGGCCCGACGGTGCGCTCCTCGATGACTTTCAACTCGACCGGCAGCTTGCCCGAGCGCAGCAGGATGGCGAAATTATTGGCGCTTTCGGTGGTGTAGTTGCCGGTGATGATGCCCGACCCGCCAAGGATTGCGCCGTTGATGCGCGGGGCCGAAATCACCTTGTTGTCGAGGATGATCGCGAACGGCTTGCCGACATTTTCCTGCGTCGCCTTGGCGAAACGACGCCCACCGGCGCTGTCGAAGCGGAACGACACCGCGGGGCTGCCGCTCTCGTCGTTCGACACCTGCGCATCGACGAGCTGGTCGCCGGTGATCATCGCGCGGCGCTTGACCACCACGGTGCCGGGCTGGTCGGCATAGGGCAAAATCTGGCTGCCGGCGGGGGGATGCCCCTCGGCCACGGCGGCGGGGTCGGCGTCCATGTCGACGAGCTTGAATTCGAGCTTGGCGGTCTTGCCGAGCAGTGCCTTCAACTGGCTCGGGTCCTGCAGGCCGGGAACCTGCACGACGATGCGGTTGTCGCCCTGCCGGACAATCGTCGGCTCGCGCGTGCCGAGTTCGTCGATGCGGCGGCGGATGACTTCGACCGCCTGCGCCATCGCGCTGTTGGTGGCGCTCGCGATGCCGGCATCGGTCGGCGTCAGCGTGACGCGGTTGCCGTCGACCACCGCGACATCGACATCGCGCTGCCCGGTCAGGTTGCCGACCGGCTTGGTGACCTTGCGCAGCGTTTCGACCGCACGGTCGAGCGCGGTCGGGTCGGTGACGGTGAACGCGACGCGCCCGGCGGCAATGCCAAGGTCGCTGAACGGCACCGCGCCGCCATCGGCATCCTTCAGCTCGCCGCGCACGATCTCCTCGAGCCCATCGAGCTTTTGCTTGCGCACATCGTCGGTCGCCGCTTCGAGCAGGATATGACTGCCGCCGCGCAGGTCGAGGCCGAGGTTGAGCTGATGCGTCGGCACGAACCCCGGTGCAGCGCTGAGCACGCGGTCGGGAATGAAGTTCGGCGCGGCGAAGATCAGCCCGAGCACCAGCGTGCCGATGATCGTCCAGATCTTCCAGTTGGGAAAGCCGAGCATCAGTTCTTCGCGTCGTTCGCCGCCGCGGGCATGGTCTTGGCGCGGACTTCCATCAGCGTGCCCTTGACGACGCGCAGCTTGACGGTCGGCGCGACCTCGATCTCGAGCTCGGAGTCCTGCACGCGCGTTACCTTGCCGACGATGCCGCCGCCGGTGACGACTTCGTCGCCCTTCTTGACCGCATCGAGCATGGCGCGATGGTCCTTGGCGCGCTTTTGCTGCGGCCGGATCATCAGGAAATAGAAGATCGCGAAGATGGCGACGAGCGGCACGAACTGCATGAACGCCGCAGCACCGGTGGAGGCCGCCGCCGTCTGGGCAAAGGCCGGAGATGAAAACATGGGGTTGGTCCGTTTTCGGGTCAGAGGTTGTTGCGCTCTATATAGGAAGCGCGGGCGGGCGCAAACCTGCTGGCAATGTGCGTCGCCCCCTCTCCCGTCATTCACGGGAGAGGGCTAGAAGGATCCTCATGGACACCCCCCTCCTCGCCCGGATCGCCGATGCGCTCGACCGGCTCGCCCCGCCGCCGCCGCAGTCGGCTGACCCGCAATCGGGCGCGCATTTCATCTGGGAGGAGCACCGGCTGCGCGCCGTCGTGCCGCCGCCGGCGCAGCCGCTCGACCGTTTCGTCGGCATCGATGCGCAACGCGCCGCGCTGCTGGCGAATGCGACCCGCCATGCTGAGCGCCTCCCCGCGCACGACGTGCTGCTGTGGGGCGCGCGCGGCATGGGCAAAAGCTCGCTGGTCCGCAGCATCCACCATGCGCTCATTCCCACCGGGCTGGCGCTGGTGCAGGTGGCACGCGACGACATCGGCAGCCTGCCCGCGCTGTTCCGCCAGCTGGCCGCGACGCCGCGCCAGTTCCTGATCTTTGCCGACGACCTGTCGTTCGAGGCGGACGAGCACCAGTATAAGGCGCTGCGTTCGGTGCTCGACGGCGGCATCGAGGCGCGGCCCGACACCGCGCGCATCATCGTCACCTCGAACCGCCGCCATCTGGTGTCGCGCGACCATGCCGAGGCGGAGGCCGCCGCCGCCGTCAACCCGCGCGACCTACTCGACGACCGGCTCGCACTGGCGGACCGTTTCGGGCTCAGCCTCGGTTTCCATAATTGCGATCAGGCGACGTATCTGGCGATGGTCCACGGCTACGCCGCCGCGCACGGGCTGGACATCGACGACGGCGCGGCGGTGGCGTGGGCACTGGCGCGCGGCAACCGTTCGGGGCGCGTCGCATGGCAGTTCATCCAGGAGGCGGCGGGTGCCGCAGGCGTCCGGCTGTAATGTTTGCAGCCGCGTCGTGGCCGCGTTAGCATCGACTTAACGGCAGCCTGGGGAGATAGTCGATGATCGGTCGTGTGACGGTGGCATTGAGCGTTGCGGCGCTGCTTTCGGTGCCGGCGGCGGCGCAGGACGAGCGCGGCTATCCCGGCGACCGGGACCGCGACCAGCGCTATCAGGGCCAGGGCTATCCGAACCAGGGCTACCCCGGCCAGGGCTATCAGGGCCAGGGCGGCGGCCAGCAGGTGCGCTGCGAATCATGGCAGTATCAGCCGGCCCGGTGCGCGATCGACGCGCGCGGCGGCGTGGCGCTGGTACAGGTCATTGCGGGCAATTGTATTCAGGGCCAGACATGGGGCTTCGACCGGGGCAGCATCTGGGTCGGCGGCGGCTGCCGCGCGATCTTTGCAAGCCGCGGCGGCGGCTATCCGGGCGGCGGCGGTGGCTACCCCGGCAATGGCGGCTATCCCGGCGGTGGCGGCTATCCGGGTGGCCAGCCGACCGAGATCGTCTGCCAGTCGTGGCAGTACCAGCCCGCGCGCTGCCCGATCGGCCCCGGCCGCCGCGCCGACATCACGCAAGTCATCGCGGGCGATTGCATCCCCGGGCGCACCTGGGGCGTCGACCGCGGCGGCATCTGGGTCAACAACGGCTGCCGCGCGCGCTTCCGCGCTTATTGAGGAACTGGTGCGCCCGGCTGGGTTCGAACCAGCGACCTCAGGATTAGAAGTCCCGTGCTCTATCCAGCTGAGCTACGGGCGCAGGGAGACCGGGAGCGTCATCTGAAATTGTCGGCGTAGGCCTGTAATTTGAGCGTATGGGCACCCAGTGGCTGAATGTCGTACTCGAGCCCGTGCGCCTGCGCATAGGCGACGGCAGCCTCCTGTGTGGCAAAGCTCAGCTGCACCTGCGCGCGCGTATCGCCCGATCCGGCCCAGCCGGTCAGCGGATCGAGCCGCTTCGCCTCGGTCGGTTCATAGTCGAGCAGCCAGACCCCGACGCGGGCGCGCCCCGACTGCATCGAACTTTTCGGCCGTTGATAGATGCGGGCTTTCATGAACGGCAGCGATGCCGGGTCGCGCCGCTGCGGTCAAGTCCGCGCATCGGCGCGCTTGGTCCGCAGCGTCGGCGGCGCTTCCCACGGACGGTCGGGCCACGGGTGGCGCGGATAGCGCCCGCGCATCTCGGTCGCCACCGCTGCCCAGCTGCCACGCCAGAAACCGGGCAGGTCGCGCGTCGTCTGGATCGGGCGTCCGGCGGGCGACAGCAGTTCGAGCACCAGCGGCGTGGTACCGGCGAGCGGATGCCGGTCGAGCCCGAACAGCGCCTGCACGCGCACCGATACCGTCGGCCCGGCCTCGGCGGCATAGTCGATTGCCGCGCTGCTGCCCGCCGGCGTCGCAAACCGCGCCGGGGCATGCGTGTCGAGCGCCTGCCGCTGCGGCCAGTCGAGCCGGTGCATCAGCGCATCGAACAGCGCGCCGGGCGAAATATCACCGAGCCGCCGGGCTCCGCCCAGCACCGGCAGCAGCCATGCGTCGGCATCGGCAAGCAGGGCTGCATCGGACAGGTCGGGCAACGCCGCGTCATGCAGCCGCGCAAAGGCGACGCGCGCGCGCCACGCCGCCGCGTCCTCGGGCCACGCCAGCGCTGCCAGCCCCAGCATCCGCACGCCACCGAGCAACGCCGCCGCCACCGCGTCCGGGTCGGGCCGCGCCGTCGGCCGCCGCGCCAGCACGATCGCGCCCAATCGCTCGACTTCTTCCGCGACGACTCCGCGCGTTTCGGGCACGAACGCGACGCTGCTGACGCGCTCGATCCGGTCGGCGAATAGCGTTTCGACGGTCGCCCGGTCGAGCGTGGCGGCGGCGAGGACGCGCGCACCATCGGCCGCGCCGCTCGCCTCGCCCACCGCGAGCCACTCGGATTTTGCCAGCGGATCGCTTGCGTCGACCCGGACCGCGCGACCGTTCGCCATCAGATACTGCCCGTCGCCGCGACCGCGCGCGCGCGCAATCCGTTCGGGATACCCGAGCGCCAGCGCCGCGCCGGTGGCATCGGCGCGCGTCGCGACCGGCGCTGCAGGCAGCAGCCGCGCCCAGCGCGCCGCCAGACTGCGCGCGGCATCGGCGCGCCCGCCCCGCTCGCGCGCCAGCCCGCGCCGCCGCGTCTCGAGATCGGCATCGCGCCCGCCCAGTCCGCGCTCGGCAAGCAGGATCGCCACTTCGGCGGCCACCATGCCCAACCCATGCATCGCTGCGGCAAGCAGCATGTGCGCCTGCGCGGGCGGCAGCGGCAGCACGGCCATCGCACGGCCATGCGCGGTCAACGCACCGTCGGCATCGAGCGCACCGAAGTCCGTCAGCCGCGTGCGGGCTTCGGCCACCGCGGCCACCGGCGGCGGGTCGAGCCACGCCAGCCGCGCCGGATCCGCCTCCCCCCACACCGCCAGGTCGAGCATCACGCCCGTCAAGTCGCTCGCGATGATCGCCGGCGGGTCGAAGCGCGGCAGCCCGGCGGTCGCCGCCGCCTCCCACAGCCGCCACGCCACGCCCGGCGCGGTACGCCCCGCCCGACCGGCGCGCTGCGTGACGTTCGCCTGCGCCGCGCGGCCCGTCACCAGCCGTGTCAGCCCGGTGGCGCGGTCGTAATCGGGGCGGCGCGCAAGGCCCGAGTCGATGACCACGCGGACCCCGTCGATGGTCAAGCTGGTTTCGGCGATGCTGGTCGCGAGCACGACCTTGCGCTGCCCCGGTG
>Ga0209724_1005000_pt1 | contig 10273 bp, 5 predicted proteins | sample grotaG_FD_184143 | JGI IMG/M metagenome (GOLD analysis project Ga0209724, IMG submission 184143) | Glacier valley bacterial and archeal communities from Borup Fiord, Nunavut, Canada, to study Microbial Dark Matter (Phase II) -... | ecosystem: Environmental > Aquatic > Freshwater > Ice > Glacier ... | reverse complement strand
CTCATTGAACTTTTTAAAGAAAGAGCTAAAATAGCAATAAACGCCGGAAAAAAATTACAACAAACCAACCAATTTTATACTCTCGCAGTCGCTTCATCTACTACCACAAATATGCCACAAAACTCCATTGACTATATTTTTGTTGACCCCCCCTTCGGAGGAAATCTAATGTACTCCGAACTTAATTTTTTATGGGAAGGTTGGCTGAAAATATTTACAAACAATACACCTGAAGCAATTGAGAATAATACACAAAACAAAAAGATAATGGATTATCAAGAACTTATGGTTCAGTGTTTTTCTGAGTTTTATAAGATTTTGAAACCAGGACGACAAATCACCGTTGAATTTCATAATTCTAAGAATTCTGTTTGGAACGCAATACAAGAGGCTCTGCAAAGAGCAGGTTTTGTAATAACAGATGTTAGAATGCTAGACAAACAAATAAAAACTCATACCCAAAGAACTGCGGCTGGTTCGGTTAACAAAGATTTAGCAATAACTGGTTATAAACCCAATGGGGGGTTAGAAGAACGTTTCAAACTTGAAGCCGGTACTGAAGAAGGAGCCTGGGATTTCGTACGTACCCACCTGCGCCAACTCCCGGTATTTGTATCCAGCAATGATAAAGTTGAGATAGTTGCCGAGCGCATGAACTATTTGCTATTTGACCGAATGGTGGCCTTTCACGTACAACGGGGCTATCTGGTGCCACTTTCTGCCCCAGATTTTTATATGGGTTTAGCCAATCGTTTCCCGGATAGAGATGGCATGTATTTTCTGTCGGAGCAAGTGCCAGAATACGACAGTAAACGTGGGAAATTCAGTGTGGTTCAGCAACTACAATTGATTGTTACGGACGAAGCAAGTTCAATCCAATGGCTAAAACAGCTTCTCCTACGAAAACCTCAAACCTTTCAGGAAGTACACCCCCAGTTTATGAAAGAAATTGGCGGCTGGAACAAATTCGAGAAATCGCTTGAACTATCGGATTTGCTGGAAGATAATTTCCTGCGCTATGAAGACGGGTCAATTCCGGCGCAGTTGGTGGCATGGCTCAAACTGTCCTCGGTGCATCGACCAATGGTTGAGGCTCACCCTGCCAGCGATTTCAACTCGGAAGGCGACCTGCTAAGTCCCGAAGCGAGCTTGCGGCAGGCTTGCCACGAACGCTGGTATGTGCCAGACCCCAACCGGGCCGCCGACCTGGAGAAGAAGCGCGAAAGGGCCTTACTAAAAGAGTTCGAGGAATACCGGGCCACTCTCACTCGTCGCCTGAAAGTGTTTCGGCTAGAGGCGATTCGGGCGGGCTTCAAAAATGCCTGGCAAAAACAGGATTACGCCACAATTGTAGAGATGGGCAAACGCTTACCAGAGGCAGTCTTGCAGGAAGACCCCCAACTGATAATGTGGTACGACAACGCCGATTTGCGTATATCATAGGGAGAACTACTTTGAGCAATTACGATAATACTATTTATGAAAATGCGATCCAATTTTACCCACAACCAATAGCTATCGCCTGTGGTAGTATCCGAAATGCGGGTAGTCCATCACTAAGACTACTTGCTGTGGTAAAAGCGGCTGAAGCTGTTTGCCGCTATATGAACGCCCTCGGTTTAGCCTCATTGTTTGCCAGAGCAAACGTCATTGACTCAATCCCAGCATCAGTGAAAATTTTAGTAGATAAAAACCTTGCCTTTGGCGATTACTGGGCAGCATTAAGAGATTGTGCCAATACTAGTTTTGATCATCCACTAAAAGCTGAATTACATGCAGTATTGGTGAATGGTAAGGGTATTAAGGGTAAAGCTATTGGGCCAATGGAAAATCTTTTGATGCTTCGTAATGACCTGGGACATAATTTGGCCGCTCAAACCGATACACAAGCGGAAGTAATCTTTCAAAAAGAACAACCAGAAGAAAATTTTAAGAACCTATTAGAAGCTTTCAAAAACTTCTTCATTAGTTACCCCCTTTTTCTAGTAGAAAATAGTGAAGCGATAGATGATGAAGCTGGTAGTCCCATGTTGACTACCCGTCTTTTGCTAATGGGCGAAACGCCCGAGCCGACACCGGAACAAATTAGAACAAATAGAAGCCTGGCTAAAAACCGCCTCTACGTTGGTATAAAAGATGGTTTGTTGCTGTTATATCCAATGCTATGTTGGGAAATTAACAAGCCAAAAATGATTAAAACCCTGTATTTCCTGGATAGCACAGGAAATCAAAAACTCAAATACGAAGATATGTATAGAAGTGAGCATGAAATATCTCAACTCTCAGAACACACTAAATTTGCCAACCAGTTAAATGGTGATCAGGTTGCGCTACGATCTGTAACTCTCAGTGATAGTAGTTCGTTCCAGGCCCAGTGGCGCGAGAAATATCAGCAACTCAAAGCCTTACAAACCTGTCCGCTTTCTACTCTGTGGAGACAATTAGAGCCGGATAATGTAACCTGGTACGGGATGAAGCTAGGTGCATCGAACGAAGGCCAAGCCAGGAATTTTATTCAGCAAAAATTGCTGGATAACCGTGATTTGCTCAATGCAGATGAGGCCCGACAATTGATTATTCTACTGGGTAAAGAAGAAGAAATACGAAAAATAATAACCAGAGGAATGCTGGATTGCCGCAAACAAGGGCAACCGGGTAACGAACCCTGGGAAATCCGGGAAGAAAGTTCCAAAAATGTTATTGAATGTCTGAAAATGGCTCTGGCCTTCTATAGTAGCAACCTGAAGTTTAGCAGTGGCGGCCTCGATCAACTCCAGAGTACCAGCGGTAGTGCCGATTATATTGTAATGCGCGAAGGTCTGGTAAATCTTTTTATCCATCAGGATTACACAGATGCCAAAACGGCTGCACAGATAGTAATTTATCCGCAAAAAGCGATTTTTCTCAATGCTGGTAATGCGCTGGTGAGCGAAAAAGCTTTGCGCGAAGGCGGCAGTAGCACCGCCCGTAACCCATTAATCAGCCGTGCTCTAAAACTTATTAAGTTTGCTGAGTTAGCAGGTTCTGGTCTCAGAAAAATACGTACTGAGTGGCAAAAAGAAAAAGGAAGACCCGCGGTTATTGTTTCGGATAGTGGCACCAATACTTTTAATATTACTCTGGACTGGACTCCTATTGCCGACCCTCTGGTTGATTACTGGCGTGAGAAAATAGGTGTTACTCTTACACATGAAGCCGCCGAAGCTTTGTTATTGGCTGGACAGCCGGAAGGCTTAACCCAACAAAATTTAGCATATAAGTTAAATATCGATATGAAGTTCGCTCAATATCTCATAGATGAGTTAGTAAGACAAGTGCTAGTGGTCAAAAAAACCGAGCGGTATTTTATTACGGAACCCCATCGTAAACATATAGAAAATGCACCCCAAGCAGATAAGAATAAGTAGAAAGGAATTATCTTAATATGACAATGGAAAATACTACCGAGTTATTGAAAAAATTTGAGCAATATGTAGTTGATGGTGCAGGACCAATAACTAACCCCGAAAATGAAGTGTTATTGGCAGGCTTTGAGAATGCCATAAACCAAGGAACTTACGACGTTATAATTCGCACTGCAGCAAGGCTGCCCAAAGATTATTTACGAGGCTTTGATGGCTTACAGCAGCTTTACGACCGTGCTTATCTATTAAGTAGTGCTATTGACGGTACGGAGCCTGAGAATACTGATGGCGACCAGGTTATGGATCGCCCATTTGACCCTGAAAAAATTAAAATCCAGATAAGAACGTTATCCCTGGATACTATTATAAAGCGTATTAATCGTAATGCCCTGGATCTGATGCCCGACTTCCAACGCAAGGCTGGTATCTGGAAAGATGATGCACAAAGTAGGTTGATTGAGTCAATAATTGTGAGGATGCCGCTTCCAGCTTTTTACATTGACGGTGCTGATGAAAATCGCTGGGTGGTAGTAGATGGCTTACAACGCCTGACCTCCTTAAAGCGTTTTATTATAGACAAAAAGCTGAAGTTGACTGGGCTAGAGTTTTTGAAGAGCTACGAAGGTAAAGGTTTTGATGAACTGCCTGCAACATTTCAGCAGCGGATTGAAGAGACGCAGGTAACTGTCTATTTGATTGAAAGTGGCACTCCCTCAGAAGTTAAGTTCAACGTTTTCAAACGGATTAATACTGGTGGCGTACCTCTCTCCCCACAAGAGATAAGGCATGCACTCAATCAGGGGAAATCCACAAAACTACTCCAGGGATTAGCGGAATCTTCTGAATTTCAGATTGCTACCTCTTATGGGGTTCAGAACGACCGAATGAGTGATCGGGAGTGTGTTATAAGGTTTTTGGCCTTCAAGCGCACTTCATATACCACCTATAATTATCAAGACCTGGATGGCTTTCTTAGCGACCAGATGGCTGAAATTAATCGTTTGTCTGATTTACAGATTGATGAGCTAAGGGTAGCCTTTGCTAGAACAATGAAGGTTGCCTATGACTTGTTCGGTAATGAAGCCTTCCGCAAGCTTTATGCCGATAATCAGCGACGAACGCCCGTCAACAAACCGCTTTTTGAGGCGTGGTCAGTTGCGCTGGACAAGCTTAATGACACAGAGCTTGCTATTCTGAAAAACCACAAAGTCAAGCTTAGAGACAAATTTAAAGAGCTAATGAATACTCGAGACTTTGATCAGGCTATTACTCAGGGCACTGGTAGTATTAGCAAAATAAAGGCTCGCTTTAGTGGTATTGAAAGAATTATTAAAGAGGTTTTAGAGGATACTGAAAGCGCATAAAAATTGGATTGGCGTGAAGAAATCCTCCAACAATTTGTGCCACAGGTCGCCAACCTGACGGCGGTGCTGGACCCTGACCACTTGCTGGCAGAAGAAGAACTCCAGCAGGCCATTCGGGCACGGGGCTTTGTTCTGCTGACCTACGACGACCCCCTGAGCTTTCGTTACCAGTACGAGGTAGAATATCGCCCGCGCTGGGAAAGGGGCGAGCGGCTGGAATTGGTAGTGATTGCCCATAGCGACGAAAGCTATCGCCACTTACCCTATGACCTCTGGGCCACTAGCCGCAAACTGGAATTTAGTCTGGCGGAGTTATTTCCCCATCTCAGCCCCCCGGTGGTCGCCGAACTTCTCAATCGGGCCGACCTCAGCAAACTTTATGCGGCCTGTCACCAAAATCCGCCTTCCGCCCGCTTGGGCCAGGAAGCCACCCGCCGCTACATCTTAAAGCAGGTTTACGGGATAGTGCCGGAGCAGCTAAACCAGCCCGCCGACCTGTTTCGGCTGTTATTACGCCGCCATTATGAGGGCCAAAAACTCCCGGCCTCTTACGGCAAATATTTGGAATCCCAACTTGCTCAGAAAGAGAGCTTTCGGGATTGGCAATCCCTTCTGCCGCTAATTTCAGACCAGGCAGCTTTTTTTGAATTTGTGCAGGGGCAATGGCCGCATTTTGTGGAGAAATGGGCCACCCAGCAGAAAATAGTTCTGGACGAGGAAAGCCAGCACCGGATTGCCGAAAGCCGCGCCGCTTACTCCCTGGATTTGCCCTTCGACAGCCCCGAAGCCCGCATTTACATAGATAATTATTTTGTGGAAGGGCTACTAAAACCCCTGGAACTGGCCTCCAGCTTACCCCTAGCAGACAAGAAACCGGGTGACTCAGCGTGGTGGGTGAGCCTAGGGCTGCGGGAGAACCGCCCCGCCCGCCTTGAAAAATTGCTAGATATTCTGGAAAAGAGCCTGCCGGGGGCCGGGGAGGAAGCAAATGGCGGTAAAGTTAGCCCGCACGGGGACTGGTTACACTTCGCCTATCGATGGGCCGAGTTGCTTAATCTCAAAAACTCGCTTTCTGTCCCTGAACTACCCGCTAAATTCGCGCAATTACAGCAACGCATGGACACAACTTTTCTGGCCTGGGTGCAGAACCGCTATAGTGGACTGCCTAGCCTCTACCCCCGCCCGGTAATGTTGCATCATGTGCCAGAAATTTTAGCCAGACAAAGTTCCCAGAGTAAAATCGCCCTAGTGGTGCTGGACGGTTTGGCCCTGGATCAGTGGTTGCTAATCCAGCAAGGATTGAGCGAAAGCCAGCCCGGAAAATACCGTTTTCAGCAAGAGGCCCTGTTCGCCTGGTTGCCCACCCTGACTTCTGTATCACGTCAGGCGTTGTTCTCCGGTAAACCGCCTTTCCTTTTCGCCGATAGTCTTGGCACTACTAACAAAGAAGAAAAACTCTGGAAACAGTTCTGGCAAAACTCCCAGAACCTTAGCGGGTCAGAGGTGGCCTATCAGCGCAATCTCGGTCAAGCTCCCAGCCTGGAGGAAGTAGCCCTGGCCCTAGAACACCCTAAGCTTAAAGTGTTGGGACTGGTGGTTAACACCGTTGACGATTTGATGCACGGGGCAATTCTGGGGAGTGCCGGAATATATAGCCAAATTCGCCAATGGCTGCAACAGGGTTTCCTGGCGACACTGCTGGATATGCTGCTGGCAGAGGGCTTTGAGGTGTATCTTACCTCTGATCATGGTAATATAGAGGCCAGCGGAATCGGCAAACCAAACGAAGGCAGTTTGGCTGAGACCCGCGGGGAACGGGTTAGAATCTATTCTGATAACACACTCCGTAATCGTACTAGCGAATTGTTTCCCGAAAGTATTAATTGGCAGGATAATGGACTACCGGAAAATTATTTCGCCCTTTTTGCTCCCGCCCGCAAGGCTTTCGTAAGTAGCGGTGAAGTGGTGGTGGCACACGGTGGAATATCTTTGGAAGAGCTGATAGTGCCATTTATCAAAATAACGCGAGGCTAAAGTGACCGCTAAAGTACAAATGGGCTTTAAGAATAGGGTTCGACTGGAATGGCTGGACCAAACCGCCGAATTGGTGCTGGCGGGCAAAAGCCCTGCCGAGGTTCGCCAACTGTTGGATAGTTTCCTGGCTGATAAACTTTCGGTAGGCGGTCAGGCGGAGGCTGGCAACCGCTCTATTGTGATTGGTATTTGCTACAAAATCTGGGTTAAACCTCCTCAACCCCTGTTATCTTTGAATAAAGATGGCCTGAAATTAATTAATCGTTTGTCCCTGAGTGAGCGGCTGCCCATCCATTGGGGAATGAGTATGGCGGCCTACCCGTTTGTGGGACAGGTTGGGGCCATAGTCGGAAAGCTTTTGCAACTTCAGGGTACAATTACCACTGCCCAGATAATTCGGCGAGTACAGGAACAACTCGGTACCAGCGAAGCCATTAGCCGCGCTACCCGCCGGATGGTAAGCAATTTTGTGGATTGGGGCGTGTTACAGGATACCGAAAAAGCAGGGGAGTTGGAAGCTGCCTCAAAAGTTGAGATTACCGACCCCCAGATTATCGGCTGGTTGTTGGAAGCGGCTCTATTAGCCAGTGGTGCCCAGGTGCAAACCCTGTCAACTCTCACGAATAATCCTAGCCTATTCCCTTTTAAACTGGCCGAACCTATCGCGCAGGTGATTGAAACCAACCCTAGGTTGGAAGTGCTATATCATAGCCTAAATCAGAGCCTTGTGACGCTACGTAGTGCCTGATCAACAAAATTGATAAAGGTTTGCCGCTTGCAGCGCAACCTTATTGGATGAAAGTTCCCCTTAGTAAAAATTGGCTAAATTTCCCGCCGCAAGCGGCGGGGTGGCTTTATTTGGCCTGATGGCGCACCACGCCTTTAATATCGAAATCGTAGATTATCATTAAGGAGACCCTGCAATGCCACGACCACCCATCCCCCCGGCGAGATACTGGCGGATGAGCTAAAGGAACTGAGCATCCGCGCGGCAGAGTTGGCCCGTTCCCTGTAAGTGCCCGCCAACAGCATCACCCAGATACTAAGCGGCAAACGCGCCATCACCGCCGATACCGCCTTACGTCTGGCCCGTTGGTTTGGCATAAGTGCCGAATTCTGGTTAAATCTACAGAAAATTACGAACTTCGCCTCTCCGAACAAAAAGAAGGCCCCGAAATCGAGCGCACCGTTATACCGCGCCAGGAAACCTCCACGCTGGCTTCCCCCTCCCTTAATTAGACCTGCAACAATAAAATAATAAGAAGGAGTTAAATTTAGTTTTGTACAACACAGGTGGCACTTTATCCCCATAATTCGCATATTAAAAGGGGTAGTTTGAAATAATGGGCAGGAGGAAAACCACTACAATTCGTCGGGAGTTGTAGTGGTTTTCTTTTTGTCCAGGTTTGACAACCTATTTTGCTAAACACCTCAACTGGCCTTCCCCTCAAGTAGCTTTCACCCCTTTTTCCTAACAAAACTATACAAATTGCCGCAAAATTGCTAAGTTTTATACAATTGTCAGCTCCCACTTTTACCACTACAATTATTCATATAAGGTTACTTTCCAGCAAAATATTCTCTATAACCCTACTCCAACGCTCAGGTAAAAGCCTGACAACACTTTAACCAACACTGATAATTTATCTTCATAGATATTGCGACTGAATATACAGGTGTTACGAATGAAGAACCGACATAACCCCACAGGAATATCCACATCTGCATCCTTTCCCCAAACTACTGATAGTAATGATGGGCAATCAATAGAGCAACCCCCTGCTACTAATCAGTACAAAACTGAATTGGACTATGAGGCTTTTGCCCTTCATCGGCTGGCGCGTATTCTCATCAAGATTGCAATATCTCCAGCAACAGCACAAGAACAAAATAATGAAATTGAAGCAGCAAGCTAATTATGCCTAGCTTTTTTGTGCTAAATATTGTAGAATAGACTATGGAGAAAGCCTAAATCCATTCCTTTGGAATAGGCACTTTATAATTCTATTGGCTTTTTTAATAATATTCTTCATAGTATAAAGGAGAATGACCAATGAGCAAAGATGCTATTTCTGGACAGCTTAATAACAAATCCTCTGGGTCTAAACGGTGCGTAGGATATTTTAGGGTTTCCTCAGAGGAGCAAATGGATGGGTATAGCATCGCTGCTCAAGAACGAGCCTACAGACAATTTGTAGCGGCAAACGGCTTTACTTCGGTAGCCGAATACCGTGATGAAGGTAAAAGTGCCCACACTGACCACATTAAACGTCGTCCTCAATTTGCCCAAATGTTACAAGATGCCCAATCAGGGCTTTTCGATACTATTGTAGTCCATAAAATGGATAGGTTTAGTCGCAGCTTACGGGTAGCCGTTCAATCCTTTGAACAACTCGGCAAGTGCAACGTAGGCTTGGCCTCTATCTCCGAACCCAACCTGGATTACTCCAGCCCGCAGGGTCGTCTCTTTATTCATATGATGTGGGTGCTGGCCCAGTTTTACTCTGATAATCTTTCCACTGAAACTAAAAAAGGCAAAACTGAGCGACGACAGCAAGGTTTTTACAATGGTGTCTTGCCCTTTGGTGTAATTAAAGGTGAAGATGGAATCCCCATTCCTGACCGCCGGGAACTCAGTGAAGTTGAGGGGCAAACTAACTATGATGCTCTTCTCCTTATATTTGAAATGGCCGCCAGTGGCGACTCCTCCCGAGAAATTGCTGAAAAATTAAATGACCTGGGTTTTCGTACCACTGGCAACCGGGGAAATAATCTTTTCACCAAAGATACTCTAACGGCAATTCTCCGTAGCCGCTTTTATCTGGGTGAATTACCTGATGGGGTGTATGCAGAAGGTCATAGTCGGAGAGGTACCTATACCAAAGGAATGCCGGGGAAACATGAAGCATTTGTTCCAGTTGAACTTTGGAATGCTGCCCAACTGGTAAGAGAGGCCAATAACAATAGTGGTCGGTATAAAATTAGAAAGGATGCTCAGGTATATTCACTCTCAGGGCTAGGGGAATGTGCTTATTGTGGTGGCAAAATGCATATACGCAGAACTAAACTTGGTACACCCTACCTCTATTGTTACAAGCGTTCTCAAGGCATTGCTAATGATTGTACTCAAAAATCTACACGCCTTTCAGTATACGAGACTCAAATTGAGCAATATTTATCTCAAATCCAACTCCCCCCAGATTACCAGGAACGAATAATTGAGGCATACCAGAGAGAGGATAGTCAGGGGCCAGGGTTTGAAAAACAACGCCAAAGACTTACAACCCGCTTAAACAAGCTAAAGGAAATGTACGAATGGGGAGATGTTCCAAGTGAGCAATATAGGTCAAAACGTGACCAGCTTCGAGGAGAATTAGCGACATTGCCAGCAGATACAAACAGTTGTAAAGCATCGCTAACACGGTTGGAGGAATATCTACGCAATGTGGGTGCGTCCTGGCGAGATGCTAC
>Ga0209724_1004999_pt1 | contig 10274 bp, 9 predicted proteins | sample grotaG_FD_184143 | JGI IMG/M metagenome (GOLD analysis project Ga0209724, IMG submission 184143) | Glacier valley bacterial and archeal communities from Borup Fiord, Nunavut, Canada, to study Microbial Dark Matter (Phase II) -... | ecosystem: Environmental > Aquatic > Freshwater > Ice > Glacier ... | reverse complement strand
TGTGCCTATCAAGGCCAAAGATTTGTATGCTTCTGCCCGTGATGAGCGTAACCGCTTGCTCCAACTTACGATTGATAAACTTTCGCTGGACGAACTGGAACAGTTTGCCTCAAGTGCCAACCTTGCCTTGAAACAGGCCGAAACCGCCGCCGGAATGTTGCGCTAGGAGTCATAATTAATGGTGGAATTTGTCGAGCTTACCTCGGTGGATAACCCGGAATATAGTCAGGCGATTGAGATTTATGAAGAAGCTTTCCCTCTGGCGGAAAGGCAGCCCGTCAGGGTAATTCGCCACCGTATTAGTACCGGACTTTATAAGGCGTATGTCGGGCGGTTGGAAGAAACAGGCGAGGTGGTGTCGCTGGCCTTTCTGTGGCCTTTTAAGGATAGCGATTTTATTTTGCTGGATTATCTGGCGGTGAAAAAGTTGGTTCGCGGGCAAAATGTGGGCGCGGCTTACCTTGCCAGTATGGTTGAAGTTTTGAAACCCCAACAAAAATATTTGTTGATTGAGGTGGATAACCCTAGATTTGCCCCGGACGAGTCCGAAGCCACCCGCCGAATCGCCTTTTATCAGCGCAACGGGGCACAACTAATGAAAGACCTGCGTTATCTTTTACCCCCTGCTCAGGGAAATGAACCAACTGAGATGATGTTGATGGTTTTCCCGCAGTATAAAACCCCCCAGATTGAGGCCAGCCGGGTGCGTGACCTGATTATTCAGCTTTACCGGGAAGCCTGGGAGCGGGGGGTGGATGATCCCTATCTTAATGAGTTTATTGATGATGTGGCCGACCCAATCGAGTTAGTCTGAGGATTTGGCTAACCGTTCGTTTCCATGCTTAAAATTACCCGTGATTTTAGCCATTACCAGTTGAGCCTGTTTGGGGTTTAAACCTTCGATTTTGCCCAGGAATTTCTGAGCCTCTTTATCCTTCAGAATCATCACTTGCTTATTTTGCCAGTACAGCAGCACTTTACCGTCCTTAGCTGTTCGGTAGGAAAAAACTTCTTCCTCAAGTTTGCCCCGTTTGTCTTCAGCGTGTTCGTGCAAGTGGTTTTTATCCTTCCTTGTGGTTGGCAGCACCTTTATCCCATTTAGTATCTCTTAGTAAATTGCCGAGTAGCATAGACAAGGTTCCTAACATTAAAACCATAATTGCAAAAACGCCAAAATAACTAAAATGGTTTAAATCTGTGAAAAACGTTAACACACCAGCAAGAATGTATATACAGGCTGCGAAGAAATAGATACATTTAGACAAAGTAAGCTTTTTCCTAATTATAGAATTCACAACAGAAATGCCTAACGCTAACCCCAGAACAATGGGAAACAATCCCCAATTAATCAAAAATCCAAGAGTCAAAGCTATGAAGTTAACCATGAAGATTTTAGCCAGGGGAATTTTTACCACTTCTTTAGATTGCATTTTTTAACATTTCCTTATTATTAAGATAATGTACCCACTTAGCTATTGTTTTTCGGGAGATTGGCGGCGGGCCTCGGCCAACTGGCGTTCGAGTTCGGCGATACGCTGTTCGGCGGTATTAGCCCGTTGCGCTTCGGTTTTAGCCTGTTCCTCGGCTTGGAGGCGGGCTTGAGCTTCGATTTTGACCTGCTTCTCGCCTGCTTCCTCCCCGGTTAAGCGTAATTGCCCCTCCCGGTCATATAACCGCAGATACAATCCATCCGGCTCTAGCCAACTATCCAAAACCTCGCTCCACATTCGGCCTTCTTCGTTGGTTTTGATGGTAGTAGAGTTTCCTTGCGCGTCGTATCGCCAACCTAATAGCCGTGTCCCGACCCGCTTGGGCCACACCGGGCGGGGGTTGGGGTCGTAGGCCAAATATTCCTTTACTCCGATTAGCCCATACAGCCTCGGCTTTTTCTCCAGGTTAATATCATTATCATAGTTGCTATTAGAACTCGACTCTATTACCAACGGTGGGCAGGGTTTGTCACCCTTCCGCATATTCCAACTGCTAATTTTCGGTTGTTCTTCTATGGAAATTAAAATGCCTTTGAAAACCGCAATATCTGGCACGATTAAGTTCTCGGAGTTTTCGATAGCTTCATGATAATGGTTAAGTTCCCCGGCTATCAGCCAGCTTTCCTCTCGATATAACCTTTCCAGCACCGAAATTTCATAACGGATAAACAAAGTCTGTGCCGTGCTGTTACCCATTTGGTCTTCCTCGACTAAATATTGGTCTGGATTAATTAACTTTGGATTTAGGTCTTTAATAGTCATTGAATACTTCCTCCTGCGTCCTGAAATTATCGCCCAACTCTATTATAGCAAGTTTGGCTACAAAATAGATATTAAATAAAACCAAAAAGTGCGCCGAGGCTCAATCCTCAACGCACCCTATCACTTCGTGTAGTTAGTGTGAGAAACTGGCCTTTTTTACCAACAACTAGGAGTCGGAATACTTGTCGGTCAGGTTCACACTTATTAGCAATCCTAAATTACCACAACTTTAACTAAAATATAATAGTTCGCCTAGAGTGGTTAAAAGAAATAGTCCTATTCTAAGTTTACTAAGCAGTGGAAGTAGCAGACTCAGTATGTCAGAATAGCCGCGCCAAAATCTTCCGTTGGGGTATCACGCTGTATAAACACCTTCTGATCAGAACCATCCGGGTTCATTACGTAAATACGCGCCAGCCCAGTCCGGTCATTATTGAAGTAAATACGATTGCCATTTGGCCCTCGGTTATCCTGTACCCAAATGGGGTGACTATTGCTACCGCCTTTGGGATATGTTACCAGTACCTGGGGATTTGTGCCATCGGCATTAAACTTCCAGATTTCTAAAGGGATTCGGTCAGAATCGTTAACCGCCTTATTAGCAGTATTATAGACAATTTGTTTGCCATCCGGCGACCAGTTAGGCCACAAACAATGAACATCCAGGCAATTAGTAAGTTTTTGCGGCTGGGCATTAGGCTTGTTTAAGTCCAGCGTCCAGATTTGAAAAATGCCGCCTGTATCTTTGCCCGCCCAGGCCAAGCGGCTATCATCCGGTGAAAAAACTGGGCCAAGCTTCTCGCCAGGAATGCTAGTCAGGCGCGTAATCTCGGTAGCCGCCCCCCCCTGCGCCAAGGCAGTATAAATTTGTTCATCGTCGGTACTGACATAGGTGATACGGTTGCCCTGATTGGCGGCGGCAGGGGTTCTGGCCCGGTCTATCACCAAAACCTGAGCCTTGCCATCGCTGCTCATCTGGTAAACGCTGCTCTGGGGGGCGTTGCGATAACTCTGGAACAAAATCCAGCGTCCAGTGCCCGACCAGGCTGGCAAGGTTTCGCGCCCACTATCGGTCAGTTGGTCAAGCTTCCCAGTTTGCGAATCATAGAGATAAATGTCGGTTAAATCCGGCTTTCCAGTGGGGTGGCTGGCAAACAGGATTTTGACATTCTTGGCGGGCAACCCCACCACCTGAGTAGTAATTGCCGCGCTGGTAGTAGGGGTGCTAGTTGGGGCAGCAGTGGTGGTTACGGCGGTTGTTTTGGGCGGGGTTGTTGCCGGACTGGTTATTACTCCCGGCAACACACTCCCAGAACTTACGGTTTTGGGCTGCAATAAAATAAAACCAGTGATTATCCCCGCCACCCCTAGCACCAGCAACCCAATTATTCCCCATAACAACCAACCTTTTTTAGCCTTTGTTCTGGTGGCAAGTGGCCCCCGCGGGGTTTGGGTAGGCACGTCAAACTGCCAGGCAGGGGTCGGGGTGCGGGTCTGCAACTGATTGGGCGGGAGGTAACTGTAATTGGTGAAAGGAGTATAACTATGGGTTGAAACAGGGTTAATTGGTTTGATATTCGGGTCAATAAGCGGCACAGGCACAAAATTATCCTGACCTGGCAGCATAGGTGGGCGTTGCAGGGCGAAGGTGGCTTGCTGACTCCAATCTGGCGGGGGGTTAGGAGTCAGGCTGGGCGGTTTTATTTCTTGGGTGGGATTTTCGGCATAGTTGCGGGTAGCATTACGGAAAGCCTCTACCAATTCTTCCACCGATTGGTAACGGGCTTCGGGGCGTTTTGCCAGAGCTTTTTGAACTACCGCCTCAATGCTGCTATCGTAAGTTACCCCAAACAGGCTCATGGGTGGCAGGGGGTCGTTGAGGTGCTGAAACCCCAAACCTTCGCCCCGGAACGGAATCTCCCCGGTCAACATCTGATACAACACGATGCCCAGCGAATAAATATCACTACGTTGGTCAACTCGGTCTAAAAATTGTTCGGGAGCCATGTAGAGCGGCGTACCCATAATCGTGCCAGTGCGGGAACTGTTGGCACTACTCAAAGCTTTGGCAATGCCAAAATCGCTGATAACCAGATTTTCGCTGGCGTGGTGAATCAGCATATTGGAAGGTTTGATGTCGCGGTGAATGATGTTGCGGCTGTGGGCGTAACCCAGACCCGCTCCGATTTGCGCCAGATATTCATTTATTTTAGCCAGGGGAAGTGGCCCACTGCTCATTTTATCCTTGAGAGTGCCCCCGCCAAAATAGCTCATCACCAGATAAACGGTGTCGTCTTCCTGCCCGTAGTCGTAGGCCCGCAGAATGTTGGTATGGTTCAAGTCGCGCATGAGTTCACTCTCACGGCGGAAGCGAGCTAAAAAGGTGTCTTCGATTACCAGATCCAGTGATAGAACTTTTATAGCGACATCCCGGTCGTTCAGGGTGTCATAGGCGTGAAAAACCACCGACATTCCGCCGCGCCCGCTCAAGTTCATCACCCGATAGCGTCCGTTTGCCAGGGTTTTCAGGTCGCGGCCTCGCCCCCGCCCGTTGCCGGAGGTACTACCTACGCCTGGGTTTTTCTCGCCCGGATAAAACGACATAATGCGGCTTGCCTCCCCCCCAAATGCGGCCCATCCCAACTCATGTTTTAACGTAACATTACCCTATTTTGTTACACCCCTAAATCTTAACATGTTATTACAGGGCAAAGCAATTGGTCATAGGTAGGTATTTACTTGTAGGGATAGCTTATATTCCTATTTTTAGTTTAACACCGCGCGTATGTGCGAAGAATCACTGTTCAGTACTCTGTTGGATGCTAACATGAAAATAGTTAACATGAAAATAACTACTGATATTGAGTTATTGGGCTTATATTTGATATAAGCCCCTTTGAAGCAGGAAACCCTTCCTTTTATGCTAAGAGCCTCTCTAATTATTTAGCAGCAAAATTAGAGGCCACACCAAAGGAGACTTTGTTAATGAAAAACTCGCGCTTATACCTTTTTGCAATGGTATTACTGATTAGTACATTAGTGGCGGCCTGTGGCGATCCCACCGCCACCGGCGTGCCCACCACCGTTGCGCCAGTCACTACGAAGGCGGCAACTACCACAACCTCCGCTCCCGCCGGAAGTGTTGCTACCGTTACACCTAAACCCACTATCATCACGCCAGCCACTCCCACCACCAATGACGCTAAGACTACTACTGTTGCCCCCACTACCACCAGTGCTGTTTCTACTACTACCGTTGCTAGAACTGGAAGTAGTAATATAACTCTGGAAGAACTGAACTTTTCACAGCTACCAGCAAGCTTTGCCCGCTTTCCGCTTACTCCGACTTTGTTGACCTATTTAAAAAATCAACTCAAAGACGATAAGGTACTTGGTAAGGATGACTCAACCCTCAAAGCGGTGGCTATCCTGGGAACAGACGAGAGCAATGCCGATGTGGCGGGGGCTAAGTTCGACACAGCTTTACGGGCAATGGGCTATTCCTTCGCTATGGCTGGCTATAACAATCTGCTAAAGCTTGATACAACCCTTCTCGGAGCATATTTCAAAGTAGGTAGTCCCGATTTGGTGGTGATAGGGGTTCCGTCGGCTGATTTCCTGGATAACTCAAGCGGAGACCCCTTGCCCGCCGAGCTTGCTAACTTTGCCAAAGGTAAAAAGTTTGTCTTTGTGGCAATTAGTGGGACGGGCATCGCTTCTATCTACACCAAAGAGAATAAGATTCCAGAAGGAATGCCCACCGTCGGGACGAAATAATATTCCCCTGGTTTCAATCAAGCGGGTGAGCAAAAGCTCGCCCTTTTTTGTTAACGATTATTTTGTTGCCAAACTATCCCAATCAGCTAAAGCCGCCGCCTTTTTGATTTCCTTAAAGCAAAGGTATTTGTTAAAATCTTTATAGCCTCAAATCTGCCTGACGGGGGCATAGAAATTGATACTGATGAGGTTTTGTAGTTAATAATTTTTCACTACTAGATTGGAAAATAACAGCGTGAGCCAATTCATCGAATTTATCCGCAATCGGGTGGGGCTGTTGCCGAACCCGGTCAGTGCCGAAACCGACAAACTGGCCCCTCGCATCCGTAATGCCAAAGTGACAACTAGCGTTTGCCCTTACTGCGCCGTTGGGTGCAGCCAACTGGTTTATCACAAGGATGGCAAGATTTTAGACATCGAGGGCAACCCTGACAGCCCGATTAATCGTGGGACACTCTGCCCCAAAGGTGCGGCGACCTACGGGCTGTCGGTCAACCCCCTGCGCCTAACTAAAGTAAAATATCGCGCCCCCTATAGCGACCACTGGGAGGAAAAACCGCTGGACTGGACAATGGAGCGGATTGCCCAACTGGTCAAAAAAACCCGCGACGAGACTTTTAAGGAAACTTCCGAGAAACATCCCGGTCTGCCTATCAATCGCACCGAGGCGATTGCCCACCTGGGCGGCGCAACCCTGGATAACGAGGAAAATTACCTGATTATCAAACTCTTTCGTTCGCTAGGAATAGTCTATATCGAGAACCAGGCCCGCATCTGACACAGTGCCACCGTACCCGGTCTGGGTACATCAATGGGGCGCGGCGGAGCGACAACCGCCTTGTGGGATTTGGAGAAGGCCGATTGCATCCTGATTATGGGTTCAAACATGGCCGAATGTCACCCGGTTGGCTTTCGATTTGTGGTGAAGGCCCGCGAAAAGGGGGCTAAGATTATTCATGTTGACCCGCGTTTCACCCGCACCAGTGCGATGGCGAATATTTACGCCCCCATTCGCGCAGGCACAGACATTGTATTCCTGGGCGGGCTGATAAATTACGCCCTGGAAAGTGGCAAATATTTCCAGGAATATGTGGCTAATTATACTAATGCTGCTTTTCTGGTTAGCGAGGATTATCAGGATACCGAGGAGTTGGACGGGCTGTTCAGTGGTTTTGACCCCGAAACCCGCACTTATGACATGGCAAGCTGGCAATATCAACTGGACGAACACGGTCAACCTTTGCGTGACGAAACTTTGCAACATCCGCGCTGTGTGCTGCAAATCCTACGCAAACATTTCGCCCGTTACAGCCCGGAGGTGGTGGAGCAGGTTTGCGGCACGCCCCAGGCTACTTTCTTGCAGACTGCCGAAACTATTTGCGCCAATAGCGGGCGGGAGCGCACCACCGCCTTTTGTTACGCTGTCGGTTGGACGCAACATACAACAGGGTCGCAGATGATTCGGGCCGGGGCGATTTTACAACTTTTGCTGGGGAACGTGGGACGACCGGGCGGTGGTCTAATGGCTTTGCGGGGTCATGCCACGATTCAGGGCTCTACTGACGTGCCAACCCTTTATAATATGCTGCCGGGTTACATGAAAACGCCTATGGAAACCTCCGACCCGCCCCAATACAAGTTAGAGGATTTTCTCAAGGCTAATTATGCCCCAACGGGCTGGTGGTATAACCTGCCAAAATATATGGTGAGTCTACTCAAAGCCTGGTACGGGCCCAATGCTACCGCCGAGAACGGTTTTTGTTTTAACTATCTGCCCAAAGTTGGCGGGGATTACAGCTACACCCCCATGTTCCTGAATATGAAGGACGGCAAAATGCGGGGGATGTTTGTGATGGGCGAGAACTTTGCGGTGGGCGGGATGAACGCCAAGCTGGAAGTGGAGGCCATGACCAAACTGGATTGGTGTGTGGTGCGCGATTTGTTCGAGATAGAAACCGCCGTTTTCTGGCAAGCCGAGGGGGTTGACCCCAAGACTGTGCCAACCGAGGTTTTCCTGATGCCCGCCGCCGTGGTTGCCGAGAAGGACGGAACTTATACTAATACCCAAAGGCTGGTTCAATGGCATGATAAGGCGGTTGAGCCACCCGGCGATGCTCGGAGTGAAACATGGTTTGTTTATCATCTGGGCCAACGTTTACGCCAGTTATATGCTGATAGTACCCTGGAACGCGATAAACCCATCCAGCATTTGCAGTGGGAATTGCCCACTTCTGGGCCATATGCCGAGCCAAAAGTTGAGGAGGTTGTGCGGGAAATCAGTGGCTACCGGGTGGCTGACCATTCGCAGGTCGGTGGTTTTGCCGAGTTAGCCGACGATGGCACTACCGCTTGTGGTTGCTGGATTTATAGTGGGGTGGTCAGTCCCGATGGGCGTAATCTGGCCGCCAGTCGTCAGGCCGACCCGCCAGGAGTGGATACCAATCACCAGGATTGGGCTTTTAGTTGGCCTAACAACCGCCGTATTTTGTACAACCGCGCCAGTGCCGACCCCGACGGGCAACCCTGGAGCGAGGCCAAAAAGCTAGTGTGGTGGGACGCGGCTATCGGCAAGTGGACGGGGCAGGATACACCTGATTTTCCCCTGAACAAAGCTCCCGAAACTCCGGCGAACCCCGATGGCAAGGGGCTAGAGGCGCATAGTGGGCGCGACCCCTTTCTTATGCAGGCGGACGGGCGCGGCTGGCTGTTTGCCCCCAAAGGTTTGGTGGACGGGCCACTCCCTACCCACTATGAAGCGTTGGAGTCACCCGTCGAAAACCCACTATATAAACAACAGATCAACCCGACCACCAAAGAGTTCAGCCGTAAGGATAATCGCCGCAACCGTTCGCTTGACCCCCGTTATCCTTACGTGGCGACCACCTACCGCCTGACCGAGCATCACACCAGTGGCGGGATGAGTCGCTGGATTCCCTGGCTGTCGGAGTTACAGCCAGAGTTGTTTGCCGAGATTGACCCCGAACTTGCCGCCGAGAAGCAACTCAAAAACGGCGATTGGGCGACAGTCTGGACGGAACGGGGCGAGCTTGAGCTAAAGGTGCTAGTGACAGACCGCATGCAACCCCTGAAAATCGGCAAACGGCGCATCCATCAAATCGGGATGCCCTATCACTGGGGCAGTCGCGGGCTAATCACGGGCGATGTGGTCAACAACCTGACTCCCTTGCTCGAGGAGGCCAATGTGTATATCCACGAGGCCAAAACCTTTACCTGTAACCTGCGGAAAGGTCGCCGCACCTCGCCGCCCGTTTCTTCGCCAAGTTCCTCGCAAGGAGTAGTGGTCACCAATGGCGGGGCGGGACAGGATTTGGTGGAAATGCAGAATAAAGAAACAAGTAGCAACAAGCAAGAAGAAGGGAAACAAACCTAACCCCCTTCCCTGGCAAGAAAAGGGAATTTTCGTAGGGGCGGTTCGCCTGCCCCTCCTGTACTCAGGGGTGAACCGCCCCTAAACAAAAGGATACTAAATAATGTTTTATGTTTTTAAAACTTCATTAGTAGGGTGGAAAAATAGTTTGCTTCAAGCCACTCCAAATGGGCCTCTTTCAGATTACGAGCCGTGGTGGGGGCAAGCCGAGCCTTTCAATTCACCCCCTAAGCTACCCTTATTTTCAATTAGCTCTAAAGCTCCTAAGCTGGATGTATACTTTACGGGATTGCAAGTAGTAGATTTGTTTTCTATCCGATTAGTTAATATTCTTCGAGAAGCAGACGCGAAATTTGAAAGTTTTCCAGCAACAGTGTTAGACCGTAAGACTAAGGAAATAGTACCTCTTTCCTATGAAGCCCCTCACTTATTTGAAATTCTTCCTGTATTAGATGAGAATCTTACTATTGTTAAACATAAAATTGAAAAGCTTGTTTTAAATGAAGAGGTTAATTCTGTCCAAACCCCTATGTTTCGTGTTAAGAAAAGGGAGTCAGTAATAATTATCAATGAGTCCCTAAAATCGATTTTAGAGGCAAATAGTATTACAGGCTATACTTGTTGTCCTGTGAATGAATACCCACCTAAGTTGTAGGCAGGTAAGTGAGTATGAGTTTGAACAAGCTATCAAATACATACCATTGAGTAGCTATGATAAAAATTATTATTTTGACTCCTGACTCCTAGAAATACAAATAGAAAGAAGCAACAAATGGCAACCGGGTTTTTCACCGACACCAGCGTATGTATAGGCTGCAAAGCCTGTGAAGTAGCTTGCAAGCAATGGAATCAGCTTC
>Ga0209724_1004998_pt1 | contig 10276 bp, 5 predicted proteins | sample grotaG_FD_184143 | JGI IMG/M metagenome (GOLD analysis project Ga0209724, IMG submission 184143) | Glacier valley bacterial and archeal communities from Borup Fiord, Nunavut, Canada, to study Microbial Dark Matter (Phase II) -... | ecosystem: Environmental > Aquatic > Freshwater > Ice > Glacier ... | reverse complement strand
TCGGCCTCGTGCCGGTCCAGACGGTCGGTCAGACTTTTGATGGCACCTACACCACCAACCAGAAGACGCAGGGCCGGCTCGCTTGGACGATCGGCGCGAACTACCTCATCACGCCGCACCTGTCTGCCTATGGCCGCTATGCGGACGGCTTCCAGACGCAGGGTGTAAACCCGTTCGCAGTGATCAAGCTCTACGAGGGCGGGCTGCGCTACACCGGCCACGGGATCAGCGCGCAGGCGACCTATTTCCACACGGATTTCAACGACCAATTCTATCAGATCCAGCGGCCGACCGATCAGACGAAGTTCGATGATACTTTGTCTAATTACAACGTGGATGGATTCGAGATCGACTTTACCTACCAGCCGGTCCGGTTCTTCGCCATCGACTTCACCAGCGTGTTCCAGGACCCCAAGCTGAGCGGCTTCCGCCAGAGAGACCCGGTAACCGGGAACTTTGTCTCGCTGACCGGCTATAACTCCAAGACGCCCGAGCGCACCCCCAAGCAGTTGTTCACGATCACGCCGACGATCAAGCTGCCGCACGGCCTCGGTGAGGTTTACGGCCGCTACAAATATGTTGGCCAGATTTTCGCGGACAACGGCAACCAGATCGCGCTTCCCGCCTACGGTGTCACGAGCTTCGGCGCGAACTTCAACATCAACGATCGGTTGCAGGTCGCGGTCAACGCGGACAACGTGTTCAACACGATCGGAATCACCGAGGGCAACCCGCGCCAGGGCCAGACGCAGAACGCCGCTTCGGGCTATTTCTACGGGCGTGGCATCACTGGGCCGACCTACGGCGGCTCGATTACATTCCGCTACTAGTTCGGCGAAAGCAGCTGATCTGACGGGCACGGCGGGCGATGTCCGCCGTGCCTTATTCGTTAATGAGGTCAGGATGATCAAACAGGCACTGTGCGCTGCGGCCATGACGTTTGTGATCGGGACGCGCAACGAGGCGCTTGCGCGGCCAGCTCCCGCGCCGGAGCTTCGTTACGATCTGACCGAGGGCGAGAACATCAACCTGTTCTTCCGCGATGGCCCCGTTGCCGCGCATACGCTGCTGCGGTCGAGCCGCGTCCCGCGCATTCTGGTCGCCTTTCCCGCCGAGGATAGCGGCGTCGGCCTCTGGTTCGCGCCCACCCCCGCGCCCGTCCACTGGCGCGTCGAAACGGCCCCCGCGCGCGCGACGCTGACCGACGCCCAAAGCCGACCTCTTTACGGCGTCCAGATCGCCGCTTCGCTTGATGCGCCGCGTCTCGTGCCCACGAAGGCGGTGCTATCGAGCGTCCGCTATCTGCGCGATTACCAGTCGAACGCGCCACTGCCGCCACAGCTTGCGGTGCAGCCGCGCGCGGATGGCAACCGCCTCGAATGGAGCCGCGATCGCGCCGATGGCGCGCCGGGCTACCGGCTGATGCTCACGGTCACGCATGGCCGGATCGAGGACGGCACGATCCTCGCGGGAGCGGACGGTCGCATCGGCCTTACGATTACCGCCGCGAGCGGCGAGCCGCCGCTGCACGCCATTCCCGAGAGCGAGCTGCTGAACGCGTCCGCCGCCCCCGATCCTGCCGCGCGCCGGGCGCTTCGCTTCCTCAGCTACCGCGAGAAGTTCCTCGCAGGATCGTGGCGCTTCAACACCTATTTCGGCCGTGATACGCTGATGAGCCTGTCCTTGCTGATGCCCGCGCTCCGGCCGCCCGCAGTCGAGGCGGGAGTGTCCGCCGTGTTCGCGCGGCTCTCGGATGATGGCCAGGTCGCGCACGAGGAGGGGATCGGCGAATTCGCCGTGCTCGATCACAAGGCGCACGGATCGCCCGCCACGGCGCAACCGCCGATCCTCGATTGGGGCATGGTCGATTCGAGCTATATGCTCGCCCCAGTCGCGGGGCGCTATCTGCTCGGCCCGGGCCGCGCGCGCGCGGCGGCATATCTCGCCCACCCGCTCGATGTGGCGGCGCATCCTGGCGAGCGGCAGACGGCGGGTGCGCTGCTGGTGCGCAATCTGCGGCTCGTCGTCGCGAGTGCGCGCGCGTTCGCGGCTGATCCCACCCGACACAACCTGATCGCGATCAAGCCCGGCCGCCCCAACGGCGAGTGGCGCGATTCGGGCGAGGGGCTGGGGCGCGGACGCTACGCCTATGATATCAACGCCGCGCTCGTCCCCGCCTCGCTCGAAGCGGCGGCGCGGCTCACCGCTTCGGGCCTGCTCGATCCCTATCTCACCCCCGCAGACCGCGTCGCGCTCAAGGAAGCGGGCGCTATGGCGCGTGTATGGGCCGCGAAGGCACCGCCGCTATTCACGGTGCAGATTGCCGCCGCGCGCGCCCAAATCGCCGCCACCGCCTTTGCGCACACGCTCGATCTGCCCGTGCCGCCGCCGCTCGAAGCCCCGCTCGCGTTCCATGCGCTGTCGCTCAACGCCAATGGCACTCCGGTGCCGATCGTCAACTCGGACGAGGGCTTCGCGCTGTTCTTCACCGATCCAGCCCCCGCCGATCTCGATCTAGGGGTAGCCGCGATCATGCGCCCCTTCCCCTATGGCTTGATGACGCCGATTGGCCTGCTCGTCGCCAACGCCGCGCAGGATAGCCCGGAGATGCAGGCGCGCTTCACCCCCGCCGCCTATCACGGCGCGGTGGTGTGGAGCTGGCAGCAGGCGCTGCTCGCCGCCGGTCTCGAACGCCAGCTCCGCCGCACCGATCTCCCCGCTGCCACGCGCGCGCGGCTGACTGCGGCGCAGACCGATCTGTGGCGCGTGATCGCCGCCACACGCGCCTACGCCAATTCCGAACTATGGTCCTGGGTCTATCGGGACGGTCGTTACCGGGTGGTCGCATTTGGTGCAGGGGCGAAGGATGTCGACGAATCGGACGCAGCCCAACTCTGGAGCACGGTCTACCTTGCGGTGCGCCCGCCCGCCTCAGCCCGCGAGGAACGCGGTCACCGTTAACCGCCCGGTCAGCGGATCGGCGGGAAACGCGCGGCCGGGCGTGATCGCGCCGCTATGCAGCATAGCGCTGCGATAGAGGATGGCGCGGTTGTAGCGCGCGGGGATAATGTCCAGACGCTCGAACAACGGACTGTCGGCTGCGATGTAGCCGGGCCCCGGCGCGGCCGCGCGCAATTCAGCGTCGAGGAGCGGCAGGTAGGTCGCGCTGCGCTGGGCGTCGAGCGTCTCGAAACCGGTCGCGCGGTGGCGGAAGAAGGCGGTGCCGTCGGGGTCGCCTGGCGCAAGATAATGCACGAGCGCGACACGACCCCGTTCGAGCGCGTCGATGTGGGGGATGCGCTGCATTACACTTAGCGCTTCGGGCGCGGCGGTCACGATGGAGAAGCTCGCGTCGATCACGCGCGCGCCTTCGGGCAAATCGAACAGATCGCGCAGGATCTCGGCGAACAGCGCCGCGTGCGGCCGGAAATACCCCGGCGGAAGTGGCGCGCGAATGCCCGGATAATGTTCCCCGGCCGGCACGAAGGCGGCTGCTGCTGCCGATCCCCGCAGCGCATCGGGCTCCGCGGCAAAATTGTCGATGATCGCGACTGGCTGCCGCTCGCGCCCGATCCGGCGCACCGCAATCGTGCGGGCGCTCACCCCGCCGCGCGTCGCAGCCCGGGCACGCCACCCGCCGCGCCCGCCACCGCCATCGCCGCCGCGATCGCCGCGTCATGCTTGGGCAGCGTCGGCGCGGCGCGCGCCACCGCGGCGGCAATCTGATCGAGCTGCGCACGATTGGCGGAGCTGTCGATCACGTCCGCGAGCGGATTATAATCGCGCGCCGTGATGCCCTGCCCGTTCAGCACCGCGAGCCAGCTCGCCTCGCGGAACAGCTCCTCGCTGCCCAGCATCAGGCGGCCCGAGCGGCGATACTGCTCCTCCTTCTCCACCAGCGCATCAGGCAGCGTCATATGCCGCGTATGCTCCCACAGCGGATCGGTTTTGTCGTGCGTCGCGTGGTAATGCAAAATGATGAAATCGCGGCAGTTCTCATAATCGGCGGCAACCAGCGCGTTGAAGCGCGCGGGCAGCGCGGGATCGATGTCGCGGTCGGGGAAGAGGGTCAGCAGCTTGGCGATGCCACTCTGGATCAGATGAATGCTTGTTGATTCGAGCGGCTCCAGGAAACCGCTAGAAAGGCCAATCGCGACCACATTGCCGCGCCACGAGTCCGTGCGCCGCCCCGCCCTGAAGCGGATTTGGCGCGGTTCGGCGAGCGCTTCGCCGTCCAGATTGGCGAGCAATGTCGCGGCAGCCTCGTCGTCGCTGACGAACGCGCTCGAATAGCAATAGCCATTGCCGGTGCGGTGCTGGAGCGCGATTCGCCACTGCCACCCCGCCGCGCGCGCGGTCGAGCGCGTGTAGGGCGTTGTCTGCGCGACGCGCGCGCACGGCACCGCCCATGCGCGGTCGCAGGGCAGCCATCGCGACCAGTCTTCGTAGCCCGCGCCCATCGCGCCTTCGATCAGCAGCGCGCGAAAGCCCGAGCAATCGATGAACAGATCGCCGTCGAGTGCCTCGCCACGCTCGGTCGTCAGTCGCGCGACATTGCCGCCCCCGGTCCGCTCGACACGTGCGAGCTTGCCTTCCACGCGGGTTACCCCCTCTGCTTCGCACAGTGCGCGCAGGTGCCGCGCGTACAGCCCCGCGTCGAAGTGAAACGCGTAGCCCAAGGTGGAGAGGATCGAGCGCGCGTCCCCGCTCGGCTTGGCGAAGCGGCTCTGCGCCGCGAGGTGTGTGGCGAGCGAGAAATCGGCGAGAGGGCGCGCCGAGCCCTCGCGCGCCGCCTTCAGCCAGCGGTGGTGGAACGCAACACCCGGCTGGTTGACGCCATAGATGCCGAACGGGTGGAAATAGCGGTGGCCGGGCCGCGTCCAGCCGACGAATTCGATGCCGAGTTTGTAACTTGCCTTTGTCGCCCGGAGGAAAGCTGCTTCGTCGAGGCCGATCAGTTCGTTGAACCAGTGAATCGTCGGGATCGTCGCCTCGCCGACTCCGACCGTGCCGATCTCCTCGGATTCGAGCAGCGTGATCGCGAGGCGGTCCCCGAAAGTCTTGGCGAGCGCGGCGGCAGTCATCCAGCCCGCCGTGCCGCCGCCAAGGATCACGACGCGCCGCACGCGCCGGTCCGCTTCATTGTCGCTCATGGGGGCGGGTTACGCCTCCCTAGCCGCCCACGCAATCGCGCGGGTGCCGCAGCTGCCGTCGACATCGCGCGCGCGCCGTCCGCCGTCTCCGTTTTCCTCGAAGATGGGTAACCGCTTGGCGCCGACCCGATTTCCGCCGTCTCGTAGCGCTTGTGGACGCCGCGCCACTCGTCATCGCCGCGCCCGGCCCGTGGCCTCTCTCGATGCTCTTCGGCCCGCTGTCCGCGCGGTCCGGCTCGCGCACTTACAAGATTCTTGAAAAAAACAATCTTGAGGCAACGCGGCCGGGCGGCAACGGCGAATGTCCGACGCAAGATGGGTTCGGATGTACGAACGGCGTCGCCCGCGCTGTCGGGGGCGCGGTCGTTCCTGCTCTGACCGGGATGGAGCAGTCGCATCCTGAGCCATCGATGCTGCTTGGACCGCACTCTTAAGCAAGAGTTAGTCACGATTTTTCGGACGATTGAAGGGGCTTCGTGCAAACGTCCCCATGAAGTCTCGGAACGCCGAGCAACGATCGATTTCGTCAAAATGCGATCGTCGGCTTCCCCCTCGCATCATCGGAACAAGGCACCGTCTCAATTATAAGAGGCTAAACTACACTCCCACGCTCACACGCTTCGGGCCCGCCGGTGGCGTGTTCGGGCCGACGCAAACCGTGCGTTCCTCCGACACGCAATACATCAACCTCGACCTTGCTACCCCCCGCGTTCAAATCGATCTGGCAGGCGTGAGCACGGTTGTCTACGTTGCCAACGACGATGTCTGGACCGCCGACAAGCCCAAACGCGGCACTTGGGTATTCATGCACCGGCTGACCTCGGGCATCGCGGCGGACAACGCCCATGACACGCGCGTGCGCTTCAACACCGCGGGCGACGCGGTCGTCGCGATGTCGGCTCGGGTGCGATTCTTGTGGCCGAGCGACGGGCGGGTTCGGCTTGGTCGGCGGCACGGCGGATCAGGCCGAGCTTCGCGCTTGGCGGGGTCTACCCATCGACATCACGGTTTCGGAGGATAGATCGGCGGTCGTCAGCTACGAGAGGTTTTGCCGGAATAAGTAAATTCCGAAGCTGTCGCGACGCGCGATTTTTATCCATCGTCGGGAGTGTCGATCGCAAAAAATATTAGAAGCAGGTCCGCTCTTATAAAGAAAGCGCTCAGGGCAAAAACCCAGAGTATACACGCTAACGTGACTCTGATCGAACCGATGGCCTTTAATCTGCTTGGTACTGCGGGGTTGACGTCGGCAGAAGCCAACGCTCGCCGTGCGGCCGACGGTCCTAACGCGCTCCCGAAAGCGGCTAAACGATCGTTATGGAAAATTGCATTCGGTGTCGTGCGCGAGCCGATGCTCGCGCTGTTACTGTCCGCAGGCGGGATTTATTTGCTGCTCGGCGAACTGACCGATGCGCTGGTTCTGATGGCCTTCGCGATCTTCACGATCGCTCTGACGATTATCCAAGAAACGCGCACCGAGCATTCGCTCGATGCGCTACGCGATCTGTCGGCACCCCGCGCGCTCGTCATCCGAGACGGCGCGTCGGTCCATATCGCGGGAGCCGATGTGGTGCGCGGCGACGTCCTCATTCTCGCGCAGGGCGACCGTGTCGCGGCCGATGCCACGCTGCTGGAAGCCGATGACTTTCAGGTGGACGAATCGCTCCTCACTGGGGAATCCTTGCCGGTGCGCAAGCTGGCGGGCACGGTGGCCGGCTCGCTTCCTGCGCCACAGCCGGGCGGCGAGGATCAGCCCACCGTGTATTCGGGAACGCTTGTCACGCGCGGCTCGGGCACCGCGCGCGTGCTCGCGATCGGTCAGGCGAGCGCAATCGGCAAAATCGGCCATTCCTTGACCGGGCTAGATACTGAGGCGCCACGCCTGCGTCACGAGATCAATGGCATCGTGCGGCTTGGGGCGTTTGGCGGCGGTTCGGTCGCGCTTGTGGTCGTGCTGCTCTATGCGACCTTGCGCGGTGGCTGGATCGACGCGGTGCTCGCCGGGATCGCCATCGGCATGTCGCTGCTGCCCGAAGAATTCCCGGTCGTACTCACCATCTTTCTCGCGATGGGAGCGTGGCGGATCGCGCGGGTGGGCGTGCTGACGCGCCGCGCGTCCGCGATCGAGACGCTTGGCTCGGCGACGATCTTGTGCACCGACAAGACGGGCACGCTCACTGAAAACCGCATGGCGGTCGCCGCGCTGTGGTCGCCGACGGGTGAAGTGGCTGCGGTCGAGCAGTCGGGAAACATTCCTAGCGCTTTTCGTGCGATCCTCGACACGAGTATTCTCGCGAGCGCATCGGTTCCCGTCGATCCGATGGAGATCGCGTTCCATGAAGCGGGACGAGGCAGCGCGTCGACCGATCGCGCGGGATGGACGCTCGAACATAGCTATGCCCTTCGCCCCGACCTGATGGCGATGTCCAACGTCTGGCGAACCGCGGACGCGGGCGCGCCCCTCCGCATCGCCGCCAAGGGCGCGCCTGAGGCTGTCGCCGGGCTATGCCGGCTTTCCCAAGCCGAGCAAGACCGCCTGGCAAGCGCGGTCGACGCGATGGCAAATAAGGGCATCCGAGTGCTCGGCGTCGCCACCGCGACGACTGACGACCGCGCGTGGAAGGGCTCGCAAAGTGATTATGCTTTCACGCTTGTGGGGCTGATCGGTCTCGCCGATCCGCTGCGCGCAAGCGTACCGGCGGCGGTCAAGGAATGCCAAGATGCAGGGATCCGCGTCGTCATGATCACCGGTGACCATGCCGCGACCGCGCGGTCGATCGCGCTTCAAGCCGGTATCGCAAATGGCGAGGTGCTGACCGGTATCGATGTCGCTGCATTGGACGATGCCGCGCTTGCGGCGCGGTTGAAGAAGGTCAGCGTCTTTGCGCGTATCCTACCCGAACAGAAGCTGCGGATCGTCAGCGCGTTCAAGACCGAGGGCGAGATCGTCGCTATGACGGGTGACGGCGTTAACGACGCGCCCTCGCTAAAGGCCGCGAACATCGGCATCGCAATGGGCAAGCGCGGCACCGATGTGGCGCGCGAGGCAGCGGCGATCGTGCTGCTCGACGATGATTTCGGATCGATCGTGAAAGCGATCGGGCTTGGTCGCCGGATTTACGATAACATGCGCAAGGTGATGGGCTTTATCTTTGCGGTGCATGTGCCGCTGGCGGGCTTGGCCGTGTTGCCACTCGCCTTGGGGCTGCCGATCCTGTTCGGCCCCATCCACATCGCGTTATTGCAGATGATCATCGATCCGGTTTGCGCGCTGGTTTTCGAAGCCGAACGCGAGGAGGCGAACATCATGGATCGGCAGCCGCGTGACCCCGCCGAGCGCCTGTTCTCATGGCGGATGATCGCGTGGAGCGTTTTCCAGGGAGCGCTCGCGTTGGCGATGCTGACGACGATCTTCCTGGTGGCGACCCGCCTCGGCATGGCCGAGGCGGAAGTTCGCGCGCTGACTTTCTTCGCGCTCATCCTGTCGAGCCTTGCGTTGATTCTGGTCAATCGCACCTCCACCGCATCGCTTGTCCAGGCGTTCGCACGCAAGAACGCCGCGCTCGGTTATGTGTTCGGCGCGGTCGCCGGCATTTCGATGATCGTCCTGCTTGTTCCGGCCGCTCGGCAACCGCTCAAGTTCGGGCCGCTGCACGTGCCCGATCTTGCGATCGCGGGCGCGTGCGCCGTGCTGTTGCTGCTCATTCTCGAGATGTTGAAGCCCTTGGTTCGCCAACGGCCACTTGGGCTCGACGCGTCCGGGGTCACGAGTTTGCTTCACGCGGAGCCTGGCCGATGAGCACCGAACCGGTGATCAGCCGTGATCCGACACTCGGCGCCTTCGCGCGGCGGCTGCTCGTCATCGTCCTGATCGCGGCGATGACGCTGGCGGCATGGCGGCTGAGCGGCTTGGCCATCATATTGTTCGGCGTGATCCTGTTCGCGATTGGGCTCGACGCCGGGGTTCGGGGCACGATGCGGATCGCGCCGCTTGGTCGGCTCGGCGCGCTGGCGGCGGTGGTCGTCATTCTCGTGGGCGCGATCGGTCTGTCCTTTTGGTTCTTCGGCAACGTCATCGCCGGCCAGATCGACCGATTGTCGCTGCAAGTTCCCCAAGGGCTTCGGCTGCTGATCGCTCAGGTCGAGGCGCACCCGTTTGGGCGATATCTCGTCGATCATGCACGCGAGTTCGGCGTCCTTAACCTTGGGAATTGGGCTGTTGCGGGCTTGGCTAATTTGGCGAGCAGCATCGCACGCGGGGCTGGCTATGCGGTGCTGACGTTCTTCGGCGCGATCTATCTCGCGGCTGAGCCCGATCTCTACAGGCGGATCGGATTTCGTTTGCTGCCGAGGGCCTATTGGCCTCGGGCAGAGCAGCTCTCCCAGGAAGCCGCACGCGTCCTGCGGCGATGGTTGTTGGGCCAGATGGTCGTCATGATGATCATCGGGGTACTTTCAGGGTTCGGACTCTGGGCGCTCGGCATCGGCTCCGCCTTTGCGCTCGGTCTCGTGGGCGGGCTGCTTTGCTTCATCCCATTCGTCGGATCGGTGATCGCCGTGATTCCCGCGACTTTGGTCGCGCTGACGCAAGGGCCACTCTACGCCTTGTCGGTCGTGCTGATGTACATGGCCGTACATTTTATAGAGGGCAATTTCCTCACGCCACTGGTGCAGGCGAAGGCGACATCGCTGCCACCGGTGCTCGGTCTGTTCGCCGCGGTTGGCTTCGGCATTCTTTTCGGCGTTCCAGGCGTTCTTCTCGCGGCACCGCTAATGCTCTTTGTCTTGGCCGCTTTGGAGATCCTCTACGTCCAGCAAACACTTGGCGAACCTCCGACACAAGAACGATCCCAAAGCGTAGCAGCTTCCGTATCACGATGATCTCTATGCAGCGTCGTAGTCAAAGACTTACATCATGAAATCGATCCTGCTCCACGTGAACGCCGACGAAGGTCAGCCATCGAGGCTGCAAGCCGCCATCGATCTCGCGCGCGCACATGGCGGACGCATCCACTGCGTCGCGATCACGCCCTATAGCGCCTATGCTGTCGGCGACCCGTTCATCGGCGCGTTCATGCTGGCCGAATCCTCGACCAGTATCACCGAGCACGAAGAGCAGCAGC
>Ga0209724_1004995_pt1 | contig 10277 bp, 1 predicted proteins | sample grotaG_FD_184143 | JGI IMG/M metagenome (GOLD analysis project Ga0209724, IMG submission 184143) | Glacier valley bacterial and archeal communities from Borup Fiord, Nunavut, Canada, to study Microbial Dark Matter (Phase II) -... | ecosystem: Environmental > Aquatic > Freshwater > Ice > Glacier ... | reverse complement strand
CTTTTGCTACTTCGGCTGGAAGAATATTTAATAGCAATTGTTCAATCTCGTCTTTTTGTTGATCGAGTATTTTATTTGTTTTTACTTTTTCCCGATAGTTTTTAAAAATTAGTAATGCTATTAAAAACACCAGCCCTAGTCCTGCTGCAAAAGCATTTCTTACTAATTTTTGCCTTCTTAAATCAGCTTCCTGTAGCGCTTTGTCTTTGGTAAGTAAATTAATTTCACCCTGCTTTCTTTGGAGGTCAAATTCAAATTGAAGTTTACCCAATTTTTTATCTGATTCAATATTGTATAATGTGTCTTTTACAGTAGCGTAAAGTGTTTGGTATTTAAATGCATTTTTATAATCAGCATTTTTAGAATAGGCTAAGGCCATATCCTGATAAATGCCCTTCAAATCGGGCGTAGCTTTTATTTCTTCGGCTAATGCACTTGCCTTATTGAAATAAAGCAGTGCATTACTATAGTCCTTTTGCTCAATATATACACTTGCAATACCTGCAAAGGACCGGACCATGTGATGTTTACTTTCTGATTTTTCAGCAATTGCCAATGCCTTGTTATGATAGTTTAGGGACAGGTTAAAATCCCCCTTTTTTAGATAGATATTACCTATACCATTAAGGGCATAAGAACTGTTTGGCAAATCCCCAAAAGCATTTATTGATTTTTGATAATAACTTAACGATTTTGCAAGATCACCCTGGTAAAAATAGATGTCCGCAACATTTGCAAAAATAACACCCATGGCATCCTTTTCACCTAACTCTTCACCTATTGGCAAAGCTTGTAGATAATAACTTAGGGCTTTATCATATGTTGCTTTTTTATTATAATAAATACCTCCCACTCCATTAAGGGCAGTAAGTATCCTTAGTTTATCTCCTGCTTTTTCGGAAAGTTTTAACGACCTTAGGCTAAATTCCAAGGCTTTTTCATCATTGCCCTGGTCTGAATAGACAGCTGATATATTACTTAATAAATTAGCAATCCCGATATCATCCTTTAAATTTTCAAAAATCTGTAATGATTCATTCCAGGATCCAAGTGCTTCCAACAATTTTGACTGGGAATAATCTGCCAATCCCATATATTTAAGGGCATATCCCTTACCTTTTAAAAAAACAATTTTTTCTGCTAAATTTTTTGCCTCAATTGCCAAACTTCTTGCTTTATCAGGGGCATCAGAAAGCTGCTCTTTACTTTGTTGCAGCAGGGCGTTTACTAAAGCAGTATTGGTATTCTTTCCTGAAGCAGTATCCACCGGGGCCTGGGAATAGGTAGTAATTACAAAAACAATTAATAATATAAATAGGCCCGGTGCTTTATTCTTCATAATTAAATATCGTTATTTCAATTCATCATAGTACGAATTATTGGATGTATTTCAAATTGTCGCTGGCTCCGATGGTAATCCTAGCCAGCGACATCCGATAGCTTTATCGGATTTGAAATACTCTTTACGAATTTACAGTTTAGTCAGAATAATCACCTGCTGATAATTATTTTTTTAATTGTTGTTTTATCCGTACCAATCACCTGTATCATATATACCCCTCTTATCAATCTGCTTACATCAATCCTCTTAACGTATTTTTTACCCGCTTCCCAAACACCGTTATTTGTTTCAAAAACCTTCTTTCCATCAAGTGTCAATATGGCTATTTTAGTGTTACCGGTTTGGGTTGGAACATACGACAGGGTTACTGTAGCAGCAGATGCCGGATTTGGATAAACCTGCATTTCGCCGACCCTGGAAGTTAAATCCTGAACATCTTGCTGAACCCCTTGCTGTAATGATGAAGCACTGGTTATTATTCTATTTCCGGTAGATTGGTTTGTTGATGGTATGCAGGCTGTAAAATTATTTTGATTACTTGGGCTACCTGTATAATTACTTCCGCCATTACCAGTGCCACCAGATACAATATTTGCTAATACTGTTGTTGGAGTACCCGCACGATAATATCCATTAGTGGATGCTACTGCGCCCAAGGCACTAATAGCATTATATGCGAATTGACCCTGATAAGCTCCCATGGCGTAAGACCATTGTTCACTAAAGTTTTTGTTGCAATAGAAGATTCCTTTAACCACAGAATTAGATTGATTATTTTTCTTCACAAATCCATTACTTGAGTTAATGATGGCACCCGTAATAAAAATATCTGAAGTGCTGGAAAAACCCAAAGGCACTTTGGTAGTCCAGGTACTGGTATTTACATCATAACTTGTTACCGGAGACGAAACACTGTTGTCAGCAACAATCTTACCATTCGGGATAGCCAGGTTGGATATAGTTGGAGTGGAATTTATATTGTTGAAAGTAATATTACCAGCCCTGAATATGATGTAATCGCCATTGGCTGCAAGCTGCCCACTAACCTTCACCGTTATGCTCAACCACAAACTAGTAGCAAAAGTTGATGTGCTAACAAAATTTGTAGGATCGTGTGTTATTAAGCATTGGTTAGTGGTAACAGTCAATGCCCCGGCTACAAAACTAAAAGCATAGTTTGTAGAAGCCAGCGAACCAATAGTAGCAGTAATGGGGTAAGTAGGAGGACTAACTGCACTATATTGTGTAGCTGTGGTGGTTAAAGACGGAGTACCAGTCACACCACTGTTTGCCAAATATTCTCCCGTTATAAAACCGCTATAAGTAGCTGTCAATGCAGGATTACTTTCGCCAAATGGCCTTGTTTTAGGGTCTGCAGTTATAGTTAATGTTGCTGTATTTATAACACCGGCATTATTGGTTACATAACTAATGTTGTAATTGCCACCACTATTGCCATCATTGATTACGAGACCGCTTGCAGTCATCACTTTGCTGATACCTACATTGCGGTTATCGAAAGTTTGTTTCGGAGCTGTACCTATCGCATCCGGTGCTATCAACCCGGTTACCAAAGGCACTACAGACGAAGTATTAGTTCCATCATAAATCTTTATTTGTGATTGCGCTGTTACAGTAGCTGTGATTATATTAATCACACCGGTACTATTAGTGACATAGCTAATATTGTAGTTGCCGCCACTGTTGCCATCATTGATTACGAGACCGCTTGCAGCCATCATTTTAGTGATACCTACATTGCGGTTATCGAAAGTTTGTTTCGGAGCTGTACCTATCGCATCCGGTGCTATCAACCCAGTTACCACAGGCACTACAGACGAAGTATTAGTTCCATCGTAGTTTTTGCTATCAGTTTGTGCCGTTACTGTCGCTGTTATTTTCCTGATCTCACCGGTGCTGTTAGTGACATAGCTAATATTGTAGTTGTTACCTCCATTACCATCATTGATTACGAGGCCAGCAGCTGTTATCACTTTGTTTACACCTGCATTCCTGGTGTCAAATGTTTGTGCAGGTGCAGTAACTACTGCATCAGTCGCAATCAACCCGGTTATAACCGGTGCTACTGATGAAGTTTTAGTGCCATCATAGTCCTTTGCATCAGTTTGTGCAGTTACTGTCGCGGTGATTATTTTAATCTCACCGGCACTATTGGTTACATAGCTAATGTTGTAGTTGCCACCACTATTGCCATCATTGATTACGAGACCGCTTGCAGTCATCATTTTAGTGATACCTACATTGCGGTTATCGAAAGTTTGTTTCGGAGCTGTACCTATCGCATCCGGAGCTATCAGCCCGGTTACCACTGGTACTACAGAAGAGCTATTGGTTCCATCATAATTCTTTATTTGTAATTGTGCTGTTACTGTCGCGGTGATTATTTTAATCTCGCCGGTGCTGTTAGGGACATAGCTAATATTGTAGTTGCCGCCACTGTTGCCATCATTGATTACGAGACCGTTTGCATTCATCACTTTACTTATACCAACATTGCGGTTATCAAAAGTTTGTTTCGGAGCTGTACCTATCGCATCCGGTGCTATCAACCCAGTTACCACAGGCACTACAGACGAAGTATTAGTTCCATCGTAGTTTTTGCTATCAGTTTGTGCCGTTACTGTCGCTGTTATTTTCCTGATCTCACCGGTGCTGTTAGTGACATAGCTAATATTGTAGTTGTTACCTCCATTACCATCATTGATTACGAGGCCAGCAGCTGTTATCACTTTGTTTACACCTGCATTCCTGGTGTCAAATGTTTGTGCGGGTGCAGCAACTACTGCATCAGTCGCAATCAACCCGGTTATAACCGGTGCTACTGATGAAGTTTTAGTACCATCATAGTCCTTAGCATCAGTTTGTGCAGTTACTTTAAGTTCAGTCTTAGCAATATCCACGTCGCCCAAACCATACGTTATATCAAAATTAGGATTCACTAAAACACCCGGAACAAGGTATTGCTTACCCACATCCAGACCGGTAATCATATTAATACCAAACATGTTGCCGAGCGTCGAAGTTCCATCACCGTCATTAGTGCCATCATCTGAATCCAGCACCACTGCAGTATTATTATTAGTGGCACCTGTACCCAATGCACCCGTGTTTAAAATTTTAAGGCTGCTGCCTGTGGTGCCGTTGAGAATTTTAAGACTGCTGCCGGTGCTGCCGTTGAGAATTTTAAGGCTGCTGCCGGTGAGGCCGTTGAGAACAGCAGTATTGGCTACTACCTGGAATGAACCATTTTTTACCTGAGCCAGGCCGCCATCGCCCAACTGTACGAATGAGCCGTCCGGTATTGGCACATCTACACCATTTATCACTTTATACACTATATTATTTAAAACCTTCAAGGCGGTGGTAGTGCCCAGTACTTGTACTGTAGGATCAACGGTAACCTCAGTGGTGCCGTTGAGAATTTTAAGACTGGTGGTGGTGCCGTTGAGAATTTTAAGACTGGTGGTGGTGGTGCCATTTAAAATCTTAAGCGCTCCGTTAAGTATCTTTAGTGACGTTGTGCCTGTTACACCGTTAGTTAGTATGACCCATGAGCCATTATTTACATATTGGGCCAGTACCGTAGGAACAAGAGGAATTCCATTACCATCAGTCATTTGAGCATCTACAATCTGTATCAACGATCCATTTACTATAGGCACTATGGAACCATCGCCACTATTTATCATTTGCGATAATAAGCCGTTGAGAATTTTAAGACTAGAGCTGCCGCCATTCACAACAACCCCTGTACTATTGTCAGCACTCTCTATTGAACTTGCACTCAATAAAGCCTTGGGATTAATATTGGGATATCCGGAGTAAAAAATAGCTTTTGTCTTATCTATTTTTGCATAATCATAAATTGATTCTGATGCAACATCTACCAGGTATTGAATATTTAAATTGTCTTGCAATATGTTCGGATCTGTTATTGGTACCAACATATTATTCGCAAGCGTAAACTTCCGGGAATTTTTTACGGCTTTGAAACTCGCCATCATATTCATATTTGCAAGATTTGTATTGAGGAGCGGATTACCGTCAGCTTGTGGCTTTTTAAAATCTTTCACCACAGCCAGTGCATTTTTTGGTAAAAAGGCCTCGTGGAAGCTTTTAATTGTATTCTTCAAATCGGTGGGATTACTAACATTGGCTTCATTAAATTCATACTTAAAGGTAACCTTGCCAACAGCCTGGCCATAAGTGAGTGTTTTATACTCTGGTGTTACTTTTAATGGCATTTGTGCTATGGTTACTTTACCATCAGTAAACTTATAATTATATTTTTTTAACAACGCCGCATCACCAGGTGCATACTGGTTAAAAGTAATAACGTATGTACCCACGTCGCTTTGAGAAGTTGCTGCAGTGGTTGCCGTTAAATTTGTAAGGCCAATATCTGCCAATGTTAATAATGGGTTTGTATTCTGCAGCAATACCCCATCTACTTTAATGGTAAACGAAGGTGCAGTAAGTATTTCGCCATATTTCTTACTAATGTCATTTGCTGTAATAGTAATAGCAGCGCTAAAGAAATACTTACCATTTGAAAAGCCTCCATCGGTTCCATTAGTTCCTGCCTTTGGAGGTGTATAGGCTTTAATCTCGGGGTTTCCAACACATGAACTTATTTTTACTGTCACTTCAGTTGAACTAACGAAAGTTGGTATAATTTTAATGCTGTCACCTGGCCCGTTAATTAAATACACCACCGTATTGTAGCTGAAATTTTCACCAGTAATTGATACAGTGAATTCAGTACCACTGCATGGTACAATTCCCTCTGGCACCACCACTTTAATAATGGAATCAATTGGGGCTGCAAATGTGCGCATTGCTGAATCTGCATTCACCAATCCAAAACCGGATATAAAATCAAAACCAGGAGTCGCCATATCTACAGCCGACAATTGCAGCAACGATTTCATAACATCTGGTGCGGTTGTAGCCTGGTCAAGGAATTTTTTCTTTCCCTGCATGATCAATGCCGCTACTGCCGCCGCATGTGGTGCCGCTGCAGATGTGCCAAAGAAATTAGAATAGCCATCCAACTGTACGCCTGTTACCGTATTTGAATAATCCTGGCCCATCTTTACGGTGGTATTACCACCATCAGGAGCAACAAGATCGGGTTTCTGTCTTACCACACCTTCGGTTTTTGTTCCACCAATAGAAGAGTAATCTTCAATAAGCGGCGCTGAAAGATTGTATGGCTGATATGACGGCACTTTATCAAACCGGGCTGCACCTACGGCTATTGCACCCAAGGCATTTGCCTGGCCCACGACTGTTGAAGTACCCCCAGGCCATTCCAAAATTTGCACATCACCCCGATAAATAATGTACTTGATACGTGCCGGGAAACCACCCGAGGTATTATTTAGTATAAGGAAACTGGCATCGGTAGTGGTATTGATAGTGAAAGGCATTATTTCTAACGGATCCCCATTAGTATTGTCCCTGTTGAATCCTTTTAAACCTGTACCGTTGGTATTTGAGGTCCAAAACATATCAAGATCAAATTTTGTACCACTAATCTGGCCAATTGGGCTAGTGTAAATATCATCTACCCATTGTAATACAATGGTATAATTTCCGGGGGCAAGCGTTATATGCTGAAAAATATCACCGCCTCCTGAAAAATCATGTGCCACCTTGCCGGCAAATCCGGCTTGTGACGCATCTACGGGTTTAAAATCTTTTTCGTAAGACTTGTTTTTAAAATTACCTGCTGCAGAAAAATAAGATACCCCATTGAGCTTAGCAGCATCCACTGCTTTAGCTACCACACCGTCTTTAAGATATGGTTCAGTAATATAGGTCACATCATCCACAATTACCTTACAACCGGCAGCTGTTAATTCATTAATGCCGGTAGCAAAGTCGCCCGCTGTTAAAAAGCCTGTGCGGAAATACAGTTCAGCACCAGGCGCTACATCATGTACAATTTGTAGCATTGCCCTGCCTTCATCAGTGCTTTTAATGGGATAGTCTTGTAATACATGTACATTTTTAGTAAAACCTTTGGGATTACCGTCGCCGGGGAGATCGCCGGCCAAAACATCCTGTGCTGCTGTATTGGTTGTAAATGTTTGCCCAATCGGGTTTGGTGGATCTGTAACTGGCTGAAGTGGTAAAGTTGCAGTGGTACCATTAGTAATAGTTGCATAACTATTTGAAATAACACCTACTTTAACACCATCGCCATTTATTTTATACCCACTGCGCACAAAATGAGAGCGCATGGTGGTATCGCCTGCTGAAGTAACAAGACCGGCGTTACTAAAAGGCTCATAAAAGGGCCTGCAAAAATTAATATAAGCACCTAATAAATTAAGCTTTAATAAATTAATAATCGGGTAATCGCCAGTGATAATTAACCTGCTGCCGTTAACGCCATCGCCATTTACGCCATTTGTAACTATATTGGTAAGCCCATAAGTTGCCTCTTGAAGGAGGTTCAATACAGTAGTATAATTATTGACCTGAACAATCACATCTATCCTAATATACCCAGTTGCAATTATAAAGAAAGGAGAAGGCTGTCCGGTAGGATTGTTCCAGTAAACTGATGTCAATTCAGAACCGATCAGTGTGTTTACTTTGTTTGATACTTCCACATTATCAGTTGAAGTACAACCTGCCGCTGATGTAAAAGCAAGTTTATAGATGCCTGGTTCAGAAACATTAATAGAAGCAAGGTTGTCTGCGGTTGTGATTAACCCACCCGGAGGTGCTGTCCATTTATAAGTAAATCCGGTTAAATCGGATCTTCCAATTGTTGTGTTACCATCAAAATTATATGGTTTGTCAGGGCCTGCTCCATCAACAATTGTTGGCGTTGCGTTTACGGTAACAGTAACTGCAGTAGATGTTACAGCTGGAGCACATGAACCACTTACTACCACGTCATAACTGCCCGCATCTGTAGCAATTGCATTTGTTAATGTAAGTGTTGATGTTCCCTGTCCACTAAAAACTCCTCCATTAGTAACCGCAACTCCCCCTTTTCTCCACGAATAAGTCAGTCCTAGTCCAGTGGCTGTAACACTTATGGTTTGCGTACCGCTGCCAGTACAGGTTGCTGTTGGAGTAGCAGGTTGGGTTGTAATTGCAGGAGGTGCGTTAACTGTAACTGATCCTGAAACATTACTGGTTACAGAAGGTGAACATGCACCGCTGACAACAACATAATAATACGAGACACCTGCAATGGTAGTTACAGGTGTATAATTTGAAGCCGTAGCCACTGCTATTAATGTTCCCCCAGTATTTGAATTAGTAGCATTGCGATACCATTGGTAGCTTAAACCAGTTCCGGTTGCTATTACAGATAACTGGGTGGAAGCACCATTTAAACATACAATTTGTGTTGATGTTGCTGGTTGGGTTGTTATTGCAGGAGGGGCACAAGTATTAACTGCTGACGGATTATAAACAATATTTACGCCATCCACAATATTTACCTGGGTTCCACTCCACAATGCACCTTGCACAGCCATAGAAGGTCCATTGGGAGTTCCGATTTTAATAGCAGCGTAAGGTGCCCAAACCGAGCCAAACCAGCTTGAAGTATTACCATTACCGTTTGAACCATTTGACATACTAAATGTAAAACCACCATTTGTGAGACCTGTGCCGTGAACCTCTGTAAATATCCGGTTGGCAGCTCCAGCTCCCCCATTGGTAATTGAACAACTTGTCCTATTTAATATAACGTCACCGTAAACATAAACAAGGAAATTACCCGGTAATGAATTGAAATTAAAAATGATACTGCTATTAGGGCCAGTTGTAGTAATTGATTTAAAAACATAGGTGCCAGGACCATTTAATGTTACCGTACTATTACCGCTAATCGAAAGATCCCCGTAGTTGCCGGGATTAATTAAGCCTGAAGTAATCTTGAGTATGCCTACCGTAGGAAAATTCGTAATAACAGGCAGTTGTTGCGGAAGAATGGCAACCGTGGGATTTGTACCCGTTGGAGTTTTTTTAATGGTGCCTATTTGATAGGTTTTTGGAGTATAAACTAATCCATTTACAGTTCCTCCCCCAATCACAATATCTCCATATACATCAATATTGCCTGTAAAATTTTCACTTGTACCTGCAGAAAAAATGGTTCCCGATGGTGGCTGAGAGGCAAGAGGGTAAAGACCCGATGTCATATTACCATTAACGACATTGCTGTTAGCCAGCGCTATAGTGCCTCCGCTATAGATATTTGTTTTATTGGCACCGGTACCAGCTATCATATTTCCGACTGATTTTACCAGTGTGTTACTACCAATAGCGCCACCCTGTATACTGGAAGAACCAACTTGAGCACTGGAATTTCCCCAAATCACATAATCTTTAATAATGGTTGTTGGGGATTGTGCAAATAGCGATGAACCAACAAACAGGCATGCCAGTATAACAAAGGCAATACTCTTTGAATGGATAAAAATAGAAGTAGGTCGCATATGTAAATGTTAATGAATTAGCTAAGAAATTATTTAAAAAATTAGTACAAAACAGGTTTTCAGGAAAACTTAAGAATGCAATAACAATTGTGCTTTACAAACATTTTCTAAATAAGCTAAGATGAGGATGTGTTGGTATTTCTGGCAGGAATGGAATTCTAATGAGAAAAAATAGTGAAATCACTACAGAACAAATATAATAAGAATATTAACATTATGAAAAAAATAATTCGATTTACTCAGGTTATTACAAAATGGGAACAAAAAAATAATTACAAAATTCATTATTAAAAAACTGGGAAATAGTAATTCTTATTTATTGTTGTCCGAGATAATTATTATTTGATAAAAGTAAATCATTGAAAGTACTATCAATACTCAAAATTGAAATTCAGGCATAAAATGGGGGTATACTTTTTTCTTAGGAGGTTCTTTAGGCGTTT
>Ga0209724_1004994_pt1 | contig 10278 bp, 7 predicted proteins | sample grotaG_FD_184143 | JGI IMG/M metagenome (GOLD analysis project Ga0209724, IMG submission 184143) | Glacier valley bacterial and archeal communities from Borup Fiord, Nunavut, Canada, to study Microbial Dark Matter (Phase II) -... | ecosystem: Environmental > Aquatic > Freshwater > Ice > Glacier ... | reverse complement strand
CAAGAAGGTACCTTTTGGACTCCAAGATAACATATTCATTAATGAGTTCTGAGCAGTTTTTACCCAACGTTGCTTTAGTGATTGCATTAAGTTGAAAGGAGGAAAGATTCAAAATATCAGCATATTGCGACACTTGCTTTTGGCTAAAAATATGAGTCTCCAAAAGTTCTAAAAATTCCTCAAGGCGCTCCTGATTATAGGGAGTGTGATTGTTCGACAGGACTTTGCTGTTCTGCTGATGACGTATAAGTTCGATAAAGAAAATACCCATATTCGCTTTTATGACTTCATGATATCCTTCCTGTTTTTCAGTATATTCCTGAAAAATAAATGTCAATATAGAATGTAACTTTTTGAACTTTTTGGCATCAAGATGGTAAAAGTTCATATTACTGGCCTTGCGTAAAAGCTGATTTGATACTTTGTCATGGGGGAAATAGAAATCAATCTTAAATTCCATCAGGTATCCGGTACTTCCAGTTTTCAAAGAAAGCTGATGTACCTGGCCCGGACGCATGAAGAAGACAGAATGATCACAAACTTCGTAGGATGAAAAATCGATCTCATGATTACCTGCTCCATTTTCCAAAGCCAGAATATGAAAGAAATCATGTCTATGGAGCTCCTGAAACATGTCTTTTCCTGCAAGTAAATCCCCAACATCGCGTATGCCTAAGCTTTCAGAAAAATCCGGCTCTTTTTGTACTGCCTTAATATGTCTTATAGGTATTTTGTCCATTTTATTTCTTGCTATAAAATTGTCAACAAAGACATTAGGATAATGTTTAGTCAAATGAAATTATATTTCGTAAACAATTCAGTTATGGGTAATAAATGTTAGAGAAATTAGTTCTCGCGGAGGGAACTGTTAATAATCACTTGCACAATGAGTAGAAAATAAATGTAAGTTATGAATGACATAGTTCACATGAACTGGTAATGCGAAAATATACTTAAAATCAATATCAAAAATTGATTATATGAGCTACAAGATTTTATTCCCCCTCCTTTACAAATCAGAACCATTTTAACTGTGGTTAAAGTTTTTTAATAGTATCTCGGATGGAGCGTAATAAGAAGCTTATAAATTTCTTCTGGCATTCATGCTCCAGGGACATTAGTATTAACAGTGAGTGAAAACATGATTTCGGAATCTGAATGTGCCATTTCCATGTGATCTGGTTTTCGTAAGCCTTCTTCAGGAAAGAGGGAACCTTTTTGGCGATATCGATCCACCCAGCCAGGTAAGCGGCCCACCAGATCGCGGAGCTGTAATATTCACCACTCCCCCATGAATCGCGGATAACAAAGATGAACGATTTACCCGCTGTTTTTTGAGCCCACCTGCGGCGCTGAAGGTCCGAAAAAGGATCGTATTCATCCAGCACCTCAAATACCTGGTATTGATCCTGCCCCGGTGTATCGGGCCATTTACCTGAAACAACACATTTTTGAATCACCCCATTCTGATCAGCAATACCAAGGCGGAAGTATTTGGCATTGATTGTATTGATGCCCACCATTTTGCTGCCATCCCCGTTCATGATTACCTGAACAAAGGCGCAGCCGAATTTCAGGTAATCGCGCAAAGCCTTGGACATGAAACGGCGAACCAGCCGGGAATTGGCAAAGGTGATCAAAGACTTATCCTTAACCCGGGAAAGCACCTCGTTACCCGACTCATCAAAACCGGTCACAGTACAGGCAAAAATGCCCTGCCCCAGCGTGAAGTTGCGGGTAAATTTCAGGCCCGTATTTAAAACCCCCACGCTGCTGATTACCTGGTCTGCCATAGAAGGGAAATCGTTGTTATTGCCCCAGACCGCTATTTTGGTATCCCCGACAATCAGGTATTCCTCATCGGGGTATTTGGGCTGTAATACATTCTTTGGTTTATCGGAAGGAGTACCGCTTGTTGTTGCCTGGTAACTCTTACCATAAGCAATCAACGGTACACCAGCATTGTTAAAGAGAATATCTGCCATAAGAGGTGTTTTATGGGGCGATCACGAAGGATCACCCTTACATACGTATTTTTTTACCATTCCATTCCAGGATACTGTCGATATGGACAGGGGTGACATGACCTGACGCATTGTTATCAGCATCTACAGGAAGGACACCTCGCATGCTGTTATCACGCATATTAAAACGAAGTCCGGTTGCAACGGCACGGGGAATGAAAACAAGCTCACCGTTTTTCTTCACAAACTTGATGGAGAAAGTGACCTGCTTCCCGTTGGGGGCATCCTTTAACTCGAACTCTTTGAGTGCGAGATTACGACTGATAAAATATATAGGTTCCATTTTACACGGATTTGAAAAGGATTACACGGATTATGGGTAAAGATAAATGGAGGGGATGTAGGGAGAAAGGACAAAAAAATCGTCCTGACGAAATGCGATATTTATTTTATGATTTACATATACGTCACAGAATAAAGTTTACAAAAAATTAAGTAGTCTTTCGATGATTTGTAAAGTATAAACATTATTTTTACAAGATAAGTCTGACCCTTGTCAGGCCTCTACGCCCAAATTGGGATGCTAGGCCTGATTTCGTCAGGCGTATATACGAGTTGGCAGTAAGCATAGAAAAAAGACACAGACAATTAAACCTTAAACTCTGAACAATGCCAATATATCAAGATATTTTAATTTGGGCACAAGGCAGACAAGCATTTGTTCAAGATGCATTAAGAAGACTTGTCACATCAACTACACTTACACAAAACGATATTGACGAACTTGTTCAATTAGTGAAAAAAGATTGTGGCGACAACACAATTACTTTAAATCCTATTACGCTTGACAGCACTCACATTCCGACAGCAACTGCGACAAGTGGAAGTTACCCTAAACTTATCAGTCTTAGCAACCCAATAAACATTTGTGCCTTGCATAGTCAAGGCGGTTTACAATTTTCAAATATAGGTTTAACAGTTGTTTATGGTGCAAATGGTTCTGGAAAATCAAGCTACTCACGTATTTTGAGAAAACTTTGTTGGAGTAGAAACCCAAGTGTTATATTAAAAAAGAACGTTTTCAATCCTTCAACAAGTCAGCAACAAGTGGACTTTGTTGTAGAAAATAATGGCACAAATAACAGTTTTACTTGGACTGAAAACAGCCCAAGTAATCCTATTCTCAATTCAATTTTTGTTTTTGACAATGATTGCGGAGATATTTACATCAACAATGAAAACCCCACAGAATATAAACCTATTGGAATTGATGTTTTAGAGAAGTTAATTTCAACTTTCACAAGTATTCATCAAACGCTTGGCTCATCGGTTGTTTCATATAACACACAAAAGCCGACATTACCTCAGAATTTAATTCAGACGACAACAGCCCAATGGTATGGAACGATAGAAAATTTACAACGTGCTAATGTTGATTCTCATATTCAATTTTCACAAACAGACACGGACAGGAAGCAAGAGCTTACGAACTTAACAACAGCACAAAATCCTCAACAAAACATTGCGAACTTAACCAATCAACGAACACGAATTAACGGCTACATACAACAATTCTTACAAATCGAAACATTATTCAATGAACAAAACATAAACGAACTAAGAGCGAACAGAAACACTTTTGAAAGCGTAAATCAAGCGTATCAAATTGCGACAGCGGAATTACAAAACGTAAACACTTTGGAAGGATTTGGAACAAACCCTTGGCGAACTTTATGGGAAGCTGCAAGAAATTATGCTCATAGTTCAAATCTTTCAGACGGTCAAAATTTCCCGTCCTTAGTTTCATTGGAAAAATGTGTGTTGTGCCAACAAGAACTTGACGAAACGGCACAACAAAGATTGACAACTTTCAATCAATTTGTATTAAATGACGTTTCTATTCAGTTAAATTCAATTAACTCAATAATTCAGCGAAAACTAAACTCATACAATTCATTGGTTGTTCCGCCAATTGAAAATTTTGCAGAGTTAGAGCAATTAAATCCAAATTTTAGAGACAACTATAATCAGTTTTCTAATTCAGTTGCTACATTCAGAAATTCAATTATTGCATTTTTGCAAAATGGTGGCGAATTAAACATAGGTTTACAAAATCTGACACAAAACATAACGAGCTTAATTCCAAGAATTGACGCCGATATTGCACAGAACAATCAACTTCTACAAAATAGGAATGCTTTAGTTTCAGAGCTTAATGAACTAATTGCTAAAGAATTTTTATTTAACAACAAGGCAACAATTCTGCAATATTATGACGAGTACAAATACAAGTCTTGGATAAATCATTGTCAATCGCAACTTACTACAACTGGAATATCACGTAAAATTGGCGAACTAATGGAAAACCAAGCCGTGAGTTTACAACACCAAGAGTTTGTTTCACATCTTAACTTTTTTAATCGTGATTTAGCGAGTAAAGTTCTGATTTCAAGAACTAGAACAAGCCAAGGAAATACATATCAAAGGTGTGGCTTGAATGGCATCAATGATTCAATCAACTCCATTTTAAGCGAAGGCGAACAAAAAATTATTGCTTTGTCTAATTTTTTAGCCGAATGCACAATTGACAATCGCTTAAATACAATAATATTTGATGACCCAGTTAATTCTTTAGATATGGATTATAGGGATCTAATTGCTAATAAAATTGTTTATCTATCTCAAAATAGGCAAATTATTGTATTTACTCACGATTTATCATTCTTACGTTTGCTAATAGACACACATAAATTAATCACAACATCAGACTGCACAATTATCGGAATCGACAAATACAACGGCATAAGCGGTATTGTAACAGACGAGATTCCATATTTGGCAAAAAACGTACAAGAAAGAGTTGATTCAATTAGGAGAATCTTGAATGAACATGATGCTCTTGGTTTGACTGATGCACATGGAAGAGAAACCAAACTTGATTCGGCACGAAAAAGATTTCGAATGCTATTAGAACGTTCTGTAGAAGAAGTTTTATCAAACAAAACCTATGAACGTTTTAATAAAAATATTCATTTGAAAAAAGGTAATTTATCTAGTTACATTGTTACAGAACAAACAGACGTTGATTTTCTTTTAAGTCTGTTTAGCAAGTATTCCGTAACAGAACATGATGGTGGAACTTCAACAATTCCACAATTACCAACAAAAACAGAAATCGAACTAGACATCAGGAATTATTCATCTTGGAAAGACACATTTAGAGATAAATTGAGATTATTTCAAACAACAAACAATTACAATTAAAATGCCTACTGCCAACAACGCATATAAAACAAAGCTGTTGCAGTGGGTTTGCAGCGTTTCGTCCTGCATCAAGGTTTGTCACGGGGGATACAGACGCAGCTCCACAATCCGCTTCGTTTTATATACGCGACCGTTATGCCTCATTCTAGTGCGTAACCGATAAGTATCGTGAAATTGAAAATCAAGCAGTTTAAACCTGCATAAGCAATTTTATAAAAATTTAAACTTTGAATTATGTCTGTAATTAAATTTGATGGTCAATTAATCTGTGACACATGTGGAAGTGACAATCACTTTGAAACAAATGAGGATAAAACCTATGTGAAATGCTGTGCTTGTGGTAGAGAATATTTTGGTGGATATAATGAGCTACTAGAATTGAATCGAACCTATATTGAGGAAAGAGCAAAAATTGAAGGGGAAAAAATAATAAAAGAAAAGCTCAAGGAGATATTTAAAAATCTAAAATAAATATATGGAATCAACTGAACTTATTTCTTACATCGCTTTGGGTGTATCTGCCATTACTGCTATTTCTGGTTTTTTTGTATTCCTCAGATATGATCGCCGTTTAAAGAATCAGGCAATAGAACTGAATAAAAAATTAGGTGTTATTTATGATTTTCAAATCGACACAATAAAAAAAGATGAGGCAAATCAAAATTCAGCTAATTTTCTCGTTAAGCCCATGCCTTATAGTGGAAAAGGAAGCCATATTATTAGAATATCAAATATTGGAAAAGTTAAAGCTCAAGACATTAGGTTAGGAGAAAATACATTTTCAAATGATAATGGCGTTATTTGGAATAGCTTTAAGACAATCAGTAGTCTTGATCCTATGGGGAGTGCAGATTTTCAGCTTTTGTGTAATACAGTTGTTCAAAATTGTTACTTTTTGACTTTAATATGGAATGACGGAAAGAATAAAGATAATTCGAAAAATTTTTCAATAAATATTTAACATATTGACAATTTGACTTCTAAACCAAAAATGAATATCGAAAAACTGAATGACAGCCAACGAAAAGCAGTTGAATATAATGGTAAGCATTTACTTGTGCTTGCTGGTGCAGGTACTGGAAAAACTCATACTATTATTAGTCGTGCTGCTTATCTGATTGCAAATGGCGTCCAGAGTAAAAAAATTCAAATATTATCTTTTACTCGTAAGTCGGCAAGCGAAATTGTTGAGCGTGTAAACTCAATGTTTCGGGACAACAAAGACGCAAAACAGCTAAATGGGTCAACTTTTCATGCGTGGTGTATGAATATAATAAAAACTAATCCTAAAGTTTTTAAGGTTAGTGATTATACCGTTATTGATAGGGATGACCAATTGAGTATATTTAAACTAATCTGTGGCAGAAGTCCAAAGGTTATTGAAGAAACAAGATTAAACGCAAAAGCTCTTTTAGATTTATATTCCTTTGCTCGAAATACTCGCAAAAATATCACAGACACTGTTAGATTCAAATGTTTAAATAATTCAAAAGATGAAAAAGCTAATATAGAAATTGCGAAAATAAAACCTTATTTGGTGTCAGTTTTTTCAACTTATGAATCTAAAAAACGAGAAAGGAAGTACCTTGATTATGATGATATTTTAAATGTAGTTGCTATTGGATTAAAAAATAATAAGGAGGCAAGAGACTTTATTACATCACAATATGACCATATTCTGGTAGATGAGATGCAGGATACCAACCCTTTACAATGGGATCTTCTAAGCTCTTTTCAAGAAAAATGTTGTCTTTTTTGTGTCGGAGATGATGCTCAATCAATCTATGCTTTTAGAGGTGCAGACTTTACTAATGTTCACAAATTCAACGAAAGAGTACCCGATTCAGAAACATATCGTTTGGAAGATAATTATCGTTCAACACAAGAGATATTGAATTTATCCAATTGGCTTCTAAAGCAATCACCACTAAATTATAATAAACAATTGAGAGCAACCAGAGGAACTGGGGAATTACCTGTTATAATGAATTTTGAAAATGAATGGAGAGAAGCTGAATGGGTATCGTGTGATATATTAGAGAATTACACTAACGATGGACTAGAGTATAATAATCATCTTATATTAGTTCGTTCTGCTTTTGCAGGTAGACCGATAGAGCATTTTTTATTAGAAAAAAAGATACCTTATATTGTCATTGGTGGAGTTGGAATTATGGCATCTGCGCATATCAGAGATGTGGCTTCTGCATTAAGAATTATTGCCAACATTTATGATGAGATTGCATGGATGAGGTATTTGCAATTATGGGAAAAAATAGGAGATGTTACAGCTTCCAAATTGATTAACGAGTTATTAGAATTGTCAAACATTGAAGAATGTCTTGTTTTATTGAAAAACAAGGATTTAAAGGATCCAAATTTAATAAATACATTATCAGCAATAAAGAACCTAAACAATAAGCCTTCAGATGCTATTCACATAGCGCTTACTAATATGGAATCTCGATTAGCTTTTAATTATAAAGAAGAATGGGAACAAAAGAGAAGGCCAGATTTTCAAATATTTATGAAGCTTGCAGAGAAACATGCTTCAATTGGTGAATTTATTGCAGAATATGTATTAGACCCACAACTAAACGAATCATATAATACAGGTTCAGACATAAAAGATAAAGTTACGATTTCCACCATTCATTCAGCGAAAGGGCTTGAATCAAAAGTTTGTTATGTGATTAATGTTTCTGTAGGAACATATCCAAGTTCAAGGTCAGTGAGCGAAGGAGAAGATTCAATTGAAGAAGAACGGCGAGTTTTATATGTCGCACTAACCAGAGCAAAGGATGAATTATATGTAACAAGAATAATTCAGAAAATTCAGAATTATAATTCAACGTCAAATTTTGGACATATACATAACGAATCAGATAATATTGATTATAAACAAATTACAGAACGAACAAAGGATGATAAGGGTAATCCTATTTTGTATTTCTTTGATGAGTTGCCTTCAGAATTGACGATTAATGAAATTTCAGAACAGACTAAAAGTGAAATTTCTACTAAAACATACACTGGCAAAGTAATAGCAGAGAATGATTTCGGAATGGATTTGAGTTGAGTTTAAGTGGAAAAAGTTGAAAAAATAAAGAACGAAAGCATAACAGCAAGCTACCTGACAAATCGGGTTTCGGTGCTTCGTTGACAGGAAATTAATAAATTGAGAAGCAATACTTCGTAGGAAGTTCATCGGTTAAATCCCGTCCTGCGTGTAGTGTGCCGAGAAGCAGAACATCGGCAATAACAACGTTCTGCATGCTGTAATTGAGATGATGGAAACCAGTTGTAAGGTTGGCCCATCGGTGCCGTTGTACAGGCGAGGGCACCAAACCACCTAAAGGTGTTGTGGTAAAGAGTCATGGTGCTGAGCGTTTAGGTAAAGGTTCCGATTAAACGGAATCAGGTATGGATATAGGAGTTGAACAAAATTAAATCGCTGGAGAGGTGTCGGGAAGGCGTACAACCTGTCAAAAGCTACGAAGTACACGACGGAGTTATAAGTTTAGCGGCAACCTGTTTACTGGCTAAATGGCAGGCGTCATACAGGCGACAAGAACTATATTCAGGCTCAATTACGGAACTCGGGAACCTGTACGGCAATGCCAAGGGAAGGACACAATGGGATCACCCCAGAGGTCATAAACCGAAGTGCCGGACAGGGACGGATTGTCCTGTAGTAGCGATGAAGTTCCTGTAATAGGAATGGAGCAAAGGGGGCAAGTTATACAGTATCATAACATTTAACAACTCGCAAGAGGATGAATTTATGGAATGAGACAAAATCGGTACCGGTAAGTCGCCCCATGGTTTGGGAGGCTTATAAGAAAGTGCGTTCCAACCAGGGAAGTGCAGGCGTAGACCAAATTAGCATGGATGAATTCGATGCCAACAGGTCGAAATACCTTTACAAACTATGGAACAGAATGGCATCTGGCAGCTATTTTCCACCACCAGTCAAAGAGGTTGAGATACCCAAGAAAGACGGTAAAATCCGCAAACTTGGTATCCCTACCATCAGCGACAGAGTGGCGCAAATGGTCGTGAAAGAATACATAGAACCGAGGTTCGAGAAGATATTCAGTTCACATTCTTATGGTTACCGACCGAACAGGAATGCTCATCAGGCATTGGAATCGGTACGTGAAAACTGTCGGAAAACAGACTGGGTAATCGACTTGGACATAAAGGGATTCTTTGACAATATCGACCACGATAAACTGCTGCTGGCCATTGAGAAACATGTGAGTGAAAAGTGGTGCATCCTATACATTAAACGATGGTTGCAGATGCCTGTGCAGACTAAATCAGGCGAACTGGTTCAGAAGCAGGGCAAAGGCACCCCACAAGGAGGCGTGATAAGTCCACTGTTAGCCAATTTGTTTCTACACTATGCCATGGATAAGTGGTTGGAACATACCCACCCTACAGTAAGTTACGTGCGTTATGCCGATGATGCCATATTGCACTGTAGGAACAAAGCACAAGCAGAAGAAGTGCTGGAAACGTTGAATGAACGATTGCAAAGTTGCAGATTGGAATTACACCCCGAGAAAACGAAACTGGTTTATTGCCGCGATTACCGAAGACAAGAAAACCATGAAACAGTAAAATTTGATTTTCTGGGATACACCTTTCAACCACGGACAACGAAGTCGAAACAAACAGGGAAACTGTTTTTAGGTTTTGATTGTGCGATCAGCACCAGTTCAAAGAAACGCATAGCAGACACGATGAAAGAGTTGGACATTGTGCATCTAAGCCACAAAAGCATCGTAGGCGTAGCCCTATTTCTTGAACCTTATATTAGGGGATGGGTTAACTACTGCGGTAAGTGTAGGTTAAGTGCTTTGAATCCAATTTTTCAGTTACTTCGCAGACGTTTAGTTTGGTGGGCACGAAAACGGTACAAGCGTTACAAAACGAATCTGAACAAAGCCTACGATTGGCTGAAACGGGTAAAGGAACAATTCCCTACTTTATTTTACCAATGGAGGTTAGGTTTTTCATAATGCAACGCATAGATTTGTATAAC
>Ga0209724_1004990_pt1 | contig 10283 bp, 7 predicted proteins | sample grotaG_FD_184143 | JGI IMG/M metagenome (GOLD analysis project Ga0209724, IMG submission 184143) | Glacier valley bacterial and archeal communities from Borup Fiord, Nunavut, Canada, to study Microbial Dark Matter (Phase II) -... | ecosystem: Environmental > Aquatic > Freshwater > Ice > Glacier ... | reverse complement strand
TCTCAATGAAATAGCTCCACTCGTCAGCCACATTCTGTGAGGCTGCTGACGGCGGGCTGAGCATTACCACCATCGTATCGCAGACTTCCAAGCCGCGCTGGACTTCCAAGTCCCAGTTCGCGCCGTGCGGAATATCCTGAAGATCAAACCAGGTATGGTAATGATTTTTGACCAGATCATCAACCAGCCGCTGCGCAAACGCTTTATCGACGCGCGAGTACGAGACGAAAATCTGCATGATAGGAGTCCTTTGGGCAGCCTGTCGGATACGTCAATTGTAAACCGATTTTGTGTTCAGGGCACGTACAAAGTCATTGACTCCTAACCCCTGCCCTTTCCCCGATTACAGGGCAAGGGAGTCACAGATAGTACTCGCAAGTTTCGCCCTCCTGTGTGCCTATGAGTGGGAGTTAATGGGTTTTGTTGACTTTACCCGTCCCTATTTGACGCCACCCACCCAAATCTTCTATACTGCGCGGAAGATTTTATATCACTATAAATGGGATACGCGCCATGCGTTTATTGATCAAAGCGTGCAGCCTGATTTTGGATTTGAACGAGCCGCGCGGTGTTCGCAGTGATGAATCGATTCTGATTGAAGGCAATCGCATTATTGCCGTAGGAACGATTCCGGCAGATACGCCGGTTGACTTTGTGATCGACGGTCAGCAGCGCTTTGCTATTCCGGGCTTGATCAATGCACATACCCATTCGCCGGAAAATTACGTGCGCGCCACTGCCGAAGGGCTGCCGCTCGAACCGTGGCTGGCGCTGTTGTATGGTATTTCCGAGCCATATTCGCCGCGCGATCATTATTTATGCTGCTTACTCGGCGCGATCGAAATGCTGCTGAGCGGGGTCACGAGCGTGCTCGATCACTTCTGGATGGTGCCCGCGCCCACGCTGGACGCGCTGGATGCCGGAATGCACGCCTACCGCGATGTTGGGATGCGCGCGGGTATTGCGCCGCTGTTCCGCGATGCTATGTATGATGTCGAGGCGGGCGAAGCGCTTGGCTTTCATTTGCAGGAAACTTTCTACGGACGACTGAACGACGCGCTGCCTAAAGTGCCGGAGATGATCGCGCTGCAAGATGAGTTTTTCCGGCGCTGGCATGGTGCGGAAGGCGGGCGCCTGAGCTGTTATACCGGGCCGTCCGGTACGCAGTGGGCGAGCGACGATCTGCTGATCGAGTCGATGGCACAGGCGCGGCGGCATGGCGGCGGTCTGCATATGCACCTGTCGGAAACGCGTTTGCAGGATTGGGCACAGCGGCAGCGGTTCGGCAAAACACCCGTAGCATGGTTGGCCGAACATGACTTACTCGGCCCTGATGTATCGTTGGCGCATTCCGTGTGGATCACCGATCGGGATGTGCAAACCATCGCAGAACACGGTGCGTGCGTGGTTCACAACCCGGCGGCGAACCTCAAACTGGGCAGCGGCCTTGCCCCGATCCGCAAGCTGATCGACGCGGGCGCAACGGTTGCGATTGGCGCGGACGGTTCGGCCAGCAGCGATAATCAGGTGCTGTTCGAGGCGATGCGGTTGGCAGCACTCATCCACAATCCGCGCGAAGACGATTCGACGCGCTGGATCACGGCGCGCGATGTTGTCCGCATGGCGACTGATGGCGGCGCGTGCGTGCTGCTGCATCCCAATGATCTGGGCAAAATCGCGGTGGGTCACCTGGCCGATATTACGCTGCTGGATTTGAACGCGCCGAACCTGACGCCACTTAACGATCCGCTCAAACATCTAGCCTACTGCGAAACGGGCGCATCCGTCCATACCGTGATCGTGGATGGGGCGATTGTGGTGGATGCACGTCAGCTCACGACGATCAACGTGCCCGATATTCTGGCAGAGATCAGCGATCGCGCCGCACACCGTTTGCATCACAAGCCGGTTACGCCGGAAGTGCTGGAAGCAGTTGCGCGCTTCAGTGCTTTTCAGCAGCACATTATGAAAACGACTACTTTTGAGAACCTTGTATAGCCTTTGTCCGACTCCCTTCCCCTGTAATCGGGGAAGGCGCATTCCGCACGGATGGGAAAAAGGCGAAAATGAGGGTCGCTACAACTTGACGAAATACGCCTCACACGCGCGATCGATCATCTCTTTGTTGAGCTGCGGCGGACGGTTCAAATAGCGCGCAATGTCGATCATCTGGTCGAGAATGTCGCGCGGATGCACTGAACGGAACTTGCGCTCCTGCCGAACGTACCATTCCTGCACCAGATAGGCAAACCCGCGATCGTCGTAAGGCACGCGCTTCGATTCACAGGCGCGCCGGAAAATCTCCTGGAATTCCTCTGGTGACGGATCGCCCACTTCAATCTTGTGGCGAATACGGCGCAAAAACGCTTCATCCACCAAATCCGCCGGATCAAGGTTGGTACTGAACACGATCAATACGTTGAACGGCACTTCGATCTTGCGGCCTGTTGCCAGCGCCAGAAAGTCCGAGCCTTTTTCGAGCGGCACGATCCAGCGGTTGAGCAGATCGCGCGGGCGTACCTGCTGACGGCCAAAATCGTCGATCAGGAACATGCCGCCGCTGGCTTTCAGCTGAAATGGCGCTTCATAATATTTGTTCACGCTGTCGTAGATCAGGTCAAGCCCCTCCAACACCAGTTCGCCACCGACCATGATCACCGGGCGGCGAATGCGTACCCAACGCGGATCGCGCCGAACGCCGGTTTGCAGCGCGCGTCCGCCGGGGCCGTCGGTTTCGGCAGCTTCGACCGCTTCATGATTCACGCTGTCGAACACGCGCACGACCTGCCCGTCTACATCGAACGCATACGGAATCCAGATGTCCGAGCCGAGCACCACGCGCCCGACCGCCTCGGAGATAGTCGTCTTGCCATTACCGGGCGGCCCGTACAGAAAAATCGACTTGCCGGAGTTGACCGCCGGACCGATCTTGCCATACATCTTTTCGGAGATGACCAGATGGCCGAGCGCCTTTTTCATCACTTCGGGCGTGGCCGTGATGCGTCCGCGATTTTGCGCTTTCATGGCCGCAATATATTGATCCAGCGTGACAGGTGCTGGCCCCGCGTACTGGCTGCGTTCGAGCACTTCGCGCGCTTTTTCAGTGCCTTTGCTGGTGATTAAATATTTGAAAGCCGCATCGCCAATGCCGCCCTGCCCCTTAATTTCAATGAACTTTTCGCGCTTCAAAAATTCGATCGCGCCATCGACCACGCCCGAATACGGCAGCGCGATGAGTTCGCATACACGCGTAGCCGTCATTTCACCGCCAAAGTACAGCACCTTCAGTGCCAGATCAGCAATCGCGATCAGGTTGAGTCCGGTGTCCTCGATGGTGCGCAGGGGTGGCGGTGACCAGGGCACTGCCGATAAACGCTGCTGTGCGGCGAGCGGTGAAGTGCCGCTCAGCGCGGGAAGCCGATCCGTCATGAGATAATTCCTTCTGTAGAGAGCACTGCCATTATATGATTAATGATGAGCAGTTAACGATGATTTATCAATTATAAGCCGCTGCTGAAAAAGTGAAAGGTGGTTTGCTATCGAGTCAGAACAAACAGGTTCGCCAGCGTGATTTTACATCAGTGATACAATAGGATTCTCTATAGCAATTCCAGGTGGGTAACAACGATGGCTGTCAAAATACTGATTATCGAAGACGACAAAGAGATGAGCCGCCTGCTTCAGCTCGATCTGGATCGGCATGGCTACGATTCATCTATGGCCTCCGACGGCGTGGCTGGCTTGCGCATGTTTCACGAACAACGCCCTAATTTGGTTGTGCTGGATATAGGGCTGCCGCTGATGGACGGCCTCACGGTGTGCCAGCGCATCCGCGAATTGTCAAGCGTGCCGATCCTGATCATGACGGCACATGCGATCGGCGAAGAAGAAATCGCCAAAGGGCTGAACATGGGTGCTGACGAGTACATGATCAAACCGATCCGCAATATTGAGTTTCACGCGCGGGTCAAAGCGTTATTGAGGCGTTCGCAGGCTAGCAACGATGAAGACGGTGCGCTGCCGATCACCTATGCCGACGATTATTTGACCGTAGATATTGATGCGCGCCGCGTATGGGTTGCTGGCTCGGAAATCCGCCTGACGCCGACCGAGTTCAAATTGTTAGCGACGTTTGTGCGCAATCGCGGCCAGGTGCTCACCTTTCAGCAGTTGCTGGAGCAGGTGTGGGGCTATGAATATACGACGGAGCACCACTATCCGCGCATTTACGTTTCGCATCTGCGCCGCAAGATTGAGCCGGAAGCCGAGACGCCCACCTATATTCAGAACGAATACGGCGTAGGCTATCGCTTCACGGGCAAAAACCAATAGTCCACCACGTTGAATTTCGAGGGTTGCGGATGTGGCAGGCCACGTCCTGAATATCTACTGTGGCCGACTACCAGTACGCTCACGGCGCTTTCGTAGCTGTCACCAAATCTTTGCCGACGATCACCTCAATATCCACGCCTTTCGGTCCATTGGTGGCGTGCGTGATCACGCTGCCATTCAAGCCTAAAGCGGTTGCGACTGCGCGCGCCACATCGATCTTGTCGGTGTACACGTGGATCACGGTTTGTGTATAAGCGCCGGGCGAATCGGCATTTTTGGGATCAAGCACGGTGAAGCCTTTGACGCGCAGCTTATCAGCGATTTGCTTACCGAGTCCGTTGATGCCCGCGCCGTTCGATACCTGAATAGCCGCCGAACTGCTGTCGGTGCTGGCTGTTGCCACGCTGACAGCGGCGCTTCCCGTATTGGTGATCGGGGTGGCAGCGGTGCTCGCTGAATTAGCGGGTGGCTGCCCCTGATCGGTGATCGCCTGGCCGGGCGGCGCGTCGAACATCTGGCTGATCAGCGTGTGAATATGCTCATAAATAGGCGTCATCACTTGTTCGCCGCTTGCCGTGGTGCTCGGCAGCAGATAGCCGCCCTTATCGGTCAGCACAACTGAACTGATACTGTTTTTGGAGATACCCTGCGCCATCTGCGCCAATTGCAACATCTGATCGAACGTCATATCAGTTTTGACGCTCGTTTTAATGGTGTCCCACAGCGTGCCCGCTTTGACGATCAAGGCTGACATACCACCCAAACTCAGCACCTTGTCGCGTACTGCTCGGATCACTTCCTGCTGACGTGCTGCGCGTCCGAAGTCGTCGCCTGCATTGTGGCGTACTCGTGAATATTCAAGCAGCTTAGTAGCGTCCAGGTCCTGACAACCTGCCGGAAAATCAACCGTGATAATGCCATAACTGCCGTCTGGATAGTTGCTGTCGTGGATCGCCGTGGACGGGCACACATTCACCGGCCCGACTGAATCAACGATAGCATTGAACACATCGAAGTTGATCAGAAAATAGTGCTGGATCGGAATGCCGAGCAGCGCCTCGACGGTACGCACCGATAAACGCGGCGCACCACCCGGATAATCGGCCATTTCGCCAAGTGCTTCGGCATTGTTGATGCGATCCGCGCCGTGGCCGGGAATCTGGGTATAAATATCGCGCGGCACCGATAAGATCACGCCCGTTTTGCGGATCGGATCGATCGACAGCACGATCATCGTATCGGTGCGAAAGGGACCTTTTTCGCCTTTGCGCTGATCAATGCCGAGCAGCAAAATCGTCACGCGACTCGGATCGCTCAAGGCGGGAATACTGGCTGCTGCGGGCACAGCGCTTTGCGTGGCCGCGCTGGTGGTGGCGGCAATCGCGGGTGCTGCATTGGTCGCAAGCAAGGTCGCAGTCGGGTTGACAGGCACTGGTGCGTCCGTTGGCGCGACCAATGCAATCGCGGTTGGCGGCGCTCCAACATCGCTCAGGCTGCCAAGGGTAGGCAGTGCGATCGGCGCGGTAGCGACAAATTGGCGCACATTTGAATAAGCGAATAAGCCAGTCGCCGCCGTAAAAACAACTGCGAACCCTGCAAAGATCAGCAAGAACCAGGACGGAATCCGCATAAACTATTCTCCAGTTACAGCATTGCTCGATATAGCTTTATAACTCGTAGGTTGTGAATTATAGCGTGTTCAGCGCGGCTTACCTGACGGCTGGCTGACAATAAACCGCTCATTACGCCAATACTCAGCATCTTCTCAGCAAGCGCCTTTAGCAAGCCATGGCTAATCCGTGGTACGCTCTGCACAAGTTGTGAGGTGCTTTTTGACGATCGATACCACGCCGACGCCGCGTTTTTCAACTTTGGACGATACGGGCGATCTCAGTGTTGCCATGCGCGAACGACTGCTCCTGATCATTGCAGGCGCTTTTGTGCTGGTAATCTACAGTGCTTTGATCCTCACGCGCGGCGCAAGCATTTTGAATTTATGGCCGCTGCTGGTGTGGGCAGGCTGCGTCATTGCCGGACACCTCACCTTAGAACGGCGGCTGCCACGGCGCGACCCGCTGCTGTTTCCGCTGGCGATGCTGCTCTCCGGTTGGGGAATCGCGTTGATCGATCGGTTAGCGCCGCCGTTCATGATTCGCCAGGCTGTCTGGTTGATCGTTTCAACGTCAGTGTTGATCGGGCTGCTGCTGATGCCGCATCATCTGCGCTGGCTCAGCCGTTACCGCTACCTGTGGTTGATCGGCGGGCTGGCCTTGTTAGCGGCAACCATCTTATTCGGGCGCAACCCGGCAGGCAGCGGCCCGCATTTGTGGCTCGGCCTCGGTGAAATCTATTTTCAGCCGTCGGAACTGCTCAAAATGGCGCTGATTGCATTTCTGGCAAGTTATCTGGCCGACAACCGCGATTTGCTGGAAACGCAGGAATTGCGCGTTGGCAGGCTGCGTTTACCGTCGCTGCGCTATCTGGCACCATTGATCGGCATGTGGACAATCTGCGCATTGATCCTGGTATGGCAGCGCGATCTGGGCATGGCGACGCTGTACTTCATGATCTTTTTAGCGATGCTGTACGTTGCCACCGGGCGCTCTTATTACGTATACGGGGGGCTGGCGCTTCTGTTGATCGCGAGCGTGGTGAGCTACGGCTTATTCGATGTGGTGCGGCAGCGCGTCGATATTTGGCTCAACCCATGGGCAGACCCCGATAACAGCGCCTTTCAGATCGTGCAAAGTCTGATGGCGTTTGCATCAGGCGGCGTGTTCGGGCAGGGCATCGGGCAGGGGTCACCGACGTACATTCCAGTGGTTCACTCCGATTTTGTGTTCGCGGCCATTGGTGAGGAGTGGGGCGTATTGGGCGCGCTCACCGTGATCGGCTGCTTTGCCATTTTGATCGTGCGCGCTTTGCGATTAGCGGTATCACAGCCGCGCGCCTTCCGAGCTTTATTGGCAGCAGGGATCGGCATTACGTTCGCCACCCAAACGCTGCTGATCATGGGAGGCACGATCAAAGTGATCCCGCTCACCGGCATTACGTTACCCTTTTTGAGTTATGGCGGGAGTTCGCTGTTGGTGAATTTTATTATGCTCGGCTTTCTGCTTATTTTGAGCGACTCACAGTGATGACGCGCAGCCTGAATCGGCTGACGGCGGCCTTGTTGGTGGCTTTTTTGATCATGGCAGCCAGCGTCGTCTATTGGAGCGTATTCGCGTCCGGCGATCTGTTACGGCGATCGCAAAATCCGCGCAACATCGAATTTGAGCAAACCTTAAGACGCGGCGCCATTTATGATCGAACCGGACAGGTGTTAGCGCAAACGATCGACGCCGGACAATCCGGCTCTGGCAAAGTGCTCGCCCGTCGTGATTATCCGCAGCCGGACGCGCTGAGTGCGATCGGTTATTATAGTCTGGCACAGGGTGGAATTCTGGTGCACGGCGGCATTGAGGAAGCGTTCGACAGCACCTTGCGCGGTGACGATCAGCTTGACGCCGGACAGCGCGCTCTCAATGATTTGCTGCATCATCCCCAAATAGGCAGCGACGTTCGTTTGACGCTGGATTTACCATTGCAAAGCGCCATTGTTGCCGCCTTGAAGTCGTATAACGGCGCGGTGATCGTGGTGGATGTGCCGTCCGGCGCGGTACGGGCGATGGTCAGTGTGCCATCTTTCAACCCGGCTACGCTCGATCAAACGTTTGCGCAGCTGCTCAAAGACCCTTCAGCGCCATTGGTCAACCGCGTGATTCAAGGCACTTATCAGCCGGGAAGTGCATTGGAAACTGTGGTGCTGAGTGCGTTACTGACCGATAAAGTGCCGCTGGATAGTGCCGTCGTGGCAACTGATACGCCGCTGCAATTCGATGATCTGATGCTGCCCTGTAATTTGAATGGCGCATCGCCAACACTTCAAAATGCGTATGCGATGGATTGCCCGCAGCCATTCGCGCTGGCGGCTTTTGAGCACCGCGCCAACGTTCAGCAAGCCATCGAAGCATTCGGGCTGCTGCGTCCGCCCGCGCTGGCACACTTCAAGACGCAAACAGGCGTCCCACCATCACCACTTTACGCGCTGGCCGATGATAAAGTATTACTTGGCAGACAGGGCGCTGGTCAGGGGTCATTGACGGTCACGCCGCTCCAAATGGCGATCGTGGCCGCTACTGTTGCCAACCACGGCAACGCAGTATCGCTGCATATGGCGGATGCGACGCGCCCACCCGGATCGACAAGCTGGCAGCCGCTCAACGTAGCTGCCGATCAGCCTGCCGTCACGTCGCAAAGTGTAGCGACCTTGCTGCGAACCGCCATGCGCGCTGCCGTCACGAATGGGACTGCGCACGCCGCCGATCGGGATGGGCTAACGATTTATGGGCACGCCAGCTTTGCCTTCAGCGGCCCGAAGAATAATGCGATCTCATGGTTCATAGGCTTTGTTGATCTGCCGAACGGAAACAGCATCGCGACAGCCGTGGTGCTCGAAAATACGCGCGATCCGTCAGCGGCAGCGCTGATCGGCGGCGCCGCGTTACAGACGTCGGTGGGGATCAAGTGAGCTTAATTGTCAGGTTTTCGATGATTTGGCTGCTTTCAGAGTTCAACCCGCTCATTTTATGTAGTGGTGGGTTGTTTCCCCAAAGGTATTGAATCAAATCGCACAATGCTTCCGGTGAATCTGCATAAAATTCACCACCGCCACTGCCATCGTAACTTTTATCGCTAAATGTGTCTGACCATATCGAAAAGCGTTGAGACTGATTATAAAAACGTTTTTTGCCGAAAAGTTGTTGAGCAATTTCTTTGAATTGATGGCTTATATGATCAAGTGAGAGCCGATACTCTGGTTTGTATCGTAAGACTGGCACGCTAGGAATCGTATGGATACTAAACCCATAAATACTCTGATAGGACACCAGCCAATCCCACAGATAGCAGAAAACAAAATCGGAAAAGCGCGGGGAATTTTCTATCAAACTAACATCCAACAATTCACTCGCACTGCTTTTACGCGACTCGTGCAACCAATAAACAGGCGGATCGTCGCCCTGATCCAATCTGATGCAGCAATCGTCAGATTGTTGTTCGGAAATGAATGGTAAAATATTCAACGCCAGTAATTGTTTATGGTTGGTGTCCCCAGGCCAGTCTGAACTGCCCAATTTACTAAGCGAAGTCGCCCACCATGAGTCATCAACGTAAAGCATGGGCAAGCCAATATCAAGCGAATACCATTCACGCATTGAAGCTGGCAACGTAACGCCAGATCTAGTTTCAAACGCATCCAATAATTGTATATTCGGTTCAGAAATTTGTGGCTCACGTTGATATAAATCGAATGTTGTCCAAGTTTTCCACTCTGGCGGGGTAGGCTGCTTAGATGGACGGTACATTTCTTCATATTCAGCGATCGCTTGAAGATAGCGTGTCGAGTCGATGGGCGTTTGGGTCAGCAGATCGAAAATTGCCTGATGATAATGCAGCTTCACGGCAAAATCTTTCTTATGCTTGAATGTACGCCCATCAGGTTAATGATTAATTCCCGGAGTCGTCGGCCACTGTGCGGATTTGAATGCCGCCGCGATTGCGCTGCTTGCGCGCCACGTTGATTGCGATCTCGGCACGGCGCAAATCTTGTGCAATGCTGTATTCTTTTTCGTGCGGCGGCCCACTGCGCATCAAATCCTGAGCACGGCTGCGCGCTTCTTCCGCCTTGAGAATATCCACAGTCGCGGTTGACTCGGCGGTATCAGCCAGCACGGTCACGCGACCGGGGCGTACTTCGACGATCCCGCCATAGATCACGAAGCTCTCCTGCGCGTTGCCTTTTTTGACGAGCAGTTCGCCAAAGCCCATCGTGGTCAACACCGGCGCATGATGTGGCAAAACACCCATGACGCCTTCAGTGGCGGGGACGATCACCATATCTGCTTCAC
>Ga0209724_1004989_pt1 | contig 10284 bp, 7 predicted proteins | sample grotaG_FD_184143 | JGI IMG/M metagenome (GOLD analysis project Ga0209724, IMG submission 184143) | Glacier valley bacterial and archeal communities from Borup Fiord, Nunavut, Canada, to study Microbial Dark Matter (Phase II) -... | ecosystem: Environmental > Aquatic > Freshwater > Ice > Glacier ... | reverse complement strand
AAGACGGTCAAGGTCAGGGTCGACAAGACCAAGCCCTCAAGCGCGAGCGACGCCAACGCGACCTGGTACAACTCTGACGCACTCATCTCGATCGCGGCATCAGACGCCGTCTCAGGCGTCGACAAGACCTATTACTCGACAGACGGCACCACGCCGACGGTCCTCTACTCGGGTCCCGTCACGATCAGTGCCGAGGGCACCACGACGCTCAAGTACCTCTCGGTCGACGTCGCCGGCAACGCAGAGAGCGTGAAGAGCTCGACGGTCCGAGTGGACAAGAGCGCGCCGATCACGACATCGAACGCCGATGTGGCATGGCACCGCACTTTCGCGTTGAGCCTGGATGCGACAGATTCCGTCTCCGGCATCGCCAGTAGTCACTACACGCTCGATGGCGGTGCTGTCACCACCTACTCGGTCTCGGCAGCTATCACCAAATCTGGCACTACTGAGGTCACCTGGATGAGCGTAGACAATGCGGGCAACTCTGAGGGCTGGCGTTCCGCCCAGGTCAAGATCGACTCCGCTGCACCAACGTCGAGTTCAGACGCGACCGCTAGCTATTCAGGCACGGCCACCATAGGCCTTGCAGCAACTGACTCGCAGTCCGGCCTGGACGAGATTAAGTGGCGCCTCGACGGCGGCTCGTGGACTTCAGGGACGACAGTAACGACAACGTCAGCTGGCACTCACAGTCTCAGCTACTACGCCATCGACGCCGCAGGTAACAGGAGCACCACACGGACTGTGACCTTCGACGTACTGCAGCGTTTCGAGCAGAGTGATTCGAGAATCTTCTACCAAAATGGATGGAAAAGTACCAGCATTGAGTCCTTGTCAGGCGGAACCGACAGTTGGATTGACAGCACATCAACGGTCACCGTTGCGATTAACGGGACAGGCGTCGACTGGATTTCCACTAGAGCGCCGTACTACGGAAAAGCCAGAGTAACGATCGATGACGGCGTTCCCGCCATAGTTGATCTGTATTCTCAGAATACTCAGTTTCAGCAGAAGGCGTTCTCAGTGCGCGGCCTCCCGGCCGGTCCCCACACAATGAGGATCGACTGGCTCGGCTCGAAGAATACATCGTCCACCGGAACCGTAATCAGAATCGACGCCATCGAGATCGCGGGAGCGCTCGATCAAGCCGGAGTCTCAATACAGGAAGGCGATTCGCGACTGCTCTATCAAGGACAGTGGCGTTCTACGAGCGACCCGAGCTTATCGGACGGCTCTGATAGATGGACCGATTCCGTGGGCGGTGCGGTCAATATCGCATTCACCGGCAGCGGTTTCAATCTGGTTTCCGCTAAGTCGCCATACTACGGTCGCGCGCTAGTCACCGTCGATGGCGGTACGCCATATCCAATAGACCTGTACTCACCGAGCGTTTTGTATCGTCAACGCGTGCTCACGCTGAGCGGCTTGTCTCCCTCGGCGCACACTGTGAGGGTTGAATGGACCGGTCAGAAGAACTCTCAATCATCTGGCACAGTGGTTCGACTCGACGCCGTGGAGGTCGCGGGTACGCTTGCGCAGGGACAACAGCCGAGGCCCAACGACGGTACTACCCGCTTCGAGCAGTCCGACGCGCGACTGCTCTACGAGGGTGCCTGGCTTGGGACTAGTGCATCGGACCTTTCAGGCGGAAGCGACAAATGGTCTGACTCCAGTGGCAGTGCTGCCAGTATCTCGTTCACCGGAACCGACTTCCATCTCGTGAGCACCAAGTCTCGCTACTACGGAATCGCGGCGGTCTCCATCGACGGCTCCCCATCCGTGATGGTCGACCTGTACTCCCCGTCCACCCTTTACCAGCAGCGCATCTGGTCTGCGTCCGGACTATCGAACACGCGTCACGATGTCCGAATTGAATGGTCCGGCTCCAAGAACCCCGCATCGTCCGGCACTTTGATCAGGCTCGATGCGATTGACCTAATGGGTATGCTGGAGCAAGGCAGACAGCTCTTGCCAACCGATGGCTCCACTAGATTTGAGCAGTCCGATCCAGCCATCAGCCGCGAAGGCACCTGGACAACAACCATCAACTCAAGCTCCTCAGGAGGCTCCGATGTTTGGGCGTACAGCACAAGTGCTGCTGTCACTTTCGCCTTCGCCGGAACGGGATTCCATTACGTTGCCCTTAGGGCCCCGTACTACGGCATTGCGCAAGTTAGCGTCGACGGTGGGCCACCAGTCGATGTCGACCTGTACTCGGGCGTCGTCGCCTATCAGCAGCGACTCTACAGCCTCACCGGACTCGCGGACGGACATCATACTGTCCGAATCTCGCGGTCAGGACGGAAGAACGCCGCAAGCACGGGTACAACGATCCGATTTGATGCCGCCGACGTCTTCGGGGTGCTCACGCCCTGACATGAATTGAGGATGGTCGCCGAGTCGGTCTCAGCGGTAGTGTTGCACTTCGAACCTGAAACCAGACGGGGGCCATGACTCGTAGGCGCTTGTGCGAATCATTGGTACTCCGAGTCGAGAAGGCCATCCAAATTTGACCTTACGAAGAACTGCCAGAGCACGTTGTCTCTCTGGCGGTGAAGCACACCCACGAAATCTACTGGTCGAAAAGCCTGCACCTGCAGGGAGAGCGAGCACAACTCCCAGAAGTGAAGCGCGTCGGCTAATTTAGCCAACCCGTGGCTGTTCCGGGCCGTTGGTGACTGGATCGACACACGGGAGAGCTTGGCCTCTTGCTGGCGAACACAAGTGATGGTCGCGCGCGACCATCCTCGCAGGAACGCCGACCGCCAAAGCGCCAGGCGGCACATCCTGAAGCACGACCGCGCCCGCCCCAACCACTGCCGCCTCGCCAATGGTGATTGGTCCGATAAGGATCGCCCCCGTGCAGAGAAAGGCGTCATCGCCGATTCGAGGCGCGCCCCCGCCATCATCCTTTGCACCCAAGGTAACGTTGTGGGCGATAGTCACGTCATCCCCGATACACGAACTGCTGTGAATCACAACGCCGTGTCCCCCATGCGGTAGGCGCAAGTTGCGGCCAATGCTTGCTGTCAGGGGAACTTCGGCATGCAGCAAACACATCACTGCGGACTGCAAAGCGTATGCAACCGCTAGCATTGCCTGCCGCAACCCTGGAACATGGACACGGGTATTCGTCCAACTCCCAAACCTATAGACCCCCATGATGATGCGCTCTCTCATATGCTGGCGCTCCTTTTGAATGTCCGCCCGCGGTGAACGGCCCGCCCTGTCCGATGAGCCATCGCCATCGACCTTGTGACAAGTGCACGACCGCCGCGCATTTCGTGAATGCAATGGCGCTTCCCGAATGCGCGGTAGTCTTGCTACGCTCCCACCATGGGCAAATCCTACCATCCGGTTCCACGGAGCGTGCACGTTACCTTGCAGACGATATCTGACAATATTCGAGTGCACCAAGGGCGCAACACATCGCGGACGGACGGATAGATACTTCGCGGCGCATTGATCTTCTTGTTATGAAGACCGATTACCGCAGATGACCGACAGGTTGATCGATGAACTGACAAGCTGGCGTGGAGCCCCGGTCGCTCACGTTCCGCCCAAGTGGCGGAATCATTGAGGTCGACCCGTGCGACGGGCTAGAATAGTCACACGCCCGCCAGGCTTCGGGCTTCTGTACGAGGAGGAAGATGTACCAACTGCGGAATCGGATCAACGCTGCCCTGCTGAGTCACGGGCGCTTGCTGGATTTGGCATACTCGCAGGGATACAACGTGTTGCATGCCCGCGACGCACTCCGTCAGCAGGCGGCCGCACTCCGACCGGTGTCCTTTGGCGAGTTGGCCTCCCGGGTGCCGGAATGCGCCAGTCGCTACCTTGATGTTCACGTGACGACGAGGTGTAACGCGCTATGTAGCTTCTGTGTGTATCGCAAGGCGGTTCGCGCTGGGTCGCTCAAACCCACAGTCATGGACGTAGATCTGTTCAAGAAGGTGGTCTGTGAACTCGACGCCCTCGGGGGCACGCGGCTGTCCCTGACCCCGCTAGTGGGAGAGGCGTTGCTCGACCCCTACCTGTATGAGAGGATCGACTTCGCACTGCACGAAGCTGGGCTTCAATCCGTCTTCCTGTGCACAAACGGGATCCTTCTGGAGAAGGCCGACAACTTCAGGAGTCTGGTCGACTCCGGAATCGATGAGCTGGACATCAGCACGCAGGGTACGAGCCGCTCTGCCTACGAGGCGGCCTACGGCGTAGACAAGTACGATGTGCTGCTCGCAGGTCTTGCTCACCTGCTGGAGTACAACAAGAGCAAGGGCGAACCGCTACGGATTCGCATTCGATTTCGGAACTCACAGAAGCCAAGTGAGATTGTTTCGTCGAAAGACTACCTCAAGTATATCCAGCCTTACCTCTCTCAGCGGGTGCATGTGAGCTTCACCGTCCGCTATATCAGCTGGGGTGGCACCATACAACAGCACGAACTGCCCGCTGGAATGAGGTTGTCGAAGATGCCTAGACAGGTGAACCTTCCCTGCGCCAACCTTCTGTCGATTGCGGTGACCCCCAGCGGCCACGTTCGAATGTGCGGGTGTGTGATGAAGCACACTGATGTTGACGACCTGGTGATTGGAAATGTGAGGAAGGACACCCTTGAGCACATTCTGCGTGGCTCACGGCCACTGGAAGTGATTCAGGGATTCTACGACGGCTCTCGCCCTGACGTGTGCTCGCAGTGTGAGATGTACGTTCCCATCACCCGAGGCATGCTCAATACCACCGCCTAGCAATTCCCGCACGTGCTACGCCGGGTACTCTGCAACCGTGGGGCTGTTGACCCGCCTAACGTGACACCCTGATTACGGACGTTGATCAGCACAGGGGTGCCGTCTTCCGCGACATCAAGAGCCTCTGCAACCCGCTGGCAAGCCACAACCGCAAGTGCCCATATCGTGTTGCGCATAACCCGCTAGTCGATGATGTGGTGGTATTCAAGAAGCGGATTGCCGCACACGCAGCAGCCGAAACGGCATTCTAGGCGTAATTGCCGCCTGACTCGCAACGGAATATAGCGCTCCTGATCGGTCACCCGCCCACCTTTCGGTCTAACATGCATTCACCGTTCCAACGATATGGCGTCTTCGTAGATTCGGAGCAGCGATGACACGTTTCGCTCGTCGGTGTAGCGTTCATTGAAGACCCGAATACTGTCAGAGGATAGTGCGTTCCATCGCGCATTATCCGCCGTTGAGATTTCGGCTGACATCGCACAAAGTGCCCCATAGTCTCCCCTCTCTGCCGCCACCCCCGGAGCGACTCCTTCTACCGCGCCCCCCCTGAAGGTCATCACTGGAGTTCCCTCGGCAATGCTCTCAAGTACGGTCAGGGGTAGCCCCTCGAACCAGACTGATGGGAATACCAGAACTCGAGCCATCCGTATGGCCCTACGCGCGTCCGCCGCCGACAAAGCGCCGCGCATATCAATGTTGAGCTTCGTGGCGGCCTTGGTTCGAACTTGCTCCAAGAGCGGGCCATCACCAATGACGGTCAAGCGCGGTGCTTCGGCATCCCATGCCTCCACCAGTCCAAGGATCCCCTTCTCGGGGGACATCCGCCCGACGAATACGACTCCATCTCGTTCCCGCCACGGCTTCGGGCTTCCCCCGGCGACACTGTTCGGTTTGACCAGAAGTCGATCGGCAGGAAGGCCTTGTTCCACATAGAACCGCTTCTGAAATTCCGTCAGGCACAACACGACGTCAGGTGTGCCCAAGGCCAATGCACACATCTGACCGCGTACTCCCCTCTCGTACGACAGGCTCTGCAGCTGCGAGCCACGGTAACAGCCGTGCATCACGCCACCGGTACGCCCTGATACGTCACAACGCCGACACACCTGTCCCCGGAGCAGGTGCGTACCGGCCAAACAGGACGCACGGTAGTTGTGCCACGTGTGGACAGTCGCACATCCGGCCTGCGATGCTTCGCGCAGGGCGCCAGCACCAAGTAGAGGGAAGAGATTATGTGTATGTACCACGTCGGGAATGCATAGATCGATGGCCGCGCGCATCGCCGAACGTCCATACGCGTGGTCTCCCTGCGACGCCGCTATAGAGAGGCGGTCACCTACGGACAGGTCATCATAGAGCGAACTGTCCAAGATCAGCGTTTCGACATCGACTCCCGAGTCACGAAGCAAGCGCGCTTCCTGCTCTACAACCGCGTCTTCTCCGCCCCGTTGTCGGTATCTGACGTGAGCGATAAGGACCTTCATCGCATGCCCATCATCGCATCCGTCAGGCAGGCCTCTATGCGCTCAATCCGGCATCGCCAAGCCAGTTCTGACTCGACACGGACAAGCCCATTTGCCCCCAGCAGTTGAATCCTGGCTCGGTCAGATGCCAATTCTTCAATGGCCGATGCGATCCGCATTGCAACCACTTGCGCCCCGCCGAACGGATCGACGAGAACACCGCACGTGTCGTCGACAATTTCGGCGGGACCCGCCCAGCGAAGCGCGACTACTGGACGACCAAGGCTGAGTGCCTCAGCGCATACCATGCCCCCTGAGTCATGGAGACTCGGATGAAGCAGAATATCCGCCCTCTCAATTGCCAGAAGCGCCTGCTGCTGTGTCAAATTGCCACGAAACCGGACACGGTCAACAATTCCAAGATCCGAGCAGCGCTTCTCAAGCCGTGCCCGTTCGGGTCCGTCACCAATTACTTCCAGGACCGCGGACGGCGCTGCCGCGATTGCTTCCAGCGCGAGTGCTACTGCCTTAAGGGGCACAAGTCGGCCCACGCAAGCAACCCTAAGACTATCTGCTCTAGGTTCGGGCGGCGCTGATCCGGCTACTGGATTCACACCCACTTGATTCCAAGTGGCGGTGCACCGGGCACCCATAACGCTCAGCCGATCTGTAGTCGTCTGCGTCGCACCGATGCAAATCACAGCGCCACGTACCGTCCTTCGAACCAAGGGGTCTCTCTCGGCCACCGCACGGGCCGCCCGGCGCACAAACTCAAATATGCGACCAGTGGCACCCAGGACGCTCTCCAATCCGGACGGCACCGCATCTGCACCACCAACCGGACCTATAACGTATGGCAGGTCCAACCATGCGATGGCGCTCGGTCCCCAGTACTTTGCGAATGTCGCATGGTGACAGACTTGGATCGAATGCTCATCGACGGCGACTCGCACACAGCGCCGCGCGCTCAGTTGCCAAAGGTAGTAATAGAGTTGAACCCCTCGCAACCCGCGTTTCATCGACCTAGCCCAAGCCGGCAAATCGTGATAGAGAATCTGGAGTCGAGGATGCGGCCGTTCGGCCAGCTCAGCTTCAATGGCGCTCCGATTATTTGATCGGGTGAGCACCCAAACATCGTGCTGTTCGCACAACCCTGTCGCGACATGCCACCCAACACCGGGCTCGGATCCTTTGCCAGGCTCGCACGCATATGCCGAGACCAGAATCCTCACAGCTCGCCTCCCTCGGCACACGCAACCCCGCGATCAACACACTCGCGCCACCACCCTGCCTGCTGTGTATCGTGCTCGGACTCCAACCGTATCGCGACATCCAGAGCAGTTAGCGTACAGATGCTGGCGGCTTCAGCGATAGACAGTCCCGTTGCCCGGCTGACTTCGCCAATCGAGCGGTCAAGCGCGCCGCGCGCACTCATACGCTGTGAAAGATGCCCGACCTGTAGACTCCAGTGTGCGACGTCGGTCAGCGGTAGCCCCTCACGCCGCCCGTACTCCCAGTCGAACATGCGTATCACGCCATCTGCGTCTTGAATCGCGTTCCACGGAGCCGCGTCACCGTGTGTTGGCAGCACAGGAAAGTCACGCCCCGCGAGCGACGCAATTGCACGAGCCGACTTCTCAGATTCGGCCGCCAACAGCGCTTGCACGAACGGATGCTCAGTGACCGGCAAACTGAATGCGTTCGACGCAGTTCGGTCCACAAGCTCTCTCGGGACCGAGGCGCTCAGACCCACTGGCTTCCCAGCGAGCGGAGACACAACGATGCACGACAGTGACTCCGACTCACTCGCTCCCAACAGGCGTGGTGCAATCGCTTCACCCGCTACCGGAAGCAGCGATGCCTCGTGACATACCAACGCGCGCGCCGTTGAAGTCCACGCAACTTTCATGAATGCAAGAGGACTTCCATTGTCGGACAGGAGAGTCAAGGTCGCCTTGGATCCCGCGCCTGGTGTCCCCATGAGCACAACGAAACGCTTGTAGCCCTCAACACATGAAGCTGCTCGCTCGATGACCTCTTGGACCTCAACGGTTGCGGTACCGGTCTCTATAGCGACAGCTTCAAGAGCCAACATCACCCTATAGGCCGCGCGACGCGCTTTGGCCGTGAATCGAGAAGCGGGGTACAGCGCGCCATCGGCAAGCCGCTCTAGAGCCGTGCCAGCAGCGGTTCCCATCCTTGCCCCCCCCCGACGGGGCAGAGTTGCAACCCGTGCTCCTTGAGGAAAGAACGATGCGGGGCCCGTGATCACAGTCGATTCACCGCCCGCGTCGCCATACTTCGCACGACCAACCATGCAACGCTGTTGAGGACTGCCTCCGGTGTACCGGATGCATCCACCCGTTCGATTCTATTGGTCCTTCCGGACAGACGGCCGTACGCTGCGTCCTGCGACGAGGTGACCTCGGGTCCGACTTCAGCCTTACGAGCTTGCACGGCGTCGGTGGCGGCAGAGAGTATCACGTAAAGATCCGGTCCCGCCACAAACGCAGCGGCTGCCCGCGGCAGCTGCTGCGGTCCCCCGTAGCGGTAGCGCGCCGGATCGGCGACGACATCAAGGTAGTAACGGTCGCACAGTATGAGTGTGGAGCCGACGAGCTTCGGCCAGAGACTGACCCAGTAACCGAGGTCGTAGTCGAGAATCAAATAGCCGAGTTTGAGGATTGACGCCACAGGCCCGAACACGGGCCGGCCGTAGGGCACCGGGGAACGGCTCTCGCCTGATTCACGAGCCGGAAGCAGGCCGGGTCGCAGGTGCATAGTGCCGACATGCCGAACCGTGGGCTCAAGGAGATCAGCCAAACCTGTCAGTAGCGTTGACTTGCCCACACCATCAGGGCCGAGAACGGCAATCTGAAAACCGGTTCTACGGACAATTCGGCTCACGAGGCGTCGCGGCTCGCCAAGTAAGTATGCCAGCGCTCCGAAAGGATGATGCACAAATGTCCCACGCAGTACTGCACCACGCAGCGTCAGCAGATCATCCGCAGGCTCCCGAGCCAATCCGACATCGAAGACACCCGCCACAACCGCAGCAGAGTCTGCGCCAAACAGTGACGCGCAACGCAACCTGCATGCAGCGTTGTCCTCGTTCCACAACCGAGACAGCACATCGAGATGCCGACCCTCGATGGCGCCCTTCAGAATGCGCTTTGCGAGATACGCCGCGAACTCAACGTCCACAGATACCGACGCAATCTCGCCTACTCGCCTCGTCGCCCCCAAGAGTTCGCCCGACGTGAAGAGGACTCTACCGTCGCGCCGGAAGTCCGTAGAAGCGTCGATCTTTAGGAAGGTAGGCTCCCCGGATTGCCCCGGAAGAGCCAGCACGTGGTATCGAGCGGTGGTCTCGTGCCGAATCACTTGGCACAGCACTCCCCCTGTGGCCTGGGCGAACTCTGTGAGTAGTGCGGTGAGGGCAGGCATACTGCCCTGGGCGACAACGATGTCGATGTCTGAGTCGACGAAATCGGGAATATCGTCTGCGCCATGTAAGACGGCGTAAGGAATCCCTGCCGTCTCAACCGCACGGAAGCACGCCGCAACGTGCTGGGCCATCGCCCTCACGCCTTCTCCCACCACTGTAGCCGCTCACCCTTCAGTAGAGCCCACTCACGCTGTCGCCGGATGGAGCCGTTCGTGATCTTCATCGCCACGTGGACGCACCGTGCCAGTAGATGAGTCAGACGCCGACCGAACGCGGAACGAGGCTTCACCCGATATAGGTCCTGGACGAGCATCCTCTCAGCAATTCGCTGCGTCGTGTCCAAACTCTTATTCTGGCCATGCCACCGGAATGCCGCCAGCGTCTGCGGCAACCACGAAAAGTGCGCTCCCTCGTTGCCCAGGTGCATGAACAGCTCGAAGTCCATAACGTAGTGGTACTCCTCTAGAATGCGCAGTGTGCCGTTCTCCAGTAGTCTCCTACGGAAGAACGTGGCGGTGGTAGGTATGTAGCACCCGAAGTACGCGAGCACGAACCGACTGAATCCGTGTTCCGCCTTGAGTCGCGTCAGTCGACCCGACCCGTCAACGAACGCGCAGTC
>Ga0209724_1004987_pt1 | contig 10287 bp, 17 predicted proteins | sample grotaG_FD_184143 | JGI IMG/M metagenome (GOLD analysis project Ga0209724, IMG submission 184143) | Glacier valley bacterial and archeal communities from Borup Fiord, Nunavut, Canada, to study Microbial Dark Matter (Phase II) -... | ecosystem: Environmental > Aquatic > Freshwater > Ice > Glacier ... | reverse complement strand
GGCCGCCTGGCGCTGGCGGTTTTCCCCGGCCAGCCGATCCGCGCGTACCCGCTCTTTCGTGGCCTTGTCGGTCAGCTTGGCTTGGTATATTTGGCTGCGCTCATCCGCGCGCACCTGGCGGATCACCTCGTCGGCTTCGCGGTTGCTTAGCTCAAAGGTCGAATCATCCGAGGTGTCGCGGAGAATGACCTTGCCGCCGTGGTGCGTGTGCACCTCGTAGCCGTGGAATGCTTTGCTAAGGTACTTGGCTTCCCCCTGGCGACGATGCCGCCAGCCCAGCCGCGCCGCGTCCTGATGCTCGGTTCTATGGCCGTACCCGTAAGGACATCCGCCCGTTTTACAACGTGTCGCCATGCTTCCGTACCCCTCCCCATAGCACCAGGCCCACCGGGCCCCAGATCACCAGCAGATCGCCGATCTCGAACAGCATCACGCGCGGCCCAGTACGGCATAGTTGAACGTCATGCTGGTAGGGGCACCAACGATACCACCCCATTGCAATTGGCCTGATTTCAGCAGAATGCGATTCGTCTGGGCGTTCAGGCCGATATTTTGGCTAGCATTGTTCGCCACTGCCGTGGCCGCGCTCGTCCACAGGTTGTAGATGTTGCTAAAGGGGTCAACGGCCCAATAGCTGAAAGCGATAGTGGGGGACGTACCACCCACCGCACTGAGCACCGTCAGGGCCACCTCAACCGAGCTATAGCGCGACACATCGAAGTTGGGGAAGTTACCACCTGCGCTGACCGTGGTGACGCCGCTGAGGATGATTTCACTGGGCCGCGTGACGATGTTACTGGGCATGGCGCACCTCACATATGGAAGGCCCCCCGCGTGCGTGCTGCGAGGGGCCGGGGCGATCATGGCCGGAGGGGCCGATCTGTTGCTGACAGTATGCCAGAGACGGGCTGGTTATTCTAGGGGTGTGGTACTTTTGTCCGGGCGCGGTCTTCTCGTACTTGCAATTCTTCAAGTTCCGCAATAATCGCGCGGCAATTGCCAAGGTTCATTAACCGCCACGCCAAATCCTCTTCTTGGTTTTTGGATGCGTTGCTCTGCATATCTTCGAGCAAAGTATCCAATCGAATGAGTAGCCGCGAAATCAGCATGCTCATTGCAGCACCTCGCCTGGCGCGTTCTCTGGCAGGATCGCCCAGCCCATCAGTTCCTCATCGGGGATCTGCGCGCCATGGGCATCGCGGCGCAGATCCTCCACCAGTTGCAGCCAGGCATCGCGCTCGGCCTTGGGCATGCTCGGCATATGGTCCAGGTCCGTCCGCAGACATTGCCCCGCCAGCCAGGCGACACGGCGACGCACGCGCGTGGTGGCCGCGATGGCGGCGGTTTGGGTCAGGGGTTTGGGTTTGCTCACAGGGTATCATCCTCCTCACCTTGAATCAGGTTGAGCGCATACGCCTGAATCTTGCCCAGGCACGCGGGACAATAGAGCCGCCCGTCAGCAGGGGCAGCAATGTGGCAGAGCGCACAACGCGGCGCGTCGGGATCAGCCTGATCGCGCTGCTTGCTCCATTCCGTGCGTAGCGCCAGGATGCCTTTGCTTTCACGCGCCCGCGCCCGTTCCCGCGTGATGCCCAACGCCGTGGCAGCATCATCAAGCCGCGTGTAATTATGCGGCGTCGGGTTGAAGCGCAGTTCGATGACATCTTTGATCTCTGGTTTCAGTTCGGCGATCAGCGCGCTAAGCTTGGCATCATCAAGATCGAGGTCAGCCGCCACTTGCTGCAATGCCGCCAGCAGCAGCGGTTTCAGGCGGGCCATGTAGGCATTGTCGCCCGCCAGCACGACGCGCAACGTGTCGTAGCCAGTGAAACATTGGGACATGAGCATGTCGATTGCTTGCATACTGCTATCCTTTCGGCGTGAATCGGGCTTCGATCCACTGCACATCGCTGATCTCGAATTGGGGGATGCTATCCCCCAACTGGCGCTCCCACTCTGCCAGGGGATCGCGGATGGCCTCCATCTGGCGGGCGCGCGGGATGGGCATCACAATCGCCCGATCCCGCACGTCGCTGGCCTGTTTCTTTTGCTTCTTGCCGGTGTCCACTTTCACACGGGCCATGACCTCGATCACCAGCTCGCCGGGGGGCAGCTCCCCATAGCCCTCATCCTCTGGCTCTGGCACTTCCCCACCGGCGGCGACAATCAGATCGTCCAGAATGGGGGACCGCTCCCCATTGGCCAGTTCATAGCGCGCCTGGTAGCCCTCCACGGTGGCCAGATCGGGCGTGCGCCCCTTGGCATAGCGTTGGAAGTTGCGCCGCGCCGTGCCATATTCCTTGTCGCTGGGCGATGCGCCGCTGATCGTCTCGAAGAAGGTGCGCGATTCCGCCGAACGGCCCGCCTTGCTGCCACTGCCGAGGGGCGACACGACTTTGCGCGCAAGGTGGCCCACCGTGGGGTGCACCTCGCGCAACAGATCGTCCATCACCTCGCGGCCACCGGACTCGCCATACTCGCTATAGGAGTCATCGATGGTGAGATCACTGGCATCGCGTCGCACGCTAATCGTCCTGGCCATCCTCGTCACCATCCCACTCATTCATTTGCTTATAGAGTCGCGCGCCGCTCTGGCACTCGCGTGCCATGCTGATGAGCGTTTGCGCCCGATCCCCCGCGTAGGTGGCCACGTGGCGATACTCCCCAAGCTGCCCTGGCTTGCCAGCCCAGCCAGCGGGCAATGCGGTCATGGGGTTGGGGTCAAGTGATGACCAGGCAATGCTATCAGTCGAGGTGGCCAGGTAGCCCGGATAGACCACCTCCATCTCCATGATCTTGCGCGTGTGGCGCAAGTAGTGCTGAGCCGTCACCATGCCGGACCAGTCGGGCCGATGATACCATTGTAACTTTTCCTCAGCCTTGACGGGGCGCTTCATGACCCCCCAGACATCATTGACACTGGTTTTGATCATCGCCTCAGTCGGGGTGCCACGTACCGCCTGGCGGGCATCCCACAAGCGCGTGACCCACGGGCGCAAGGTGCGGTGATGCTTGGGCCAGATGTATGCCTCATGCACCTGCACCTGATACCCCATCATCATCGCCAGCTTGACTTGTGGCGTGTAATACCACTCATGATCGGGCACGTCCCCAAGGGAATTGAAAGGGGAAGGCAGGGCACCATGCGAGATGTCAGGGATCAGCCCCATCCCATAGGCGTTGGGCACGTGGGCACTGATGCACCACAGGCCGGGTGTCTCCTTTTGGATGTCGTCGGCCAGGGGATCGGAATAAGCAGACCAGTGGATCGGATCACCGCGCCCCACCTCGCCCATGGCGCTGGCCATGTATGCAGAACGTTTGTCGAACACATGCACAAACTTACCGTCACGCACATATTGGTTGGCATGCTTCACGGCATGATGGGTAGGCCAGGGGATACGATCATAGGCGTCGCGGCTGAGGGGGTCCAGGTAGGCCACGCTGCTGCAATCCGTGTGCAGCTTTTGCAGCAGCGCCAGGGCCGTGCTGGCGGGGGTGAAGCGCGCTTGTACCCCCATCGTCTGCTCATAGGTGGTGATGTAGTCCAGATACTTATGATGCGTCGGTGCCCAGGGTGGACCATCCGCAACATCCGCCAGCATCCATCGCGTATCGATATCAGCGTAGATCATGACCTCGCGCCGCGCCTCGCCGCTCACCCCGTTACGCCGCACGCTGGCGGCATTGGGGATGCTGTCCTGGGGACCAGTAGCAAAGATTTTCCAGCCAGGGGCTGCGTCCCCTATGTCCGGCATTTCCCAAAATGAGGCATGCGTGGCCTTGCGCGCCAGATCCGAGCCAGGGGCGATCCACAGGGCGCGCTGACCGTCCGCTTTGGCGAGCGCGATGGTGGCCAGGCCGGTGACGTTGAGGATATCGGCGGTGGGATAGGGGCGGCTGCCGCTGCGGGTGGTGATCTGGCCGTCGCCGATGATGGCGATGCTGTAGTTATTGTTGGGGATGCTCACTTGTCGCCATCCTCTTCTCGGCAGATCGTCGCCAAATGATAGCCATCGGTCTCGGCAAAGCCTGCAATATAACCTGAAACAGGGTTCTCTGTCAACGCATAGCGAAGAGCAGTACGCCATCCTTTGTTACGCCCGTTTATTGCATGGCCAGTTGCAGCATTGGTCATCGTAAATAGCCACCAACGCTCCTCCGGGGTAAGCCCAAGCCAATTTTTAATTCCAACTGCAATCTTACTCATGTCCGCATCTTCAATCGCCCATGCTAAGAGAACAAGCTCTTTACCAAAAAGCCTTTCTATCGGAGTATCGCCTACTTTCCATTGCCCAGTTTTTAGCCCTTTCTTACGCAAGCGTTGATTAAATTCGGCTCTCATAACATCCGCAATTTCAACCCACTTCGGGTAAGGAAGTAGAACTCGAAGCTTTTCATCCTCTCGTCCCAGAGCGAGGCTTAGCTTTTGTTGACCTTCATTTTCATCCCATACAAATCTTTCTCGAATTGCTACCAACTCCTTTTTACTAGTTGGTATGGTTACGAGGAAGTGATGTTGTGTTTCAGACGGAATAAAACCAAAGCCGATCCTGAACCGTGGATAGTGCAGAGGGTTCACTTGTCGCCATCCTTCCCCGCCAGCGTGCGGTGTATCCAGTCCAGGTTGCGCGCCGATTGCTCGATTTGTTGATTGACTTGATCGATGGTGCGTTGCGTGAGCGCCTTCTGTCGTTTGGTGCGCCGGATCATCCGTTCCGCGTTGATGATGTTGAGGAGGCTGGCCAGCGTGACCAGCGTCGCCATGATGATGAGCGCAGTGGTCACTTGCTGGCCTCCCCTTGTCGCATCGCCAGGTCCTCATCATAGGAGATATCGCCCGTGGCGCGGGGGTGCCGTTTTTGCCACGCAGCATATTTGCGCTGGGCCTCCTCAGCTTCGTGCTGGGCCTCCTCATCATCGTCATCATAGACCGGGGGCGGGATGCCCATCAGCACGGCGGTGTGGGTGCGGGATTCGCGGATCAGCGCCTCTTGACTGCTGCCAGGCATCGCGTACTCATCAATCCGCTCCAGCAGATCATGCACGCGCTCGACGCTCACCATGTCGAGTGACGCGCGGTCGGCTGCGGCGCGCGTGTCGTGCGTGACGCCGCCACAATCGGCGCAATGGTCATCAGCGGCCAGCGCGACATCGTAGCCACAATGGCCACAGTAGCGCATCAGGCCGCGCGATGCGTCGGTGCGACGTACAGCATCGGCGATCTTAATGCGTAACTCATCCGTCAAGAGGCCAGCGATGCAATCCACCGTTTCGCCATTATGCAGCACCAGCACGGCCCAGCCATCGGTCTGGCACGCCGTCACCAGCAAAGAAAGCAGCGCGTTTTTTTGCGCTGCTTCCGGCTCTTGGGTCATATCAATTTTCGACATAGCGTCCGTTTCCTCACAGATGCAGAGAGCGCCACCCCGGCACAGGGCAGGGGCAGCGCGGGCGGGCGGTTGTGTTAGCTTTGGCGCTGCGTCTCCGCTTTGGTGAGGGGACGGGTGCCGTGCTTGGATGAGGCGACGGTCTGCTTGACCACCGGCTCGGCTTTCGCGCCAGAATAGCTGAACCACCAGTCCGGGTGTTGCTTGCGAAACTTCTCGGTGATGGCGTGCAGTTCGGCATCGTACGTGTCGAAAAGGGGATTGCCCCCTGTTTGGTAAGCCATTTAAATGCGGACCTCCAGATGATATTCTGCCGCGCGCGATGAGATGAGCGTCGCGCGGTCACGCTCGATGTCGCGTTCTATTTCCATCGCAAGGACCCGCTTGCCCTCGATGCGCCGCGTCAAGACCTGCGCCGCCGCGTAGTCGTCAGCGGGCAATGCCTCGATCTGACGCCGCGTGGCTTCGATCTCGTGATAAAAGCGGGCGGCTTGCTCTTTCAGCCGCAGCAGCGCATCGATGGCTGCCTCAAACCGCGTGAGATGCTGCTGGCGCACCTTGTAGGCAAGCTGGATGGCTTCGAGAATGGCCGGCGGGATCTGATCGGGATGCGCCAGCTTCGTTTCAATGGACTGATCGACAAACATGGTAACTACCTCCGTCGTGTTTTCCTGTCCATACCCAGTATGCCATAGGTTCTTCTGTTTGTCAACAGGCACTAACAAATGGTAACATAGATTCACGATAGAGATATCCGGCGCGTGTTACAATATGAATGCGCGCATAAAGCGTTAAAGATAGAGGTGCATGCATGCCAGAGATTGACGGGAAACTGAGCGTTTCCGATGCCGCGAATCGATTCAAGATCAGCGAAATGAGGATCTATCGCTGGCTAGAGTCGGGCCGCATAACCACCTATCGTCGTAAGTTCGACAAGCAAAAGATGGTTGATCCTGCCGAGGTGCAGAAAGTGCTCGACAGCTTAACCCAGATAGAGAAAGAAGAGGACAAGTAGCAAAAATGAGCAACCCAACTCCCACGCTTCCCGGACAGGAAAACACGCCAGAGGTGAAGGCCGCTCTCTCAGATAATACCACGCCAGGCGTGCGCGTGCGTAGCGCGGCCATCGCTACCCCATCACAAGGCCCATCTGGGCTAGCACAAGCGATCACGGCACTGGGGCAGTTATTCCAGCGCAAGCGGCGCAAACACAAGCGCGGTTTGCAGCACATGATCGAGACGCGGCTAGAGATGCCCGTCTTCCTGATCGTCTCGTTTACGATGGTGATCCGCGCCTCACAGCTTTTCAGCGGTGGCACGTTGGTCATGTCGCAATTGCTCGGCAAAAACTATTTCATTTTCGAGATCGTGACCGGGGTGGGCCTGGGCCTCGGCTCGGAAATGCTGATGACCATCGCGGGGCGGTCATGGAAAGGCTGGGATGAGGAGGCCACCGAAACCGAGGCGCGGCCTGGCATGAGCAAGGTGGCGCGCGTGGCCTATGTCAAGCGGGCAAAGACGAATGCCGCATGGTCCCAGCGCGTGATGTTCGTCGGCATGGGGGCCTCGCTGTTTGCGGGCCTCTCGTTTCTTTTCACCAATTCCGGCAAGCCGATCACCCTGGCCACGTTCAGCGATCCCGCCTGGTGGTTTACTTTCATCTCGGATCTGGTGGCCACCACCGTTGTCACCGTGTGTGTGTTCTACTTGGGCGTGCTGAAAGAAAACCGGGGCATGAGCGATGCTGAGGAGATCATCGCCGAGATCGATGATGGACTCAATGAGGCATTACGCGCCGCCATCGAGCGCTTTACCAACGGCGTTCAGACATCGGTGGATGAGAAGTTCATCGCGGAACACTTGCACCCCAGCCGCAAGGCCAAGTTTTTACGCGCCGTGGCGAAACAAAATCGCGGTCGGGTCTGGACCACGAAAGAGATCCGCAAACGTCTGGGCATCGGCAACGACGCCACCCAGATCCGGAATTTCAATCGCAAGGTGAATGACCTCAGCAAAGAGCCAGATAACATGCTGGAAAAGGCCCCAGACGGCAAGACCTGGCTCATCCCTAATTGGGTGGTACAAGATACCTGGGGCGACGAGATTACCCGCCGCGACGCTGAGGAGTTGGTACGCTCAGGCGCGATCAAGGCACCCGAATTAGCATTGGTCGGCTAGTCAATGACGCTATAGGCCGCTTGCCGATCCATGTCCGGACGCGCTCCGGACCCGCGCCTGACATGAACCGGACCCCTTCCTGACTGCTAGGAGGGGGTCCGTTGTGCATGCTGTGGGCCGTCTCAGGGGCCTAGGAGCCGTTCAGGAACGCATCGCCCCCGATGCTGGCCGTGTGCAGGTCATTCGGCAGTCCCGTGGGGATGGTAGACGCACTGGCGTTGGCATCGGGGTACCAGGTGGTAGACCCGGTGCTGACCGGCTGGGAGGTATTGAAGGCGCTGGTGGGGAACATTGGGCCACTCAGCGACATATCCGGGGGCAGCGGCGCACCACTCTCATACGCCTGGCGGGTGGCTTCATTCTGGAGGTCAGCGACATACAGGCTGGCGAGGATCGCCTGACGGCGGATTGCATCCACCAGGCGCAACAGCCCGGCGCTGGCATGCTGATCGACCAGATCCAGCGCGACGGCCTTGACCTGGCGCGCGGCGTCTTCCAACTGACCTTGCACGATGCTGACCAGATGCGCGTGATCAGCGGGCGGGGGTGTCGTGGGGAGGGGCTGGGTAGCACTCATGAGATCGGTCCTTTCGGCGTGGCGGCGGCACCGGACTGGACAATCAGGCGCGCCTGGTGATGCAAAGCGGTGTAGAGGATATCGGCCAGGGGGCGGCCCTCGCGCTCGGACTCAGCGACGTAGGCCGCGAACATCCATTCCGGCAACGGACCCGTGCAGATGATGAGCACCTGCTGATGCTCCGGCAGCGGCGCGACGGTCAGCGCGTGCCAGGCGCGGGCAAGGCGGGCGATCATGGCGTGGCCTCCTGGGGGGCATCGGCCTGGGCATCCATCTGGGCCAGCGTCGCCACCTCGGCGAAATGCTGGGGGATGATGTGGTCCCGCGCACACAGAAACGTGGCCAGCAGCGCATGATCGGGCGTGCAGCAATAGTGTTGCGCCTCGATGTTGCCCGCCGCTACCTCGGCCGGATCGGGGCATTGGAAGCCCCCCAGACGCGGATCGGGGCCACGATGGCGCATATTGATGACAAAATTGTAGCTGTCGGTGATGCGAAACGTCGCCGTGCATTCCGCGATGGCACAGCGTACCACCCGATCCGTCGCCGGGGGTGGCGCGGCGGGCGCGGCGCGGAGCGTCTGGTGTGGTGTCATAGTGCGATCCCCATCCACGTGTGGGCAGCGCCGAGCGTGACCACGGCGTTGGTGCCACTGATGACACACCCCACCGTCGCGCTGGACCCCGCTTGATTATCCGTGATGCCGATCCATGTCGCGGTGGTACCGGCTCCCGTCGCCACCGTGCCACTGCCGGTACCGCTAAAATAGCCGAGCTTGGCAAAGGCGACGGATGACACGCTCGGCTGAAATGAGCCAGCAATGATGCGCCCGCTGCCATTGGAGCGGATCGCGTTGGCCTCGAACGTGACGGGGCCACTGGCGACGATGGCATAGTTTCCCGCAAATGCGGCTTGGGTACCCGTCGTCTGCAAACTCGTCATCGTCGCGCTGCCGGCCACGAGATTCAGGGTGGCCACCGCCGCCGCCACGTTGCTGCCCGCCACGATGTTGAGGATCTGCGTCCACACGCTGCTGCTGAGCGCGCGGATCGTGACGTTGCCGCTATTGTCGACACTCAACGCGCTGCTGGGCTGCCCCGTGGGCGTCGTCTCAATGATGACCGTCCCCGGCGCGTTGCCATCATTGATGAGTTGTGTCACGATGGACGTGGTAACCACCCCCCCAACGTTGGTATTCCGCACCAGCGGGATCGGAAATGCCGCGCTGATGACCTCATCGGGCGTGTAGGCATCGATGAGACACAGCGAGATCGGCGCGCTCGCGCTATTGCTCAGCACCACCTCTTGCGTCCAGGTCACCTGCTGCGTCGGCTCGCCAAAATCGATTTTGGCGAGTTCCCACGGATGGATGCGAAAACTGTTGTTATTGACGCTGATGCTGAGGCTGACACTCGATTCATTCGCCCACAGCAGGTAGCCATAGCTGCCATTCACCTGCTGATTTTGCGGCAGCGGGTTCCGCACGGTGCCACTGGCGACGCTGGCGGGATTGAAGCTGGGGATCATCATCTTCATGCGGCAGCCGCCAGATCCGCCGCTTTGGCTACGGTGGCCGCTTGCTCGGTCAATCCCTGGCCCGTCACCGCTTGATCCACCGAATTGAGGAGCGCGACGAATACCGCCAGCATGAGCACCGCGCCCAAGACCACCAGCAGCGCCCGCAACGCGACGGCCTCCACGTCATGCGCGATGGCGGTGGTGATATTCGCCGCGACGGTGTTGCTGGTTTTCTGCCACTGCCAAGGCAGCGCATAGTCCCACCAGTGCGTCCCCGCGCTCGCGGTGCTCCAGTCAATCGGGATGAGCGCTAGCCCCGCGTCCATCCGCTGCTCGATGGATAGGAAGCTATCCGCGACGCCGCCCGTACCCGCTGCCACCTGATCGGCGAGCAGCACGGCATTCTGGGCCGTCGTGCCGAGGGGGGTAGTGATGTTGCCGAGGGGGCCACCCGCGCCGACGCCGCCGATGATGAGATGCAGCCTATCGCGTGTGGGCGGGCCTTGCGTCAAAAGATTGGCGAGCCAGGGCGTCGGATCAGCGTTGGGGCCGATGGACTTGTAGGGCAGGGTGCTGGGATTGAGGCCGATGTCGATATGGGGGCCGGTGCTAAAGACCGAGCTT
>Ga0209724_1004983_pt1 | contig 10290 bp, 10 predicted proteins | sample grotaG_FD_184143 | JGI IMG/M metagenome (GOLD analysis project Ga0209724, IMG submission 184143) | Glacier valley bacterial and archeal communities from Borup Fiord, Nunavut, Canada, to study Microbial Dark Matter (Phase II) -... | ecosystem: Environmental > Aquatic > Freshwater > Ice > Glacier ... | reverse complement strand
TGAGCGAATATTTTTAACACCCTGCACCGTGTTGACTACTTCCTCGATTGGGCGGGTGACATCTTGCATGACCGCTTCGGAGGACGCTCCCGGATAAGTGGTGGACACCGACACGAACGGAAACGAAATATCGGGCATTTGCTCGACCGACAAGCGCTGATATGAAAACAGGCCCAACACCATGATGGCCACCATCATCATGGTGGCGAATACCGGATTGTTAACGCTGATTTTTGTTATTTGCATGAGATGCTCCGGTGAGGCAAATGAATTAGCTTGTTTTCGCTGGGACGTCAGCTGCAGGTAGCGAAAGCGATGTCGGCGGCAGGGCAGGCGCTAATTTCACCACCGCCTTGGAGCCATGTTTCAAGCCATCTGCTTTGACCGTGATAACCTCGGCACCTATCGCAATGCCATCGCGGATTTCCACCAGGCCGCGCTCCGGACTTTTAGTGCCCACCGTAATCGGCTTGCGTTCCACTGCGCCGTCTTTAAGCGCAAACACGTAGGTTTGCCCGCCTTCTTCAATTAGCGCGCTGATGGGCAGCGACGTGACGGCAGTGCGGCTCACGGCGGCCAACGTGCCATTGGCAAACATGCCACCTTTGAGCGCGCCATCGTCATTACGCAGCGTGACGAAAATTGAAATGGAGCGCGAGCCGGCTTCTGCCGTCGGGTTGATGCGCTCGACTTTGCCTTTGAAGGCACGGTCCTGAAATCCATCAACTTTGAACGCGATTTCTTGACCTAGCTGGATGCTGGGAATGTCGCCGACCGGCATTGGTGCCTCCAGCTCCATTCGCGATAAATCAACAATCTGCATCACAGGAGAATCAGCGCTTATTTTTTCGCCTATGTTGACCGCCCGCTTCGCAACAATGCCCGCGAACGGCGCCCTGATCTGCGCATCGGCCAGCGCCCGCTGGGTGATTGCCGCTTGCGCCAACGTCGACTGATGATTTGCCTGCGCAATTTGCATGCTGTTGGCAACGCCATCAAACGCATTTTGTGAAATAAAATTTTTCGCGAGCAGAGTGCGATTATTGGCTTCGTTTTTACCTGCTAAATCAAGCTTTGCCTTGGTCTCTGCGACCATTGCCAGCTGGGCATCATGGCGTGCTTTCAAGTCAGCGGTATCGATTGAAACGAGTACTTGTCCTGCCACTACTCGTTCGCCTTCACGAACATAGACTTTCGATACTTCGCCCGCCACTTTGGACTTCACCATCGCCTGCAAAACCGGGCGAACCGATCCCGAGACCGGAATGACAAGGCCGAGATTTTGCGAGGAGACCACTGCAATGTCATTTTTCGCAAATTCAAAGGTCTTGTCGGCGCCGGTCGTCTTTTCTTCTTTTTTGGCAGAGCTTGCCCGCCACGCGACTAATGATCCGGCCACCAGCGCAAAGGTAATCGCGGCCAGCGTAAATTTAACCCAGCCGCGGCGTGGCCTTGGGTTGCGCTTGATTGACATCGTATTTTCAATTGGCATGGCGGTTCGCATAGGTTGGAGGAACAATAGGAGGTAACGACAGTTGCAATATTCCTAGTCTGCCGAATTGGTTGACGCAACACAGCTAAGATGCGACGAAATGCAGAAATGGATTCACAGCGCGAAAATTTAAGCCGATGAAGTGCGGCGTTTGCGCGACCGAATGCACCAAACGAGCGAACAGTAAGGCATTTTCTTTGCCAACACATGACGACATTGGGACATCAGACGATTGCGATTGTTCGCATTTGCGGAATAGCGCTCACGTTCCAGTTTCTGACCGCGGAATCGAGCCAGGTGGTCAGCGATACAGCAGGCGCGGGTTTGGGCTGGCCGAGAAACTGTAATGCGGCTGTAATAGCTTGCGCACGATCAATCGCCGAAATCCCGGGTGCTAGGGTTTGCTTGGAAAGTTTTTGTCCCGCGTTGTTAGTGGCAACTGGAATATGCAAATAGCGGGGTGTGGAGAGATTGAGCAACTGCTGCAAATAGATTTGCCGCGCTGTCGAGTCCAATAAGTCGGCGCCCCGCACCACGTCTGTGATGCCCTCATCCGCATCATCTACCACCACCGCAAGCTGATAGGCAAACAAGCCATCTCGGCGCTTGACCACAAAATCACCAATTGCGGTGTCGAGGCGCTGACATATTTCGCCCTGCACGCGATCAAGAAAGTAAATGGACTCACTGTTCGTTATCACGCGGACCGCCTGAACCGCTTGCGCTTCGCCTCCTTGCTCGGAACTAAGGCGTGACCGGCAGGTTCCCGGATAAATGGGACCTTCTAAACCGGCATCTGCGCCAAGCGTGGAATCTGCAATTTCTTTGCGCGAACAGCTGCATTTATATGTAACCGGTTTAGGCAAGGCGTTGGAGAGCCGCGCCAATGCTTGTTCGTAGGCCGGTTTTCTATTCGATTGAATAACCACCTCGCCATTCCAGCTCATGCCAAATGCAGTAAGGGTTCGCAAAATGTCGTCGGCATACTCAGGTTTACAGCGTGTTTCATCCACGTCTTCAATTCGCACCTGCCACGCTCCATCATGCGCTTTCGCGTCCAGATAGCTGGCGAGCGCTGCGACCAGCGAGCCAAAGTGCAGCGGGCCGCTGGGCGATGGTGCAAAGCGACCGATATATCCACCCGAAGCGTTCACGTATTGGTCGCCATGCTCACATTATTCACGTTATGATTTTGTTCCACTTTTTGAAAAATGACGCGCATATGATTTATCGAATCTCTGAAGCAGGTGACTGGGCCGACGCGAAAATGAAGGGCGCATTCGCAAGCGCAGATTTAACGCTGGAAGGCTTTATTCACTGCTCGGAACATCATCAGATCTTGCGAACCGCAGCCAAATATTACGCAGGCAAAACGCAACTGACGCTTCTGGAAATTGATGAAACAAAAATTTCGCTCATCCTCAAGCGGGAAGATTCCGTTGGTCGTGGCGAGCCGTTTCCGCATGTATTTGCGCCCATTCCACTCAGCGCGATCACTCGACATTTTGAGTTTACCGAAACAAGCGCGGGCTTCGTTTTGCCGTTTTGAACGAGCAACGCGCAAATTACTTTTTTACTTTTGTAAATTAATTTGGTTTCGATTAAGGCCACAAGTTTTATGCATAGTCGCCACTCCAGCCATCGACTACAATGTCTGTAGCGGACAACCGGGAAAATCAAAGCTAATCTATGCAACTCACTTCTGCCACAGACCCAACAGTCAACGCGGGGACCGCCACAATCGATCGGAAAATGAAGAACGCCCCGTTTTATCTGGCCTTCGCAGCCATACTGGCGTTCGGCCTTTGGCTTCGTCTTGATCAATTCCTAAACCAGACCTTAATTGATGACGAGTGGCACGCAATTCATCAGATAGTCCTGTCAGCGCCTTCGAAGTTTATGCTTTCATTTGGAACCGCTGACTACAGCATTCCATTGACACTATGGTTTTGGCTACAAGCTACTTGTTTCGGCCTGAGCGAGTTCAGCATGCGATTGCCGATGATGATCGCAGGTGTCGCAACGATTGCGATGTTTCCATTAGCGATGAGAGGCAAGCTAAACGATCGAGTTATTTTGGTATTCGCATTATTGATCGCGTTTTCGCCTCTGCTTATTGCCTATTCTCGTATGTCACGGCCTTATGCAATCACGCTTTTTCTTTCATTCGTCGCTTATTGGTGCCTCGATAAGGCGGTAGAAAAAAATAATGTTTTGTCGCGCAGCGCACTAGCGTACGCATTGATTTCAACGTTAGTACTTTGGATGCATCCCATCACTGGTCCCTTTTTAATTGCGCCATTAATTTCACTATGGTGGCATCGTAGCGTGAGAAAGGAGACCAGTAAGAAAGTGGCGGATCAGAGCTTCTACCCGCTCATTTTTCTCTCGTTGATCACCAGCATTCTTTTTTCACTAGCGGTACTCCCTCCGTTGCTGGGCGATCCAGCTGCGCTTACTGGGAAATCTGGCGTCCACTCCATTAAATGGGCAACGCTTGCAGGCGTCTGGTTTGCGTGGCTTGGGACGAACTCACTTGTCGTAGTCCTCATGGCGGTGGCTTTCGCAATAGTCGGGGCAACCTCAATATGGCAAGCAAACACCATTTTTCGATGGGCCCTGTTAGGAATATCGCTAACGTTTCTTTTGATTTTAGTTTCACGTCCGGCGTGGATTTTTCACCCGCTCACTTTCGGCAGATACCTTCTCCCTGCGATTCCCGTCTTGCTACTTTTGATTTCTGCGGGACTGATAAGGTGTATTGATTTCGGTATCTCAAAAATTAAACCTGATCCTTCAAATCGCCTACAGCAAGCTCTACTGCGGGCTCTATATGTCGCCGTACCGCTAGGATTACTAATAGCATACTGGTTTACGTCACCGCTTCCGAACCAAATTAGCTATCCAAACTCAAACACACTGCATCTCGCAGAACAATTTGATTATCGCGAAGCTGACAATAAGGTCTCTGCATATATCAACACACTACCTGTGTCGCCTTTTTGGGCCAGCCTACGAAATAGCTCGCCTGGGTCAATCAAAATTGCTGTTGCGCCGTTTCGGTTCGAGAGTTTTGATTGGCCAGCGCCAATATGGGAATCTGTAAGTAAACAGAAGGTGATTCCTGCATTTTTATCAGGGTCGTGCGTGGGTTGGGCGCATGGAGAAGTGCCGCTTGATGAAAGATTTAAGTTTCGAAATGCAGTCCATGTAGCTGATGCGGCTGCCATTGCACACGCCAACATCAATTACATGGTGTTCTTTAAAGCAACTCGATTTTCGTCACCGTCACCGCTTAGGGAAATAATGCCGCAATGTGAATCATGGCTACGCAATCAACGTGGCTCACCCACTTTTGAAGATGAGTCGCTCATCGTTTGGAAGATCTCGTGATCAATGGCAAGCGCGTAATTGTGGTGATGCCTGCTTTTCGAGCCGCAAAAACACTTGAAATGACTTGGCGTGACCTTCCGCATGAAGTGGTGGATCAGGTGCTGTTGGTGGATGATGCCAGTCCTGATGACACGGTGACAGTAGCGCGAAATCTTGGAATTAACGTACGCGTTCATGCCAAAAATTTGGGCTATGGTGCAAATCAAAAAACCTGTTATCGCGAAGCGCTTTCTACACAAGCCGACATTATCGTAATGGTGCATCCCGATTATCAATACGAACCACGATTGGTTACTGCAATGGCGGCCATGATTGAGTCAGGTGTTTATGACGCAGTCATCGGGTCCCGCATTTTAGGCGGGGGGGCGCTATTAGGCGGTATGCCGCTTTGGAAATATGTGGCCAACCGAATATTAACCGCGTTCCAGAATGTGATGCTTGGCGCGAAACTATCTGAGTATCACACCGGCTATCGTGCATTTTCTAAATCACTTCTGGAATCGACTGGGTGGTTAGAAAATTCGGATGATTTTGTTTTTGACAACGAAATGCTTGCACAGATCATCTTGGGTGAATTTGCACTCGGCGAAATTTCAGTTCCCACCAAGTATTTTGCCGACGCAAGCTCAATCAATTTTTCGCGATCAGTTCTTTATGGATTTGGCGTCATCCGAGTGAGTTTTCTCGGCGCGTTACACCGCACAGGGTTTATAAACATAAAAAATTTCGAGCGTTACCTTCGACAGCCCGTTTATTCAACTAGCGATTAGCAAAACCGTGCAGGTTCGTGATTGGATAACCAAATTTTTTCTCCATGTTGCGACGGGAGTTCTTGCTGTAGGCGCGCATTATGCGCTAATGGCTCTCGCGCTTGACATAGGACTGACGCCTCTTTTAGCAAGCAGTGTTGGGTTTCTGGGCGGGGCCGCGACGCGATTTTTCACTGCCTATTTTCATGTTTTTTCGCCATCTCAAGGTGCCGGGCTTGCCGTAGTGAAATTCCTTGGAGCACTTTGTCTCCAACTGCCTCTTAACTATGTGTTGGTTGCGGTACTGATGAGCATGGGTATGGGTGTATGGAAGGCACAATTGTTGTCTACAGTTTTGCTGACATTCATTAACTACCTTGTCTATCGATTGTGGGTATTTCGATAGATAAAAATTGCGTGTTGGTGTTTAACGACAGTCATTATTTTGAAGTAATTTAAGTATATTGTCACCATGCCATACGGGTCGTTTATCTACTTAAATTGGAGAAAAGTAATGTTCAAAATATTTGTCGTTCTTAGGTTTTATTTGCTTATTGCCGTGCTTTTGAGTTCATCTGCTTACGCGGACGCCCAAACTTTTCGGAAAATTTTTGGCACCGATGACAATTGCGTCGACGGATTTGCCACCACTGATACGAGCGGTGACGTCCATATCGGGAGTGCGGTAGCAGTCGCCGGATATTGGGGTGATCCAGGCACTTATGAAAGAGAGCAAGCCGTCGCTTACAACGTGACGTGGAACGTGGAATCAATTTTAAATATGCCGACTCCCACAAGAAAATTGGGATTTTATGACTATGGTTTGCCTCGCGGTTCCTCAGCAGTTGTCTTGAAATGCCAAGAGGCAGGTTTTTTGGTGAATACGTTTCAGTTTTCGCACACACAGCCGGTTCAGGGCGGAGGGCGTAGTGGCCAGCTAGCAAAAAAATCTGTGATGCCTTTACCGATGTTCACGTCGCCGCAGAACGATTTAATAATTCAGGGTTTCATAAAACATCCATCGCATTATTGGGTAGAAAATGATAGTTCCGGACAAATCATTCTTTTCTACTATATCCAGCCATTGAATTGCCCATCATCGCCTGGGGGACTCTGTCCAGCAGCAACATTGGCAAATCAAATTCCTTCATTTGCACATGTAATTGGGATTTACGATTCATTAAATCCAAATGGAACTTACACAGAATTTTACGGTAACGATACTTTCACTGGATTTTACTCTTCGCCTCTTGCCGATTTTCAATTGAATGGGCAGCCTCCTGCTTACTTACACAAGTCGCAGTATTCGTCACCGATGGCAACGAAGACAGAAACATGGAGCGACGCTAGGTTTTTTCGCGCTGAAATAAGTTACAGCAAGATGGCGTTGATGATTTCGCAGTTTAGAAACAGTCAACCCAGTGTGGCTGCAACGACAAGTGCAAGTCCATCGGATTGGGGAATTGTTTTGGTGGGCGGTATAACGGAGATTGCAGCTGCTCCGGGACCACAGTGCACTACAAATAATAATGCGTTGGGTTGCAAGGACGTGGCTATGGCCGTTACGTTTGCTAATGTTGATGCATATGAACGGAGTGGAGGCACGAACTACGCAACGATCGGTCCTGAAATTGCGAAATCGAATTTGATACCTGGCGGAAATGTTGGTCGCGGTATAAGTTCTGAGGGCATGTTAAAAGGCAATTTTTCGCTAGAAAAAGCAAAATCACTTTTGAAGTAATACATCTTTTACAGAGCGAGGAATACGCCGATTTAAGCAAGGATTGATGTTGTATCACTTTTTTAAATCATAGTTGACCTGTCACTTGACTAGAAAATGGGGTTTCGAAAATCTTGCGAAATCCCATTTTTAGATGACAAGTAAAAAATCCATTAAATCAAGTTTGCCGAATGAGTTTTGCATTGGATGCGCAATCTGGTTACGCTTTGTTAACTAATGAGGTACAAAATAAACAAAAAGCTCCGCCACCGTCTTTTTGTCAGCCAATGCTTTTGCAAACCAACGCAACGCCTTGCCGGTTCGATTCGGCCGCCACGCCGCAAAAACATCACCGCCTATTTTCGCGGTGGAGGTAACCTTCAGCTCGCGCAGGCGCTTCGCTTTGATCTCTGGTGCAGCCATGTAGGTTGGCAGATGCCCGACGCCCAGCCCCGCGACCTGAGCATTGATTTTGGCTCGCATCGAATTCACCGTCAGCACATCCTGTCCCGACAGCAAGCCCACAGTACGCGCCGGCAAATTGCGCGAAGAGTCCGCCACACTGACGGCGCGATATTTTTGGATCACGATTTCCTCCAACGGCATCTGTTCTTTGAAGATCGGGTGCTCGGGAGCGGCTACAAACATGAAGTCCAAGCGCCCCAACAGCAAGGTGGCGTAGCTTCCGCCAGTCGGTACATCGCCCGAGACACCAACCACGAGATCGGCGCGCTGCGACGCCAGCGCGTCCCAGCTTCCAGCCAACACCTCTTCCATGAGTTTGATGCGCGTACCGGATGACTCTTCGCTAAATTTCTGAACGAGGGGAAACAGTTTCTCCACCCCGATCGCCGTATCTACCGCGATCCGCAACTCAGTTTCCCAGCCTTTTGCAACCTGCTGGATACGACATTCGAGATCGCTGGCGGCGCGCAATAACAGTCGCCCCTCTGTCAACAATTCGTAACCTGCGCCCGTCAGGCTAGCGCGATGTTTTGAACGATCAAATAGCTTTACATCCAAATCCTGCTCGAGCTGTTGCACGGTATACGTTATTGCCGACGGCACACGATGCAACTCCGCGGCAGCGGCCGCAAACGAACCTTTGCGTTCAATGGCATCTAAAACCTGCAACGCATCCAGGGAAATTCTCATAACAAATCTCTATATTCAATATTTTTGAATGATATGCACAAAATTATCCGCTTGAATAATACTAACTGCAAGCCCAACATAGCGAGTATGAAATCAATAAGGGGTTCAAAATGATTGAAATTCGAAAATCCAACGAACGCGGCTACGCAGATCACGGCTGGCTTAAAAGCTTCCATAGTTTTTCATTTGCCGATTATCACGACCCTAAACACATGGGTTTTGGCTCATTACGCGTGATCAACGAAGATCGGGTCGCTGCGGGAAGAGGGTTCGGCACGCACGGTCATCGCGACATGGAAATCATTAGCTATGTACTGGACGGCGCATTAGCGCATAAAGACAGCATCGGCAATGGCTCCACGATCCGTCCGGGTGATGTGCAGCGCATGAGCGCGGGCACCGGGGTGCGCCATAGTGAGGCGAACGACTCAACATCCGGCACCACCCATTTCTTGCAGATCTGGATCGAGCCGAGCGTGATGGGCATTGCGCCCTCATACGAGGAAAAGCATTTTGATGCCGCATCCAAACGCGGCAAACTAAGGCTGGTGGCGTCTAGCGATGCACGCGATGGGTCGGTAAAAATGCATGCCGATGCGTCGATGTATGCCGGTCTTTTTGCCACTGACGAATCAGCCGTGCTTGCCATCAACAAAGGTCGCCGCATCTATGTGCACGTGGCACGGGGCAGCGTAAATGTGAACGGTGAGAATTTCCGTGCGGGTGACGCGGTAAAATTGGTGGACGTGAGCAAGGTCGTTATTGACGGCGGAGTGGACGCAGAAGTTCTGCTCTTCGATCTGGCGTAATCCAGCGCAAATCGAGAGACCATCTATGCGCTCGATTGAACGTGTTTTGCAGGCTCATATCGCTACTTTCGGCACGTTTGCAGTGCCATGTGCGCTGTCGAAAAATCGTATCACGCGGGATGCATGGGCGAGGTGGCCGGGGGGGCGACTTGGAAGAATTACGCGCCTGAATTTATAAACAAACCCCCATCACGGTCATCGCACCAACAAACGCAGACACCACCCGGACCCACCGCATGAATTCAATCAGCCGTCAAAATATCAATCGCTACAGCGGACTTGCGATCGCGTTTCATTGGCTGCTGGCGCTGATGATTTGTATATCGTTTGGCGTGGGCTTGTACATGACCAGCCTGACCTTCTCGCCGCAGCGACTGAAACTGTATAACTGGCACAAGTGGGCAGGTATTACGATTTTGGCGTTATCGGCAGCGCGATTATTGTGGCGTCTCACGCATCGAGCACCAGTGCTGCCATCAAACATGCCCGTGTGGCAGCGAATGGCATCGCATGTCTCGCATGGCGCGCTTTATATATTATTCTTCGCGGTGCCGCTGACGGGCTGGGCCTACAGCTCTGCGGCGGGATTTCCGATTGTGTGGCTAGGACTGGTGCCGCTGCCCGATCTGGTCGAAAAAAATCGTGATCTCGCAGAATTATTGAAGCCCTATCACTGGATTGTTGCCTACTCGCTTGCGGTGGTGGTGGTGATCCACATCGCAGCAGCGCTCAAGCATCATTTCATCGACCGTGACACGATTTTGCTGCGAATGATACCGCCATCTAAGCGCGCTTAATCAAGCGCTCAACCTTTGAGGAATTTAATCGTGAAAAAAATAATCTCAGCTTTTGTTTTGACTATTTCCAGCGTCACGCTAACCGGCTTTTCGGTCGGCACCGTGGCACAACAAAAACTGATTCCGGCTGAAAGCAGCATTGCCTTCATCAGCAAACAATTTGGTGTGCCGGTAA